>Ga0209105_100119_pt1 | contig 26925 bp, 37 predicted proteins | sample SedPBSmetaG_FD_184158 | JGI IMG/M metagenome (GOLD analysis project Ga0209105, IMG submission 184158) | Freshwater sediment bacterial and archeal communities from Indian Creek, Illinois, USA to study Microbial Dark Matter (Phase II) -... | ecosystem: Environmental > Aquatic > Freshwater > Creek >...
TGACACCATCTAGCCTGCGTTGGTGTACTGCTGTGTGCTGTGAAATCAGCTTGCCTTGCAGCCTCTCCTGATGCTGCAACAAGGTTGTGATCGACACGCCCAACACCTCAGAGGCTTCGCTTATTGCCATATATCTGTTCATAATGGATAGTATAAATTAGTTATGGACAGATGTCAAGCAAACTGCTCACACCCTCTTATAATGATAAATTCAATGTTAAATTTATATTGGTTTATTAAATATGCACTTCCATCCATAAAAACCTCATAATTTGTAGAATTTATATTTCAAAAAATGACAATGGTCAATTTAAAAATGACTCATCCCAATAATAGACATTGCAAGCTAGGGCTAACAGAGTCATTAAGTTGACAAAAACAACATATTTACCTATACTGAGGGCACTAGAGCAAATAGTTAATACAAAAGGAGCTATATGAATGAACAGAATAATTTAAGCCAAGGAGATAAGATACTCCGTATTATATCTCTATTTGTGATGCTTATAGCTGCTGTAACATTGTTTCAGAATCAACGTGCAGCAGACAGAGAGTCGTCCTTCATTAGTGGTGGCGCCTTTCAAGAGTATACATTGGAGACATGGGAAGAGAGCCGTGGTGGGTATTGGATTAATGTGCGCAACACAAAAACAAATGATGCAACTATTGTTGCATTTGTGGCATTTAGCTGTCCACAATTTGAGGATAGAGTGTATAAAGGCAAGAAAATGTTGCTAGCTGAAAGAAGGCACATGAGGCTAGCAACACAAGAGGAGTTTACAGAAATGTATCGTAGCTTTTATTATTTATGTACTGATAAAAACATGGAGCAAAAGGATAGAGAATTGTTAGATGTATTGGGAATAATTAAAGAGATGGATTCAGCGCCTCATAGTGTAAAGTAAAAATTTTCACATTATATTGCCTTCTACATGTTGGTTCAATCATAAATCAGACAGTACTTTTTACAATATATTCTTATGTCTAATTTATGCACATTTTATCTATAAAAAATCAAGGTGTTGGTATTGATTGTATTTTTAACCAGTAAATGCCAATTCAAAAACTGCTTATATGGCACTTGTAATCTCCAAACTAAAAATCATACTATATAATGAATGAAGGAGCATAAGTGCAGGCATATCAGAATAAACTATGACCACCTATCATCCACAAGGGTGAGTCAATGTGCAAATTAGTATTGGAGCAACAAACAAACCTCATCTTGACAAAACATCTAGTATAAACTAACATTTGGCATATAAGGAAAAACTGTATGGAGAATGCTGATAATATATTTTTAATACATGACACTGAAGAATATCTTGAAATAACCAGCAATTCCCTTATTGACAATTTAAACCATAAAAGCACCCTACTTGATTTACATAATTCTTGGAATTTATTTAATCACAGTATAAAAAAAGATATTAATAATTCAAATTATTATTTTTATAATATAAATAATTGGCAGAAAAAATTAGAGAATTTCTTAAACATACATAAATGCTTTCCAAACATAAGCAATTTTGCAAGTCTTATTATAGGCTCAAACATAAACCAATATGGGTTGCCATCAAGTTTAAACAACTCAACAGAAATAAATCTAGATTATTGCAGCCTTACAAAGCCATTATTTTATTTTAACACACAAACCAATGAGGTTGACTTCAACTTTAAAAAAATCAACAAACCCAATCTTATTAAAAATTTTAAAAAAGAATTCAAAATAATTAGGATAATCAATAGCAGCAAACAGGCTTGTGTAAAAAATAATTTATTCCCATATATTGATTTGAAAGTCAGAGATTTAAAGACAATTGAAATATTTGACACCATTTTGTCCATTAATGAATTTTGGCGTAATTTTCATTTTATAACAAGAAAGCCTATAAAAAATCAGTCTAAACTTAATCCAATTTATCAAACCAATAACCTTCTTACTTCTTTTTATAATCCTGCATCAGAATATTCTGATACTAGCAAAACAATTTTAAGCAACCATGAACTCATACAGGGAATAAACTTTAAAAATATTAATTTAAGTATCTCCTCAATGGCCTCGCAATTGATTTTTATGCAGCCTGGTCTTATATTGCCATTAACCCATGGCGAGCAACAGCATATTTTAAATCAAGAACCTAATTATTTAATAAAAGTAGAAAAAGACCATAAAAACACACATTTAGTGATTTTAAATGTTCCAACTGACATGATAAAAACATATTTTAATAATTTTTCAAATAACTTTTCAAAAAGAGAACAGCTATTTGCAACTCACTTTGATATGTTAAATTATTCAGGTGGTCAATATATATCCACCTCAAATAATCAAATTATCTTCAATTATGAAGCAAATATGGTTTCCCTATTTGAGTCACTAACAAAATTAGATCATAAATATTAACTATTAATTAACTTATTTTTTTAATTAGATAATTTTTTATATTTTTATTTTCTAGAATAAAATCAATCATATTTGCTCCTGAAATCAATAATAATTTTTTTTCATTTTGGAATAATGCTTTTGATTTTGCTCCAGTTTTCCCGGTGTGTACAAAAATGGCATAATGTGCCCCATGAATGCTTATGTCCATTGATAGTTTTTCTACGTCACTGTTATTTATATAGCCCTGGTATCTTTTGCACTGAACAATAAAAACCTTCCCATTTAACACAAACTTACCATCAATACCCCCGTCATTTGTGTATGCCTTGTTTCTAGTTATTCTAATGTTTTGTTTTTCAATCATATTCAAAATTAGCTCTTCAAAAACAAATGGATTTATTTTTCTTAAATAAGTAAATATTTTAGGATAATGGCAAACATTATTGTTTTTTATTTTCATTAGAGTTTTTTGCACTTTAGCTGCACTCTTTATTCTGTATAGGTGTTGTAATTTTCCAAATAGTCTAAATCTGTTTAGTATTCTTGAAATTATTGTGTTTATTTTTATCATATTTAAATTTACCAATTTTTAATAATTTTACAAAACTCTTGATGCACAGATGTATTGATAAGGATATAATAATGAGCACATATAAAATCATTTGACTTTTAATTTCTATTTTTTACTCTTAGAAAAAATGGATACAACATGAGTAAAAAAACACTAGATAATGACTATGATGAGTTAAACATGCAGACATTCCAAATTTACCCAGAAGACTCTAGGGCAATTACCCCAATAAAGGAGACTCCAACTCAGGATTATAAAATAAAAAAAATAAGTCCTTTATCTCCAAAAAAAAATTATGATATCTTTATTGGGTTTGCAATTGGCATAGTTGTTGTTGCTGCATTCATAATTCTTGACCTAATAATATTCTAATTTATCCACAAAAATACAATAAAACAATAAATGGAATACTAAAATTCTATTTTTTCAACCTCTGATTTAATTTTTGAGTCATTTTAAAGTATTTACTATCCCTAATTATGCTCTGGTTCATTTTTACAGTCAATTCTTGTGGCAAGTCATTTTGTATAATTATAGAAAAGTAAAGGTCTATATTTGCCTCCCCACTTTTTGACACAAATAGTCTTACTTTATCATCATGCTCATAAAATTTAAAATCAACTCCTATATCAACCTCCATCTTGTAGTAAAAATTTACACCATCTTCTATTTTTCCATTGAAAAAATTTAGATTATTTATTATATTGGCATCTAATAAGTAAAACCCTTTTAAATTTGAAGTTGACTTCATTGTTGGTCTTTCTTTTGACCATCCTGAAATTGCAAATAATTTTTTTCCAATAGGTAAAATGTAGAATAATTCATATAGTCTTAATGGCTTATTGAATACCGTAAAGGCTCCAACCCCATTCATTTTTATTTCTGTTTCCTGCAAGCAAGCAGATTTAAACTCAAGATAGTTTAAATTCTCAATAATATAATCATCTACATTATTATTCCAAATATCTTCTTGCCCTAAAAAAGACATAATGCATCCATTCCTATATTTTAACCAATCTTATTGTCTTATTAATATAAAATGCATAAACATTGTCAAGCACCAAACCAACAGTTGAGATTTCAAGTCTACATTTCTAAACCTTTAAAACCAACACAATTAAAACAATACATGATTCTTTTTCATGTTAATGGCAACATGAATAATCCAACTAAAATAGCCTATCAATAAACACATCTTTATTTTCAGAGTCAACATCATACATGTGTTCTGCCAATACTTCCTCCAAAACACTCCTTAATCCTCTTGCACCTGTTTTTTGCATAAACGCAATATGGGCTATTTGCTCCAATGCTGTATTTGAAAACTTTAACACCCTGCCATCCATATTAAAAATTTCCTGATATTGTTTTGTTAATGCATTTTTTGGCTCTACTAATATTTTTCTTAATGTCTCCTCTGATAACTCATCTAAGTGACAGACAATTGGGAGCCTTCCAATGAACTCTGGTATTAGACCAAATTGGTTTAAGTGTTCCGGCATAATTTTTTTGTTAAATTTTTGGATAAAAAGGGACTCACTTAAATTTTTTATCTTGTTTTCTTTGTAGAATCCCATCCCATTATTTTTTTCTTGTTTATCTATTAGTTTGTCTAACCCAACAAAAGATCCTGCACAAATAAATAAAATGTTTTTAGTATTTATATATTCAATATTTGCGCTTGGATGCTTTCTGCTTCCTGATGTTGGTATTCTTGCCTGTGTTCCTTCTAATATTTTTAACAATGCCTGCTGCACACCCTCCCCAGATACATCCCTGCTAATTGAGGTTCCTGCATCTTTTTTGCCAATCTTATCTATTTCATCAATAAAAATAATTCCAATTTCTGCTTTTTTAACATCATTATGTGCATCAAGCAAAAGTCTTTGTAGAATTGTTTCAACATCATCCCCCACATATCCAGCTTGGGTTAATGAGGTTGCATCACAAATTGCAATTGGTACATCCAATAATTTAGCAATCATTTGAGCTAGATATGTTTTTCCGGAACCAGTTGGGCCAATCATTAGTATATTGCTCTTTTGAATGTCAACTCCACTATTTGCCATCTCTCCTGAAATTCTCTTATAATGGCTATATACAGCAATTGCCAAGGTTTTCTTGGCTTTTTCTTGACCCACCATAAAGCCATCTAAAAACTCTACAATTTTTTTTGGCTTGTATTTTTCCAAGTTAATCATAGGATTATTCTTGCAACTATTTGTTTGATTACTTGTTGTGTTAGATTTTTCCTCCTTAGTCATATCTGCTGCCAAATCTATACACTCATTACAAATAAATGCCCCCTTTCCTGCCCCATCAGCACCCCCTTTTATTAGACTCTTAACTTCATTTTCACTTTTGTTACAAAAAGAACAAAAGTTTATATTTTTATTACTCATGTCAGTCCTTATGTTTTTTGGTATGATTTATTTATGAAATATTCTTAACAGTCATTTTTAGAGCATATATTTTTGAACACATGCTTTTGCAATTTAATATCTATATATGCTTGACTCTCTTTGTCTTTTTAAAACTTGTAGGGTGGAAATTCAATATACCACATAAAACCGCTCCCCATGCCTATGCAAATCTTCTTAAGATCTAATCTCTTACAATAGTTAATCTATTTTCTTTTATTTTCACCCTGTCACCAATACTAAACTTTGGAAAAGTTGTGAACTCATGTATTTCTTTTTTGCCATTCAATAACAACACCTCAACTTTCCATAAGTGTGAATGCACCTTGTTTTGCTTCTGTATTGCTAAAATGTTATTACTTACACTACTGCTCTGCATGGTATCTTCTCTAATGATACTAGAAACAACTCCTGTTTTTGCAATAGGGGTATTAATTTGTTTACCCTCATATATAATTACATATTCTACATTATTAACTATGGCTTCATCTGGCACCTGGTTAGCTAAACTTACTCCAACGTAGCTAACAGTTGTTAGCATAAGAAAAGCAGTTTTAATTAAATTTGTTTTCACCATTTTTTATCTTTCAAAAATATAGAGAAGATAGTACAAGAAGTCTACTAAAAAAGCAATAATTCTTTTTTTATGTTTCTGTGTAATTTTCTTTGTATGTTATTGGCACAATGGCAGCATGTTTAGGCTTCTGACAGTGTATTTATTAACCAAGCAAGCCCATAATACAAGCTGCTTATATTCCCACAATATGCCTTACTCTTGAAAAGTCCCATCCAAAAATATCCACATTAAAGCCAGGTTTTTTAATTTCTTCTGTTATGCCATCTTTTGTCATAATTTTTTCCTTATTCAGGTACTATAAAAATAGCATATAGTACCACTTGTTGGAGTCAAGACAAAACACATATAATCTTAAATAATCTATGACATAATTAAACAAAAAACAATTCCCACTGTTTATCTAAATTAAACCTGCTTTCTATTGACGCATTATTTTCCACATATGTTTCAATGTCACACCCATATTTTTTTATATGTAAATTAATTAACCTTGTTTTGTTCTCATTGAATTCCTCAATAATGTCTAGGCAGTATTTATTTGAGAATACTAATTTTACTCCTGCATCATCTTGGTAATAAACACAAGCATATGTTAATTTTGTAATTTTATTTTTTAAAAATAAATTGAACACTTTCCCCTTCATTTTAAAGACCTTTGATTTTTTCTTTGAATTCAAGTTGGTTCTCTCTTTTTATTTCTTCTTTCTTTAGTGTGTCTCTTTTGTCAAATTCAGTCTTCCCTTTTGCTAGGGCAATTTGAATTTTTAACTTATTTTTTTTAAAATATGCTCTTATTGGAATAATTGTGTATCCAATTTTTTGGACTTTACCCATAATTTTCATTATTTCCTTCTTGTGGAGCAATAGTTTTTTTGTTCGGTCTATTTTTGCTTCATAATGGGTTGAAGTGGAGCATTGTTTTTTGATTAATAAATTTAAAATAAACACTTCCCCATCTTTGACAACAACATATGCATTATCCATATTCAAAAAGCCAGATTCTATAATGGATTTAGCCTCCCAACCTTCAAGTACAATACCTGCCTCCAATGTGTCTTCTATAAGAAACTTAAAATTGGCTTTTTTGTTTAAAAACACTTTGTTGATAAAATTTTTCATAATATAGCCTTCACCATTAAAAACATTATTTTAATCTAAAAACACTCTTCTGTGCAACCCATTTTTGTGGCAATACACAAAATACCTTGAATCATTACCATGATTATGGAAACATAAGCGTTTTGGCACACCCAAAGCACACACATACATGAATTAACACCATTATCAACAATAATAATTGTAATAGTTTGAAAAATACTAACATTAGTGTTGGTTTTACCATTGATTGTTAAATAATTTTTTGTTAGTATTGGATACTAAATTATTTTTTAAAATAATTTTTGTTTTTTTAAATTAAGGAGTAAATATGAAAAAAACAGCATTAGTACTTGGATTGGCATTAGTTAGTACCCTAACAGTAGCCTCTGAATATTCAGGGCATGGGTTAGACTCCCAAAATATATTCAATAACACATATGTATTTGGTTCATTTGGCACGACTGATTTTAGGGGCTTAAATTCTGGTGTATTGGGCACCTCACAAGTAGATGACAGCAGTTCTTTAGCAGCTATAGGCTTGGGGCTGCAATTCCATGATAACTTTGCAGTAGAATTATCACATGCAAACTTGGGTGAATATGCCTACACACGCGGGCTACAGCATTCAAGACTAGAGGCAAAAACCACAAACTTGGTTTTAACAGGCACATACCCAATTGGTAACCAATGGAATGTTGTTGGCAGGCTTGGCATTGCTGCAACAGAGTCAAGTGGGTTAAATGGCAGAGACACCAACACCACTGGCACTTTTGGTCTTGGAGTGAATTATGAAATTAACAATAAGTGGTCATTTGGTCTACATTGGGATAGATATCAGAATTTTGCAGGAACAGACCTAAAGTTGGATACATTTTCCACAAGAATTCAATACAGCTTTTAAATAAGCACCAATCTTTGGTTACATTATGAAAACTGTTGCAATAGTATTGTGAATATAGCTAGTTAGTAAAAAAAGAAGGTGAAAACCTTCTTTTTTGCTTGAGTTTTACACCATGATGGCTATTATATATGTGTAAGATAAAAAATACTTAAAAGGAAAACACTTATGACTATAATTGACACAGGATTCTTAACTAAATTAGAACAAGCACACATAGAAGCAACAAGAATTTCTGCCTGTATTAAAACAGCTTCTGACTCTGTATCAAAGACAGTATTCGAAAATATCCAATCTAGCCTTCTTTTAGGGAAGGCAGAAGGTAATCCAAATCAAACCATTGGCACTCATAACAGTGTGTTGCCAACAAGAAGAATAAAAATAAGATAACCATCACTTATTTAGCAGAGAGGTATCTGAATTTAGTGCCTTATCCTAATGGCATATTGAAAACATAAACAACCTGGTGAAAGAATGAATACAAAAGCAGAATTAAGACATAAGGAAATTGTGAATGGAGAGAGGCTACAGGCTGATCAAGTAGTAGCCATAATAGCCTACAAACATCTGATAAAAGACTACTTTTTAGCAAACAATTTAAAAATTGAGGATTCAGAACTAGCAGCACGAATGGTATTAAATGCAATGGATAAGACAGAAATAGGCTTTTTACTACACGGCCACAATGGGGAATCAATAAAATCCCAAGATATTATAAAGAAAGTTTCTGACCCTAAATTTAGCAAATCTTTTATTGATAAAGTTCAAACATATATTTCTTTACCTGAAAAGCTAGTTGCCATTTTGTATGAAGAATATGTTAGACAAAAAGTTACTCTTGGGATAAAAGTGGAACTAATGAGAAAACTTCCTACACTAGAAGAACAAGCAAAGTTTTGTGAGGAATACATTGACCATCACATAGATTTGAAAGCCAGGTTAAAGGTAGTAATGTCATCATTTAAGCACCGCCTTAACAGTTCCACTGGGGAAGAAGCCTTGTTGCCTAAGTTAAAACAATCCCTTACTTATATAATAGGTGGACAAAGTGCTATACTAAGAGAACATGAGCAAAATAAAAATAAGAAAAATCCATTTCAAAAAGTGACTACTGCAATAGAGCACATGAGGGGTCATATTGAAAACTCCCTAAATGCCACCACAAATAAAAATAAACCAAAAATATAGCAATGGTTTTATCCAAATTTCTTCCTTTAATAATTGTATGCAATAAAAATGAAAATAATATCAAATTTTACTGACTACTATGATAAACTTTTAGGTCTTGGCATAGATGACAAGATTGTATTTAATAGAATAAGTGCAATAAACACTAACATCAACACATACAATGTTTCTGAATTTGAACAAGCATTCAATAAGCCGGCTAGTGAATTAGTTACAAATATGAGGGCAGAAATCCAAGGTACTGGGGATACAAAAATAAAGCGGTTTTTGTACTATGAAATGGGGGCATTCAGAAATGCCCCAAATTTAATTGGCGAAAATGAATATGAACTACACAGAATTTATGCCATAATTAACAGCCAAGTTTTTACCACCTATATGTTAACTAAAAAAAATGGCACAAAAAATATTATAATTAAAAAAAATATAACTGATGCACAAGCTATTGAATTTATGTTAAACCATAGTGTAAGAACAAAATATTCACGCCTACAAGGAAGCAAAACAGCAGAGCAGTTAATTCAGACAATAGAAAACCATCATAAAACCAACATCAAGTTACTATCTTTTAAGAGTAAAAAAATAACATGCAACAATAAAATTTTAACTGACTTACATAAAACACTAGATGCACCAATATATTTTATATTAGAAGATAAGTGGCATACACATAATAAATACAAATATGCAGTTATTAAAAATATCCCATTACATTATTTTGGATTAACTAATGTTTTTAACAATAATGTTGAATTACTTTATCAGGAAATATCTTATTGCATTGGAAACATTATTCAGAACAAGAATGAACCACCTATAAAAATTAGTGATAAAATAAAACTAGAGCAGGCTGGATTTGATAATATCACTTCATTTCGAAAAATGTAATATATTAAATTTTTATAAGTTTTTTATTTTTCAAATTGCTGTCATCACACACAAGGGCGCCATCTAACTTATGCGCAAGAATTGCATTGGCAAACCCTGCACTAACATCTAGTTTTGAAAACCAAGAGTGGTTGTTTTGGAAAAAGTACAATAGTGGATTCCCATTGGCTAAAAAGTACCCCTTGTGTAGCTTTTCTTCAAATCTTCGATTTATTTCATATTCATCAACAACCCTCTGGGATTGGTGTGGAGACCTGTTGTTTTTACCCCATACAACCAAATAGGCATCACCATCTGGGAAAGCTGCCCAAAACTTATCCGACTTTTGATCTACAAATTTTAAAAAGACACACTTAGCCCCAATTGGTGGGCGAGAAGCCACATTTATGATTCCATTTGGAATAAAAGAACTGTTATTCATACTAAAATAATATTCCAATCTAAATAATCTTACACTTATTTTATATAATAATATATTATTATTATATTTTCAAATTAATCAGTTAAAAAATAAAGATTTTTTGCTTTTTATTAAGTTGGCAGTATAATTGTTATATATTTGATATTGAAAAATCATGGGACACAAAACAACACATAATAATTATTTAAAATTAGAAGATTTCATAAAACTAAAAAAATGTGTTTTTCAAGGTGATGAAAAGGGTATTAATTTATTTTTTGAAAAATATATAACAAACCACAATGCTAAACAAGAATTAATGCGCTTGATGCAAAATGAAAGCTATTTTTTTTCTTTTCATCTATCAAGCTTTAATAATATTGAATACACAAGAGAGTCCTCCAGGAGGTATAATAGTGTATTTAAATACTTTTCAACAGCAGAGCAAGTTAAGTTAATATATTCCATGTTTTTGGATTGGGACAAAAGTGAGTATATGCATCTTATAAAAACACAGGGAATTGGCTTTATGGAGCCTTGGGGGTCTTATAATGAGAACACAGAGATTGCCCCCAAGGAAACACTATACTTGGCCTCTAAATTTTTGGCAAAAAAACTTTATGATAGCTTATTGTTATTAAAGGAAAAAATCCCACCATTACTTGATTTTAAAGCCTCTTGTGTTCCTATTTATTATGGCACAAAGTTTTCAACTGGTTGTTTTTTTGTGTATGCCAATAAAGATCTATATAGATTAAGGGATTCTTTGATTGTAAATTTCTGTAACGAAAATATTTTATTTTTTCAAAAACATGGATGGGGAATTGAATCCAATCAAAATGAAATACAACACCTGCATGATACAGTAAGGTCTATAATGCAATCAAGTCAAGAGTACCAAAGGTTTAGTGAGGACTATAGCCTAGAAGAAAATGTAAATAAATATAAAAATTTAATTTTATCAAAAATATTAGAAAACAAATTAGAACATAAGTTACAAGCCCAACCTTGGTTAACTAAAAAAACCAAACTTTAAATTGATACTCTTATTTTATGAATACATGTGCTATGAATCTGTGACACTCTTGCTTTTGATACTTCAAGTATTCCAGCAATTTCCTCAACAGAACATTCTTCCACATATGTGAGTTGCATTACTAGCTGTTCTTTTTGATTTAGCTCGCCTATAATTAAGGCAACTTTTTTTAATAAATTGCTTCTTTCATTTGTTATAAAGGTGGAGTCTTCTCCAACCTTTTCCTGCATAAGCACATCATCTTCCATGGATAAAAAATCATAATATTGATTTCTGTGTAATACCTCATAATATCGAGATAATGTAATTTGACATTCATTAGAGATACTTTGATCAGTTAAGTGGTTAACCTGGTTATTACTTAAATGTTTTAGTTTTTTGCTAACTTCACTAATTTTAGTATAAATTTTTCTATCTTCTTGGCAAAGATGATCATTCTTTCTTAACTCATCTAACATTCCACCTTTTATCCTGATAGTTAAATAAGCTTCAAATTCCTGCCTTGAGAACTGCCCATGGGGTTTTTGCATCACTTCTAAAAGTGCTACCATACCACTTTGAATCAGGTCATTAATGTCATATAAAAAGTTAACCTTTTTATATATATGATTGGCAATTTTTTTGACTAATGGGATGTATTCATTTGCCTTTTCTTTTGCACCAAGCAAACCCTTTTGGTTATACACCATATGTTTAACCCATCAAAAATTTTAATATATCTCTCTCACTTAGAAGTTTTGCTGCAATTGCATCAGCATTAATTTGAAACTCACCATTGGTTATTTTTGACTTAATATCATGAATCTTCTCCATGTTTATGCTTGAAGATTGCGTGTGTTGCATGATTGAAGCAGGTGAGAGTTGAATTATTGGCACAGACTCCTCTGTTTGTTTTTTTGCTCTCTCTCCACCTTTGGCAGCAACTCTGCCCTCTACAAGCAATGGTGCAGTATTTTCAATTCTCATAAGCAGAGTTCTCCTTTTATTGCTTAGATATTAACAGCCAACTTTGTGCAAGTGTAGAATAGCTATCGGCTATTTTTTTTAAATCTTTAGTGTTTTTATTCAATCTGCTAGTTAAAATTATTTGCAGTGAAACCAAATAAAATTGTTTAAAATTTTGTGCAATGCTGCCACCATGTTCAAAATCCAAATGCTCTAATAAGCCTACCTCTACAATTTTATGAATTTTCAGACTTAACTCATGCCCTAATTTAATATCATCATCTTCAATGCTTTTTATCATCTTTTGCAAATGTTCTGCCACTTTATTTAACAATAAGTATACCCAATAAATTTTATTTTCATTTTGCATAGAAAATTGAATTTGATTTAATTGGTAATCCTGTAGTTTTGAGAGCATAAAAATTAATCCTTGTGTTTCTTGCCTTACTTGTGCCTGATTAGACTACTTCATTAATGAAGGACCCTTTTGAGTTTTCTAAAAATTGGTCAATTGTGCGTGCAATATTTAGTATATTTTCCGGTGGAATTTGCCTAATGACCTCTCTTGTTTCATTGTCTATTAATCTTATGATGCTTTTACCAGTCTCACTATCTTTACTAATTGACAAATTAATACTTGTACCACTATTTTGCAAATTAATATTTGTTTGATTTATTAATGCATTCAATGTGTCCATATTATTTATTGCTGGAATTATTTGCTCTACCCTCAGATTAGTCTGCTCCAAATTTTCAACATGTTTATCTAGTGTGTTAGTCCCTTGTATGCTGGAGGCAGCTACACGCTTATCAGTATTTTGTGAGATGTCTGACAGTCTTGTGGTTGGAGAAATTTTATCAATCATTTTTTTTCCAAAAAAGGTAAAAACACATATGTACGCAATTTGTTAGCGCAGCAACCCCAAAATCATACTTGGCATTTGATTTGCTTGTGAAAGCATAGCTATGCCCGCTTGTTGAAGAACCTGCTGTCTGGCAAGTGCGGCTGTTTCTTGAGCAAAATCAGTATCCATTATTCTACTTCTTGCAGCAGTTTGATTTTCAGCAGATGTTCTTAGATTTTGCATTGTAAAATCAAACATATTTAATGCAGCACCATAAGTTGATCTTGTGGTATTGAGTGAGTCTATTGCAGTATCAATGGCACTAGTGGTTGTTGTAGCATTGGCAGCAGAAGTTAAATCACCAGGCAACGGCATGAGCGCAGAGGCATCCGTTGTTGTAACACTTAGTGTTTGCCCACTATTGGCTCCAACTTGAAAATTAAAAGTTCCTGAATTTGTTGAGATTATATTTTGACCATTGAAGGTTGTTGAGTTTGCAATTCTAGTAATCTCTAGTGCCAACTGCTGGTATTCTGTGTTAAGTTGTGTTCTGTCTGCATTAGAATATGCACCATTAGCAGCCTGAACAGAAAGCTCTCTCATACGCTGTAAAGCAGAAGATATTGTATTTAATGCACCATCTGCCACCTGTATAAGGGAGGTTGCATCATTTGCATTTCTGATAGCAACATTTAGCCCTCTCACTTGGGAATCCATTCTTGTCCCAATAGCTAAACCAGCAGCATCATCTCTTGCAGAATTTATTCTAAGTCCTGAGGACAGTCTTTGCATTGCAAGATTGCCTGCATTGTTGATTCCAACTAGATGCCTTTGAGTGTTCAGGGAAGCCAGATTTGTATTTATTGTTAGTGCCATTTTTTTCTCCTTGGTTAATTCTTATAAACGAAGGCAATGGGAAAACATTAAGTATACAATAGTTAAATTTTTTAAATAAATTCATATAATCTTATATGAGTCTTATATAAGATTATGTAAACTAGTCAAAATAGTTATTTTTTTTTAATTCTTATGGTAGTTTTCATTTTGACATTTTTTTAATATAGTGTTTATTAATAAGAAATGGAGCACAATATGGAATACATTAATGATTTGGAAAAAACGATCCTAGAAGTTGAATTAATTGTAGACTCTGAACTGGAAGTAGACCAAAAATATAAATTGATTTTTCCGAGACTAGAAAATAAATTTATCTCCCAATTAGAAACTCTTGGATTTCAGTTTAATTTTAACTGCCCTAAACAGGAAACCAAGAGCATGTTTTTAATGGCATTTTTAATGCATATGAAAGCTTTTTTAAACAACGTAAGAGCCAAGAGGTACCATAATTAAATTGTTATCCAACAGAACTTCTGATTCTTTTGACATTTTAAAAGTTATCTTGTTTTATAGTAAATTACTGTGATTATCTTTGCTTTAAGCAACACAATGTTATCAGGAATGTTTTTTGTAGACCAATATACTATTTGAACAATTGGAGCAATATATGCAAGAGTTTAAAAATATAGACAACTTTAGACTAACAACATTTGAAATAAATAAGTATTCAAAAGAGTTAGCAGTCAGCAAAACAAAACTAAATTTAAGTTTTTATTCTAGTCTTGAAGATGTTCTTTTGCACACAACTACAGGTATTTTTTTTAAGAACACCAATGATGGGTTATCAATTGAGTGTCTTGGTAATAAATTTGCAAAATGTCAAAATGGCATAAACTTTTACACTATGCTAAGTGGTGACATATACATAAAAGCCGAGTTTTTTTTAGATAAAATAGGAAGTTTTGCAATTTTTGAGATAAGTGAATTTCAACAAGAAGCAAATGCTACCATTTTGCACCTAAAAAAAGTGAAAGATTTTTTTAGGTTTCAACGAAGAGAACTTTTTAGGGTTGCTATCCCAAGCAACTATGAAATCCGTTGTTTAATTTTACAAAATAACCAAACCCCACTTCATGTGCGAAGAGTTCTCAATGTTAGTTTAGGTGGCATGTTAGTAGAAATTCATGCGGAAGACTTACATAAAATTGGGGGTTCTGAAAATCTTCTAAATAAAAACCCGTATAGTTCTTCTATTAATTTATTTGAAACACATGACTTCCACTATCAGATTCCAATTATGATTAAGCACATAACACCAATTGAATACAGTAAAGAGAACATGTACAGGATTGGAATTCAGTTTTTAGATATTCCTGGTGGCTTAACCAATATATTAAATAGCACAATTTTAAAACTTGGGACTAAAAAACAATAGTTGGCTTATGATGAACTATTGTGTTAAAGTTCACTCAAACAGAGCAGTAAAAAATAAACCCACACCATAAGAGCAATGACAGTAAATCAACATTTGTTCAACATGTACATAGAAGAACTCTCTGCAGTTGAACACTCAAAAGACCTAAACTATTATTTAGAAACTCTGCACAAACAACTATTGGAGCACCAGTCAATTTTTTTTGGCCCTAACAAACAAAGCATAAAATCTTATACTGAAAGATTTCCACCTCAAGAAATTGACTTAATTAAATGCAAGATTTTTTCAATGGCCCCACTATCTGCCGATGTAAACCTTTTAAATGACATTTTGGATTATTTTGAGGACATATTAATTGACACTCTATTTTGTATTGCAAAAAAAACCACTTTATTTCATGATGACTCTTTTTTTTATAAAAACATATATAATAGCAATATTAAAAATTCCATATATAGACAACTTTTTTTATGCCAACAAAGCAACAAAAATAAGGCAACACAATTGAGGGACTTATTATTAGCAAGCAACACTTATAATATGGAGGCACCAGCCTTAATTAGGGCGTTATTGACTAATGAATGTCATGAGCACTTAAGGGATTTTTTAAAAGCATTAGAAATAAATACTCAAACTTCTTTAAATTTTATTGAGATTTTAGAAAAATTTCCTGCACTACACTTTAACAATCAGATAGTTTCACACTTTAAGCTGAACAACTTTAAATATTTTTTTGAAAACTTCCATGAAGACTTTATTTGGAAAATATATCAAATTGAGGCATCTCATTATATAGAACTAGATTATGAGAAATATTATAAAAACAGATTTTTTAATATTTTTACAAATTACAGCAACACACAAAAATTAGGCCATAAAGATGTCATGGCAGACATTAAGGATTATTTAATCTATAAATATAATGAATTACACAAAGAGGAACTAGACCATAAACTAATACAAATGGATTTAATATCTAGCAAACTGTTTTACATTACAACAAAAGAGGAATATAAAAACCTTGGACATACACCCTTCTTTCAGGAAAAAATTCACAACTTATTGTTATCAATTGAGCAAATATTAATGGGAGTAAATGGCTGTAAACCTTTAATGGAGCGCTCTATGCTTATATTGGATAAATATGACATAAGTGTGCCATATTATAAGAAAATGAAGCAATTCATAAATTTAGAAATAAATTTAGCAGAAAATAAAATCGATAAGCCTATAAGAATAAATAAACTTTAGGAGATTACCATTCTATAAGAAGATAAAATGTTGACCCTTGATTTCAACTGATTATTTCTTTATTCAACAGCATCTATTTTTTGCTTAATGAGTAATATCTGTGAATTAAGTATGAATTTAATGTTTTCATAAATATGCTCTTGCTCAATATGCAAGTGTCTTGCCTTTTTGAGCATTGGAATAATGTGGGTAATAGTTTCATCCAAATATAGCTGTTGTTTTTCTGTGCTAAATACACCATGCATGCTTTGTTGGTTATTGATTCTATCAGCACCCTTTATAATGCTTGCAATAGGACTCTTTGACATGTTTTCAAAATATATGCCTGTATTTTTTTTTCCACCACAATATGTTTTAGTTAAAAGCTCTGTGTTGTGTCTAACAATGCTTCCAAAATTTGACTCAATTTCAGCAAATGAAATATCATAATCTTCTGGAACATCATGTAAAATTGCAGAGGCTAATGTTTCTGCTGGGTAAATCATGCCAGGAACAAGAGTTCTTAAAAATAAGGTAATCTCTAGTTGATGTTGAAATTCTGGGGTGTTCCCATCTTTGCGAAACCCAATATGAATATTTTTTGCATATTCTAATGCCTTTAAAGGCACTACATAGCTGTGGTTGCTTTGACTCATTCCAATTAGCCAATATCTCAATGAAATAAAAAGCTTATTGTATCGCTCTAATTTATTGGGCTGTATTGTCATTGTTGATCCTTAAAGTTATCTAACTAGGATAGGATTTATCTTTACTTTGTAGCTCTAGTGCAATCTAAAAAAAAACATAACTTGATAATGTTTTTAGAAGCAAGTATCCAACTAATCCAGCCATAAATAAAAATGGCATAATAAAAACCGCTGCTATAAAGGAGCTAATGGCTTGCAAGTGTCTCTTTTGTGGCTTACCTCTTGTGATTATTGTAAATAAAACAATAGAAAACATTATGACACTCATAACAACTGGGGGGGCTACTAATTCCATATTTTTTTAGTAAATTTAATAAGTGTGATTTGTTAATTTCTGAGTACATTTTATACTTAATTGCAAATTAAGTCAATTTTTTTTATAGTACTATATTACTTAATTAACCATAAGAGAAAGATAATGAATCTATGCAGAAAAGTAATTTTTCCCTTATTGGAGCAACTAAGTGCTAATTTATTATTGATTTATAATAAAATATGGTTTACAATTATTTGTAATAAATACTAGGAGTTTTACTGTGGATATTTTAAAAACTGCTCTTTTGATGGATATCCATGCAAAAACACTTAGCAACTCCAATCGAAGTACCAGTTTGTCCAAGCATGGATTGGAAGCACTAAATATTGAATTAGCCTCACTAAAAGGGAGTGTTGAGCATCAAAAAAAAATGGCCGCCTCGTTGGATAAAGAATTGTCTGTATATTCTGACTATCTTGAGAGGGAAAAAAATGCATATACAAATAAGAATGGTAAGCCCATTCCACCTGAAGGGCTTCTAGGTGAGCCTTTCCTTCATATAGCAAGTCAACACCAGGGATTTAAAAATAGGTTAATAAATGAGCATGTGGTCTTTGTTGATTGGATTGTTTCCCAAAAAGCCTTTAAAGAGCTTGCCATTGAGTTTGGTGAGCATCTTGGCATCTCCAAAGATGAAACAATAAAAAAGGCCCACTCAAATGAAGAAGGTGTATTAAATAACACATTTATAGCAGAGCATAAAACAAGGATATCTGATATAGGTCTAGAGGAGGTTACTGGTAGTGAAATTGCCAACGAGACAATAACAAACTTAAAAAAGAAAATTAAAAAAACATCCTAGCTTATTTTTTTATTAACAAAACTTATACGCCATATCTATTTACAGAGGTTATAGTCTATAAACAACCCAAAAGTATATAAAATACAATAAAAATTGTTACAAAAACAAAATAAATACTAGTAAAGTGCTTTAAATATTTATGACAAATAATACACACCTCATTACAGTGACTGGCCCTAGCTTGTCCGGAAAAACAGAGTTTACTAAAATTCTAGAAGACCTTGGTAATTTTCATGTAATAACCTCTGTAACCACAAGACCAAAGAGACAACATGAGATTGATGGGATTGACTACCATTTTGTTACAGAAAAAAAATTTAAATCTATGCCAATGATTCAAACAACATATTTTAATGGGTTTAATTATGGGGTTAGTGAAGAAGAAGTTGATAAAAAAAGTAGTAAGCCCATATTGTGGGTGATAGCGCCACAATCAATAAAGCAGGTGGAGGATTTTGCTAAAAAAAGGAATTGGATCTTCACAAAGGTGTTTGTGTCAAATCCACAAGAGGTTTTAATTGAGAGATTTTTAGAAAGACTCAAAAATGATACCCTTGCAGACATTAAAAACTATACAAAAAGATTAAATAACATAATCACTAATGAAATAAATTGGACACATGAAGCAAAAGAAGGGGTTATAGGATATGATTTTAAGGTGTTTGAATTTAATGCAAACAACACCCAAAAAGTAATAACTGATTTTTACAAATACATTCAAGAAAATAACCCATCACCATTAAGGCAAAAAATTAAATTTACTTGCTAACTATACTCAAAAATTAAATAGTTTATTTAATTTTTGGTCGCATGATTTTGGTTTTTTGTGTCCCTGATTCTTTTTGATAGTATGCATCACAGAGAGCAGTCTGCTTTTCTTTTTGGTAAACCCATCTTTTGAAATCCATCACATTATTTGCAGACATTTTCCACTGGGCACTATTGCCAAAAGAAATCTCTTGGCTTGTGTCTAATTGGCTTATTTCATCAATGGTGTAACTAATAATTTTTTGTCCTCTAGGGGTAACAAAAAACCTTTTGTCATAAATTGAAACTGCCCTTGCATTTGCTGTGCAATCATAAAACACTAGAAGCGGCACTCCTTGTTCAGTTGTAATTGTTGTTGTGTCAATTTCTTCTTTTGGGATTTGCTCTGTCGATTGTAGGTATTTGGCAAAAGTAATTGGCTTAAATTCAATGCCGGTATCTGATTGCAAATAGATTTTGCCATTAATTATATTTATAATTTTAGTTGGCAAGTTATATACCTGCTTGTCAGAATTGTAAATGTATGTGCTAGCCCCAACCCTTATATTTGCTGCCGCTTCCAATCTTGATTTGCAAAAGTTAGGCAGACTTCGTATGAAAGTTTTCTCACTATATGTTGAAGTTGTTTCATATGGGATATTGTTTTCTTTTAATTTAATAAATAATTTATTCAAATCAGAATGATATTCCAAATAAACCCTGCTGCTGCTCATATATGAATAATTGGAGATATCGTCAAGTAGATTAAGTCTAGTTAGCAACTTTACTGACACTGACCCCCAAGCATGACCAGGATCACTTATGATTTTTATAATTAGTTTATTATCCATTTTTTACCATTATTAATTTGTACACTGTTTATTAATAATAATTATATTAAATTATGTTAACTAATCAAGACATTAATGCATTGATGATAAAGTGGCTAAATCATGGTAAGACTTATGTTATCTTGTTGCTTGCTCTGTTTGAATTTGAGGGATTTGATTTTCTATAATAAGTCTTTCCAAATCCCTTGAAAAATCCTCAAAGCTTCTATCTAAAATTTCCTGGCTGCCCTGTGCATTGGTTGCCTCTAAAATTTGCTCCCCTAATTTTTGGATATCCTCACTTGTTAAGGTGGTTACATCAATTGGTGGCATACCTTGTGGTACATTGTTAACCTTTGGTATATCAACTATTGCATTGCCATTTTCTATGTGGGAATTATTTTCCACACTTACTTGCTGCATAACTGTTGTAGCCCCAATAGGTTTTTCTTGTGTTTGTTGTCCAATAGATTCTGCCAAAGTAATATGCAGGTATAAACTAAAGACACATAAAATCACAACAAGCATACTGTCAGATGCAATAAAAATTTTTTCTGGATATGTATCTATTGTCTTAATTTCTGTTGTTGAATTTTTTTTCTTAAAAAAATCCAAATATAATTCCTCTTGTTGTTGCTTCATGCTAATGTCCTGTTTAATGTGCTGTTTTAAAAAGAGTTAATCTTCTGTTCTTATGTGAGTATATGAAAAAAACAAAACAAATCAACTAAACCTCCCCACAACTAGAGCCAGTGGGTTTTAAAGACAATTTACTAGTGGGAATATGGAACATGTGGTCCTTGGTCACAAACAAATTAAAAACTTAACTGTGATAAATCAATCTGCCCAATTTTCCCTGAGCTAGCAAAGATGCCTATTCTTCCTTATTCCAAATACTTGATTGCTAACAGAATCTGTCAATATTGTTGTTATTATTGCTGTGCTTCTTCCTTACCACCTCATCATATGTTTTTTGTCCGCGATTGGTTTTTTTAAAATTTTCTGTGAAAGAAGATTGCATATTATTTCTTTTTTGGAAGGTAGTTGAACATGTATAGTATTATACACTAAAAAAGATTTTTCATGTATATTTTGTTTTAAACAATTGAAAAAAGCATAGGTTATTGATTAGATTTTGACAATTTTTTGTTTTGGTGTAGGCTTATCAAGCAGGGAATCCTGTAGTGCACTAAAGGTCATAAAATTTTCAATAAGCTGCCCTAGATCAGTGCTGGATTGGTATGGCGCCTGGCTATCTGTCATTGATTGTTCAGAATATATGTGCTGAACAATTTTCGGCAAAATATTCTCCATTTGTGCTGCATATTTTGAAATTGCAACAAAACAATTCACATTGGTAGTTGTTACTGTGGCAGTTTTGATATTATCAACTGTTGAGACATGAACTTCAATATTCTCATCCATTTCGCCAAAGGATTTATCAGCTTCAATACTTTTCTTGAAATACTTAATAAAGTTTGCAGCAAACCTGTTAGCCTCTGTTGGTGTGCAATTGTAGTTGTCAATTATATTTTCTTTTTTAACTTCAAAAATAAGTAAATGGCGCACATTGATTTTTGCAATTTGTGTTGGTGAACCCCTCAAGTCAATATTGAAGTGCTCTCTTATATATGTGTTGATTTTTTTTCTTAGAGTGTGTTGATTATTGAGATATGGGGTAAAAAAATTCATCAGGCAGTTTTTAATCTCAATGCTTGGATTATTTTTTTTCACAATTTCATTAAAGATTGCTTTGTTTAGAGTTTCACTTAGGGTAGCATCTTGCTTGTAAGCACTTAAAATATCGAAAAATTCCACCACAGTGTTGCTTTTATCTTTTTTGTTTACTGTGGGTGTAAATGGTATATCTTTTAAACATGCCAAATAGGATCTAAAAGCCGCATAATCTTTTGCCTCTGCCTCCTTGTTTTTGAAAAGATACTGGTGAACAACTATAGCCATAGAAGCAGATGATTTAATAAAAGCCTGCACCTCTAGTTCACGCCTTGCTTTTGGGAGTCCACTATTTGGGTAATTTAGAACATATTCTCCAAGTGTGTCAAAATAGATTTTAGAGTCAAAAACTAGAGAGAAGTGTTTTTCAAATTTTTTGTGCTCTATTGCATTACTGAACAGTTGACTCTCTAATTCTTTTAATTCTGGTTGTTTGTTAAAGATTGTCTCCAAAATAGGCTTGTACAAGCGCTGCAAATCTTGTACATATGCAGCACGCCCCCACTGTGTAGATTTTGCCCTCCATGCTTTGCTGCGTACATCAAAAGTGTAACATTTGTGCAATGCTTTTGTGCTAAAGCTTTCTTGCAAAATAAATTCAAGTTGTTCTCTTGACAAAATTTCTTTGGACATAATATGCTTCCTTAATTTTCTACTTTATCCCAAAAGCAGACTTAATACTGTATATTTTAAGTTAGAATGGAGGATTTTGTCAACAATAGAACATTGCAGGCAAATGTTAGGCAGCTTACTTTGTAAGTCAAACTATTCACAGCAATGTTTTATACAAAATAATTTAAATTTTAACCCCTCTTATGTTTTCATGTGGTTGGTGTCTGTCTTGGCTTGGCATTAATGTTTTTATTAATGTGTCCTCTGTTAAGGAGTCAGTTAATATTTTTTGAAAATCTACATTTGCAATATCATCTTTTTTCACTCTAATTTGCATATGTTCCAATATTTTTGGTAGCAATTCTTCTATTTGTTTAAAATAAAGTGAAAATATATTAAATATCTCTAATTTTGAAGTTGTAACAAATATGGTTCTTAATTTATAATCCCCTCCAACATTTGCAGTGATTTCATCTTTATTCTCTAAAAATTTTGGGTGCTGCCTTATTAGATTATTGAGAGCATCCAAAAAAACCACTGCAATTTTATCTGCCTCTACTGGTGTGTAATTATTATAATCAACAAGATATGGTTTTGGGAAGTTAAATTGTACTGTATGATGCCATTTTGTACAAGCCATTAAAGGCTGTATTCTTGTTGTCTCAAATATGTTATTTTTCTGTGCACCATAATGTGTTTTTAAATACTTTTGAAATTTTCCCCTCAATGTATGGTGGTGTTCTAGGAAAGGTGTTAAAAACTCTGTAAGGTTTTTGCGCAACTCCTCACTTGGTTTAAATTTTGCAGTTGTTTCTTTTAGGAAAAGTCTAGTTAATGACTCAGATTTTGTCTTTTTCTGATAAAACTTGGCAATTTCAAAAAATTCCTGCATTTTATCCTCTACATGAATTTTACTAAGGCATGTTAGATACACTTCAAAAACAATAATATCCAAAGACCATTTGGGAGATTTTATTGTTTGATAAACATAAGGGTGTAAGAACTCTTTAAAAGCAATAGAGTTTTTAATAAAATCTTGAAAGTTTGTTCTTCTAACATCTGGCAATAATCCATAAAATGGCTTATTAAAAATCAAGTTCTCAACTGTTTTAAATTGTAGTTTATCTGCCCAAATAGAGGCTATATGCCTCTCAAAATATCTGTGCTTCTTGATGTTTGTAAAAATTGCTGGCTCTAACTCTTTAAGCTCAGGTTGTTTTGCATAGATGCCTGGGAAAAACCTTTTGCATGTCAATACAACTGGACCTTCATATCTTTCCTGATAATTGCCTAATGGGGTTCCCCAAGTGCCATGTTCTTCATAAAACTTATTTGCCATTCTAATAGAGGCAATAGGCAGGTTTTGCCTCAAAATAAACTCAATTTGTGTTTGTGTCAATGTTTCATTTTTCATTTAAATATTGTATAACATTTAAAACAGGTAAGCAATTGCCAAACATTCAAATCTGCCCATGCTGTGTTACGAAACTTGTGCTAAGTTAATTTAATGCTTTGCTTGCAGTAGAATCAGTTTATTTTAGATCTGAATATCTGAGAAAATTTTTACAAAATCCACCATATCCCATTTTTGGCAATCACTAATCTGACCATCCAACACTTTAATTAGATATGGATTATCATCAACACCAATGGCCACATCAATAGAGAAAAACTTTTCCATATGCAATGTTCTTACCTTGTTTGCAATTAAAAGCAATAAATCAAAACATGGCTGCCCCATATCTTTGGTTGAGTGGAATAACTTATTATTTAAAACAAAAAACCTTGTTTCCGTTCCTTCTTTAAACTCTTGGAAGTCTTGAAGAACAAGACCTCCCTCTATAAAGCCTGTGTATTTTAAAATACTTTTCTCGAATGCCTTAAACTCCGTTCATCCATACCTACACCAAGCTACCTATGGGTAGCTTGGTGTAGGTATGGATGAACGGTCTCGTAGTAAGAGAATGGGTTTGTGGTGTCTGTGGTGTAGCGCATGATCGTGATACCAATGCTGCCAAAAATCTACTTCTCCGCTCGGGGCATCGAGCGCCCGTTCAGGGAATCCCCGTCCTTTAGGGTGGGGAGGATGTCAATCTAACAGCTTTTATACATAAATATTATTCAGACTATATATTAATTGTCAAATAAATAAAATCTAAATCAATCTTTAGTAAACATGGTTGAATCTCTTTGGAATTGGCTCGATTAAATAAAAGTAAATTGAAGTAAATTAAATTAAACTTTAACCATTTTTGACTTTATTGATTTTTCTGGACATCTAGACTCCAATTTTGCCTTTAATTGCTTTCGCAAGATGTGGTATTCAATGGTTTGCCTCAAAAGATGCATATCTACTTCGGCCCAGTAGGGTAACTTTCCCACCTCTTCTACTTTTGAATTTTCAAAAATATTTTTTTTATTTTTTAAGCTTTGGGGTATCCAATTAGATAAATCATGTTCAAATTTAGATAAATAAAACATGCCCCCCATATCTTCCACATTTGATACATCCCAACTTGATATATCTTGGTTAAAAATTGACTCAAAGAACATGCCCCACATTGAATTTACATTGGAAACATTCCAAGTGGAAATATTTTGGTTAAACTCAGACCCTTCAAACATGCTCACCATACTTTCAACATTTGATACATTCCATCTAGATATGTCTTGATTAAATTTAGATTTTATAAACATAGCCTCCATATTTTCTACATTAGACACATCCCAATTTGAAATATCTTGATTAAATGTTGACTCAGCAAACATTCCCCACATATCAATCACTTTGGATACATCCCATTTTGATATGTCTTGATTAAAGTCAGAGTTTGCAAACATATATCTCATGCTTTTAACATTAGATACATCCCATTGGCTTATGTCCCCATTGAAGGGTGAATTCTCAAACAAGTCATCCATATCTATGATGCAAGAGGTGTCGATATGATTTAAATCACAGTTGTTGCCATTGAGTCTTATTTCTTCTTTTATGAGTTGGCTTAGATGTTTTTTATTTTTTGCAACAATGGTTTCTTTTTTCATGTTATCCCTTCTTTTATAGCAAATGTCTGATTTCTATATTTTAATAATAAGTTCTTTTGTTGATACACACACTAGCTTTTGGCTTAAGTTTTTTTGTAACCAATAGGCGTTAATGGCTTGTTGTAAAAATTCTATATTTAGATTAGCCCAATAGGGTAAACCTGCTTGTTGTTCCAATTTTGAATATTTAAACATACGTTCTTTATTAATTAAACTCATGGGCTTCCAATTGGATATGCTCTTGTTAAAAACGCCATTAAAAAACATGCTGTGCATACTAGTCACATTTGATACATCCCATTTGGAAATATCTTGATTAAGTTTAGAATGAGCAAACATTGCTTCCATATTTCCAACATTTGACACATTCCACTTTGATATATTCCTATTAAACCTAGAAGATTCAAACATTGAATTCATGTAAACTACATTAGACACATTCCACTTGGATATATCTTGATTAAAGGTTGATTTGAAAAACATCCCACTCATATTTCTCACATTAGATACATTCCATCTGGATATATCTTTATTAAACTTTGAGCTAGAGAACATGTGATCCATGTTTTTTACATTAGATACACTCCACTGTGAGATGTCTTGGTTAAAATCACTGTTAGAAAACATCCCACTCATATTAGTCACTTTTGATGTGTCCCAATTTTTAATCGGCTTATTAAATTTTGAATTATTAAACATTCCCAACATATCAGCCACACTTGACACATCCCATTGTGATATATCTTGGTTAAACCTTGAGTTATTAAACAAGTGTCTCATGTTGGTTACACTAGAGACATCCCAATTTGAAATGTTTTGATTAAAAACAGAATGATAAAACATCCCTTCCATATTGTTTAATTTTGACATATCCCATTGACTTATGTCACCATTAAATGTTGACCTTCTAAATAATTCTGACATATCCATTATATTAGACACATCAATGTGATTTAAGTCACAGTTGTTGCCATTGAGTCTTATTTCTTCTTCTATAAGTTGGCTTAGATGTTTTTTATTTTTTGCAACAATGATTTCTTTTTTCATGTTTTTTCTTCTTTTATGACAAATAAATGTTTGTTGCTATATTTTAATAGCAGTTTTGATTGTAGATTCTTTTGTTGGCACACATGCTAAATTTTTATTTAAGTGTTTTTGCAGATGGTATGCCTTAATAGCTTGTTCTAAAAATTCTATGTTTAGATTAGCCCAATAGGGCAGGTTGCCACACTTTTCCAACTGCGACCTTTCAAAAATAGTGTCTTTATTCCCTAGTTTTTTTGGAGTCCAATTATCCAGATTTTGATTGAAAGTAGATTCAAGAAACATGCCTTCCATGTCAGTTGCATTAGTGACATTCCATTTGGATGTATCT
>Ga0209105_100122_pt1 | contig 26544 bp, 25 predicted proteins | sample SedPBSmetaG_FD_184158 | JGI IMG/M metagenome (GOLD analysis project Ga0209105, IMG submission 184158) | Freshwater sediment bacterial and archeal communities from Indian Creek, Illinois, USA to study Microbial Dark Matter (Phase II) -... | ecosystem: Environmental > Aquatic > Freshwater > Creek >...
CAGTTAGTGGAGGGACCGGAGGTGGTGTAGGTTGCGGTTGTACACCTATAGGCTGTGGCCGCGGAGGAATCAGCAACACCCCCCTTGCATTGTCTGCAGGGCCAACTCGGTTGGCAGAACCCGGAAAAAGAATAACGTTACTTGCGTCAATCGGAATGTCAAAGGCAATCGCTACTACCCCCGAAAACGAAGGCCCTATGTCCTCTAGATGCCATGTTTCTGTCCTAAAGGCGTGATGATGCCCCAGCGAAGCGGAAGAATCCATATCGAACCTTCTTCCTAACGAATCCACTACAACCCAATTCGTACCGACTTGACGGGCAAATAGGGCCCTATTCCTGAATTCAACAATAGCCACCAAGTATCTTCCCTTAGCGATGTTTTGAGTAAACATGGTGCCCAGGGTATTGTGCTGTTCAACTCTCAGGACCTTGTAGTCCCAGTCGGCGAACGAAACGGTGTCACCAATATTTCCTACTGCAGTTAGTGGAGGGACCGGAGGTGGTGTAGGTTGCGGTTGTACACCTATAGGCTGTGGCCGCGGAGGAATCAGCAACACCCCCCTTGCATTGTCTGCAGGGCCAACTCGGTTGGCAGAACCCGGAAAAAGAATAACGTTACTTGCGTCAATCGGAATGTCAAAGGCAATCGCTACTACCCCCGAAAACGAAGGCCCTATGTCCTCTAGATGCCATGTTTCTGTCCTAAAGGCGTGATGATGCCCCAGCGAAGCGGAAGAATCCATATCGAACCTTCTTCCTAACGAATCCACTACAACCCAATTCGTACCGACTTGACGGGCAAATAGGGCCCTATTCCTGAATTCAACAATAGCCACCAAGTATCTTCCCTTAGCGATGTTTTGAGTAAACATGGTGCCCAGGGTATTGTGCTGTTCAACTCTCAGGACCTTGTAGTCCCAGTCGGCGAACGAAACGGTGTCACCAATGGTCGCAATCACTGATGCTTCAGCGATACGCTCTGCGGTGCCACCCTGACCATCGGCTACGGTCACGGTGATGCTGTATGTCCCCACAGCATTTGGGGCGACCCAAGTGACATTGGCTCCTGATCCTTGGATAGTGCCGCCAGAAACGCTATAACTGAAGGTCAGTGGATCGCCATCCGGGTCGCTTGCTGTTACAGCGACCGCTGTGCTTTGCCCGCGACTTACGCTAGCGGGACTAACGGCGACAGCTGATACGCTTGGCGCGCTGTTGATGACGGGCACTTCAACCGTATGCTCTGCGACGCCGCCCTGACCATCGTCTACGGTCACGGTGATACTGTATGTCCCCACAGCACTTGGTGCGACCCAAGTAACATTGGCTCCTGATCCGTGGATAGTGCCGCCAGATACTCGGTAGCTGAAGGTTAGCGGATCGCCATCCGGGTCACTTGCCAATGCCATAATGTTGACTTGTTGAGCACGCAGTACGCTGGCGGGGTTGGTCGTGATGTTGGCAACAACCGGTGCTCTGTTAGCCACTAAGACGGAAAGACGATGGTTTGCGCTTCCACCGGTCCCATCGCTGACACGCACGCCTACATAATAAGCGCCTGCTTTTGCAGGGGCATGCCATACGACACTGGGACCGCTACCGGAGATGTGCCCACCGCTCACTTCATACACGTACGTCAGGCTGTCACCGTCGGGGTCATTGGCCACAGTCACTATGTTTACCTGTTGGCCCCGATACACAGCGGCGGGAGCAACCGTTAGCGAAGCGATTTGCGGCAGGGCACTGCCAACCGTCACTGTTGCGTTTGCCTCATCCCAAGCCACGCGGAATCCCAATGCCTCGCTGACGAAACGCAGTGGCACCATGGTTCGCCCTTGACGCACCGAAGAGGCCACATCTAGCTGTACCACGCGCTCATTGACAGTGGCTCGACTCTCTCCTATGCGAAGGATGACACGTGTCCCACCTAGCTCTAGTACTACACTACTAGTCCTGTCTTGCCACTCTACTGTGGCCCCTAGGGCTTCGCCTATAGCGCGAAACGGCACCAACAGGCGGCCTGCCTGCGTGACTGGTGCCACCTCACTCACCAAGGGTCTGCCCAAGACCACAAGTGAAATAGGTCTGCTGGCATGAGCGTCAAGCCCAACCAAATCAGCAAATTGCATCCCATATGACGTGATGAGGAACATGGCAATTAGGACGCGCGCCAAGAACCACAACTGTCTGCTTCGATGTATCATGTTGATGTCCCCCTTATGTTCACTAATTCCCTTTTGCCTTATCTCAGCGAAAGCAACTGCGACCTCGTTGGTGGTCATTTCGCATTCCCTGTTATGGCTAAACGCTTCGCAAGGCGCGAGCCTGCACCAGCGCGCAGTCGCCTAACCAAGCGACTGCCGTTGAGAGAAACATCTCACCCGTTCATGTGGGCTTCGCGCCTCTTAAGCACAAGTTCGATGCGACTGACGCTGCGCTCAAGTGTCACAATCTCGAGCTTGCCTTCTGACAAACTCCCGCCGTCTCCACCAAGGGATACACGCAGAACCAGCGGTAAGGTACCAATATGCAGCATCTCAACCCCGTGGGAGGCTCAATTTGTCATAGTGCCGGGTCGGCCCCTTCTGGTACCGGCCTGTACTAGCGGGAATCCCTCACCGACGATAGTGCTTACGTCCTAATAGTATCAGCGCATATAATCGTCGTCAGTAAAGCTTACTGCAAAGTTGTGCAGTCCGCATTCTCCGCAAGCCATTGTCATATTCCCATGTTTCCTTGCATTCTCTCCAGTGTTTGCTTGTTGACTCAATTCCACAGATGCGGCGCTTTTCCTGCACAGCGCACACTACGCACATCATGATTTTTGATGCCAAAACAAAATTCTAGGACTAGGCGAATAACCTCCATTCATCAAGCAGGAGGGGAAGTCTTGTGTTTGACAAAATAGAAGGGCGGAGAATTGCAGCTAAAAGTTAATACGGGCTATGGCGATCACAACACCTCCGCCACCGGACTCATAAATGGCACAGCATGAGGTCTCATCCGCGAAGAAACTCCTGTCACAATCCGTCAACCTCTGATCCGACGCCCAAAAATTGATAGCGGTAGACCCATTGTATCCCCGCCGCTCACTTAACAACAATATTTCGACAATGGCGGGCATCACAAATGAAAGAGATCCTCTTGCTTTGAAGCCTCTATGTAGATTCGGTCTGAATTTTCACCTCCAACGCGGGAACACCTTTACAGCAGTGCAGCGTGGAGCGCAAGTTGCCTGATCTGGCGGCGAAGACAACCCTCAAACGCGCTAACATCCATGTGCTCAGACACAGGAGGTTGTTCGGAGTCACTTGGGCAATCCGACATAACCCTAACGCTAAACACATACAGCCATGTTATGCCCGAGATTAAACAGTCTGCAGCCAAGGTCATGAATACCATTCTTAGACTCGGTCGGCAGTTTTCAAAAGCTCTAGTTTAGCTGGTTGCTGTCAAAACGCTAAAAAGCTCTCCGGGCAAAAACCCAGAGAGCCTTGATAACACTGGAGCCGATGAGGGGATTTGAACCCCTGACCTGCTGATTACGAAATAGAAACAAGCGTTCGGTTGTGCCCTGTAGTTATAGATAGAGCCTTGATATTGCACGTTATTTTGTAGTGAGACACCCTGTGACTAAGGCGCATTTTGGACCCCTCGGCACCTTTTCGGCACCTCGACACAGTTGCTCCTCTGCCGCTACGGCGAAACGAAAACCCTCCCGTTAAGGTCCTATGCTTGACCCAGAGAGCCTTGTGATTGCTGGTGCGCCATCAGGGATTCGAACCCCGGACCCACTGATTACGAGTTGGTTGACGCACGTTGCATCTCATGTCGGTCAGTGTCGGGCAATGTCAGGGAGTGAGGAAATGCAATGGTTTTTTGACTGCAAACACCTGTTCGCATCAGCTCGCTGCGCGTAATTTCCCCGCCGTTGCTGTCAAAATTGCACCCTCGGGAGTTTCAACAGTCAGGCGCACGCAATTACGTGCTCTAAGAACTAACGCATAGTATATAAGGGGAAGCGTCCTTAAGAAACAAAACTCTCCCCTCAACTACCATCAAAATGTGCCCCAGGACACGGCTTACGGTAATCCCCGGCCGACACACGCCGCCTTCTTCTTAGCATCATGGGATAGCGGTAACTGCTTATCCCCTAACACACTCTCAATTGTACCCCCTCTTTTGCATGACGTTAAGAGATTAAGAAATGCACTAAAAGGTTAAAGTGAGAATTTTTTGAGAAACTTCACTAAGAAAGATAAAATCTGCCACAACTCACTGAAGCTCAAAACGGTCCATCATTGGCAAAATGCACTCCCTTATAAGCAATGCTATTTTTACAAGATCTGATTAAAGAAAGATGGGAGAACCTGCTCAGGTGTGGCTACCGTTTGGTAAAAGCTGCGGTGAACGGTGGGATGGGTAGAATAAAGAACAGTTCTACAACTTAGGCAGCAGGGAGGTCATTTCTATGGCTGTAAGGGCGGCCTCCCAACCCTTATTTCCCGCCTTGGTACCAGCCCTTTCAATAGCCTGCTCTATAGTGTCGGTGGTGAGTACTCCGAAAATCACGGGCAGGTCATTATCGAGGCCTACTCTGGCCACACCCTTGGATACCTCGGCACTCACGTATTCAAAGTGTGGGGTAGCACCGCGGATTACGGCTCCAAGGCAGATAATAGCGTCGTAATTATCGCTCTCCGCGAGACGCTGGGCTACCAGTGGTATTTCAAAGGCACCAGGGCACCACACCGCGGTGATATCGTCTTCGCTTGCCCCATGGCGTACGAGGCAATCCACCGCTCCGCCAAGGAGCTTGTTAGTGATGAATTCGTTAAAACGTCCGATGACAATGGCGTATTTGGTTCCTGTGGCAATGAGATGACCATCAATGACTTTCATCTTGCACCTTCCCTTCAATGTCTGCTGCTAGCATGTGGCCGAGCTTGGTTCTTTTGGTGGAAAGATAACGCCAGTTATCTTCTACGTCGTCCATCACGATAGGTACTCTCTCTACAATCTCCAGACCATACCCCTGCAGGCCATTTAACTTGCTGGGGTTATTGGTCATGAGGCGTAACCTTTTCACCCCTAGATCGGTAAGTATTTGAGCGCCGACGCCATAGTCTCGGAGGTCGGCGGGGTACCCCAGCGCAAGGTTCGCCTCTACGGTGTCCATACCTGTCTCCTGCAGTGCGTATGCCTTGATCTTGGCCTCAAGACCAATGCCTCGGCCCTCCTGCCGAAGGTATAGGACAACCCCGCTACCCTCTTTCTCAATGTTTTTCAGGGCCTGTCCCAGTTGGCCGCCACAATCACAACGCAGAGACCCTAGCACGTCTCCGGTCAGGCACTCGGAGTGTACCCTCACCAAGGTAGGTCGGTCGCCCCCCGGTTCTCCCTTGACTATAGCAAGGTGTAGAAAATCGTCTATGTCGTTGCGGTATACCTTGAGATCAAATTCACCGTGTTGGGTAGGCAGGTGGGCCTCGGCTACCCGGTATACCAGCTTCTCCTTCTTTCTGCGGTAGGCAATGAGATCTGCGATGGTGCAAATCTTGAGATTATGTCTTGCGCAGTACGCCACAAGGTCTGGTAATCTTGCCATGGTTCCGTCATCATTAATAATTTCGCAGATTACGCCCGCTGGGTATCGCCCTGCGAGCCGGGCGAGATCTACCGAGGCTTCGGTGTGTCCTGCCCGCCTGAGCACCCCGCCGTGCTTAGCTCTAAGAGGAAAGATGTGTCCTGGTTTGTTAAAGTCGCTAGGCCTAGTGTCAGGATCAAGGGCTTTCCTGATGGTCAGCGCACGTTCAAAGGCAGATATGCCAGTAGTGGTACCTTCACGGGCATCTATAGATACGGTAAAGGCCGTCTTCATGGGGTCGCGGTTATCCACAACCATGGGTTCAAGCCCCAGCTCATCGGCCCGCTCCTCAGTGATAGTTAGGCAGACTAGGCCACGCCCATGGGTAATCATAAAGTTGATGGTCTCAGGAGTCACTCCTTCGGCTGCCGCCACAAGGTCACCCTCGTTTTCACGGTTCTCATCATCAACCACGACCATAGGTCTTCCCTGCCTAAGTTCTTCTAGAATATCCTCGATGCTCGCAAAGTGTACCTGAACCATAGAATTGCCTCCCTGCTAGAAACCATGTTGCCGTAGAAAGTCCATGCTTATTCCCCGGGCCGCACCTTTGCGCGCGAGATGTTCGACCACGTACTTGCCGATGATATCCGCTTCAAGGTTTACCTCGTCGCCCACATGCCGGTGCTGTAGTGCTGTTGCCGAGAGTGTGTGGGGAACAATTGAAACCCAAAACCCCTCAGGTGTAGTGTCGCCAACTGTGAGGCTAATACCATCTATGGCCACGGAACCTTTGCGTACAAGATAACTGCTCATCTCACGGGGAGCCTGTACATTGAAAACGACAGCGTTGCCCTCGTTTCGTATACCACTAACCTTCCCTACCCCATCAATATGGCCGCTGACGAGGTGTCCCCCCAGCCTATCTCCCAGAGCCAGTGCCCGCTCCATGTTGACGTGACTTCCGCGATTGAGCTTATGCAGATTGGTCTTGCGAATGGTTTCAGGCATTAGGTCAAAGATAAGCTGTGTCGTAGAAAATCGGCTTACGGTCAAGCATACTCCGTTGATGGCAATGCTATCGCCCAGTCGAACATGAGCAAATGATGGGGGATGCTCTACGGTGAGTTCGCTTACTCGCCCGCTGAGCCGCACGTCAAGAACCTTACCAATAGCCTCAATTAATCCGGTAAACATTTGTTCCTCCTCAGATAGCCCTCGATAACCGTGTCTTCTCCCAATTGACCGATTCGGCATATATCAATTGGCCAGGCCATACTCATTTCGCGCAGTCCGTCACCGCCTACAGGCGATGGAGCTGATGCGCCACCCACGACTTTGGGAGAGACGAAGCAGACAACCTTATCTATCACCTGCCGGGAAAACGCGCCGTAGTTAAGAGTGGCTCCGCCCTCCAGTAACACGTGGGTCACCCCTCTTTGCCCAAGGAGAGAGAGCAGCGCACAAATGTCCACGCTATCGCCGTATGCGGGTAGTGGCAAAATCTCCACATTGGGGACAGTCGCTAGAGGGCTTAACTTGTGGTCCACTGTGTCAAGGCAGGCAATCCAGGTAGGGGTATGTGAGCCACTATGAAACACCCGGGCGTTAGCTGGGGTACGTAAATGACTGTCCAGAATGACCCTGATGGGGTCGCGGACATTGGAGCTACCATGGAGTCTGGTGGTGAGCAGGGGGTCATCAACGAGCACCGTCCCCACTCCTACCATTAACGCGTCTACCTCGTTGCGTAGCTCATGCACCCACTGACGTGAGCTCTGCCCCGACACCCAGCGGCTGTCTCCACTGGCACAGGCGATCTTACCGTCAAGGGTCATGGCCCACTTGGCAGTCACAAAGGGCCTGCCCTTTGTCATATAGGTTATGAAGGCTTCATTCAGCAGGCGCGCCTGATCTACTTTTAGTCCTACCTCAACAACTAACCCGGCCGCACACAGTTCCCTGACACCATTGCCAGCCACGAGAGGGTTAGGGTCAAGATGGGCTGCAACCACCCGCTTGATTCCCGCGGCTATAATCTTCCTAGTACAGGGGGGAGTTCTCCCAAAGTGGTTGCAGGGTTCGAGAGTAACGTAAATATCGGCGCCATGTGCTAGGTCACCTGCAGCTTCCAGAGCAAACACCTCTGCATGAGGTTCACCTGCTCTGGGGTGGTAGCCCTCGCCCACTATTGCACCGTCTTTCACAACCACCGCCCCTACCATAGGGTTAGGAGAAGTACGCCCCCTAGCCAGTGCGGCAAGTTTGAGAGCTCGTTCCATAAAACGTTGATCAGATTCACTCCACATAGCAACCTCCAAAACAAAAACCCCTGAGGATAGAATCCCCAAGGGTATACGGATACAACCAGGCCTCAAAATCAAAGAGACCCATTTGTCCTTCTTTCATCCAGACTATACTGTCGGCTCCGGAACTTCCCCGGATCTGCCTTGCGGCTCGCGGGCTTAGGCTATTCGGCCATCACCGCCGGTGCGGAATCGAGGGTATCCCCTCTCACCAACCCCTGAAGGATCTTATTCAGTTAAAACAATTATACACCCCTACTTGCTAAAGTCAACGGACTTCTACAACATGTGTCGTCGGACTGAGATATTGTCACCCTGTAAGCGGACTGAGAAAATGTCACCATGTCCCCGCGCATAGCCGAGGTCGGGGGATCTACTCGAAAGGTACTTCCTAAAAAAGTGCGAAAAAAGCTGTAGTCAAACTGCGATGAACCCTAAATGCCTGTGAATGAGAATCCTTGGCATTGCTAGTTGTTTCGGTGAAGCATAAAGAGATCGAACCGCTGACCGCTTGACTGCCAGTCAAGCGAGGGGTGTGAGTCCTCCTCGGGTGGGCTTGGCTAGAATCAGCAATATCAATGGTTTATGCGCCTATTACGAACGCGTGTTTGGCTTATTTATGCCCCTCTTGGCTGGCTTCCGTTAGAACTTTTGTTAGAACTTTTGTTAGAGCATCATACTGGGGAGACCACTGATTGCTAATTATATTCCGCACTCTGTATCTCGTGCTAGGTCGTGTCGGCAAGTGGCATGGAGTGAGGAAATGCAAGGGCTTAACGATTGCCCACTCATGTTCGTGTCCGCTCATTGCGAGAAATTTCCCCGCGGTTGCTTTCAAAAAAGAACTGACGAATGCTTCTCCTTGACTAGGTTTGCCTGTATTGTTAAGATGATAATGGTAATCACTATCACGAGGGAGAGAGTGGATGAGATCTCAGTGAAAAAACTACTGCAGGTAGAGCCGAAAGCCCCCAAGTACCACGACATCATTGATTGCCTTATTGCCGCAATTGAGGCCAAAGACGGATACACATGCGGTCACTCTTCCAGAGTGGCTGACATGTCCACGGATATAGCAAGCATGCTGGGCATCAAGGGAGATCGCTTTGAAAATATTCATATTGCAGCTCATTTACACGATATAGGAAAAATAGGGATCCCAGAGCACATACTGAATAAGCCAGGCGCCCTACTTCCGCAGGAATGGTCACAAGTAAAAGAACATCCCGTGACTGGCTATAAGATATTATCCAAGTCAAGCCTTCTTGCTCGGGTCGCCACAATAGTTCTCCATCACCATGAAAGATGGGACGGGAAAGGATATCCGCACGGATTGGTGGGCAACCAAACTCCTATTGGCGCAAGAATAATTGCCGTGGCGGACGCCATTGACGCTATGATTACCACAAGACCCTACAGAAAACCATTATCGTGGGAGGAATGCTATCATGAGATTTCGGCCAACAAGGGACGGCAATTTGATCCGACAGTGGTCGATGCCGCATTTTCGCTTAGAGAAAGGTGGGTAGCGCATCGTGCGCAAGCGCAATCCTGCAGTAGTGGGTGGTAGCTACTCTGGCACAACTGTCTTTCGTAGGTCGAAAACACTTTGGGCGGTGCCCCTTTTAGTTTGGCTAATATTGATACTCGCTTCGCTCGGTTGGAACGTTTACTCTCTCACGAAAAATGTACACACAACCTTCAAGAATGAGGCACGAACCCTGAGCGAGGTAGTCTTATCAGTTATGCTGTGGGCAGAAAAGCATGGACAGGTCTATCTGCCAGTGTCGGAGTGGATTCCAAAGGAGCCTTTTTATGTGCCCCTGAAATACAGAGATGTGGAAACTACATGCGGCTTAAGGCTTACACAGGTTTCTCCGGGTGGCATCGTACACCAACAAGCTGAACTCGGATGGCTTCACGGGTTAACGCGCAAGTCTATTCGCGTGGTTAGCCTCCAATCGGCTGATCACACCACTGCCCCATCTCAGTGGGAGAGTGAAGCGCTAGGCATGTTTCAACGAGGTCTCGCTGAAAGGTTTGGCATTGTAACAAACGCCGGCGATACCATCTTTAAATACATGGTGCCCATCAAAATCAAGTCCGCTCAAGGCTTCGGGGGAGACGAAGTCGTCGGTGGGGTGTCGGTAAGCGAGCGGGCAGAGGCGCGATTTGCCGTGATTAGACCGCATATCATTGGAGTGGTCACCGCGCATATACTTTTCTTTTCTACAGTCGGCTTTGCGATTTTCTTCCTCTTGTTCCATTTGCGGCGACAAGGGTTGCTTCTTGACGAGGTCAATGGGGAGCAAACAGCCATGATTGCTAAGCTTCATGCGAGCGAGCGCATGCTTGAAGAAATGTCAGTTACTGATGAGCTTACGGGCCTCCTTAACCGACGGGGCTTTTTTGCCGCTGCCCCAGAAAGACTTCATACCGCCCAGCCAGATAATCGAAGATGGATGATATTCATTGACATTGACGGTTTGAAATCGGTAAATGACAAGTGGGGCCATGATGAAGGAGACAAACTTATCACGGCCACGGCCGCTATCCTCCGGCAGACCTTTCGTGGTTCAGACCTCATAGCCCGCATGGGCGGTGATGAATTTGTTGTTATGATAAGCGAGCCTGACGCCTCATGCGCGAGCGTAATCCTCACCCGCCTCCAAAATAACATCGATACTTATAACGCTGAACACAACACCAGCTATCGGCTGTCGTTAAGCGCAGGTGTTGTTGACTGCGGCGCTTGCGAAAAGCGGTGCAGCGTAGGCGAATTACTCAAAATGGCAGATGAGTTAATGTATTTAAGAAAGAGGGCAGCTGTAGCGGCGCAGGAAGGTAGGGAAACAGCCGCATCCGCAGAATGAAGCGGGGCGTTCGCTAATCACTTTAGGGCAGCTGGCAAAACGTACGTTAGCTTCGTTGTTGCCAAACAACAGGAAGGCTTTCCGGGTGAAAACCCAGAGCGCCTTGTCCTTGCTGGTGCGCCATCAGGGATTCGAACCCCGGACCCACTGATTAAGAGTCCGTATCCTCCTATTGCGCCTAACATCCTCGGCGTTGCTGTCAAAATTGCTGTCAAAACCATGGCGTTACTGGGGCCGGAAAAGGATATCAATCCTCCATTGCAGGCTTAAGAGTCGATGCCTGCGAAGCAAGCCGAATGCATATCTCACGCCGTTTGACCACCACTATATACCATCATCACCCGATGCCGCTGTGTTCTAACCATCGGCCGGAAACTCCGTAACGGGTGCTTGGATTGACCGCAATACGAACTCACTGCTGTTACTCAGTTTTGCTACTCACGCATATAGTGGTCTTTGTCGGAGCGGCTCACTTTTCAGTTAGCACAAGTAGTTGTTTTGGCTCATTTTTAGATTAGCAGTAACAGTTTCCGTCGGTGGCTGTGTTTGGCAGTGTATTATACTGTAACGACGCACGATAAAGATGCAGATGTTGCGGTGAACCCAAAAAGTAGACACCTTAGCACTCGTTCTAACTCGGTTTGTTGTAGTATTTCGCGTGTACGTATTCGAGCGCGGCAAGGAAACAAATTAAGGCCCAGAGGTCATGGCGTCCTGAGTTCAGTTTGTGGCAAGACCTGGCGGCGGCCCTTGACAGGTGGGCTGTTTGGCTGGTGAGCGAGGGGCATAGGCGAGAAGCATGAGTTAATTCCTTGAGGCCCCTCGCCGTGGGATATTGTGGCCCACCTGCAAAAGGCCTCCATGGGGGCGTTATCCCAACAGTCCCCCTTACGGGACATGCTACAAATTAACCCGCGTGATTTGAGATATGCCTGGTAGCTGTAAGAGCAGTAATGGCTGCCTCTATCCGAGCGCGTTAGCACCCCTTTGGGCTTGGCTGCATATTTGTAGGCATTGTCTAGCGCATTTATGACCGGCTCCCTAATCATGCGGTCACTAGAGCCAGCCTTCATCGCTCCAGACGCAAGTAATATCACTAACCCATTTCTGGTTCCGCTTTTCGGCATGGAACTCACGATTTAGTAGATTCTCGGCCACTGAGAGAGAGTGATTTGAGTCTGTTGTGTCCCTATATTTCCGAGCGACCTTTGACTTAATACCGATGCATACTGCGGTTCTGGCGAGCCACCATTCCGGTCGAGTTTGAGCCAGCGTCACGGCGAAAGTGAGGCAGTCCAAAAGCCAATAAAGCCTTGTAGACATCCCTACGGGAGGTTTAGCTGCCCATAGTCCCCTTCCCGCGTTGCGTGCTTCCTGCTCAAACTTTAAGAACATCTATGTGAATGGCCGAATTTAGTCAAGACGACGCAATTGGCTCAGCAATCGGTTCTCCATTAGTCCCATGGCTCACTTTGACCGTGACAATAACCATTTTCATCGTGATGATGGCTCAGATCGGATCGGAATGGTGGCTCTTGTCCCCAGCATTATGCATTTATCTCGTTACCGCTGACGGGCACGAGATTGCCGATTGGGGGAACACCATTGGTAACCTCTTAATTATCGGTGCGGCGATGGGCTACAGCGTTTACACGGTCTTAATCAAACAAATCCTGCATCACAAATAGCCCCCGATTGTTGTGGCTTGGTCTACATGTGCGGGGGAAGTAGCGGAGGAGGAACTCTAGACTAACGCAGCGAGCAGGCGCGTCGCTTCAGCACACAAGCCGCCTGACTTGACCATAGACTCGATCACCTCTACCGCATGACGCGAGGACATCCCAGCACGATACGGCCTTTCCTCCACAAGCGCTTGGTACACATCGCATACGGCCATAAGCCTATCTTCTAGACCGAGTTTACTTGCTGGCAGCCGGTCGGCATACCCTCTGCCATCTATTCGCTCGTGATGATTCCCTGCCCATTCAGCTAGAGTCTCCAGACCTTTCACTTGGCGCAAGACAAGCTTAGTGTAGTACACATGTGCCCTGACAACCGCATACTCCTCCGGTGTAAGTTGGCTGGGTTTTTCGAGAATCGCGTTGGGCACAGCTAGCTTGCCAACGTCATGTAACAGTGCGGCGACGTAGAGAAGTTCGGCGTTTGGTGCTAAGCGCGCATCAGTCAGCGCCACGACCCTGATGCGTTCAGCCAAACCCTGCGAATGATACTGAGTGAAGCGGCTCTTGCAGTCTATAATTTCGGAAAAGACCCCCGCAATAGCTTTTAGTTCCTGACTGTTTACTAGATGAAGGGAGTTAGGTTGAAGGCGCGACAGTGCCAAACTGAGGTTGCGCTCACTGAGGTCGAGCCAAAAGCTCTCTTGCTTCGCGAGTTCCCTCCACAGGTCACACATGTCAGAGTCAAATAACTGACCGCACCCCCGCTCAATTACCTCACAAACTTGCCCTACCATTGCTCGTGTCTGTCGATGAGTAACCAAGGCGTTGTCTATGGTATCAGCTAAGCTGAGTATGCGAGCCCCTATAGGTATGCCCTCACCAACTAACGCAAACGGACCTGAACCGTCAAGGTGCTCGTGGTGATACTTAACCAGATCACTGACCCCGCTCAGAGGCAAAGCCGACACAAGTTGACTGCCTATGGCTGCATGCGCCTGCACGAAGTGTTCATCCTCCATTGCTCGCACACCCCCCGCGCCGAGAAGACCTATATCATGGAGCAGACCAGCAAAATACAGGGCCTCAGTTGCTTGGACACTAAGCCCAGCTGCTCGCCCTAAGCGAGTGGCTATGTAGGTGACTCGCTGTCCGTGGTTAATGTAGGATGTGTACTCAGCTAGGTCTAATGCTAGCGACAAGGCGCGAATGAGTTCCGCGCACCTAATGCTTAGTTCAATCATACGACAGTGGCCTATCTGCCTCTTTCTTCTTTTGCAGGAATAGCCCGAGGCCTTTGTCCATCTTGCTAACGTGATTGACCAACCACTCCACCACCGTTTTATTTACGGTGATGACAAATGATAGACTCGGACCCTGTTCCTCTAATTGAGCGCTGAGACCGCGCACATTGCGCAAAAATTCATGATGTAGTGACTTGTGTTTCTCATACTCCGGGTACCCGGCAGCCTTTTGCAGTTGCTCCTCTGAGGCGAAATGCTCCACACCATACTCTTCAAGAAACGCAATCATGGAGCGCACTGCCCCTTTCCCTTTGCCTTTATTGCAGGCTTCGAGAAGGGAATTCATTCGTTCAAACAGCTCCTTGTGTTGGTCGTCAATCTGTTTGATGCCTACTGCTAGAGTCTCAGTCCACTTAATGGGCATAAACACTACCTCCTTGATATTTCCCTACCCCTAGCAGCACGCAACACTGCCGGGTCGCTCCTCAGCGTTGACCTTTAAGTACACAGGTTAACTTCGTCCTCGGACACCAGCCTTGCGGGGGCTACGTTTTAATTGGTGCGCCATCAGGGATTCGAACCCCGAACCCACTGATTAAGAGTTGTTTGCCACGCTTAGCATCTCATGTCAGGGGGTGTCGAGTAATGGCATGGAGTGAGGAAATGCGGTGGTATTGGAGCTTACCAACATGCGTTCGTATCCTCTCATTGCACGCAATTCCCCCGCCGTTGCTGTCAAAATTGCTGTCAAAAGAGGAGCCTCTGGAGCTTCGCCAGTCAAGCGCCCGCAGCTGCCCTCCAAATGTGGCTCCGGTCACACTCTACGGCAATCCTCGGTTACTGTACGCCGTCTTCCGCTGGACATTATGGATTGGCAGTAACACAATGCTACTACAGATTTTAGGTGTAAAGCCACACACACCGACGAGACTGTCAAATTTCAGCGCCGCAAGTGTAAAATCTCCGCGGCTCAAATGTTAAGGCAAAGGCGACGTACTCAAACGACTCATCAAGCTTATACAGGGAGACGATCAGATAATGCGCATAACAAGAAATTGACCGGGGCTAATCAAGCCCTAGTCGTTAGAATTTGCCGTGGAAATACATTTGCGTAAGCAGGTATGCGGCCTTATGCCGCGAAGAAAAGGGGAAGTAAAGCTCGTATAGTTGGGGTGAAGTAGTGATTGGTCTACGCATTCGGGAAGCTCGGCGGGCGCGCAGCATGACCCAAGCCACCTTGGCCAAAAACATCGCCTCCCGCACCTACATTTCAGCTATTGAGCTCGGCAGAATAAAGCCATCAGCAGAAAACCTGCGGTTAATCGCCGAAAGACTGGGAGAACCTCTGTCCTATTTTCTACCAGGGCCTGTAGACGAAACTAGGCAGAGACTAGAGACAACCCTCAATCAAGCCAAAGGATTACTGGCTGCGGGCAAAGTTACGGAGGCGCGAGAGCTCGTACTTCAGGTTGAGGAAGGAACCGTGCCCATAGATGCTTTGGCGCTCTACTACGAAGTGCAGGGCGAGCTTCTACAATCTGACGGCGCACTGCTCCAGTCGATACTCTCCTATACTATGGCCTCCGACGCATACGGTAGAGTCAAACAGCTGCGCAGAGCTTGGGCGTGTAGATATGCGGCTGCCTTTGCGTTGTATCAAGCCGGGCACATGGACCAAGCAATTTCCCTAGGCCTAGACACGGTCAAGCTACTGTGGGACAGCGAAGAGTGCGAGGCCAAGGCCTTAACGCATTACTTGATCGGGTGCGCGCACTTTGCCAAAGGCGATGTGACTAAGGCGAGCGCGTTTTTTGCGGACGCTAGAGCCTGCGTGGACGATGCCAAAAATGATACGGTCCTTCTTGCCCTGCTAGGTGAGTGTAGCTGCGCGTTTCGTCAAGGCCAGTGGCTAACCGCCCTTACTCTGTCCCGTCAAGCCGCAACACTGGCGGAAACTCACAATTTTGCCGAAATGCAGGCCGAAGCACTGATCGCGGTGATGGCTTGCCGCGTGCGGATGGGTGAACATGAAGAAGCCAAGCAGGTACTGACACAAATCGCTTCCCTTGCAGGAGTACCTGTCAGCATCAAATGCAAGGCATACCGTGAAATGCTGCTTGTCACGAAAGAAGCAACCCCGTTGCAAGACACGGCGTGCCTAGAGTCGACGCTAGGCAACCTTCTGCAGGCAGCCGGTGCCCACTTAGACAAGTGGGATGCACTCAAAAGCGAATGGGCACTAGAGAAATGTGGCCTCCTACGCGACCCACAAAATACCTTGGCGCGGGGGTGGAACAGTTTGCCGCAGATTTTTGCCATCTCGGCCGCTTTAAGGATGCCGCTGATGCATTGGCTTTCGGTGCGGGACTTCTCAGGGACACAGGCGCACCGGATGACGCATATTCCCTTCTAAGCAGAGCGTACGCTCTATTGCAAGGCAAGCACACCCAGCAGTAGGTGTAGTCGAATTTCCAGTGAGAATTTGGACCCCCTCCTCCGGCAGGACGGGGTTCTTTAGTGTCGCGCGACACTATCATTGGCACGTGATAGTATTGCCAACAGAGCTATATCTGGGTAGAATGAATTAACTGAACTTGGAGGTGATCCCGTGAAAAAGTTGCTTGCGGTAGTGCTTGTCCCAGCGCTTGCCATTGGCATCACTGTAGTCACGTACCTTGCCCCTCTCAGGACCCCGCTTGAAGAATCTACACACCTAGTGGCGGAGTTTGTCCCGCAGTATGACCCTCCTCCCCCGCGTAGACCCAAGCCGTGATGTGAGTATGTTCCATTACGCCGTATAACGGCCAATGAGCTTCGGTTCACAACCTAGTAAATTATGGTATCAAATGTGCGTTTGTGCGTTGCCAATGCCTTCATTTACCTGCACGGCACAACACCTTGGCGTGTCCCACTAACACCTTACTCTACTGGCACGCTAACTAAAAGCGTTTTCAAAAAATGATGGCGATATTAAATGAAAGTAGGGCCATTCTTGCAATCGTGACTGAATAAACTGATATTGCGCAACCATGCTGGCCGCTGGAAGGCCCCCGACCTACAGAACCTAGTTAAGAGTACCATGCTGCGCCAAGCAGCGACGGGGTACGGCCACTTGCTCCGCTTTGACCAAGAAGCTATATTGCGGGCGAGACAGCCTGGCACCATATTCGTCGCAGGCGACGATGAACTAGTGCAGGCGTTTCGCGATAGCTTACGCGAATTTCGCGCCACTCTGTACTCCTAGGATAAAACGCGCTAATGATTTACCAAGTGCATAGGTACAGGGAAAACGGCAGCTCGCCGACATCAACTGTCTCAAGGAAGGGGGCAAAGCAGAGGCCACTGAAAAATCTTTGATCATGACGCAGTTCTTACTATGACACCAGAAAAGAAAAATGCCGTTGACACGAGGGGGGGCAATAATTGGCAAAAGAGGTCTTAGGTCGGTGAATGGGTACGGTAAGATAATGGAAGCGACAACAGGCTTACCACAGTTGCAGATGCTCTAAATCATTATTCTGGTCCACAAAGAATAGGCGGGAAAGCGGGTACAAAGATTTTTTTGGGGGGATAATAGGCACAGTATGGTAGTTGTTGTTACGATGGTAGCTGTGCGGAGCTGTTCGCATCTATACAACATAGTTGCCGCTCTTTTATTGCTCGCTGCTGAATCGGCACACAACTATACGGAGGTGAGCATAAATGTAGTTTGCTAGCACCACATCCGTCTATACCTCAGTAGCCAGCACGTCTAGGAAAACCCAGACGTAAGGCGACCGTCGTCAGGTTTCCGAATGATCCGCCAAAACCGTAGTGAAATCGGTAGTTCGGCTTAGTCGCCGTCAGCAATGGTGCCGGAGGACACATCGACTAAAGTAGCGTACAGGATTACTATGAATGAGAGGAAGCGTGAGTTATGTCAATTGATAGTCGCATGGGGCAGGCACGCCAAACACGCGGCTGGAGAATTCGCATGGTGTTTACTTGCATATTATTGATGTGCATAGCGATTCCCAGCGCAGCGTTTGCTCGACAGGTTTTTAGCCCATTTGACCATACAATATCAGGGTTGAGGAACCAGTATCAATTTCGCGGCATGTGGGACCAGCAGGGCGTTAATTGGTTCAGAGCGAACCAAAGGCTAGCGGCAAGCCCTAACGGATGGCGGCTCTGGTGGGAGTCAGAAACTCGTTCACCATCACCCTCAACGCAACCAATGGTTGGGCCAGGCACAGCATTTTATCACAGCGTAGTAGGCAACTCCGTTGTAGCGAGTAGTTTTCCCCATCATCGGATCGAGGCTGCTGCTGATGAGATCTCTCACCAAACGAGAAGGCCGGACCTGTTAGTGCCTTACCAATTCGCTACTGCTATAGTGCTGATGAATCCCGGCAATATCTCTAGCCTAACGGCAACTTTTGAATCTGAGGTGACTGATTGGTGGGCAGTGATACCTGGCGGCGCGCCACCAACAATTATTGACTTCATTGGACAGGGCCTGCTTCCTGACACACATCGGTGGATACGCTGGTTTCCGTTTCTCCCATAACTTTTGGGTCAAGAATAAACAATGCGACGTCAGGAGGAGTGATGATTGTGGTAAAATGGTTTTGGAGCCGTCGAACAGTTAGAGTTGCCTTGGTTGTAACGGCACTCATTTTTGTAGTTGCTGCTACGGCAATCGCGGTTGCACCCCTAAACAATATCGTTACATTGGGTGGCCCTGAATTTGAGCGTGTCGATCAGAGGCAGCGACATCGTGACGAAAACCGAGGACGATTGCGGAGCGTGGCTAGGTTGAACCCGTCAAGGTCATCAACGGCCTTTGTGGTATTGAACAAACTGTACCTCTTGGACGACGTGGCGGTTACGTTTCAAAAAAACAACCTCCACGTGTTTCATCTCAAAGCCGTGGCAAAAGTCCCCGGAGTCGAAAGCATTCAGGTAGTTGGCTCACCGATTGAGGGATTCAGCTACCAGATGAGACCGACGGAGGTTTCATTCGCGATTGGGGGGTATGACACCGGAGGGGAGTACTTCACCCAACCTTTGGCACCAGTGCAGTGGAACAAAATTGGAAGCAACATAGAGCGTAGCGTTAGTATTCTTATGGAAGCTAAGAGAGAGCACATAGAAGAAGTGCGTAAGCGTTTGTCGGACCCAGAAGAAGTTCGTAGACTTAAGGAGATAGGACGGTATGAGGGCTTTCGCTTTACGTTAGCTGATACGGAAACAAGACTTGCGCAAATGCAGCTAATCTTCCCTGCCGGACGACCAACTGCCAATCTATGGGTATATGGAGTGGGCCTGACCGGGCAGGCTGGCGTTCTTTACGGCTTGGCCCATCATGCGCAAGTAGATTTGGTAGAACTGATACCTAGCCTGCGCAGAGGGCAGAACGTGGACTTCGTTCCACCTCGCCCTACTCGTCGGGCAAGGTAAGGTTACAGGTTGAGGAAAACGGTCATAGCCAAGGGCGGATGTGCGTGCGCTTTACATGGACATCTGTCCTTTTTTCGAGTCGTATCAAGAAATAGGAGGTCCGCATATGTCACAACTAGTCGAAAACAGTAAAACTCTCCTGTGGCGCGAGGTTGCCTCTATATTAGTCGCGACCATTGCTTTAAGCGCCATGCATTTTGTGGTGTGGGAGCAAACATATGCTGGGGTTGTGGTAGGGTATGGCATTTTTTTGCTTGCGGTCTTGTCCGGGCAGATGCTATGTATGTATGTCAGGCGCGGGGTGATCCATCTGGCCATATATGAGCGGCCGTCAAGGTGGGCGACTAGTATCTTCATCTTCATTGCAGCCCTGATAGTGCTTACGGGAGTGACGATGGCCCTTACGGTGCCTTTAGTTTTGGCTGGGGTGGCACTCGCGGCACTGACCCTTGTTGCCTTTGGTTTAGTGTACTTGCGGCGCACTTTACGACAGGCTCTGTACGCCGTCTACATAGGCGCGATTGTGCCTCAATGGATATTCTACTTCGTGACCGTGGCCCTGCTATTGGCGGGGTTCATGACAGGGATTATAGACATTGACAACCCTAATGCCAATGCCTTTGCGGAGGCATTCACTTTTTTATCGCCCGCATACTTGTTTGTGCGCACGGTTGCCGATGATTTGTAAGCGTCAAATACAACACCCCTAGTCCCTAATCCTCCCCCATGAGATACTCGCTCCATCAGAGCAAGTAGGGAGGATTCGTTATGACCAACCAGCAACGGAAGAATCTCTGGAGGGAAAGGGTAGCTGCCTATAGGGCAAGCGGTCAAGGGTCCAAAGCTTGGTGTGCAACGAACAACGTTAGTACTTGTCAGCTATACTACTGGCTCAAGCGGGAGATATGTGCTTGATGTGCTTGATGTGCTTGATGTGCTTGAGGCGAATTCACGCAGGGGGACAAGTATGGGGATGCGCCTCTTCGGTCTAACTAAACCCAGCCGTTTCAGATAGGTAGGATTCGCACTCTGATCTGCGTGAACCAAAGCTAGAAAGCGCAACATGGTGGATTTACCAGAGCCTGGCTCCCCCAAGATTACGGCTGTCCGGTGCTCCAGAACTTCGTCAAGCGAGAGAGTGTGCGTACCTTCCTCTAGCCCCTCGGGGAGGCCAAAGGTATCCTCTTGCATTTCGAGTCGGGGCCACCCTTTGCATTTGCAGAAGGTGGGGATGACGTAGACGTCGGATAGAGCAATCTCTCGTCCGGGCTCGGCCCCGCGTTGCTCGGTCAAGGTTGTCCTTTGGCATTTGTCGTATATCCACTTGCAGTAATTGCGTTCAAATACTCGGTCTGCGCTCCGTCGTCCCAGCAACGCAGACGAAGCTTGGGCCCATTTTTTCAGCAGGGTGACAAGGGCATCTTGGAAGACAATGACGAGTGCGCCGATGACGGCACTCCCTAGGCTCACAATTAGATAGCGGGTCCACTCAGGCAAGCTTTCCAAGTCTATCTCCTTCTCCCCGAAAAATTCCTGCGGCTCAAGAATAGCTTACGGAACCGCCGTACTCCTGTTGCACTGGAACGTGTCAATCTAGCGAGGGCTGTCATCTATCATCACGTATATGCACAACTAGCCAGCATTATCAATGTTCAATGGTATGTGACATGGCCACTACTAACGCGCTACAACGCTCAATGCCGACTCTCCCGAGAGAACCGCAGGGGGACCTCTCAAACAGAATGTCGCTCATTGCTGTGACATCAAGGACTCAAACGCTAACCCGCTGATTACGAATTGTCTGCCGTACTCTGCATCTCATGTCTGGCCGTGTCGGCCCGTGTCGTGGAGTGCGGGAATACAAGGGTATTGGCGCCTGCAAACTTATGTTCGTAGCCGCTCATTGCGTGTAATTTCCCCGCCGTTGCTGTCAAAATTGCTGTCAAAACAGCCCCTTTGATCTTCACAGGTCAGGCGCACTCAATCACGCGATCAAAAATGCACCCAATATACTGCCCTCGGCGTAGAGCTGCCAACCTCGTTATGAGTTGGTGGGAAATGTAGGACATAAGAGGCACAGTCCCTATGAAACTAAACCCCCACCGCGACTGTCATCTCGATGTGGATCCGACCGCGCTTTACTGCAACCCCGGTCAACTCACGCCGCCTTCCGCTGAACATTATGGATTAGCAGTAACAATAATGACCCCTCGTTTTATATACCGGTACGCCAAAGCCAAAAGAACTATAAAGCTAGACGTTAATCCCAGTATCAAGTACATCGTACTGATTCCCGTATGGTCAATTAGAAGCCCTAGTAATGGCTCAAAAATAAGCGCAAAAAAGCCTTGGATAAAGCTGACAACGGACAGCACTCTGGCTCTGTTCCCTTCATCCGTCAACGCCGGAATCTCGCTGTCAATCGTTTGCGAGATCACTCCGTTAATAAAAGCAAAGACCAAGTAGAGCGGAATGACAAGAAGTAGTAGTTGAAAATTAAGCATGGCTGTCGACACACACATTAACAAGAAGAGAATGAGAAAACGGTCCATGTTGAAAGTTTTGAACAGCTTTTCTGAATAACTCGCAGATAGCGAAGACATCAAGCTGAGCGCAAAGAAGAAAATCCCCATCACTGGCAGAGGAAGACCTAAGTCAAGCAAATACACCTGAGATAGATAGGCGGTATTGGCATACATGGTAATTAGGAAAGCACTGCATAAGGAAAGCGTTAGCAATTGTTTGTTCTTAACAAGGGGCAAAAAGCTGTCGCGCACAAATACTGTTATGTTCCACTCAGCGACATCCACAGAGTCGGTTCGCCTTTTCCCCGTCACCTTCTGATCATCTTCGACTAAACACATCAGGGCAAAGGAGAGCAACATGAAAAATATGGATAAATAGAAGGGCAGGTAACTATTAAGATAAAACAAAGCACTGGCACAGAGCACAGTGACAGACGCTGCAATGGGCATCAGCCTTGATTTCTTCGTAACATAAGAACGGTATTCATCCTGAATATTGTATTTCTCAAATTTAGAATAGATAATGGCCGTGTGCGCACCGCTCTCACAGGCGTTTCCAATAGCCAAAAGCACTTCGGCGATAATAAAGAAGGCAAAGCTAGGGTGTATGATGTAACTAGCTAAACCAGCAATGCCAAGTAGCATGCCAGCTAAAATCGTTTTTTTCTTGCCCCAAACATCAGCCAGAATCCCGGTAGGTATTTCAAACACAAATGTAACAAGGCCCTCTAGCGCAAAGACTAGCAAAATTTGGGCGAAACTTAAGCCATACTGTTGAAAGAAAATCACCAGTATCGTATAAATGAAAATGCATCTCGCAAACAAAGCAGATAACATAAAGAAATTTATCTGCCTATTGACATCTTTAGAAACCTTGTTGCTACTGAAAAGTAACCGCACATCTACTCTCCCTTTGAATTCCTAGAACTTTTCCGCTTTTAGTTATTAAATAAGGGCAGCCACCTTTGCAAAAACTAGAGAACTTACATTCTCTGCATTCCTCTGGCGTCATTTTTTTTAGGTTGCGAAAATAGGAAAGACTTTTACTGTTATCCCATAGTTCCCGTATGCTTGTGTATCTCTTCAAATGATCTTTTTGCTGGCTACCCATGTATACGCAACAAGGGTAGGCATATCCATTGCACGCAATCTCTAGTTTTCTATTTCCACACTCGCATCCAAAACTGACTTTTTCAAACTCGGTAACAATCGCATCTTCAGTTATATCGTCATGAAATGCAGAGTAATACATACATCCTTCGATGTCAAAATTAAATCCAGTCACACTTCGCCTATATAGATATTCTTGCACTTTTTCGTGCAAAACGCGTGCGTCTTTAATGCTGTAGGCAGACTCAAAACTATTCTTGGGGAAATAAATAGATCCACTATAAACAGAAACTCCATACTCTAGGCAAAAATCAATTATTTGCTTGATATCATCAAACGCTTGTGTTGTTAGAACAGAATTTATTCCACATTTTTTGCCTTTATTTATCAACCGCTTTAAGTTATGAAGTGCCAAATCATAGGGAACACCCATTAGCTCAGTATTTCTCTGGCTAATAGATTGCACAGAAAAACATGGGAAAATATATCGTGATGAAAGTAAAGCCTCTTCGACTTCAGGAGAAAGGAATTGCCCATTTGTCGTAATGGTCGCGCCAATCTGTACTTCCTCGATGTGGTTAATTAGATCAGCTATATCCTTGTAAAGCGTGGGCTCTCCTCCTAAAATTGCAACCGACGTTGCCCCCTGTGCCGCACTTTCATCAATTATCATCTTCCAATCATTTACGCTCAATTGAACGCTTTCAGTTTTAACACCATGATCAACAAAGCAGAATTTACAGCTAGCTTGGCATTGGAAAGTTGGATATAGTGATAATTCAAATGGATAACTTAGATATGTTTTCCTGCTAAGTGTATCTATTAACAAAGAACACGAGTCAATACAAAGCTCGTATGATCTAATATCGACTTTTTCATTACAATCGCAATCTTCGAGCATGCTTAACACAGAGAAGTCAATGAGTGCATCTCTATAGAAATTTGCGACTATTGCCTCGGCAAATGTCTTATTTTTAGTTTCAATCCAAAGAATAGAAAATAACATAGTTTCCTTGGTTAGCATCCAATAATCTAAGGTATATCGATTAAATAAATATCCCCCAAAAAATTCACACCGTAAAAAGAATTTTTTCCCCATTTAATCAACTCCAACTTTATGTAGCTACGAATAATCCCCATAAATTCTTGCGGCCGCAGGAATAACAACGTAGTGAATTTGCTGCAATGAGGTCTTGTTATAAGCAGTTCTAACATTAAAGATGAACTTAAAAAGGTGAGAGCCGCACAAATGTTCTGAAATTAACCGATGAAATAAACTCACTCCACTCGGTTGCTTCTATCTACTAAGGCTGCTTCTATCTACTATGGTTGCTTCCATGCCTTGCCTTTTCCAAACCTGCTTGATTCCAGAATTTTCTTAATGCTTCTCTCTATACCCTTTAGATCTTTATCCAATAAACTCCCCTCCTTTCTTCACAGTTAAGCAGCCCTCAAGACTCAGTCTATGCTTTTCCGGAAATTAATTCAATGTTATTTTTATTACAAATTGTTTCATGACTGTTGTGCCCCAGTTTATTCCAGCAATGCGGGGAGTTTGAGCTGCCTCTACGGAAGTTTTGAATCCCCTTCCCGAAACCAAATTCCTCCTGTTGCCAGTCACGCAATTTGGCGTGGCGTTTCTCACCGCCAAATTGCGTGACTGGCAACACAAAACGACTGATGCTTTCAACGATTACGGCATCCCCCTCGCAGACAAACTCAAGGAGCTTTTTTAGCTCTGATCGGTCGGCATTTTCCCCGCTTGCTCTGTCGATAAAAACTCGATCCACGCCAAGCTCGCACATCAAGACCTCTTGGCGAGCTGTATTTTGTTCCGCTGTGCTGACGCGCACATATCCAACTTGCATATGGCAGATTTTCGCTCCTTTCCATAATGCGCTTTCATCATACAAAATACGTCCCAAATGAATCAAGCCTTTACATCCTGAGTTTGTGAGTTATCGTGCAAAAAATCGCTGAGGCCCTGTAAAAACGGGGGTCTCAGCGATTTTAAAATGTCCTATTAATCCTTCAGGTTTACGGAGAGGTCAAGTTTCGTGGTGGCACGAAACTGCGTAAGCGTCATGTTAGTCTTAAGCGGCGGCAGCCCTAGCACCTCTGCTAAATCCAGATATTCCTGCGGGACCTTGATAGGAGTGACTACAGTGTTTGGGAAGACCCCTTGCGCCAACGCTACAGGCTCTCGGAATGCCTTGCACAGCCTCGCGGCAGAGTAGTCCAGGTTCTTTTCCGTGCTCAGAAGGTGCTGAGCATATCGAACCAGGCAGAGACTGAGAAAACAGAGAGCAAAATGCCCCTTGATGTGGTTGTCGTTCCAGACGTAAACCGGCCGGGCTCTAAGGTCAGTCTTCAAGACCCGAAAACTCTCCTCTATCTTCCACAGTCCCCCATAGATTGTAGTCACCTGCTCTGTGGTGTATTTGAGGTTGTTCGTGATGACGGCATAATGCCCGTCAAATTGAGCAGCATACCGAATCTTCTCTTCGTCTATATGCCAGTTCTCAGTGTCTAACTGCATCTGCAAGTACTGATTACATCCTCGCTGTATAGCGGCCTTGAGCTGGTAAGGCTTGTCCAATCGCTTCTCAAGCCTCTCTAACACTCTCTCCCGGTCAGCGCGGTCTTTTGCTGCCCGCTTAGCCGACCAGACGAGGTGGATGTTCACCGGAATCTCCTCTGTGCGGTACTTAGGCGGACGGCCTCGCTTCTTAACCCGAGAGAGCTCTTCCGGAGTAAGAGGAACTTTGCTTTCCAGTTGCTGTCGAACCACCTTGTGGCGGGATACGACCTCGCCGGATTCCTTGTCAACCGTGCTTTGCCAGTCCTTATCATTCCATACCAACTCCTTGAACGCCTCCGGAGAGCGTTTCAGAGTGTAGCTGATGACGAAGTCATGTCCTTGACCGCACAGGTAGGTGAGATTATTGCCGCTGTTCAGACCTTTGTCAGCGACGATGGTGATCTTGTCTAGCTTGTAGAGCTCCTTCAGATTTTCAACCGAACTCTTGAGGGTGCTCTGGTCCATAGTGTTGCCCGGAAACAGCTCATATGTAATCGGTATCCCGTTGTTATCCATCAGAAGCCCCATTACTACCTGAACCTCATTGTTTTTGTGGTTCTTGGAAAAACCAAACATGCGCAGCTCGCCCCATTTAGTGCTTTCAAAGTGATATGTCGTGACATCATAGAAGGCTTCAGGTCCATTGCGAGTAGTTTTCCTTTCAAAGAAAGAACACAAATGCTCGATCATAGCCTCCTTCTGATTGGCCAGTACATCCAGTACATCATAGAACACATCTTGCCCTACAGGCTCTACCCCCGCATATGAGTCTTGGTTCATAACGCTAGCGCGAATGCTAGCAGGGGACGCGCAGCGATGAGCTATGAGAAAATACAGCGCCCGCGCCACTGCTTCAGTGTTCCTCTTTCCGCAACTAGTGGAAAAGAACTCGTCGAGCGACATCTGTGCCCAGAGTCGCTTAATGAGCGCATGACCAAAAGAGAACGAGGGGGTCGTATCTTCCTGTTGCCAGTCACGCAATTTGGCGTGGCGTTTCTCACCGCCAATGGCATGAGAAGTCGTGCGTCAATCTGCCAACTTAGTAACAATTCTAACGTCAACCAATAGGGCGGCACATGCCAGTCTCTGTGGACAGTGTGGATAATGTGGAAAACCCCCCGGGGAGGGGGGTCGGGTTACGTGACGGATCCACGCTGGCGAGCTGTGTCTTGGATTATGCGCGTTACGAGTTCGG
>Ga0209105_100127_pt1 | contig 26343 bp, 24 predicted proteins | sample SedPBSmetaG_FD_184158 | JGI IMG/M metagenome (GOLD analysis project Ga0209105, IMG submission 184158) | Freshwater sediment bacterial and archeal communities from Indian Creek, Illinois, USA to study Microbial Dark Matter (Phase II) -... | ecosystem: Environmental > Aquatic > Freshwater > Creek >...
ATCACTTCCACAGTGGGCAGGATCTGGAGCAGACCTTGATGCGCTACGTGACTTTGTACAACCACCAACTGCCACAGTCAGCGTTGAAGAGCAAAACGCCGATGCAAGCCATGAAAGAATGGTACGCCTCTCGCCCTGATCTGTTCCATAAATGCCCATATGATCGTCCGGGATGTGACACTTAACAATAGGCGCTGACCATCACCATCGTCACAACCATCACAGGCACTGACCCGATGTGACGGTGGTGATGGTCGTGACGGTCGCTGCTTATTGTTTACACCGGCGAAAGCACAGATATGCCCTCGGCACGATCATCACGCAGGGCGCATAGCGATGGATCGCGCAGGGCGATAGCGAACCAGCATGGATGAGCGTGGACGGTGCTGGACCATCCTCGGTAGACTGATGGGCAATGAACCCGCATCTGCTCACCCTGGCCCTGACCACAGCGCTCGAACAACTGCTGGAGTTGCCGAACGCGGTGCGGATTGCTACCTGCGCCCGAGAAGATTTGCAGCGCTTCAGCGCACAGCAGTTGGCGCAGATGTTGGCCAGCATGGATGCCGCCATCACCGATACCGTGACATTGGCGCAAATCAAGCACGGCGGCGAGCTGGTCAACCGACGCGAGCAGCGCGACCTGGACTGGTTCATCGAGGTCACCAATCAAGCTGAATGGCCACGCCTGAGGTCAGCATCTGCAACGGATCGCGATTACCTCCGGCTCTTGGCGCTGTACAAGTTGGGCGTGGTGATTGAGGCCACAACAGATACCCCGCCCGGGATCATCATCAGGCCGGCGGTTGAAGCGTTGATGGAATCGCTGGAATCCTTGGTGCTGGCCGATCTGTTGCCGGAATCACCATCGACAGAACAGATCATCGAAGAGGCGTGGAAGGCCGGACTCACGCCAGATCCCGTTGCCGCTGACGAAGTGCGCAAGGCGCAAAGCCAGTCTGTCAGACGGGCAGCCGATGCTCGACACGCCAGCAACCGGGCCGCCAAGCAAAAGGCCCTGGAACTGTTTGCTTCGAACACCTACCGCACCAAGGAAGAGGCCTACCGCATCATCGGCGCGCAGGTCTGTAAGGCACCGGGCACTATCAAAAATTGGATCGCGGGTATTCCAAAGGACTTGCCGCCCAAGTAATTTCACTGCGAACCTTCACGCTGCGCGCAGCGTGATCATCGTGCGCGCACCGTGTCTATGAATGCCGATTCTTGTGGCATTCAATACAGAGCATCCCCAAACGACCACGGATGCTCGCCATGTACCAACCCCGTCCTGCACTGCCCGAAACCGGCTTCGTTCGGTTGCCGCAGATTCTGTCCCTGATCCCCATCAGCCGTTCGGCCTGGTGGGCGGGTATCCGGGAAGGCAAATTCCCCCAAGGCATCAAACTCGGCAGCAAGACCACGGTCTGGCGCGCTGAGGACATTCGCCATCTCATCGAACGCTCGCGCTGATTCGGGCGGTGACGATGAGCGCGTCCATCCCTTCTCCGGACGGAGTAGTAGAGAACGACCATCACCACCATCACGACCATCACACGGTCGAGATGGATGCTGCGGCCACTCCGGGCCCTACACCTGACGCCGATCCCATTGGCGTGATCGAGGCGGCACTGGTCCGTCTGGTGGATGACGTGGGCGTGCTGGCCGAGGAAGACGTGGTGCGCGCGTTCTCGATTCTCAAGGCCACAGACCTGCCCGACTACTTGCGCCTGCGTCACGCCGCCAAGAAGGCCAATCGCGATTGCTCGGTAACGATGCTCGACAAATTGGTGCGCGACGAACTGCCGGGCAGCAGTGAAGATCCCAGCGCGCTCGATGAACTGGTCGCCTTAGCCCGGGCGCAGTGCCAGTTGCACCACGACGCCGATCGAAACGCGGTTGCCGTGATTCCCATGCCCAGTCGGCGCGAAGTGTGGCGCGTGTATTCGTCCGGCTTCGAGGACTGGCTGCGCGCCGCCTATTGGCGTGCCAAGGAAATGGGCGTGCCGGAGACCACGATGAAATCGGCACTGGCCACGCTCGCTGCTGCAGGCATCAACGACGGTGACGAGATCGAAGTCCACGTCCGCGCGGCCCGCCGCGACGACGGCTACCTGATCGATCTGGCCGATGAGCAGTGGCAGGCCATCCACGTCACCCCGCAAGGCTGGCGGGTGGTGAACGAATCGCCGGTGTATTTCACCCGGACACCCTCCATGCGCCCGTTGCCGATACCTGTGCCGACAAGGATGACCCATGGCGATGTCGGGTTGCTCTGGCAGCACACCAACATTCCGGCGCACTGCCGCGTGATGGTGCTGGCGTGGCTGCTGGACTGCTTCCGTCCTGAGACGCCTTTCCCAGTGCTGGAACTGGTGGGCGAACAAGGCTCGGCCAAGTCCACCACGCAATCCGTGCTGCGCAGCCTGGTCGATCCCAACAAGGTGATGCTGCGCGGGCGGCCCAAGACGGTGGAGGACGTGTTTGTCGCCGCCGCCAACAACTGGCTGGTCAGCTACGAGAACCTCTCCGGCCTCACGCCCGAGCAACAGGATGCCTTTTGCACCCTGGCTACCGGCGGCGGCTTTGCCTCGCGCCAGCTCTACACCAATGGCGAAGAACACGTGATGGAAACCAAGCGGCCGGTGGTGCTCAACGGCATCGCCGTGGTCGCCACGCGACCGGACCTGATCGACCGGGTGATTCACGTTGATCTGCCCACCATCCCCGCAGATGCCCGGCGTGACGATGCCGACACCCACGCAGGCTGGGAACGTGATCAACCCACGGTGTTCGCCGGCTTGCTCGATCTGTTCTCGGCGGCGCTGGCCATTCTGCCGACGGTCAAGCTCACCCAGAAGCAGCGCATGGCTGATTACGAACGGCTGGGCGAGGCAGTAGCCCGCGCCTTGGGCTTCGTACCCGGTGAATTCCAGCAGCAGTACGCCGAGCTCGTGCGCGCTGGCATCGACCGGGCCTTGGAAGGCAACGCCGTCGCGCAGGCCCTGGACAAGTACCTCGCTGACCGTGTGCTTCCCTTGAACTGGCAGGGCACCGCCGGTCAGCTCTACGACCTGCTGAACACCCACAGCATCCCCGACCGCAGCAGTTGGCCGCGATCACCCAAAGGTCTGTCGGATCAGTTGCGCCGCATCGCCCCGGCCTACCGCGCCAAGGGCATCGACATCACCCACCTCGGCCACAGCCGTGAGGGGGCGCGCTGGCGCATTGCCCAGACCCGTTCCCAAACCAATCCTGCCACGCCACCCGGCATCGAGGGTGGCACTCGATATGGAGCTCACCGTGAGTAATCCCAACTTGCATCCCGTCTGGGCCAAGGTTCTCGGCATCACGCCGCAGACCATCAGCCCATCCACCTCTGCCGAAACGCAGCTGTCCCCGCTGGCTGCCGCGATTGCGGCGATGACCGGGCAAACCAACTCCCACCGGGGTTGGCAGGCCACCAGCCATCCCCGCCGCCCCGGCGCACCGGTCGGCATCAAGAAGCAGGTGGGCCCCGGCCTGTGGGTCAGCACCGTCGCGCGGCCCGGCGATACCGACTACCCCGTCCACCCCTGATCAAACCTGGAGACCATCACCATGAAATTGAACCCGTTCAGCAAGAAGTCCAACCCCTACCTCGACAAGATCAAATCCGAGCGCGACGCGCTCAACCTGGAACTCGCGCCCCTCAAGGCCGAATTGGCAGAGGCGGAAGCCGAGCACGCTGCGGCACGCGAGAAGCAAACCCGGCTGCGTGATGCCGCTGGCTCGATGTCGATGAACACGCCACCGGCAGCCAAAGCCCACTGGCCCATCCTGTGCGAGGCCAATCAGCGGATGGAAAGGCTCAAGTCGAAGGTATCCAACCTGGAGAGCCAACTGCGTCCGCTGCAGCAAGTCCTGGCAACCCCAGAGCGCTTCGCAGTGGCTCCGGCGTGCAAGGCTGGTTTGCCAGCGGCCAGCCGCTGGCCTGGATTCCCATCCTCAGCCAGGAGAACTTCCCGGACGTACCCCAACAACTCCTGGAGTTTGCCGACCACTATCAGGAGGCGATGCGCTGGCCCATCCACCGGATGGAAGACCTGCTGCAGTTGCCCAATGGCATCACCGGCTGGTTGATGCCTGCCACGGCCAGCGACACCGACGTGGCCTGCGGGGTGTGGGACGGCGAGATCTACATCCTGGGTATCAAGGACCGGCGTACCGGCAAACCGCAAACGCTGTTAGGCGAGCGTGTCGAGGTTGCGACAGGTCAAGCCGATGACGTTGATCAGAGCGCGGTTTGACTTGGCTTCTGGTCGCCAAAGCGCGTTCATGGAGGTCCGCAAACCCCTCTCGGAGAAAGCAATGAGCACCCACCAAACCCTGCGCGTACAGGTCACCGACACCAACCAGCGCCCGCGCGGCGTGATGACCATCGACGCCGATTTCGATCACCTCGGCCCCTACCGCGTACAGCACGATGGCCGCACGTATTGGTTTACCGGCAAATCTGGCACCCACCGCGCCAGCGGTGTGGCTACCCGCGAAATGGCCACCGCTGACGATGCGCGGCTGTGGATCACCCTGGGCTGCACCGCCATCTGGGAGGACTGAGGATGACAGACCAGAAACCCGTCGCAGTCAGCGCGCAACTGGCGGCGCTGCCATCCCTGCCCATGGCCGAGCTCTGGGCGCTGTGGGATCAGCACTTTCCCCGGCGGCCCAGCCACCGCAACCGCAATTACGTGGAATCGCGTCTGGCCTACCACATCCAGGAGCTGACCTACGGGGCACTGCCCACCAACATCCGCAAGATGCTGGTCGAGGCCGGTGCCAAGCATTCCAAGATCAAGTCTGCCGCCGGGCGCAGCGTCCAGACCCTGCTGATGCCCGGCACCACGCTGATCCGGGAATGGGATGAGCGCGAGTACCGCGTAACGGTCACACCCGATGGTCTGTATGCCCTGGATGGCCAGGTGTTCAAGAGCCTGTCGGCGGCGGCCCGTCACATCACCGGCACTCGCTGGAACGGGCCGAAGTTCTTTGGTCTTCGGGGCGGCAAGGGGGATGGTCAATGAACACGCCGTTGCTCGTGCCACCCAAGCGCTGCGCGGTGTATTGCCGTGTTTCCAGCGACGAACGGCTGGATCAGTCCTTCAATTCCATCGATGCCCAGAAGGAAGCTGGGCACGCCTTCATCAAGAGCCAGAGCCACGAGGGCTGGATCGCGGTGGCCGATGATTATGACGATGGCGGTTTCTCTGGCGGCAATATGGATCGACCCGCCCTGCGCCGCCTGATGGCGGACATCCAGATGGGCAAGTTCGACATTGTGGTGGTTTACAAGATCGACCGGCTGTCCCGCTCGCTGGCGGATTTTGCGCGCATGGTCGATGTGTTCGACCGCCACCGGGTCAGCTTCAGCGCGGTCACGCAGCAGATCAACTCGGCCACGTCGATGGGCAGGCTGATGTTGAACGTCCTGCTGTCCTTCGCGCAGTTCGAACGGGAAGTGACCGGGGAACGCATCCGCGACAAGATTGCCGCCAGCAAACGCAAGGGGATGTGGATGGGCGGGCCGCTGCCGCTCGGGTACGACGTGCGCGACCGGCTACTGATCGTCAACGACACCGAGGCGGCACTGGTGCATCGCATCTTCGACGACTTCGTGACGATGCGCTCGGCCACGCTGATGGTGAAGGCCTACGGCGCGGAAGGTGTAGTTACCAAGGGTGGCAAGTTTTTCACGAAGCAGACCATCTACAAGATGCTGCACAACCGGATGTACCTGGGCGAGATCGTGCACAAGGGGCAGGCTTTTCCGGGTCAGCATCAGGCCATCATCACCCAGGAGCAGTGGGATGCTGTGCACGCCCTGATCGCCACCGATGGCATCGAACGGCGGCGCGAGACCAACGACCGCCAGCGGGAACCGGTGTTGTTGCGTGGCCTGCTGTTCACGCCCGATGGTGAACGGCTGGTGCCCAGCTACACGGTCAAGAAGGGCAAGACTTACCGCTACTACACGCCGATCAAGCACCGGCGCTTCGGCGCGTGGGCCAGCAGCCACGGCCCGTTGCCAGCGGCGCCCATCGAAGACCTGGTTACACAGCAGATCGTCGCCGCGCTGTCAGCGCCGCACATCGTGCAGTCGGTGTGGGACCGGATTCGGACAACCCGCCCGGACCTGTCGGAGCCCGAGGTGGTTTTGCCGATGCGAAATCTGGCTGGCCTGTGGCAACAGTTGTTCCCCGCTGAACAGTGTCGACTGGCACAGCTACTGATCGACCGTGTGGTGATTGCCGACGGCGGGCTGGAGATCATCTGGCGCGACCACGGGTGGCAGGAACTGGCCGGGGAACTGATGCCCGGCACCATCGGCGCGGAATTGCAGGAGTGGGAACAGCAGGAGGTGGAGGCATGAAGCCGAAAGTGCAGACTTTAGGCGGCACCGTTGCGCGCGAGCGCCGGGATGGCGACCAGGTCAAGCTGTCCACCTTCATCCCGCTGAAGATCAGGAAGCGCGGCGCCAGTAAGGTGGTGGTGCGGCCAGGTGGGGCGGTCGAGTCGCCGGGCAAGGTCGCCAGCCAGATCGACCAGCCCTTGCTGGTGGCCCTGACGCGGGCCTTCTACTGGCAGCAACTACTCGACGACGGTGTGGTCGGCAGTGGCAGCGAGATCGCCCAGCGCGAAGGCCTGCACCATTCGACGGTCAACGAACTGCTGCGCCTGACGCTGCTCGAGCCTGCCATCATCCAGAGCATCCTGGTCGGGCAGCAGCCCAAGTGCATGAGCCTGCTGTGGTTCCAGCGGAATCCGCTGCCGACTGACTGGGTGGCGCAGCGGGAGGTGGTGGTCGCGTTCGATTCGTGAACAGGGCTGCCGTTCGTCAGCCCGCTTCAATCGCTGGGTGCGGGCAGCCACTTGATGCCTGCCACCCCCAGGTTTTTCTGGCTGATGTGGTCACTGAGGATGGGCACGAGGGTCTGCACATTGGTGTCAAAACTGTGCCTCCACATGGCCTGCAGCTTCTTCAGCGCGTTTTCATTCCGGTAGATGCTGCCGTCCCAGTCGATGACCATCATCGCCACGTCACCGTCGTCGGCCAGCATACACAGCAAGGCGTCATCGGCGTCCTTGTCGAGCGAGGCCTTGAGCTCGTCCTCGAAGTCGGCCAGAACTTCCACGTACAGATCGATGCTCAGTGGGCTTTGCCCAGACAGCGCAGACTGCAGATCGTCGGTGATTTTCTTCTGGTTGGTCATCGTCGACATTTTCGCTGCAAGGGCCCCACGTTCACACGCTGACCACCGGTTGGGGGTGCTGCGGGAGATGCTCTGACTGTGTTCGATGCCTGACCGGTGGTCATGGTTGACGATGAACTGGCGCGCATAAGTTTCTGATTTTGCTAGGCCATCATCTGCGCCTACCCGCAGGCCAAACGGAGAACAGAGACGGCTCTGGCCGAGAAAGTGGCCGATTTCGGGCGTTTCGGCTGATGGCCACCCGCAGCACAGACGGCCGGAACCCCGCATGGTGCGGGGATTTCAGGCAAGAAAAAGGGCCCGGAGAATATCCGAGCCCTTGTGTATGGTGGAGCTGGGCGGGATCGAACCGCCGTCCGCAAGCCATCTGTGTGCAGTTCTACATGTGTAGCCGTCTGATTTGGGTCTCGCTAGGTGTGCCGCGCAGCGACACGCTGCACACCCTGCCAGCAACCTTGAGTCTTACCAGTGCGCAAGTTGCCCGCGCGTTGGCCAGCCGATGTGAATTACCTTGCAGCCGGGACGCCAACGGTATTGCTACCGCTGCCGCCCTTGCCCAGCCCATTGGCCAACTGTTGCAAGGCTCGCCGGGTTAAGCGGCGAGTGCGAAACGTTCGTCGTTTGCAGTTACTTTTTTTCTGCTGATTAACGAGGTGACAGAACCTCGACATGCCCCGCAGCGCATCCGTTCCCACGTCGAAACCAATGCAGCCCCAGTGTGGGTTAGTGTACACCCGATTGCAGAAAGTTCAACAGTTCGAGCGGGGCACGGATGGTGGCGTCAGCCCCCCAAGTGTTGGGGTCGTCGGCGTGGCCGATGTAGCCGTACAGTGCCGCTACGGTGGCCATGCCGGCGGCGCGGCCGGCTTCGATGTCGCGCCGGTCGTCGCCCACGTAGATACAGCGCTCGGGGGTGCAGCCCAGCCGGCGCGCCGCCTCCAGCAGCGGGGCCGGGTGCGGTTTGGGGTGCGCCGTGGTGTCGCCACCGATGACCGTGCCGGCGCTGGCGAACAACGGCAGCGCGGCGGTAATGGGCAGGGCGAAGCGCTCGATCTTGTTGGTGACCACGGCCCACGTCATGCCGCGTTGGAGCAGCGCAGCAACCGTTTCGTTCACCTGCTCAAAGGCTTGGGTGCGCTGGTGCATGCAGCCTTGGTAGGTGTCGAAAAACTCGTGTTTGAGCGCATCGAAATCGGGGTGTTCGGGCCCCAGTCCTAGCGCGGCGTGGATCAACCCGCGCGCCCCGGCACCGACAGCGGGGCGGTAGTGCGCCAGCGGCAGCGGCTCCAGCCCGCGCGTGCGGCGCAGTTGGTCGGCGGCCCAAGCCAAATCGGGCGCGCTGTCGATCAGGGTGCCGTCGAGGTCGAACAGCACCGCGCGTACATGGGCAAATTTCATGCGGCGGGCTTTAAGCGGCGGGCCTTTGTGTGGCCACGAGGTAGTTGACGCTGGTGTCGGCGTCGAGCCAGTAGCGGCGCGTGAGCGGGTTGTACTGCAAGCCGCGCATGCCTTGCGCTTGCAGGCCGGCGGCGCGGCAATGGCCCACCAGTTCGCTGGGGCGGATGAATTTGGCGTATTCGTGCGTGCCTCTGGGCAGCAGTTTGAGCACGTATTCGGCGCCGATGATGGCGAACAGGAACGACTTGGGGTTGCGGTTGAGGGTGGAAAAAAACACCCAGCCGCCGGGCTTGACCAAGGCCGCGCAGGCTTGCACCACCGAGGCCGGGTCGGGCACGTGCTCGAGCATTTCCATGCAGGTGACCACGTCGTAATGCGCGGGTTGCTCTTGCGCCAGTTGTTCAGCGCTGACTTCGCGGTAGGTCACCTGTGGGGTTTCGGCCTCGAGCGCGTGCAACTGGGCCACCTTGAGCGCTTTGGTGGCCAAGTCGATGCCCAGCACCTGGGCGCCCTTGCGCGCCATTGCGTCGGCCAAGATGCCGCCGCCGCAGCCCACGTCGAGCACGGTTTTGCCGCTCATGGGGACGAGGGCTTCGATCCAACCCAAGCGCAGGGGGTTGATCTGGTGCAGCGGGCGAAATTCGCTCTCGGGGTCCCACCAGCGGTGCGCGAGTTCGGAGAATTTGGCCAGTTCGGCCGGGTCGGCGTTGAGGGGTTTGTCCATGCTTCGCATTATCCATGCCGCCGTGTGACCCAACAAAAAACCGCCCTGAAGGGCGGTTTTTAAGTCGGTCTTTGGGGCGCTAAGCCCGGCAGACGACGATCAGTTGCGGCGTGTGCCCACCACTTCGATCTCGACGCGGCGGTTTTGCGCGCGGCCTTCGCGGGTGCGGTTGTCGGCCACCGGCTGGGTTTCGCCCCTGCCTTCGGTGTAGATGCGGTCGGCGCTGATGCCTTTGCTCACCAAATAGGCCTTGACAGCTTCGGCGCGGCGCTCGGACAGGCGCTGGTTGTGGGCGGCCGGGCCAGTGGAGTCGGTGTGGCCGACGGCGATGATGACTTCGAGGTTGATCGGGGCGATTTGTGCAACCAAGTTGTCGAGGCTGGCGCGGCCTTCGGGTCTGAGCACAGCACGGTCGAAGTCGAAGAAGGCGTCGGCCGAGAAGGTGACGCGCGCAGCGGCCACTGGGGCTGGAGCAGGTGCAGGGGCCGGGGCGGCCGCGGGTGCAGGAGCCGGGGCGGGTGCTGGAGCAGGAGCCGGGGCGGGTGCTGGAGCAGGAGCCGGTGCAGGAGCCGGCTGCGGGACGATCCATCCATCACAACCAGGGGCAGCCGTCGCCGGCGTCCAGCTGGCGTTGCGCCAGCACAGGCGGTCGGCGCTGCGCCAGACGGTGCCGTCGGTGGCGCGCCAGTTGTCGATCGTGGCAGTAGCGGGGGCACCGTGGTTGTGTGCGTGTGCCGGCAAAGCAGCGACAGCGGTCAGGGCAACTGCGGCAAACAAGGCAGCGATTTTGTTCAGTTTTTTCATTGCATTCCTCATGAAAGTGGGTAGACTGGAATTCAACCGAAGCACGACTGCCTCGCCCGAAGGTGTACACATTGTGCCACAAGCGAATCGAGTGGCGAATCTGATTGTGCGCTAGGCGGGGGGCGCCCCGCTGCCGTAGAGGCCGCTAATGTTGCAGGGCGGCAACAAGACTAGGTTTTAGCCTAGGCTCTTGGGCAGCAAGGGCCGATCTTAGATGTATGCGCAAGGTTTCCAAGCCGCCAGCGCCAGCGCCTAAAATCGCAGATTGCCTTCCCGTTGCCAACCCTGCCGCGCCATGACCTCGTTTGCCAAAGAAACCCTGCCCATCAGCCTCGAAGAGGAGATGCGGCGCAGCTACCTCGACTATGCCATGAGCGTGATCGTGGGTCGAGCCCTGCCCGATGCGCGCGACGGCCTGAAGCCGGTGCACCGGCGCGTGCTGTTTGCCATGCACGAGCTGGGCAACGACTGGAACCGGCCCTACAAAAAATCGGCGCGCATCGTCGGTGACGTGATCGGTAAGTACCACCCGCACGGCGACAGCGCGGTCTATGACACCATTGTGCGCATGGCGCAGGACTTTTCGCTGCGCCACCTGCTGGTCGATGGCCAGGGCAACTTCGGTTCGGTCGATGGCGACAACGCGGCCGCCATGCGCTACACCGAAATCCGCCTGTCCAAGATCGCGCACGAGATGCTGGCCGACATCGACCAGGAGACGGTGAATTTCGGCCCCAACTACGACGGCAGCGAAAAAGAGCCGCTGGTGCTGCCGGCGCGCTTGCCCAATCTGCTGGTCAACGGCTCGACCGGCATCGCCGTGGGCATGGCGACCAACATCCCGCCGCACAACCTCAACGAAGTGGCCGATGCCTGCCTGCACTTGCTGCGCCACCCCGAGGCCAGCGTCGATGACCTGATGGAGATCATCCCGGCACCCGACTTCCCCACCGCCGGCATCATCTACGGCGTGCATGGCGTGCGCGAGGGCTATCGCACCGGCCGCGGGCGGCTGGTGATGCGCGCCAAATGCCACTTCGAGGACATCGACCGCGGCCAGCGCCAAGCCATCGTGGTCGATGAGCTGCCCTACCAAGTCAACAAAAAGACGCTGCAAGAGCGCATGGCCGAGCTGGTGCACGAGAAAAAAATCGAGGGCATCAGCCACATCCAAGACGAGAGCGACAAATCCGGCATGCGGCTGGTGATCGAGCTCAAGCGCGGCGAAGTGCCCGAGGTGGTGCTCAACAACCTGTACAAGCAGACCCAGCTGCAAGACACCTTTGGCATCAACATGGTGGCCCTGATCGACGGCCAGCCCAAGTTGTGCAATCTCAAGGATTTGATCGAGGTCTTTTTGCAGCACCGGCGCGAGGTGGTGACGCGGCGCACGGTGTTCAAGCTGCGCAAGGCGCGCGAGCGCGGCCATGTGCTCGAGGGGCTGGCGGTGGCGCTGGCCAATATCGACGAGTTCATCCGCATCATTCGCGAGTCGGCCACGCCGCCGATTGCGCGCACCGAACTGATGGCGCGGCGCTGGGACAGCGCGCTGGTGCGCCAGATGCTCACGCGCACACGCGCCGATGGCAGCAGCGTCAACGCCGACGACTACCGCCCGGACGCGCTGGAGCGCGACTTTGGCATGCAACCCGATGGCCTGTACCGCTTGAGCGAGACCCAGGCGCAAGAAATCTTGCAGATGCGCTTGCAGCGCCTGACCGGGCTCGAGCAAGACAAGATCGTGGCCGAGTACCGCGCCGTGATGGCCGAAATCGACGATTTGCTCAACATTTTGGCCACGCCGCAGCGCGTGTCGGTGATCATCGGCGCGGAGCTGGACGCGATCAAGGCCGAGTTTGGCCAGACCAAGCTGGGTGCGCGCCGCAGCACCATCGAGCACAGCGCCCACGACCTGTCAACCGAAGACCTGATCACCCCGACCGACATGGTGGTCACGCTCAGCCACGGCGGCTACATCAAGAGCCAGCCGCTGTACGAGTACCGCGCGCAAAAGCGCGGCGGGCGCGGCAAGCTGGCCACCGCCACCAAAGAGGACGACTGGATCGACCAGCTGTTCATCGCCAACACGCACGACTGGATTTTGTGCTTTTCCAACCGCGGCCGCCTGTACTGGCTCAAGGTCTGGGAGGTGCCCTCGGGTTCGCGCGGCGCCCGTGGGCGCCCGATCGTCAACATGTTCCCGCTGGCCGAGGGCGAAAAGATCAACGTCGCGCTGGCGCTCACCGGGGCCCACCGGCGCTTCCCGGCGGACCAGTACGTGTTCATGGCCACCGCCATGGGCACGGTGAAAAAGACGGCGCTGGATGAGTTCTCCAACCCGCGCAAAGCCGGCATCATCGCCGTCGATCTGGACGAGGGCGACTTCCTGATCGGCGCCGCGCTCACCGACGGCCGCCACGACGTGATGCTGTTCTCGGACGGCGGCAAGGCGGTGCGCTTCGACGAAAACGATGTGCGCCCGATGGGCCGCAACGCCCGCGGGGTGCGCGGCATGATGCTCGAAGAAGGCCAGCGCGTGATCGCCATGTTGGTGGCCGAGGCGCCCGACGAAGCGGGCGGCGCGCAAGCCAGCACCACCACCCCGGCGGCGCGCGCCAGCGTGCTGTGCGCCACCGAAAACGGCTACGGCAAGCGCACCGCGATCAGCGAATACACGCGCCACGGCCGCGGCACCAAGGGCATGATCGCCATCCAGCAAAGCGAGCGCAACGGCCGCGTGGTGGCGGCGACGCTGGTGCACCCCGATGACGAGATCATGCTCATCACCGACAGCGGCGTGCTGGTGCGCACCCGGGTGGCCGAAATCCGCGAGATGGGCCGCGCCACCCAGGGCGTGACGCTGATCGCCACCGACGCCGGCGCCAAGCTCAGCGGCTTGCAGCGCGTGGTGGAAAACGACGCCGCCACCGAGCCTGCCGCCGACCCCGAGGCCAGCCCCGACGCCACCCCGGATGCCACCGATCCCGAAGCAAACCCCGACGCCAACCCCAGCGCTTGAGCCGCAGCGCCCACCCTTTAGCCCCCATTGCCCATGAGCCGCCCCTACAACTTTTCCCCCGGCCCGGCCACGCTGCCCGAATCGGTGCTGCAACAGGCCGCCGCCGAAATGCTCGACTGGCACGGCAGCGGCATGAGCGTGATGGAGATGAGCCACCGCGGCCGCGACTACGGCCTCATCATCGAGCAATGCGAGGCCGATTTGCGCGAGTTGTTGGCCATTCCGCCCCACTACCGCGTGCTGTTTTTGCAGGGCGGGGCGCAGGCGCAAAACGCGGTGCTGCCGCTCAATCTGGCCGCGCTCAAGCCGCAGCGGCAGATGGATTACGTGGTCACCGGCAGCTGGAGCCAGAAGTCGGCCGAAGAGGCGATCAAATACGGCGACGCGCAGGTGGTGGCCAGCGCAGCCAGCCCCAACCACCCTGTGGTGGGCGGCCACAGCGGCTACACCCACATCCCCAGCCCCGCCACCTGGCGGCTGCGCCCACAGGCCAGCTACGTGCACCTGTGCAGCAACGAAACCGTGCACGGAGTCGAGTTTCAGCAGCTGCCCGACTTGCGCGCCCTGGGCAGCGAGGCGCCGCTGGCGATCGATTTTTCTTCGCACCTGCTGTCGCGCCCGCTGGACTGGAGCCGGGTGGCGCTGGCCTACGGCGGGGCGCAGAAAAACATCGGCCCGGCCGGCCTGACCCTGGTGGTGCTGCGCGAGGATCTGCTGGGCCACGCGCTGCCGATCTGCCCGAGCGTGTTCGACTACCGGCTGCAGGCCAACAACCAGTCGATGCTCAACACCCCGCCCACCTACGCCATCTACATCGCCGGCCTGACGCTGCAGTGGATCAAAGCGCAGCGCGAGGGCGATCTGACCGGGCTGGCCGCCGTGGAGGCGCGCAACATTGCCAAGGCGCGGCTGCTCTACGACTGCATCGACAGCTCGCAGCTGTACGTGAACCGGGTCGATCCGGCCTGCCGCTCGCGCATGAACGTGCCGTTTTTCTTGCGCGACGAGTCGCGCAACGCCGCCTTTCTGGCCGGGGCGGCCGAGCGCGGGCTGCTGCAACTCAAGGGCCACAAAATGGTGGGCGGCATGCGCGCCAGCCTCTACAACGCCATGCCGCTGGCCGGCGTGCAAGCGCTGGTGGAGTGGATGCGCGAGTTTGAGCGCCAGTCATAAACCCCACCGCAGACCACACCCATGAGCCTGCCCCAAGCTGCATCTCCGAGCGCGGCTGCGCCAGCCGATCCAACAGCCACCGTGCCCGTTGCCGGCCCGGCAGGCCTGCCAAGCCCGGTCGCTGCAAGCCCGGTCGCTGCAAGCCCGGTCGTGCAAACCCCAGCGCTGGCCGATTTGCGGCTGCAGATCGACACGCTCGACGCCCAATTGCTCACGCTCTTGAACCAGCGCGCGCGCGTGGCCGAGCAGGTGGGGGCGATCAAGCGCGCCGAGGGCTCGCCTTTTTTCCGCCCGGACCGGGTCGCGCAAGTGATCGAGCGCCTGCAGGCGCGCAACCCCGGCCCGCTGCTGAACCAGCACGTGGGCGCGATCTGGCGCGAGATCATGTCGGCCTGCCTGGCGCTGGAGGCGCCGCAGCGGGTGGCGGTGCTGGGGCCGGCGGGCACCTTTAGCGAGCAGGCGGCGGTGGAGTATTTTGGCAGCGCCGCCAACCTGATTTTTTGCAGCAGCTTCGACGAAGTCTTTCACGCCACCGCCGCCGGCACGGCGCAGTTTGGCGTGGTGGCGATCGAAAACAGCACCGAAGGCGTGGTCACGCGCTCGCTCGACTTGTTTTTGCGCTCGCCGGTGCACGTGGTGGGCGAGGTCAGCCTGCTGATACGCCACAACCTGCTGCGCCAGTGCAACGCACTCGAGGGCATCGAGGCCGTGCTGGCGCACCCGCAGGCGCTGGCGCAGTGCCAACAATGGCTGACGCGGCACCTGCCGCAGGCCGAGCGGCGCGCGGTCGAGAGCAACGCCGAGGGCGCGCGGCTGGCGGCTGGCAACCCGGCTTGGGCGGCGCTGGCCAGCGAGCGCGCCGCGGCCCAATTTGGCCTGCACATCGTGGCGCACGCGGTCCAAGACGAAGCCTACAACCGCACCCGCTTTGCCGTGATCTGCCTGCCGCAGACCATGGCCATGCCACCGCCTTCGGGGCGCGACAGCACCAGCCTGGTGCTGTCGGTGCCCAACCGCCCCGGTGCCGTGCACGATCTGCTGATGCCGCTCAAGCAGCACGGCGTGTCGATGACGCGCTTCGAATCGCGTCCGGCCAAATCGGGCCAGTGGGAGTATTACTTCTACATCGACCTCGCCGGCCACCCTACGCAGCCGCACGTGGCTGCGGCCTTGCAGCAGTTGCAGGGCTTGTGTGCCTTTTACCAGCTGCTCGGGGCCTACCCGGTGGCCGAATAAAGGGGTGGCGATGTTCGAACAACTCGGTTTGATCGGCTGCGGCCTCATGGGCGGCTCTTTTGCGCTGGCGCTCAAGCGCGCCGGCTTGGTGCGGCGCGTGGTCGGCTACAGCAAATCGCCCCTCACCCTGAGCCGGGCGCGCGCGCTGGGCGTGATCGACGTCGAAGCGCCGTCGGCGCTGCTGGCGGTTTCAGGGGCCGACCTGGTGCTGCTGGCGCTGCCGGTGGCGGCGACTGAAGACACCTTCAAGGCCGTTCGCCACCTGCTCGGGGCGCAGGCGCTGCTCATGGACGTGGGCTCGACCAAGGCCGACGTGGTGGCGGCGGCCCGGCGCACCTTGGGCGCGCACTTGCCGCAGTTCGTGCCCGCGCACCCGATCGCCGGCAAAGAGGTGGCCGGGATCGAGCACGCCGACGCCGATCTGTACCGGGGCTGCCAAGTGATCCTGACGCCGCTGCCCGAAACCGCGCCGCAGCAGAGCGCACGCGCGCAGCAGCTCTGGCAGGCGCTGGGGGCGCAGGTGCGCCTGATGGACGCACAAGACCACGACGCCGCCTACGCCGCCGTGAGCCACTTGCCGCACCTGCTGGCTTTTGCGGCCGTCAATGCGCTCGGGCAACAGCGCGCCGGACGCCAGTGGCTGGAGCTGGCCGGCCCCGGGTTTAGGGATTTCAGCCGCATCGCCGCCAGCGACCCGGTGATCTGGCGCGACATTTTGCAGGCCAACGCGGCCGAGGTGCTGGCGCAATCGCGCCAGTTTCGCGCCGCGCTCGACGCGCTCGAAGCGGCCATGCAGCACAGCGACGGCAGCGCCCTGCAAAAGCTGATCGCCCACGCCAGCGCGCTGCGCAGCCAGTGGCAGCCGGCGTCTGGCGCCAATGCACCCGACTCCATTTTTGCACCATGTACCAAACCGCCTTCCTCGACTTGCCCCCCCTGATGAGCGCCGCTGGCCGGGTGCGGCTGCCGGGCTCCAAGAGCATCTCCAACCGCGTGCTGCTGCTGGCTGCGCTAAGCGCCGGCTGCACCACGCTGCACGAGGTGCTCGAATCCGACGACACCCAAGTCATGCTGGCGGCCTTGCGCGCCCTGGGCTGCCGCATCGACGACACGGGCGCGCAGACGCTGCAGGTGCACGGGCTGGGCGGCCAGCTGGTGCAGCGCCAGGCGCAGCTGTTTTTGGGCAACGCCGGCACCGCCATGCGCCCGCTCACGGCGGCGCTGGCGCTGCTGGCGGCCACCCAAGGGGCGCAGTTCGAGCTTGCCGGCGTGGCGCGCATGCACGAGCGCCCCATCGGCGATTTGCTCGATGCGCTGCGCCAGCTCGGCTGCCCGGTGCAGTGCTTGGGCCAAGAAGGCTACCCGCCGCTGCGCGTGGGCGACGGCGCGCGGTACGCGCTGCGGCTGGACGAGGCCATCCGGGTGCGCGGCGACGTCTCGAGCCAGTTCCTCACCGCCTTGCTGCTGGCGCTGCCGCTGGTGAGCGCGCAGCAAGCGATCGCGATCGAGGTGCAGGGCGAGCTGATCTCCAAGCCCTACATTGACATCACGCTGGCCATGCTGGCGCGCTTTGGTGTGCAGGTGCAGCGCGAGGGCTGGCAGCGCTTCGTCATCCCGGCGGGCAGCCAGTACCGCTCGCCCGGCGCGCTGCACGTCGAGGCCGATGCCTCGTCGGCGAGCTACTTTTTGGCGCTCGGAGCCATCGCGCCGCCCAGCCCCGGCAGCGCGGGCCTGCGCATCGAGGGCGTGGGGCTGGATTCGATTCAGGGCGACATCCGCTTCGTCGATGCCGTGCGCGCCATGGGCGCCGAAGTCGAGGGCCAGCCCAACGCGCTGCGCGTGCGCCGCGCTCGCTGGCCGCTGCACGCCATCGACCTCGATTGCAACCACATCCCCGACGCCGCCATGACGCTGGCCGTGCTGGCGCTGTACGCCGACGGCCCGAGCGTGCTGCGCAACATCGCCAGCTGGCGCGTCAAAGAGACCGACCGCCTCAGCGCCATGGCCTGCGAGCTGCGCAAGCTCGGGGCCCAAGTCGAGGAGGGCGCCGACTACCTGCGCATCGAGCCCCTGCCCGCCGACGGCAGCGGCTGGCGCAGCGCCAGCATCCACACCTACGACGACCACCGGGTGGCGATGTGCTTTGCCCTGGCCGCCTTCAACCCGGCGCGCATCAAAGTGCGGATCGAGGACCCGAAGTGCGTTGCCAAGACCTTCCCCGATTTTTTCGAGGCCCTGTTCGCGGTCTGCCAGACCGACGCCGCCCACATCCCGGTGCTGTGCATCGACGGGCCCACGGCCTCGGGCAAGGGCACGCTGGCCACCGAGCTGGCGCAGCGGCTGGGCTACCACCGGCTCGACTCCGGCCTGCTGTACCGGCTGCTGGGCCTGGCGGCCGAGCGCGCCGGCATCGACACCCGCGCGCCGGCCCTGCAGCAGCCGGGCTGCGCCGCCGCGCTGGGCCAGCTGGCGCGCGAGCTGCCGCTGCGCTTCGAGGGCCAGCAAGTGTGGCTGGGGGACGAGGAAGTGAGCGCGGCCTTGCGCAGCGAAGCCGCCGGCATGGCGGCCTCGCGCGTGGCCGCGCTGCCCGAGGTGCGCGCCGCGCTGCTGGAGCTGCAGCGCAATTTCAGGCGCCTGCCTGGCCTCGTGGCCGACGGGCGCGACATGGGCACGGTGGTGTTCCCCGATGCCGCGCTCAAGGTTTACCTTACCGCCAGCGCCGAGCAGCGCGCCCAGCGGCGCCACCTGCAATTGATGGCGCAAGGCATCCCTGCTACAATGGCAGAGCTTTTGGTTGACCTTCAGGCGCGCGATGAGCGCGATCGCTCGCGCAGTGCCGCGCCTTTGAAGCCAGCCGAGGGCGCCCGCCTACTGGACAACTCCGAGCAGAGCATCGAGCAATCGGTGCAACAGGTGCTCGACTGGTGGCAGGCGTGTAACTCAGGCCCCAACGGCCCCGCCGGCTGCCTCTGACAGCCGCAGGCCCGAGGGTTCACAACCATGAAACCCGCAGCGCCCGCTGGCTCTGCGTTTTTGTATCCGCCGCATGCCTTGTGATGGTTCCCTTGCAAGGGGCACGCGGCCCAGGAAGCCCCATGTCTGAATCTTTTTCCGCCCTTTTTGAAGAATCGCTCAAGCGCGCCGAAATGCGCCAAGGTGAGGTCATCACCGCCGAAGTGGTGCGCATCGAGCACAACCACGTCGTGGTCAACGCCGGCCTCAAATCCGAAGCCTACGTGCCGATTGCCGAATTCAAAAACGATCAGGGCGAACTCGAAGTCCAAGCCGGCGACTTCGTCTCGGTGGCCGTGGAAGCGGTCGAAAACGGCTACGGCGACACCATCCTGAGCCGCGACAAGGCCAAGCGGCTGGCTTCGTGGATGGCGCTCGAGCGCGCGCTCGAGTCCGGCGACTTCGTCACCGGCACCACCAGCATCAAGATCAAGGGTGGCCTCAAGGTCATGGTCAACGGCATCAGCGCCTTCCTGCCCGGTTCGCTGGTGGACAGCCGCCCGACCAAAGACCTCACGCCCTACGAAAACAAAACGCTCGAGTTCAAGGTCATCAAGCTCGACCGCAAGCGCAACAACGTGGTGCTGTCGCGCCGCGCCGTGGTCGAAGCCTCGATGGGCGAAGAGCGCGCCAAGCTGCTCGACACCCTGCGCGAAGGCGCGATCGTGCACGGCGTGGTGAAAAACATCACCGAATACGGCGCCTTCGTCGATCTGGGTGGCATCGACGGCCTGCTGCACATCACCGACATGGCCTGGCGCCGCGTGCGCCACCCGTCCGAAGTGGTGCAGCCGGGCCAAGAAGTCACGGCCAAAGTGCTCAAGTTCGATGCCGAAAAACAGCGCGTCAGCCTAGGCCTCAAGCAAATGGGCGACGACCCCTGGATGGGCGTGGCGCGCCGTTACCCGGCCAGCACGCGCATGTTCGGCAAGATCACCAACATCGCCGACTACGGTGCCTTCGTCGAGCTCGAGCCCGGCATCGAAGGGCTGGTGCACGTCTCCGAAATGGACTGGACCAACAAGAACATCGCCCCCAACAAGCTGGTGGCGCTGGGTGACGAGGTCGAGGTCATGGTGCTCGAGATCGACGAAGACAAGCGCCGCATCTCGCTGGGCATGAAGCAGTGCCGCGCCAACCCGTGGCACGAGTTTGCCGAAGCCACCAAACGCGGCGACCGCGTCAAGGGCCCGATCCGCTCGATCACCGATTTTGGCGTGTTCGTCGGCCTCGCGGCCGGCATCGACGGCTTGGTGCACCTGTCGGACCTGTCGTGGAACGAGCCCGGCGAAACCGCGGTGCGCAACTTCAAGAAGGGCCAAGAAGTCGAGGCCATCGTGTTGGGCGTCGATGTCGAGCGCGAGCGCATCAGCCTCGGCATCAAGCAGCTCGACGGCGATCCGTTCACCACCTTTGTGTCGATGAACGACAAGGGCGCGACCGTGGTCGGCAAAGTCAAGAGCGTCGATGCCAAAGGGGCCGAGATCGATCTGGGCTCCGACGTGGTCGGCTACCTGCGGGCCTCTGAAATCGCCCGCGACCGGGTCGAAGACGCGCGCAACGTGCTCAAAGAGGGCGACGAAGTCACGGCCGTGGTGGTCAACGTGGACCGCAAGACGCGCAACATCCAGCTCTCGATCAAGGCCAAAGACATGGCCGAGCAGCAAGAGGCCATGGCCAACCTGAGCCAGCAAAACGCGGGCAACGCAGGCACCACCAGCCTGGGGGCCTTGCTGCGCGCCAAACTCGACAACAACGGTTGATGCGGCCATGACGCGCAGCGATTTGGTGCAAGCTTTGGCCGAGCGCTTTGCTCAGTTGGGTCAGCGCGACGCCGAATTGGCCGTCAAAACCATCCTGTCGGCCATCGCGCAAGCCTTGGCCCAGGGGCAGCGCGTGGAAGTGCGCGGTTTTGGTAGCTTCACGCTCAGCGAGCGCGCGGCGCGCATGGGGCGCAACCCGCGCAGCGGCGAAAGCGTGGCCATCGAGGCCAAGCGCGTGCCGCATTTCAAACCCGGCAAAGCCCTGCGCGAGCAGGTCGATGCCGGGGGCGGCACCCCTTCCGTATAAAACCTCAGCCCTAGCGCAGAGGCTGCAGGTGTAACGGGCTGGTCGGCCCGTTACAATCTTGCTCACCACTGGGGGCAAGCGTGAAATACCTCTCGTGGCTGCTCAAGGCAGCCATTTTTTTTGTCGTCTTTGCGTTCGCGCTCAACAACCAAGGCGCCGTGCGCTTGCATTGGTTTTTTGGCGCCTACTGGGACGCCCCGCTGGTGCTGGTGGTCTTGGCCGCCTTGGTGCTGGGACTGGCGCTGGGGGTGGTGGTCATGACGCCGCTGTGGCTGCGGGCGCGCCGCGCCGCGCGGGCGGCGGTGCCACCGGCCAACCAGCCTGAAACCAAAGCCAGCGGCGGCGAACTGCCCCCTCATGGAATTTGACCTGATCAGCCTGCTCTGGGGCCTGCCCGCTGCGTTTGCGCTGGGCTGGCTGGCGTCGCGCTTCGATTTGCGCCAGCTGCGGCTGGAAAACCGGCGCGCACCCAAGGCCTACTTTCGCGGCCTAAACCACCTGCTCAACGAGCAACACGACCAAGCCATCGACGCCTTCATCGAGGCCGTGCAAAACGACCCCGACACCTCCGAGCTGCATTTTGCGCTCGGCAATTTGTTTCGCCGCCGCGGTGACTACGACCGCGCCGTGCGGGTGCACGAACACCTGCTGGCGCGTTCCGACCTGTCGGCGCACGAGAGCGCGCGCGCACGCCATGCGCTGGCCCAGGATTTTTTGAAAGCGGGCTTGCTTGATCGGGCCGAGGCGGCGCTGCTGCGGCTCGAAGGCACGCCGCTGCAGACCGATGCCCGGCTGGCGCGGCTGGCCATTTACGAACGCACGCGCGACTGGGAGCAGGCCGCTGCCATGGCCGAGTTGCTGGAAGACGCCGGCCGCGGCAGCTTTCAGTTGCGGCTGGCGCATTACCGCTGCGAGCAAGCCGCCACCTTGCGCCAACAGCAACACACCACCGAGGCGCTGGTATTGCTCGAGCAGCTGGTGCAGCGCATCCCCGAATCGGCGCGGGCTTGGGTGCAGTTGGCCGATCTGCGCCACAGCCTGCAGCAAACCGAAGGAGCTTGGGAGGCCCTGCAGGGCATGGTGCAGCATGTCCCGGGGCATTTGCCGCTGGTGGCGCACAATCTGGCGCTGTGGGGCAAGCGCTTGGGGCGCACGCCAGCCGTGCGCGCCTTGTTGCAGCAGTGGAGCGAGCAGCACGTCGCCTCGCTCGACGTCACCCAAGCCTTGGTCAGCCTCGAAGACGATGCGCAAGCCGCGCGCGCCCTCTACCTCGAGCACCTGCGCCGCGAACCCTCGCTGGTGGCCGCCAGCCTGTGGTTGGGCGGGTCGCAATGGGGATCGCCGGTAGAACAAAACCTCGTCAAGCCCGCGCTCGAACGCGCTTGCGAGCCGCTCAAGCGCTACCGCTGCGCCGGCTGCGGCTTTGAGGCGCGCCAGTATTTCTGGCATTGCCCCGGTTGCCAGAGCTGGGACAGCTACCCGCCCTTGCGCATCGAAGAACTCTAAACTCCAGCCGCCACCCATCCAGCCATCCAGCCTGCAGCCCCGCCATGCCTAGCCACCCACGCAGCGAAGTCTTGATCATCGGCGCGGGGCTGGCCGGTTTGGTCACGGCCTTGGAGTGCCTGCGCGCTGGCCGCAGCGTCACGCTGCTCGACCGCGACACCCCGCAGCGCCTAGGCGGCCTGGCGCGTTGGGCCTTTGGCGGCATGTGCTTGGTCGATACCCCGCTGCAGCGGCGCAAGCGCATCCCCGACAGCCCCGAGCGCGCGCTGCAAGACTGGCTGCGCTTTGGCGAGCTCGATGCCAGCGAGCTGTGGCCGCGGCGCTGGGCCGAACACTACGTGCAGCGCAGCACGCCCGAGGTCTATGAGTGGTTGCTCGGGCTGGGCCTGCGCTTTTTGCCTGCTGTCAACTGGGTCGAGCGCGGCCAGTACGGCGAGGGCAACAGCCTGCCGCGTTACCACGTGCTGTGGGGCACCGCCGCGCACCTCACCCAAACCGTGATCGCCGCCCTGCAGCAAGCCGGGCGCAGCAGCGGCGCACCACGGCTGCAGCTGTGGCACCGGCACCGCGTGACCGAACTCACGCAGCAGTCTGGCCGCATCAGCGGCGCCCGCGCCATCGACGAAAGCAGCGGGGCCGAGCAGCATTTTGAGGCCGAGCAGGTGGTGGTGGCCACCGGCGGCATCAACGGCAGCTTGGAGCAAGTGCGCCGCCACTGGTCCACGGCTGCTGCGGGCGTGGCTGCACCGAGCGAACTGCTCAACGGCGCCCACCCCTATGCCGACGGCGCGCTGCACGAGCGCGTGCAGGCCCTGGGGGGCCAAGTCACGCACGCTGGGTGGATGTGGAACTACGCCGCCGGGGTGCCGCATCCGCAGCCGCATTTTGAGGGCCACGGGCTCTCGCTCATCCCCTGCAAATCGGCGCTCTGGCTCGACAGCGCTGGTCGGCGCATCGGGCCCCAACCCTTGGTCACCGGCTTTGACACCCACGACCTGTGCCAACGGGTGGCGGCGCAGCCGCGCGGCTACACGTGGCAGTTGCTCAACTGGCGCATCGCCGCCAAAGAGCTGGCGATTTCGGGTGCCGAACACAACCTGCAGATCCGCGAGCGGCGCTGGCTGGCGTTTTTGCGCGAAACCCTGCTCGGCAACCACCGGCTGGTGCGCCAGATGCTGGAGCAAAGCCCGCATTTCATCGCCGCCGACACGCTGCCCGAGCTGGCGCAGCGCATGAACGCGCTGGCCGGCAACCCAGATCTGGCCCCCGGCACCCTAGAAGCCACCGTCGCCGCCTACGACGCCCAGTTCAGCGCCGGGCTGGCGCACTGCAACGACGAGCAGATCCGCCGCATTCTGCACGCCCGCCTTTGGGGGCCCGATCGGCTGCGCACCTGTGCGCCCGCCCCCTTGAGCCAGCGCGGGGCCGGGCCCTACATCGCGATCCAACTGCGGCTCATCAGCCGCAAAAGCCTGGGCGGCTTGCAGACCGACTTGCACAGCCGGGTGCTGGACGCGCACGGCCAGCCGCTGCCCGGACTGTACGCCGTGGGCGAGGTGGCCGGATTCGGTGGCGGCGGGGCCTGCGGAAAACGCTCGCTCGAGGGCACCTTTTTGCCCGCCTGCATCCTGACGGCGCGTGCCGCGGCGCGCCACATCAACCAAGAAGCCACGCCATGAACGGTGCCCAAGCCTTGCTCAAATCCCTGGTCGATGCCGGGATCGACACCTGTTTCACCAACCCCGGCACCTCGGAGATGCACTTCGTCGCCGCGCTCGACCGCACACCGCAGATGCGCGCCGTGCTCACCTTGTTTGAGGGCGTGGCCACCGGGGCCGCCGACGGTTACGCGCGCATGGCCGACAAACCCGCCGCCACCTTGCTGCATCTGGGTTGCGGTTTGGGCAACGGGCTGGCCAACCTGCACAACGCCCGCAAGGCGCGGGTGCCGCTGCTCAACATCGTCGGCGACCACGCCCGCAGCCACGTGCAGCACGACGCGCCCTTGCAGTCGGACATCGAAACCGTGGCGCGCAACGCCTCGGCTTGGGTGCGCACCTCGGCCAGCACCCAAGCGCTGTGCCACGACGCCACCGAGGCGCTGGCCGCCTGCATCGGCCCGCCGGGTGCCGTGGCCACCCTGATCCTGCCCGCCGATGTGTCGTGGAGCGAGGGCGCGCAGCCGCAAGCCTTGGCCCTGGCTGCCGCGCCACCTTTGGCCAGCACCGCCAGCCTCGAGCGCTTGGCCCGCGTGCTGCAAGGCCCGGGGCGCAAGGCGCTGCTGCTGGGTGGGCGCGCACTGCGCCAGCCGGCCCTGCTGGCGGCGGCGCGCTTGGCCGCACACGCCGGGGTGGAGCTGTTTGCCGAAACCTTCCCAACCCGCCTGCAGCGCGGGGCCGGCCTGCCCGCAATCGAGCGCATCGCCTACTTGGCCGAACTGGCCTCGGTGCAATTGCGCGGGCTCGCGCATTTAATCCTGATCGACGCCAAAGAGCCTGTCTCGTTCTTTGCCTACCCCGGTCAAGCCAGCCGCTTGGTGCCTGATGGTTGCACCGTGCACACCCTGTGCAGCGCCGAGCAAGACGTGGCTGCCAGCCTAGAGCAACTGGTGCACACCGCAGGCGCGGCGCAAGCCACGCCCGCCTTGCAGCCAGTCCAGCGCCCCGCGCGCCCGAGCGGCAAGTTCAACGCCGACAAGGTCTGCAAAGCGCTTGGGCACCTGCTGCCCGAGCGCGCCATCGTCGTCGATGAAGCGCAAACCTCCGGTCTGCTGCTGCCGCTCTACACCGCTGGGGCGCCGGCGCACGACCTGCTGACCCTCACCGGCGGCGCGATCGGGCAGGGCCTGCCATGCGCCGTGGGGGCGGCGCTGGCCTGCCCGGACCGGCCGGTGATTGCGCTCCACGGCGACGGCTCAGCCATGTACACCCTGCAAGCGCTCTGGACCATGGCGCGCGAGCAGCTGCATGTGATCAACATCGTTTTCAACAACCGCAGCTATGCGATTTTGAACATGGAGCTGCAGCGCGTCGGGGCTGAGGCCGGCGGCAGCGTCGCGCAGCAGCAGTTCGACCTGAGCCAGCCGGCGCTGGACTTCGTGGCGCTGGGGCAAGGCATGGGCGTGCCCTCGCGCCGCGCCAGCAGCACCGAGGATTTTCTGGCTGCCCTCGAACACGCCTTGGCCACACCGGGCCCGCACCTGATCGAAGCCGTGGTGCCGCGCTCGGTCAGCGGTTTGAAGCTGCGCCTGTTGCCCTATCTGCTGCGCTCGCTGCGCCACTTGCCGCGGCCGCTGGCGCTTGGCGTCAAGCGGGCCGTGGCGCCCTAAGCAGCCCGATCGCCCATCATTGCACCTCTTCCAGCGGCGGGCAGGTGCAAAACAGGTTGCGGTCGCCATAGACGTTATCGACCCGCCCGACCGGGGACCAGTACTTGCCGGCCAAGGCGCTGCCGTGCAAGGCGGCACCGACTTCGCGCGGGTAGGGGTGCGGCCAGTCGGTGCGCGTGAGCTGCGCGGCGCAGTGCGGGGCGTTCTTGAGCGGGTTGTCGTCGCGCGGCCAGTGGCCGGCTTCGATCTGGGCGATTTCGGCCCGGATGGCGATCATGGCGGCGATGAAGCGTTCGATTTCGGCCAGCGGCTCGCTCTCGGTCGGCTCGACCATGAGCGTGTTGGCCACCGGAAAGCTCAGCGTGGGCGCGTGGAAGCCGTAGTCGATCAGGCGCTTGGCCACGTCTTCGGCCAGCACGCCGCAGCTTTCCTTGAAGTGGCGCAAGTCGAGGATGCACTCGTGCGCCACATGGCCGCTGTCGCTGGCGTAGAGGGTGGGGTAGTGGGGCGCCAAGCGGCGGCTGATGTAGTTGGCGCTGAGGATGGCGCTCTCGGTGGCGGCGCGCAAGCCGTCGGCACCCATCATGCGGATGTACATCCACGAGATCGGCAGCACGGCGGCGTTGCCCAGCGGGGCGGAAGAGATGGCCCCCACGCTTGGCTGCTGCGCAGCCGCGCTGCCCCCCGTGGGGGCGATTTCCTCGCCGGCGCTGCCCCCCGAGGGGGCGCTCGCCAGCTTGGGGCGGCCCGGCGCTGGCTCGGTGGCCCCCACGCTTGGCGCTGACGCGCCGGCGCTGCCGGTGTAGGCACCAGCAGCGGCGGCGCT
>Ga0209105_100129_pt1 | contig 26235 bp, 27 predicted proteins | sample SedPBSmetaG_FD_184158 | JGI IMG/M metagenome (GOLD analysis project Ga0209105, IMG submission 184158) | Freshwater sediment bacterial and archeal communities from Indian Creek, Illinois, USA to study Microbial Dark Matter (Phase II) -... | ecosystem: Environmental > Aquatic > Freshwater > Creek >...
TTTTGGATCCTCTTTAATTTAAGGAATGGATTTTGCAGAGGTGTTTTTGGTCTGAAACTAGCTGATTTTGAGCTACCTCTAGTTGGCTCGCGTCTTTGAGCTAGAACCCTTAACGGTCAAGCCCCGCAAGGACATTTTTAATACTTTTATCTTGTCATTTCAACGGTCCTTGAGCACCTATAATGTTATCTCATCCCCGCCTTTATCTAAAACCACCATATTCTGTTTATTCCTTACTACTTTATATAGGTCAGGCCTCTGTCTCTTGTTTATTTGAAGTAATAAATGAAAGAATCCAGCTACCCTATCTCATTCTTCTTCGGTCCATTTTTTAGAATTTCTTTTATCTTTTTTGTTTCATAAAAAGTGACAAAAGTGACACAGATTAGGGTATAAAGTTACATGTATATGTAACTTTCAGACTAACCTAGATCATCCATCTAATCCCTCGGTATTATTTTTCTCTTCAGCTTTGGCTTTTTCATTTGCCTCAGTAATCTCTTTCTCTATAGCGTCATTAATCGAGCTATGCGCGTCCCATTTGCCCCAGACTCGATATATAAACCAGTCTATGTCCTCTCTTTCGATTAGGTTGTACATCATAGATTCAGCATCGTCTCTTATGCCCAAATTTCCATTAAAACGTTCGTGATCAAATTCATCACTCCATCTCACTAACTCTACTTTTAGCTGATCCTTACTGGGGCTAAGCCTGTCCGGGTCGATTTCTGGCGGCATATTACTAAAATACTTATTTTCATACTTAGACTCAAAATCGTGTATTTTAGTTACGACTTCTTCAAATATATCCTTCCAACCTTTTTTTAATGCAAGAATACCCAGGTAGCAAGCTTTCTTAAATATTCTTGGTTCATCATAACCATAACTATCAGTGTTTTTTGCTAAAGCGTGATTTGTCAGGCTACTTAAGGAATCAATAGCTAATTTGACTAAATCTTTGTCATTAAGCTTTTCAAAAGCTAATATTCCAGTTTTTACAACACTCTCGGTCAGGGATCTGAAATTATTTGATCCCGCATTAAATTTGTCTGCATAATACGCAAACCAAGCTGGTAAATGAATGTTCATACTAAGTCGCTTGTGTAATTTGTCTTTCTCATCGTCAAATTCAGGATTTTCAATAAGAGAAGTTATTAGGTCATTAATATTGTACGTCAGGCGACCAATACTCTCGATTATTAGGTTATCGCAATGCTTCAAGTTTTCTGACATTATCTGAAGACTCGTATAGATATCGTTAAAAAGATGAGTGACATCAGAACGATAGCGATCTTTTTCTTTCTCATTCGTAAGCGCTGAATAGTGGTTTACGATATTAATTACAAGTGCATACAGCTTATCGTATGCTCTAATCATCGTAAAAGATGATCCGAAATCGTTTATTAAAATACCCTTACTCTTTGCAAGGAAAACATATTGGGCTATTAACGATATGTTTTTTAGGACGTCATTAGAATAATAACGCGCTACTATTTTCTTACTGATAAATAAAGCATCAATTATCCGCAAATAAACATCGTTACACTTGTCCACGATTACCGTCCGTTTTTCAGTAATACCATAGATAGCAATCTCAAAAACTTTATCTTGAATACCTTTTAATGCTGGCGATAGGCCTATTTCAGCAACATCTATAGCAATGTTTCCCAGTTTTTCTGTACCCTGAAATACCACTTCGAGGTTTTTGTGTCGCATCCCCATCTCTATAAAATTTTCCAAACAACCAATCAGGGTTTCTAGGATAGGACTTGCGCCAGAGACTCCTAAATATGTTATATCTTTTGCCTTTTTAGCTAATAAATCGTAAATCGTTAATATGTAAGTAGCGTTTTCGTCCTTGCCCTCTTTGATAAATTTCTCTCCAATCTTATTAAGACGATCAAAGTTTCTAAAAATAAAGCTCTGGCTGTCGCTTTCTATTGCTAAGAAAGCGACGTCAGACGGAATGGCTACAGATGATGTCTTTCGAACCTCAAGGAATTTTCTAAACACATTATAAAAAGCAGTAAGTCCACGATTAACGGTTGCAACCTCCTGTTTATCTGCAAGTTTAGTAGAAATCTCAATAATATTTTCTAATTGGCGATCGAGATTATTAATATATGGTTGCAGAGGTCGATTGTATATTTCTGCTAACACCTCATGTTCGGTAACTTTTTTATCTCTAAGAATTATTATCTTGGCAATCTGTTTTGCGTCAGTCTGTGCTTGATCTAAAAATTTGACTCCTTGTTCTTCAAGAAACTCAATTGCTTTAGAGGGGTTTATTTTTTGTCTAACTATTTTATATTGCCAATCAATTAAAATAAAGATAGTTCCAATCAATACGAGGGAAACCCAAACTATTACGGAACTGGTTATGTCTTCGACTTTTCCCAAGCTTCCGACATACAAGCCTGCACCGAAGAAAATGATTGTAATAATTGTTACAAAAAAATATATAAGCTTTTCTCTAAAATCGTGTATGTAGATTTCAAAATATTGTGATGAATACAGATCGGCGGCATTTTGAAGCAGAAATATAGAAATAGTGAAAACGATAGCAATAATTCCACCAGACATTGCGCCAATTGCCATCAAGTAATTACTAAGGATATCTTGTGTAAATGCTGTTCCGCCAAATATTTCAAACAAAAGACCTATAAATAAAGCAAGGCCGATAAAACTAGCGCGAAGCAAAACATCAAAATGATTTCTTAAATAGTTAAGCAATCTTTTAATCCTCAATCGGCAAATCCAGACCGTAAGAGCCCAATTATATTTGAGATATTGCCGATACCCACGCTTCCTTTCTTTCATATAAATTCATTTATAAATTCTCCCTCATCCAATCTGTTACTTCTTTAGAAACTCCAATAGTTCCCCAGTCGGATTTAGTAATATCAATAACAATAATTCCATCGTTTGAATCAATTTGTTTATTAAGATCGTCACGTACCTCTATGGTCGATTTTAAGGTTTTTATAAACCAGACCGATTTCAAGGGCTTAGCCCAATATGAGTAATCCTTTATATGTTTTATAAGCCTCTGATAATCCTCCGATGTTTCTGAAATGCGAAGATCGTAAGAAATAATATAAGTCTTTTGCTCCATGTATTTAGTGTTTAGTGTCAACTGGCGGATGAGGATCATTCCCAAAGCTATCCCTATCCTTTATCTGACCATGACGATTATGATAAATCGCTTCTGTTTCGTTTTGTTTTGCGAGCTTATGAGTTTTGTCTTCTGCGGTAGCCTGGGTTCGATGTACAGAGATTGGTTTTTCAACGCCCTCTTTTTTTACTGCCCAGTTACCGTCCCACGGAACGCTGTGAATTTTTTTCTTTGTCATTATATAAATTTATTTGTGTTCGACCTTTTTGATTAATATAGACTAGAAGGAAGAGCTGCGACTACCACTCCCTGAATCATAAAATTTTCCGTAAGCACAATTGGTTTGTGTTCTTTATTGCTCGACCTCGGTCTAAGAATAACCGCTTCGTTTGTCTTTTCTAAAATCTTCACCGTCGCCTCGTCGTTTATAAGCGCGACAACCTTATCTCCATTTTCCGCATCGTTCTGCTGACGAACCAACAATAAATCTCCGCTATTAATACCCGCCTGGTCCATCGAATCACCGATAGCACGCAGAAAGAAATACTTAAATCCCCTCTTCGCTAGATCGGTAGATACAGGAATATAGGTCTGTATGTTTTCTTCAGCAAAGATCGGGATACCACAAGCAACCAGCCCTACGAGAGGTACATCAATAGTGCTATTAGAAGCCTTTGAGGGCGCTCCTATAAGAATTAATTGTCCTCCTATCTTCTTTAAAAGCCCGGCGATAATCAGACGGTTAACAACGAGGCTCGCAGAACGAGGAGATTTGCCTCCTGTTATTTCGTTTATTTCACGGAGAGAGGGGCTTTCACCGTAATGAATAATTTTATTACGGATAAAGGCGAAAGCTCTTTTATCCTTGTCACTAAGGTCGTTTACCATAATATAAGAAGTATAAAATACCCTATACAAAAACGCAAGGGCTTATGTTATTATAAAGATATGAGATACGAGCTTGAATTAAAACCTGCTACCTTGAATAAAGGAGTTAAATATAAAGTCATCCAAATAACGGATATTGCCCTCCATACCACCCAAAAGACCCCTACTCCATTGATTGGCAAGAAAATACAGAAAGCATTCGAGAACAAGAAGCCGGGCAGGATCTATTCCTATATGGAGAATTCCACAGCATCTAATAACAGGGAATTTACTCTTGATCTGATAAAAAACGATACTGACATCATGAGAATGATTCAAGAGGAAGAAACGAAAGGATATAAGATATTAATCTCTCTACCTAAAGAAGGTATCCCTGTTATTTTTGGTAAGGACGCGGTCGATTTCATAAATAGTAAAAACGGAAAGCGTATCCTTAGGGGTATTGCAAAAGAAAAAGATAAGAAATAAAATACAAGAGTTAGTTCCTGCGTAGTAAAAAGTAGAATAGTGTATCGCTCTTAAGCCATGCCTATTCCGCGCAAGAAACAATTGAGGTTGTCGAACTTTTTTTGTTTCGTGTGTGGAGTAGGCGTTTTTTATTCCATACATCCTTATTAATTAATAATAAGAGAGTATGAAAAAACTTTCATGGACAACAGGAGTTCGAGAGGTCAAAGACTTACTCCCTTGGAAAGAAAATCCAAGAAGAATCTCAAGGCAAGCATTAGATAGGTTAAAAGCTAAAATAACGCAGAACGGTTTTCATAGCGTGATTGTGATTGATGCCGATAATACGATTTTGTCGGGTAATCAACGAAAAATAGTACTCGCCGAACTTGGCGTAGACACTGTTAATGTATTAATTCCCAGTCGCAAACTCACCGATGGGGAGCGACGGAGAATAGGTATCGAAAGCAATATCAACGACGGAGAATGGGATTTCGATAAATTGAAATCTTTTGATTTGGGATTGCTCCAATTTGCGGGGTTCGATGAAAAAGAGTTAGTGAAGTTTTGGGATGAAGAAAAGGACACCAAGGATGACGGGTTCAATGTTGATAAGGAGGTTAAAAAAATCAAAATACCACAGACACAGTCAGGCGACTTGATTGTTATGGGTAATCATAAATTACTTTGCGCGAATTCAACTGACATAAAAGCTGTTACAAAATTATTTGGTGATGATCGAGCAACCGCCATATACAGCGATCCCCCATTCAATATAGGTCTTTCCTACGACAAAGGTGTGGGCAACGCCCGTAATTACGGTGGGAGCTTTGACGATAACCAATCACCAGAGGAATATATGAATTTTATCCGCAAAGTAATGCAATCATCGCTTGCCGTGTCAGTTAAGGATATTCATGTCGCTTTTTGGTGTGATGAGGCCTGGGTTTGGGTTTTTCAGACACTATATATGGAACTCGGCATCAAAAACCGAAGACTGAATATTTGGATTAAGAACAATTCCTCTCCTATACCAACTGTCGCATTCAATAAATGCACGGAATTTTGCGTATATGGAACAAAAGGATCGCCGTATCTGTCCGACCTAGTTAAAAATCTAAACGAGATACAAAACAAAGATTGCGGCACAGGCAATCAGCTTCTTGAAGATATCTCGAACATCTGGGCAATCAAACGATTGCCGTCAAATCAGATGGAACACCCCACAAGCAAAAACCCTGAACTACATCACAAATTTATAATGCGATGCACTAAGCCTGGCGACATTATTTTTGATGCATTCTCCGGATCCGCAAGCACTATGGTTTGTGCAGAACAATTGGATCGCAAAGTTTATTCCCTAGAGATAGAGCCAATTTTTTGTGACTTAGCCGTTCGTCGATATGAGAAGCTTACTGGTCGGAAAGCAAAAATAATCAAAAATTACTATGAAAAAGACTAAGCTTCAGGATCAATTTTTCGCCGAACTTATGAAAGTTCCTATTATCCAAGTCGCCTGCGAAAAAACGGGAATATCCCGCAATAGTGTCTATCGGTGGAGAAAAGATGACTCCGTTTTCGCAAAGAAAATGGATAAGTCTCTTACTGAGGGAGTGGCTCTTGTAAATGACATGAGCGAGAGCCAACTACTCACTCTCATTAAAGAAAAAAACTATCCGGCAATAAGTTTCTGGCTTCGGCATCGAAATGAAAACTATAAAAATAAGCTTGAAATTACCAACAAGGATGACTCGGAAGAATTAACTCCCTCACAAGCAAAAATTGTAAGACAAGCCCTTAAGCTAGCCAATATCACCAATACAAAATCAATCAAAAAGAAAACCCATGATTAAAATCATTCCGGCAGCACTGGTTAATACCATGATTAAAGACAGGTTAGTTCGCACCTCAATCACAAAAAACAGCTTCCTGTATTTTTTCCATTTCTATTATGCTCACTACGTGAAGTATGAAACAGCAGACTTTCAGAAAGAAATAATCCATAATCTCGAAAAAAGCACCACTGAAAACCTGTATATAGTCGCTTTCAGAAGTTCGGGTAAATCAACCATGGTCACAACTGCATATCCGATTTGGGCGATTATCGGAAAACAACAAAAGAAGTTCTGTATCATATTTTGTCAAACTAAAGCGCAGGCAAAACAACACATGATGAATATTCGAGCCGAACTTGAGAATAACGATGTCCTTAAAAAAGACCTCGGTCCCTTCCAAGAAGAAAATGATGAGTGGGGCTCTAATTCTCTCGTATTAAAAAAACACGGTGCAAGAATCACGGTCGCTTCAAGCGATCAGAGCATTCGAGGATTACGCCACAACGAGCATCGTCCCGATCTTATAATCTGCGACGATGTGGAGGATGTGCAATCGACAAAAACTCACGAAGGACGAAATAAGACTTACCATTGGCTTCGTGGTGAAGTTGTTCCCGCTGGAGATAAGAACACGCGGCTTATCGTTGTTGGAAACTTGCTCCACGAAGATTCTCTTCTAATGCGCATCAAAGACGAAATAACACAGGGCAAAACAAGGGGTATTTTCAAAGAATATCCCCTGCTTAATAAGGATGGTATTTGTTTATGGCCAGGAAAATACAAAGACTTAAAAGATATTGAGGAAGAAAAACTGAGAGTTGCCAGCGAAATATCATGGCAAAGAGAATATCTGCTTCGCATTATTCCAAGTGACGACCAGGTAATTTATCCTGAGTGGCTTAACTACTATGATGAATTACCTGGAATACAGCATAGGGCATACCGTGGTACTTATGCAGGAGTAGACCTTGCGATATCTTCTGAGGATTCGGCGGACTTTACCGCAATAGTTTCAGCTCATGTGTATGGTCGAGCAGAAAAATTACGAATCTATATACTTCCTAACCCCATCAAAAAGAAGCTTAATTTTCCAGCACAGGTTGATTTAATGAAAGACTTCAAGGCAACGCAAATGCCTAAAAACACAGATAAGTTTTTTATTGAAAGCGTCGCTTACCAAGAAGCTCTTCCGCAAGTGTTAAGGCTACACGAAATAGAGGCTGAATCCATTAAGCCCAGAGGAGATAAAAGAACGAGGCTGTCGCTGACTTCGACCGCCATCAAGTCTGGAATCATTAAATTTCCTAGCCAGGGTTGCGAAGAACTTATCCGTGAGCTTGTCGGCTTCGGAGTTGAAAAACACGATGATCTTGCTGATGCCTTCTCTCTACTGATCAACGCGACACTAGATTATCATGCGCAAGAGTCGACATGGTTAATAACATTCCTTGGAGGAAGTGAAGATAAAACCATATATTACAACGACTATATTGATGTAGGTTAGGCATACACCGATATGCAACATTTCGTTAGTTCTGCATAGTCTTAGCAAAAGAGTTAATCTGCGTCATTAATATATGTATGGATACACATTATATAAGTAATCTAGGGGTTAAGACCGAAGTACCAAAAACTAAGGTCCGCTATGTATTATATGCCCGTAAGTCCACCGAATCAGATGAGAAACAGGCATTATCTATTGAATCCCAAGTAAATGAAATGCTCGCAATTGCCGATCGGGATGAATTAACCGTTATTGATATCAGACGAGAGTCTCATTCAGCCAAAGAGTCTGGTCAAAGACCTGTATTCAAAGAGGTTTTAGAAGATGTGCGGCGAGGCAGATATAACGGCATACTCACTTGGGCCCCAGACAGATTAAGCAGAAACGCAGGTGACCTCGGCTCCGTTGTTGACCTAATGGATGAAGCTAAATTACTTGAAATTAGAACGTACGGACAGCACTTTCAAAATTCACCGAACGAAAAGTTTTTATTGATGATTCTTTGCTCTCAAGCAAAACTTGAGAATGATAATAAGAGTATTAATGTAAAACGAGGACTGCGAACACGATGCGAAATGGGATTGCGTCCTGGAGCCGCTACTATCGGATACCTTAATGAGAAACGATCGGATAAAAAATGTGAAGTTATCATCGATCCTGAACGAGCACCGATAGTAAAACAAATATTTGAAAAAGTGGCTTATGAAAAATGGTCTGGTAGAAAATTATTTCACTGGCTTAAATTTGATATGAACTTCAAAACAAGGAATGGTAATAAAGGGCTCGCTTTAAGTAATATCTACCTTATACTACAAAACCCTTTTTATTACGGGGTTTTTGAATACCCAAGAAAAAGCGGGAATTTTTATAAAGGCAAACACGAACCGATTATCACCAAAGAGCTTTTTGACCAGGTTCAAGAACAAATGAAAAGCCAGGTATTGCGAACCCAAGAACCCAAAGAATTTGCTTTCACTAAAATGATGACTTGCGGATTATGCAAATCAGGTATATGCGCAGATGAAAAATTTAAGAAACTTAAAGACGGGTCAGTGAACAGACATGTTTACTATGGATGTACTCGTTCCAGAGATAAGGATTGTAAATGCGGATATATAAACGAAGTTGAATTAATACAACAGTTTGAAAAACTAATTGACCAAGTAGATATTAGCGAAATTGGAATGAGGGAAAAGATTAAATGCGAAGTTGAGCGAATAAAGAAATTTCAGCAGTCGGTTTTAGGGATCAAGCAACAAATACAGATAAAAGATGTAGATATCAGGGATTACGCTAAATTTATTCTAAAAGAGGGATCAATTGAAGAAAAACGAGAATTACTTACCTGTTTTAAAAGTAAGATTTTATTGAAAAATAAGACGATAGGATTGGAATAAAATATTCTCCTACAACTCTTTGATTAGTTTTATCTTATCCCCTAAAACTTTTCGGCGGGACGGCGAAACTAAGAAGCTAAATTCTTTTCCAAAATTTCAAAATGCTGTGGGTCTGATTCTTTCACAATATTCAACAAAATCTTGATTGCATCTTTGCTTTCGCTTTTGTCTTTATGCTCGATTGTGCTTGTCGGGTCGGAATTATGAGAAAATTCATTAACCAGTTTGTACGCCTTATCAGCGTCCACAGTGCTTATTTTCTCACCTGAATCATTGATATTTTTGACTAAAACTTCCATTTTAGATTTTTGATCACCTGTTGTCGGTATCTTAAAATCTGCAAAAATATCAAAATATCTTCTCGCCATATTACCAATCGTATAAAAATCTTCATATTGCGTATCTTGTTTTTCTGAAAATTCTTTGAGCTTGGCAAACAAGAAATGGTATTCGGATTTATAGTTTCGCAATGTTTTATCAAGCACAACAATTTTCGCTTTTCGCGCATCTGGTTCAATAAAATTTTCGACCATAAAAAACTCACAAGGAATTGGTTTCTTCGTATTGTTTTCGGGCTTTAATTCTTCATTGCCTTTCTTTGTTGAATTATTTTTATTGATAAACCATTCCTTGACCAAGCTGAAAAGCTGAAAATTGTGTGTAGAGATAAAAAGTTGCCCGACTTCTTTGAAATGTGTATTTATCATTGAAAAACAGTGATAAATGAAGTTTGAATCAAAGCTTGAAATCGGATCGTCAATAAAAATAATTCCTTTTGATTTATCAAAATCTCCTTCGCCGACTTTAACAACAAAATACGAAAATGCGATTGCGGTTTTTTCTCCTTCGCTCAAATTTTTCGCTGATTTTCCGTTTCTTTTTATCGTATAGCCTTTATTATCTCCGTCCAATGCAAGCTCTATTTCTTTTCTACTGAAAAATTCTTCCAGATGTTTATTGATAGCTATAATCGCTTTGCCGATATTTGAAGTTTGTCTTTCAAGCTCTGAAATGCTGGAACTATTCTTATTAACCGCATTAAGAGCTTCTTTCTCATTTTTCAATGCTTCTTCCAAATCAATTCCCATTTTTTTATAGTCCTGTCCCGCCAAGGCAGTTGCGATTGAATTCAATTCAAGTTTCTCGCGGGCGCTCGAAACCTCGCTTGCGTGATTTATTACTTTTTCATTATGCTCATTGATAATTTTGTTTAATTCCAAAATTGCGTCGTTATAAGAAGACAAAAAATCTTCTGGATGTGTGGGGCTTGAAACAACTACAAGCGGATTATCATATTTTTCTTGAAGTAATTTTATTACACCGTCAATCCAAGTATTTATTTTTTTAATACATTCGTTAAGTTCCTTTACCCTACTCGTGTATTTATCTTTTAAATCGGGATAAAGATCGCCATTTTTCGCTACGATTTCTAGTTGTTTTATTTTTAAAATTTCACTTTTCAAGTTTGTGATTGTGCTTTGCAAATCCTCGTAATCTTTACTGAAATGTTTTGAAAGTGTAGCTAAAAAGTCGTCATCAAGTGGTTTTTGGCAGAATAAACATTTTTCTTTTTCTTCTTTCGTTTTGTGTAAGTCAAAACCTTGCTTTACCCAACTATTCAGAACCTGATCGTCTTTCAATCTATTTAGCGTTTCCGAAACAACCTTTTTGCCAAGCAGAGTCCCGACTTTTTCGAATATCTTTTGAAAACTATCAATAATTTCATCATCAAAAGAAAAAGAAAAATTATATTCTAAAAATGCGGTTTGTATTTTACCTGCCTCGCTCATTCTTATTGCTTCATATTTTTTCTTATCTTCGTTAGACAAAGTTTTGTCGGCAAAATTATCAATGCCGATTGTATTGATTTTACTTTCTGCTTTTGTCTTATTGTATGACTTGTCAAAAAGAATGTTCGCAATTTCTCGTCCTAACCCAGTTAGAAAATTGCTTTTTGTCTCTTCTTTTGCCGACTTATCTTCTTTTGTCTGTTCGTATATTTTGCCAAGAATAATTTTATCCAGTTTCAATTGCTCAAGCCGTTTTTTGCTCTCAATATCTTCTTCGCTCACATAAATAATCGGGTTGCATGAATCGGATGGATCAAAGGAAATATTATCATCAATAAAATCTTTGTTGAAAACTTTTATCGGCAAAACATTGCTGGCAACATCTGTGCTTTTTATAACAGAACCACTGCTTGTGGTGATTTCAAATTCACCTTTGTTTTCAAAATTGCCATCTTGATCAAAATATGCAGGATATTGCGGAAATTTATCTTTGTCGTAAGTGCATTTTTTCTCACAACTCGCAAAAACACGGGAAATGGTTGTTTTTCCGCTTCTATTCCAGCCATATATTAGATTGAATTTCCTGAAATCAGGAAGCTCTGTTTTCCAAGTAAAATCATGAAATATGCCGAAGTCTTTGAGTTTTGAGATTTTGCTAATCATGGTTATATTTCGCTTAACACATCAGAAATTTTTTGTTCGTAAATTTCAATCAATTGTTTGCTTGCGTTGATTATCTGTTGTTCTTTTTCCACTTCTGTAATAAACCGCTTCTGAATATCAAGAGCAACAATCGGGACTATAACTTTCTTGATAGCGTTTGCGTTGAATTGTTGTTGTCCCCCGCCAGTCATTAACTTTTTTGCTTGATTCCAATATTCATCAGTTTGGGAAAATAGCCAGTAGAAATCGGGCAACATTTTATCGTTCTCAAAATCTAGTTTAATCAAGTAAGAAGCAAAAACGGCTGGATATGATTCTTTGAAAATCGCTGTTTTGCCATAAGTTGCCCCTGTTCTCGCAACAATCAAATCATCTTTTTTCAAGAGAAATTTTTTCGCCTCATCAGTTAAACTTATATACTTTTGATCTTTAGTTTTAATCATTCCGTTTTCATCAATATCAGTAATTCTTATAAATCTTGCATCTCCCGAATCTTTTGCTGTATCAGTAAAGCCATATTCTAAATTGCAGATATTTTCCAATTCCACCCACTTAACACCTTCTAATTTTCTAAACGACTGACCAAAATAGCGTCTCTCTCTCTCTAGATTCTGGATAATGGCTTTGGCGTGGTCTATGGCGTTTTGCTTGACTTCAATCTGCTCAACGATTTCTTTCTGAACTTCAATCGGTGGAAGCGGGATCATTAAATCCTTAAATCTATTTACATCTAGATTTTTTTGGGCATTTCCTCGCGAGCAATTATAGATAACTGATTGCTTTGATAAAAAATATCTATCTATATAACCCCTTGACACTTCTTTTTGTTTTTCGGGTTTTATTGAATATGTAAAACCAGAATCAAGCATGAAAAAATTGCCAGCAACAAACCTAACGCAAAGCTCTGACATAGCAAAACGAGAAATAACCATTTCATTTTCTCGATTGTATTCATCCGTTCTAAAACTTTCTCCTCCACCGCCATAAACAGGATATTTTGAGCCAAAATCATTTTTTTTTGTAATTCTTGTGCCAAAATTCAAATCAATAATTTCGCTTACTTTAACGCTTTGCCATTTTTGATTTATTTGTTCAACGACTTTTTTATACCTCTCGCCAGTTAAATTATAGTCGCCAGTTTCAGCGATTTTTTCTTTAGCGACAATATGAGCAATTTCTTTTTCGTCTTTGCCCAATGTAAAAACTTTGCCGTTTTTCAGGGCGGATTTGTATTTCTTGATAATCCCTAATGCCAAAGGCAGATCGTTTTTATCAATTACACGCCTTTGCGCGCCAAGATCAAAACCGTCATTGCTGATTTTTACAAATAAAACATCTTTAGTTTTTTTAGTCAGCTCTTTATCAAAAATCAAAACGCCAGTTTTTACATTTCCTTTTCCGCCTGGTTTGATAAAAATTCCTTGAGGCAAACTCACAACAGCAATCAAACAACTTTCAACAAGTTTTTTTCGCAGGTTTTTATAAGCAACTTGATTGTTGAAAATAATTCCTTCGGGGACAATCACGCCCGCTTTACCGTTTAGATTCAAATGATCAGCAATATAATCAACAAAAAGGACTTCCGAGCGGTTTGCTTGGATACTAAATCGCTTGTGCGGACGGATTCCGCCTTTTGGCGTCATAAATGGCGGATTGGCGAGGATAACATCAAAAGTTTCGTCCCACCTATCCTCGTAGGTGAGCGTGTCGTATTCAAAAATTTTCGGTTCAGGAAAATTGTGCAGATACATATTTACCGTAGCAATCCGCACCATGCCCGGATCAATATCGTAGCCGATAAAATGATTCATCAAATTTTTCTTTTCGTCTGGCGTAAGCGGTTTTTCCGTCTTTTCAGGATCGTCTAAGCCGTCATGTTGTTCCAAAATATGTTTGTAGGCAGAGATTAAAAAGCCAGCCGTTCCGCAAGCGGGATCGCAAATCGTGTCGCCCTTTTTAGGATCAACCGCCGTCGCAATAAAATCAATAATTTGGCGAGGTGTGCGAAATTGTCCCGCTTCGCCCGATGTGCCGATTACATTCAGCAAATATTCGTAGGCGTCGCCCAAATCTTCGCTGTGATCAAAATTGAATCCGTTTATTTCTTTCAGAAAAAGTGTAAGTGTTTGCGGATCACGATAGGGGGGTAATGATTTATCGCCAAAAATATCTCTAAAAATCTGGGGCATGTGCTGATTGCGACCAAGACTACTCACCGCTTCAAAATATAAATTCAAGCGTTCATGCCCGCCAAGCCTTACATCCATGAGTTTTGTCCACGAGTATTTTTCATAGCCATTCGTAAAATATCTCGCGTTACCGCCAAGCTCTTGGGCTTCCTTGTCCATATCATCCATAAATTTATAGATGAGCGCAGTCGTGATTTGCTCAACTTGCGCTTTTGGATCAGGAACTTTGCCGACAAGGATATTGCGGGCAGAGTCAATTTTTCGTTTTGTATCTTGATTTAACATAGTTTTTACATAAAAGCGTTAATAGCAACATAGTCTTTCACATATTCGGGGACGACCTTGCGATATCCGTTCAGATCGCGAAAATCTTTCATCGTAACTTTTGGATTGGTGGCAAAACGCCCATATTCTTTGGAATCTATGATGTCGCGAATTTCTGAATCCGTAACATACGCTTTCAGATAATTTTTGATATGCGGAACATATTTGCTTTCGGGTTTGTAGATTGAAATAAACTTTTCGCATTCTTCCTCCAGTTTTTCGTCTTTGGATTTAAAGACATCAATCAAGCCGAAAGCTCGTTCCAAAAATTCACGCCAAGAAATACGGCGATCAAGATTTTCGCTCTTGCGGATTTTTTCAAGGTTTAGGAATAATTGCGGTTTATCTTCGTATTTATCTCGCATTATCTGCACCGCTTTATCCCACTGCTCGCTTTCAACGGCAGACTTTACTTCGGGGTCATTTTGTAATTCTTCGCGGGCTTTCTCAAAAAGTTTACGATCAACTTTCATTCCCTCGATTCCGACAGGTGTTTCAGTAAGCGTTTTTACTTTATCGGGATTAAAGACTTCTATTTCATCAATATCAACGCCGACAAATCCTTCTCCACCTGCTCCTTTCTGCTTGATGGGTAGCTTCAAAACTTCGTCATAATTAAACTTTTCTTCAAAGTATTCACAGTTTGCAAAAAAATCGAAAAGCTTGAAACTATCTTTCTCGTGTTTGTGAGTTTCGCCGTATTCGTCTTTATATTCAAAAACAAACTTTCGCGTTCCCCGTCCTTTTATCTGGATAAAGTCAGTCGGTGAAAATATTGGGCGCATAAGCGCAAGATTTAGAATATCCTGACAATCATAACCAGTTGTCATCATTCCAACAGTTACGCAAACTCTCGTTTTACTTGATTTGTAATTCTCTAAAAATTTTGTATGCCCGCTCAAATTATTATTGGCAAAATTGATTGTGAATTGTTGGCTATCTGCAATATTTGAAGTGATTTGTACCGCAAAATCAGAATTATATTTGTCTGGCCAAAGCTGGTTCGCCATTTGATTAAGTATTTGTGTGATTTTTGAGGCATGTTTTTGGCTTATGCAAAATATAATACTTTTGCCAACCTCTCCGCTTATTGGGTCTTTTAAAACATTTTCCAAAAATGTCTGGCAAAAAACACGATTTGTCTTTTCGGAAAAGAATTTCTTTTCAAAATCCTTGTGGAAAAAAGTCTCTTCGCTTTCGTCGCCTTCTTCGTTATTAACCATAACTGCATAACCCTTTTCGGAAAGTAATTCTGTTGTAATATCTGTTCGTGCGTCTGAAACAATAGGATTAACTAAAAATCCTTCTTTTACACCGTCAAGCAAACTAAAACGAAAAGTTGGTTCGCCGTTTTTACAACCGAAAGTTGTGTAAGTGTCTAAGAGTTGTCGTCTTTCCCATGCTCGCGGGTCTTTTTGTGATAATTTTTGAGGATCAACATTTTTTAAATAGTCTTTCGGCGTTGCAGTCAAGCCCAGTTTGTAGCCAATAAAATATTCAAAAACTGCACGCGAATTTCCACCGATTGCTCGATGTGATTCATCAGCAATAACTAAATCAAAATCGGTCGGTGAAAATAGTTTTTTGTATTTCTCTTGAGAAGAAAGACTTTGAACGGTTGTAATAACGACTTCTGCTTTTTTCCAATCATCGCGATTTTGCTTGTAAATAACAGAAGAAAAGTCATTGTTTAAATAACGGACAAAGTTTTTGTAGGCTTGGTCTTCCAATTCTAAACGATCAACCAAAAACAAGATTCTTTTAGCGTTGCCTGTTCGCAGAAATAACTTGATAACGGCGACGGAAATAAGAGTTTTTCCTGTGCCTGTTGCCATTTCAAAAAGAAAGCGATCATTCCCGGCTTCGGCTGATTTTTGCAAAGCATGAATTGCTTTGAGCTGATAAGGGCGTAAAATTCGCAAATTTTCTTCCCAAAAATATTGTTCGCGAGTCTCTTCTTTTTGATAGAGAGGATCGTTTTTGAAATTCGGGTTTTGCGTAAGAGCAATGTAATCATTATTAACTCTTTCATCCGCTAAGCGCTGATTATTGGGTTTAAAATCCTGTCTATGTTTTAAAGATTCTTGCGTTGGAAATTCCGTAATAATTTCGGGATCGCCTCGTTCCAAGTCCCAAAAATAATGAAGGTTGCCGTTTGAAAGAATAACAAATCGGACGTTTTCAGTGTGAGCATATTTTCTCGCTTGTTCTTTTCCGTCCAGTGGGTTTTTATTTTCTTTTTTGGCTTCTAAAATAACAAGCGGGAAACCTTTTTCATCAAGTAGTAAAAAATCAATAAATCCGTTTTTTGTAGATTCAAAATCTTCGCCAAAAGAGTCAATGTCTTTTTGGGTAAGTTTTACATTCGACTCAAGTGAAATATTTGCTTGTCCTTTTTCGTTATTAAAAAATCTCCAGCCCGCTTGTTCTAGGAGTTTGTTTATTTTTATTCGTGCTTTTGCTTCTTTATTATTCATAAAAATTATTTCAACAGCTTTTTTATTGAAACTCCTATTGCTTTTGCCAGGCTAGTAATAATCGTAAGAGTCGGATTTATTTTAGATTATCCCTTCAACCTTTTAACATCATCTGTTATTCCAGATATCATAACATGTTTTACTGTAGCATAAAACAACAAAAAGACCCCTTAATTAAGAGGTGTTTTTGCTTCAAAACTAGTTAATTTTGAGCTAGCTCTTGTTAGCTCCGAATTGTGAACAATGTTAGAATCGCTATATCGTAGCAATTTATATACCTGATTTGAGAGATTACTCTATCACTTAAAATTACCCTACCCTGCTGCTCACTATTTCTCAATATCTTTGATCGTAATGAAAATGATATAAGTTTTAGTAATTGATTATACTGCAGTATATCGTCTCTATGAATTGGCTTGGATTGCAACGTAGGAAATGATAAGGCGATTTTGATAGCATTTATGCTATACTAAAAATGTGATAATGGACGTTCCTCGCGGACGAATTAGAAATAGAGCGCTAATCGATGCGGTGATTCCCTTTTTGTATTTATATATTTAGCCAACCGAGTGCAGCACTGCAGAAACCACATTAAATAAATTATTAAAACAATTTAGTCCTATAAGAATCATCTTAGTAAGAGTTATGACAAATCCATTTATAAACCAATTCAAATTATTTTTTAGTAAAAGCTATTCAAAGCCTTTTGTAGTTCTTTGCGCTCTTATTATTACATCTGGCGCACTGTATTCCTTATACACGGTCTCTGATTTAAGAAAAAATATTGATGCGAAAATTACACAACGACAGGAGGAGTTGGGAAAATTATTTGATGAACAAGACGCAAAAAATGAAGCAGAATACCAAGCAGCATTAGAAATATACAACCGATGTTTGGCAGAATTTAAACAAACGCGTATTGGTATAAATAATTTAGATTATACTCGATTATTACGCCGCAGTTGTGGTTTTCGTCCATATACAGGTGTCTATATTATTTGGGGCAATAGATATCCTGTCAGATACTTGCAAGATTCTTATTATCGAGAGTTAACTCGTATTAAAAATACTTCAGATCTCCAACTCTTTTTTGAAAAGCTTAGTTTTGGCTGGTGGGGCGTCATTGCTCTTGCCGCTGTTCTTATTATCAACATTCTGATTATTCTGATTAAGTTTTTAAAAACTACTATTTTTATGTTTATTAGAGTGGGCAACAATCAAGCCATTCTTGCAAAAAACAACATTAATAATATGCCAGCGTTCCAAAAATATCTCCTACTCATCGCAGTACTGACACTCGCAACACTGGTATTTATTCTCATCAAACTATGAAAAAACTAATTGCACTTATAAAAACTGAAGGTAAATCAAAAGAAGAAATCGCCGAGGAGATGATAGCGATTTTTGAACAAAAAGGATTTTTGGATAAAGACAATAAGTTACAATTATCAGACCAAAAGCAAAATTTTGAAATCACTTTGCCGAACCCGACACACGAATCCAAAAAGTGAAACCTGAAATAATACGCTTTGCCACTATTTTTCTGGGGACATGGAGGCGGAGCAACGGACTCGCCCGCGCGGAGGAGGGGTCTGGGGAGGAATCTGTGCGGGCTTAGTCTTTCTTTTTTCAGAAAAATTTTTGCGTGCGACGCAGAGCGTCGCCCATTGTTTTGCGGGGATTTCTTCAACTTTTTTTATTTTGCAAAAGACAGGTTCAAAAACACGAAAGCCGTAATATTTTTTGGAGGGACGATTTTTTGGAGAGGGACTTTGAAAGAGAATTCAGTTGAGGTTAGCTCCATGTCTTACCGAATAGTTTACTGCTTGGGGCCAAGTTTATTATTGCTTCTTGGGAGATATGTTCTGTAGTTACCTTATCGGTATTACCAAACTTTTCATTAAGATCACCCTCTTCATTGAGCGTAACTATATATTGAAATCTAGTCTTAATTTTTTTGCTTTCAAGATATTCGTAAAGATGAACAAAATGACCCTTATACATACCATCAAAAATGCCGTCATGTATTAGAAATCGGGGCATCCTAATATCTTCTTTTATAGCATGAAATAAAACGGCAAGGTCATATACCAATGTCCTCCCACGATTTTTCCCTTTTGATAAATCGGCCGGAAATGTAACATTAATATCAATTTTTGAATCTGTTTTATCATTTACGCTTATATCGAAAGTCGATTCATTTTTGTTCTCAATATAGGCAGAATTGTATATTTCTGTAAAAATATCTCTGAACGATGGAAATTTGGTCGTCTGTATCTCTTGAACAAAGGAGATCATTTCTCCAACAAGTTTTGCTTCTTCACTCCTCAAATCAGCCTTTTCCTTTGATAGGTCAATATAAAGTTTGACTTTCCCCTCAAGCTCTCCAAGACTCTCCCTTTTTTTGCTAAGAGAAAAATAAGCTTCGGAAAGATCCTTTATCGCCGCGCGTGCAGATAAAAATCCAAAGATCCTTGCTCTTTCTGTTTCGAGTTGATCGATTTTTTCCTCGTTAGTCTTAATAATTAAGTTAATCGAGTTTATCTCATTCGAAAGAAAACTCCTTCTTGAGTTTGAGAGGTGCTTCCTAAAACTAATCGCATCATCAAGAGTTTTCCTTATTCTTCCAGCTAACAACTCATTCGCCTCCTTATACAGATTTTCTATTCTTTGAATATTTATATCTATGTCTACTTTGTAACTATTTTTGTAACCCTCTAAATTTTTTCTACCATTGTAATTTTGATACCATAGATCTTTTATTTGGGCAGTTAATTCATTCGCTTTTACTTCCACATCTTCATAATTGGGAGCGAGTTTGAACGATTCGATATTAGCTTCTATATTTTTAATATCTCTTTTGATTTTATCTATCTCATTGTGCGCGGTAGAAATTTTTTCCAATCCATATGTTTCTTCAACAAATTTTTCTACTCCGCTCATAAGTGAAGTCTTTTCTTTTGAATTCTCTTGTATATTAAAATTTTTATCAGCCAAGGTATTATCAATGCCCATGAGAAAAAGATGGTAGATATTGAGTTCCATCGGTTTGCAGGTATCTATATATTTTATCGGGTCAGTAAATTCGCCTCCTTTCTTGGGTCTTTCTTTCTTTATGAAGAAGGGTAAAAGCTTTCTAAGCCATCTATCAGAATACTTACCCTCATAATTTTTATTGAGAAATATTAAATCTGCTAAAAGCGTTTTTAATTCCGATTCTGTATATAGTTTTGTATCTCCGACTAGTCCAAACTCTATATCCTTATTTGGATTTATAGGATTTCTTTTTAGAATATAACGCCGATCATCAACCTCAAATTCAAGGACTATTACATATCCTTCCATAAACTTTTTTGCCTTATACAGGCGAGGGTTATGATCTGGTCTGAGAGTGGCGAGCAAACAAAAATCAATGAGGTCGATAAGCAATGATTTTCCTATGCCATTTAGAGAATCTTTTTTATCACTCTCCGTATCCTTTTTGCCAAAGATAAAGTTAACACCATTTCTGAATTCAACGGCGGGAAATAATCCTTCTGGTTGCGAGTATAGTCTAATAAGAAACATTGTTATTTTTTAAGAAAATATAAAATTCATCGGAATTAATAACTTCTGTTATCCATAGAAAAGAAAGGATATCGTAAAAACGCTCAAGGTTTATTTGATCTTCCTTTTTAAGTACTTGATATAAATCCTCGACGCTATATTTTCTTCTATTAAGCAAGCTAATGACTTTGGCTCCGATAACCATAGTGTTTTGGCTTAGCTTTTCATACTTAGTTGGTAATAACATAGTAATTAAAAAAGTTTTTCGGAAACGGCGTTCTCTTGTTTTGTTTTTTTGCCTAAGAAGCAGAGTTCAAAAAAGTAAAGGACAATGGCTCTTGCGCCCGCTACATAGTCGGGGTTGGATTGTTTATCCTTAGCCAAATACTCTTTCGCCAAGTCTTCTATAATTTTTACGCTGTCGATAGGGGTATCGTGATGTTTTGCGCCTTTAGCGTTCCTAAAGTCTGATTGTATCTTGTCAATCAAAGCGTTTACTCGACCGGGGTTTCTACTTGTTTCGTCTTCTACGTACTTACCAACTAAAGTTTTATGTTGCCAATTACGGATAATCATTTCTCTCGTGGATTCTAATTCTTTACCGGAAAAATTTAAGGAAATTTTCTTAGTTAGTTCGGTATAATTTTCTGATTTTTTAATCAGACCCGTATCTATAGGCGGTATTTTATCTGAGAAGATAAACTCAAAAATCTCCGCAATAATACCAAAATCCTTTTCTTCATTAATTGCGTTTACTAAATACGAATCTGACAGATCAAAGATGCGAACCACGGCGGCGTTTTCTAAACAAAGAGCCTCTTTTACAATCTGTTCTAGCCCCCAATTTTCTTTAACGACGCCATCTCCATTAGTATTTAAGTCTACGATGGATTGGTGCGGCGTCCCCATTAAGTTATCTTTCGTAACAAAAATCCATTTTTCGAAAGAGGATTTATTTTTCCAGTTATTGCAAAAAGCTTTATAATCCTCAGAAATTTTTTGTTTAGTATCGACATTGTCATATTTTAAGAATTCGGGAGCATAGCAGGCAAAAAACACCTTCTCCTTAAGAGAATAGCCATCATTACCCAAGTCGTGTTGCATACGCGGTGTCTGTAAATCTGAATAACGCAAAATCATTATGTCCCAGAAAATCTGCTGAAACTTTTTACCATCGGAAAGTTTAATTTTATCTCTAATTGCTTGTTCCAATAATCTGTTACCCATATAGTTAATTTCCATTTAATAAACTATCCACAGTAACACCGAGTGCCTTAGCAATAAGGCGCAAAGTTTCAATCTCGGCATAGTATGCCTTGCGTAGCTCAAAAAGTTCTGGTCCGCTAATTCTCCCTTGTTTGGACTGAAGAAAATTGTACCAATCCTGTGCCATCTTAAATTTTATGCGCGGTTGTTGAGTAGGTTCCATGAGCTTCTATGTCAAAATTAAGCGTTGAGCCAGTAGCTGACTTGTAAGCAAATTCTGCCCAGCGCAATATCCGCCCGATCAATGAGGTCGGTCGTTTCTTTGTAGCGGTCGTATGATTTTATAGCTTCCTCGTTCTGCTTCAGAACCTTTTTTGTAGCTACTTTTTCAATCAATTTTGATTTGGTACTTTTCATATACTGTGGATTATATCATATTAGACGATTTATCTCATTGGAAGTTTCAGGTATTCTATTTGTGTCACTCCAATTATTAGTCAAGCTGATATATATCATTTTTTATATCCTTCAACCGCTTCTGTAAACTTGGGTCTTATATTGTAGGAATACTGACTCTCGTCACCAGACGAGTTGTCGTATTGAACACTAAATAACTTTTCGCCTGTAAAATAATCTGCTATTACGAAACTACCGATTTCCTCCGGTGGATTGCCAAATAGAATAAGTCCGTAAGTATAGACACAAGTTTCGGTCTTGGGGCTATAGAATATATCGTAAAAGAATGGTGTGGCGAGCGAGAAAGAATCTTTAAGTTGTTGCTTAGCATTTTCCCTATTGTTTGCACATCTTTCTTGCTTTTCAAATAAAGATTCAGAAACTACATCACTCTTATTATTTTGGAACGCTAAATAAGCTGTTGCACCAACTGCAAGAAGTAATATGACAATAATGATATTTTTCTTGTCCATAATTTATATAAAATATTTTATCTCTTTTTTATAAAGTGTAGCAAACTTTTTTATCTCAACAATATCTAACCTTTGTTCGCCCGTTTCTGATTTTGAGATATACGATTGCGAACGCTTCAGTTTTTTTGCGACCTCAACTTGCGTAAAGTCTGCTTCTAGACGGATGTTCTTCAATTTTAACGCAAAATCCTGATATTCCTTTATTTTTATTAACCTGTCCATATATTAACATGTTATATTCATATGAAAAAGCCCAGAACTCTAAATTGGGATTTTATAACTAAGAAACTAGAGACAATACGTCTTTTTTTTCGATTAGCACAGCATCCTAATTTTGTTTTTTCTGTAGTATTCTTCTGACCAATTTTTCCATATTTTTTTTCTGTCCATTGTGTTTTTTATATTCCAGTTTTTCCCTTTTCTTGCGCCCCAAAGAGGCGGAACGTCTAGTTTGTTAATTAGGTTATCAATTCTTTTTGTTGTGGATTCAAAATCGTTAATAATTTCATCGTTGGTTACTCTTATTGTTATTATTCTTTTTTTATCCCAAATCTCTTTTTCTCTTGCTGAATCCTTTAATGTCTGCTCTTCGGTAAAATGATGTTCACCATCGATTTCTATACTTAGTCCGTGTTTCTTGATAAAGATGTCAGAAAACCTAACTCCTTCTTTTGTATATATTTCTCGCTCAAGCGAAGTTTTAAAATCGCCATTTCTTGAAAACTTCAAATATTCAAAAAGTTTTTTCTGAGCAAAAGTTATGCTTTCTTTGCGCTGCTTTTTAAACCTATCCCTAATTTTATTTTGTTTTCTAAGCTTTTCTCTAGAAAGAAAAATGGCTTCTTTAGCAAAGCGATTTAATTTTCGTCTTTTTCTAGGCATATTTTATCTGATTGAATTTTACCACAATGTTTTTTGAATTGCTCTGCTTTTTTTTAATTCCATCAATAATACTTAAGCCTACCCTGCTCTACCCTACTATTCACTATTTATTAATACAATCTTTCTGCTCGTTAGCTTAATTTTGCTTGTAAAAAGCCTTTCTTGTTTACACAGCTACCCGACCTTTCTTTAATGCTTGCCATAATGCTATAATGACACTAAGGTTTGTATTTAAATATAGTTACCTGTGTTTTTTAGTGCCTAGAAAAGAGCTTATTCTCTTGCTATCACTAAAGTTACGCAAGTGGCCTAAGATATGAGTCTATAGTAAACTTCTTCTTTAATTAAGCAGCTATAAAAATAGAAATAATATGGGTTCAATAATGATAATTTTCACAATTCTCGGAGGCGTTACTGCATATCGTTTTTGGGGCGACCATACTATTTTGGCGATTATTAGTATTATCGTAACTCTTTATCAGTTGGGCTCTTTGGATGCAGGTGTTAGGGCGCGTTACGGCTATAAGGGACGAGAGTTGCCAATTATGAATTACTACACCTCGATTGGAATAGTCATACTCTTTATAATTTCATTCATTATCTAATACAAAAAATGGCTAGCCCACTTACTCACAGAGAACTACTTGGATTCAGATCATTCCAAGATGAAGAAACAGGATGTGTTGCTCCTGACATGGCAACATTAGAGTTATGTAGGCAATCTTTTTATCTCAAGCAGCAAAATAAGTTGATGCAGCAGCAGCAACAGCAAACCAACAATCAGTTCCAGCAAGAAAATGCTCAATTAAAAACAAAGATTGAAACATTAAGACAAGAGGTTGATATTTTAAAATTACAACAAACAACCACACAAGCAGAAAAACAAATAGAAACACAATCAACGCCACAAATCGACAACAGCTTATTAGGTGCAAGCTTATATAGCACAATACTGCCTATTGTTTTATTTGGAGTAGTTCTAGGAAGCACTGCAACATTATTAATAAGAAAACTTATTAAACGATAATGAAAAAACTAATTACACTTATAAAAACTGAAGGTAAATCAAAAGAAGAAATCGCCGAGGAGATGATAGCGATTTTGAAACAAAAAGGATTTTTGGATAAAGACGGTAAGTTACAATTATCAGACCAAAAGCAAAATCTTGAAGTCGCTTTACCGAACCCAACACACGAATCCAAAAAGCAAAATCTGACATAACCGCCTCGCCTCGCTCAACGGAACGCTCGGACGCAGCGCCCCCCACGCTCCCTTTTCCGCCGCTGCCAAATTTTGTGCCAGCGAAGCTGGCGCGTCGCCTATCTATTTATGTTGTTTTATCAGCGTCAGAAAGCTCTTCAAATTTTGCCTTCATAGTAAGATTGCCACGCGTCAACTTTTTTACTGTCAAATCATCGGCTTTATTATTCGCCAGACGCAGATTATCTTCAGATCGCAAAAGATTCTCTTTTGTTTTTTGAAGTTGCTCAATTGATTTATCAATACTATCAATCGCAGTTTTAAACTTTTCGGATGCTAATCTGAAATTTCTACCAAATGATTCGCGAAAATCATTTAATTGGCATTCAAAATTAGTAACATCAACGTTCTGCGCTCGCATTAGCGCAAGTTCGGCTTTGTATTTTAGAGAGTTCATGGCTGCGTTGCGAAGCAGTGTAATAATTGGGATAAAAAATTGTGGTCGAACTACATACATTTTGAGGTATTTATGGGAAACATCAACAATGCCAGTGTTATATAATTCGTTTTCAGCTTCCAAAAGCGTAACAAGAACGGCATACTCACACTTTTTCTCGGTACGGTCTTTATCAAGCTCGCGCAAAAAATCTTCATTTCTTTTTTTAATGGTAGTTTCATCACCCTCATTTTTCATTTCGAACATGATCGAGATGATTTCATTGCCAGCTTCGTCAGTTTCACGGTAAACAAAATCCCCTTTGCTACCAGTTTTGGAATCATTATCTTTTTCAAAGTAGGCTTTTGGGAAAGCTGTGGCGCGAAGTTTGTTAAATTCTGTCTCGCAGTGTTGTTCAAGCGTTTCCCCAATCATTTTGGTTGAAAGCTTGAGCTTCATATCTTTACGGAAAGCAATCTCATCATCTCTTATTTTAATAATGTCGTCTTTAGTTTTAAGCTCAGATGAATACTTTTCAACCAGTGATTTTTCCAGTAGTTGTTTTTCTGTTTCTTTGTTTTTTAGATTATTAGCCAGCTCATCGCGTTCTTTCTCAATCTTTTTGACAGCTTCGATAACACTAAGTTTTTTCTCTACCTCTGCTTTATCAATTTTTGATTTCATTTCGGCAAGCTCGGATTCCTTTTTTGCCAATTGCTCCGCAAGACTGCGATCTTTTTCGGCTTTTAACTCTGCTAATTCTTTATCCTTCTTTGCCAATTCCTCTTGGAATGTATTTTTAAGATTTGATTCGGCGAGTTTAACGGCACTGGCTTTTTCTCTCTCTGCTATTTCTAACCGCTTATGCAATTCTTCCTCAAATTGATGATCTCTAACTTGTTTAAGAATATCGGCAAAACCAGCCTCATCGACTTTGAAAACTTTTTTACAATTTGGACAAATAATATCATTCATGTTTTAACAGTAGAGAATTGATTATTATTTTCAGATTACTAATCTTCTGTTGATCGAAATACATCGGGGTTGTATTCCAAATATGCTTCAATCTCTTTTTGAATATCGCTGTACTGGGTATAAAACTCATCGTTCTTTTCTTTTTTTGCGTTTGCAAGACTCTTGTTTGCCATAGAATTATTTCAAATTAACATCATCTGTTATTCCAGATATCATAACATGTTTTACTGTAGCATAAAACAACAAAAACGCCCCTTAATTAAGAGGTTTTTTACTTAGAAGCTAATTAATTTTGAGCTAGCTCTTGTTGGCTCCCCCGGTAGGATTCGAACCTACGACCCACTCCTTAACAGGGAGTTGCTCTACCGCTGAGCTACAGGGGAATAATAATGAAATTATTTTACAATAAACACTAAATCATAAGCAAATCCC
>Ga0209105_100130_pt1 | contig 26224 bp, 26 predicted proteins | sample SedPBSmetaG_FD_184158 | JGI IMG/M metagenome (GOLD analysis project Ga0209105, IMG submission 184158) | Freshwater sediment bacterial and archeal communities from Indian Creek, Illinois, USA to study Microbial Dark Matter (Phase II) -... | ecosystem: Environmental > Aquatic > Freshwater > Creek >...
TGCTGGAGCGCTTGGCGGGGGTTGTGAGGCCGTCTGGGGCGAAGGGCCCTAGGTGGACGCAAACCAAATCCTGATGCGCTCAGCACCACGAAATCAGGTCGCAAGGCGTCGAAAAACAGGATATAATGCGAGGCTTGGCGATGTCGAATATCGGCGCCGTCAAGCAGAGTGGGTCGTTAGCTCAGTTGGTAGAGCAGCGGACTTTTAATCCGTTGGTCGCAGGTTCGAATCCCGCACGACCTACCAGTTAAATCAACAAGATAGGCCAGTTTTCGGACTGGCCTTTTTTGTTGCTTGGGTGCTATGCCTAAGTTGAGTAATTTACTTTAAAAACAACAGCCTATGGTGTTTTTGCGCGCCCAGTAAAGAAAATTAGCTGCTGGGCTTATAGGGTACCCTCAGAAGATTTTTATCACGCAGGGCTTAACTTGTCAAAACTCTATCAATTCAGCGTTTTTTTAGATAAGATTAGCGCCTATTCTTATCGCGTGACGAGATTGATGAGATTGAAAAAATTCGCTGCGCCATGACACACCCCACGCTGTCCCCTCGCCATGAGGCGCTGCTGCGCCAAGTTCTTGCCGAAGGCAAGCCCGTTGCCCCAAGCGCCCTGGAGCACGCTCTACAAGTCTCTCGGCCCACCCTCAACCGGGACTTGCGCGACCTTCTTGCCGCCGGTTTTCTGAAGAAGCAGGGCGACGGCCGCTCGACTCGATACTTGGCCACCGAAGCGGCCGAGGCGGCGCTGCGCTCTTTGCCTCCTGGCTCCCAAACACCGGTTCGGTCGGTAGCCCTTCAGTGGTCAGCACCTGCGCAGCGCCTTGTGGAGGCCCTTGGCGCACCCTTGGGCACTCGCACTCCCGTGGGCTACGACAGTGGGTTTGTGAGCAGCTACATCCCAAATCAGTCCAGCTTGCTGCCGCCCCAACTGGCCACCGACTTGTACCACGCCGGCCGCAGCCCAGACCAGCAACCCGCTGGAACTTACGCGCGCGAGGTGCTCGAGCAGTTGCTCATCGACCTGTCCTGGTCGTCATCGCGCCTCGAGGGCAACAACAAAAGCTTGCTCGACACCAAGGAACTCTTCGAGCTCGGCCAACAAGCCGGGCCGCTCGATGACGACACGTTGATGCTGCTCAATCACAAAAGTGCCATCGAGTTCATGGTCGATGCGGTGCCGACGGAGGGCATTACCGTAGCCGTCATCGTCGATCTGCAGGCCAAGCTGATGCGGGACCTTCTCCGCGACTCGCGGGACATCGGCAGCATCCGTCGGCGCGTGGTGAACATCGACGGCTCGGTTTACAGCCCCAGCAACATACCCACGCTCCTAGAAGAGACGCTGAACGCCATTGTCGGCAAGGTGCGCAACATCCGCAATCCGGTTGAGGCCGCCTTCTTCCTGTGGGTCAACTTGGCCTACCTACAGCCCTTTGCGGACGGCAACAAACGCACGAGTCGGCTGTGCGCGAATATGCCGCTCATGCTCTACAACTGCGCACCGCTGTCCTTTCTGGATGTGGAGCGCTCGGACTACGCGACCGCCATGCTCGGTGTTTACGAGCAGCGCAACGTGGCGGCGGCGGTGGACTTGTTCGAATTTATCTACCGCCGCTCGATGCAGAAGTACAGCGTGCTGCGCGCCGCTCTGTCGGCGCCCGACCCGATTCGAACCAAGTACCGGCAGGCCTTGAACGAATTGATGCAGTTCGTTGTCTTTCATGGCCGCACGCTGGAGGCCGCATTTGCCGATGTGTACGTCGATGCCCCGGACATCTCGGCGCTGCGCCTGATCGCGAACACCGAACTCGACCAACTGGAGCGGTACAACTGCGCTCGCTACAACCTTGCCCGTGGCATGACACAGCGATGGATAGACGCTGGGCGGTGCCGATGAGGCACGAGCCTCAACGCAATGCAGAGCAAAGCCTATTTGGCGCTGGCGCGGCGCGAGGTGGATACGGGCTTGACTTGAGGGACCCGGCCATTGGCAGCTTTCTTGCATTGCTGGAAAAAGACATTCAGTCCGGGCGGCACATCACAGCGCTGCCTGATGAGCTGGCGCGCTCCATGCTCACTAGGCTAGGCAAACCGATCAAGCTGAACGAAGACATCCAAGGCGACGTGGCGCTGTGATTCAGCGCCATGGATGGAATCTGCTCTTTCACGATTGCCTGATCGAGCAGCTACAGAAGCTGGACGCAGCCGCAACGCGTGCCAAGGCGCAAGACCCAGAAGGTTTCGAGTCCAACGCCAACGTGAAACTGTTTGACGCTTTGGCGACAGTGATCCTGGAGGCAGTCCCAAACAATCCGAGCCGCGACGAGTACCGGCAAGGCAACACCATGGGGCCTGCGTTTCGCCACTGGCGGCGAGCCAAGATCGGCCGCCGCTTTGGCTTGTTTTTCCGCTTTGACTCCAAGGCCCGGATTATCATCTTCGCTTGGGTCAATGACGAGCACAGCTTGCGCTCATCAGGCGCCAAGACCGACCCGTACGTGGTGTTCCAGAAAATGCTCAAGTCTGGCCATCCGCCCGATGACTGGGATGCATTGCTCGCAGCAAGCAAGACGGACTGGAATCAATAGTGCTTCGACACTCGCCAACCAGTTCCACGCCGTGTTGCTCAGCCACGTGCCGCATTTGCCAGTGAATATGGCAGCGCAGGCGCGCCGCTACACCTGGCTGTTTTACTGGGCTGGTGAGGTTCTTTACCTCGGCTGTGGTAAACTCATCAATGTTACTGACGTACACTGTAGGAGGGTAGAAGCGAAGTGGTAATTCTGCTCCACGCAGTACGAGTCACTCACACTCGCATCCATATTCTCAGTACGGCAGGATCTGTGCAGGATGGGTCGGCGGGACGGTTACGTCTCAGTATAGTGGAGAGAGGATATGAAGGTCAATCCAAAAGTTAAACCACCAAACCATAAAGTTCGCGCTCGGCTTGTATGGCCAATTCTGGTCGGACTCGCTAAGGCGGAGAAGCCGCCACTGACTTACGGCCAACTAAGCGGTATGCTTGGTCTTCATCCGCGTTCTGCGCAATGGTTCCTCGGGGTCATACAAGCTTACTGCAAAAATAAAAATATGCCTCCGCTTCAAGCTCTGGTCGTCAGTAAAGCGACGGGTGTTCCTGGCCCCGGCTACATCGGGTCGAGCCGCTCCCCTGCGAAGCATGCGCAGGCAGTGGCGGATGTACATAAGTATGGAAACAAATGGACCACTGTAGCGCCACGTTTTTGAAACAAGCTCACTGCCAAGGGCTGCATCGAATGTGACAAGCGGCTGCGAGATGGTTGGGTTTTTTCAGAGTTGCCTGAATCGGTGACCCGCCCCCAAAACCAGTCAAACTTCCGTTACAATACATTATTTTACTAAACATCAGCCTCGCACCCAGCGGGTGCGCCAAGGTCATATGGCCTGGATGGCGCGCTGTCGCGGCGACGCCACCAAATACCTTGCGAATTACCTAGGTCGGCGTCGTCTGCTCGACCGCTTCAGGAACCAACTCACGCCCGAACAGTTTCTGTTTCATGCGCTGCGGACTTCTTATCAGTGAGGACTTACACGGTTAAGGAGGACTAAGCCCATTGCTCAAAGTCAGCAAGATGGACTGGAAGGCGTGTCGATCATGGGGAGAGAGTTGGTCAGCGCGTACGTCATGAATTTATCTCAATGTTTTCACGCATCGGCAGCTTCCTTGGGGAATGCATCGGAGTAATAGTTTTGAAAGGGAATCCGAAAAATTGATTCCTTATCCGCCTTGCGAAGCACGACACAGATCAGCGAGTTCTTGCCGATTTGATCCTTTTTGTCCATCTCGATGATTGATTCGCGTCCTTGCAACTGAATCAACTTAGACGGATTCATCTCGGTGTAAACAGCCGCCATGACCGTGTAGCCATTGGCGGCGGCTAAGTCCCAGTAAAAGGTTGGGTTGAAGCTGAAAAAGCCATGATCGACCCAACCGGAAAACGGCAGGGCATGCACCATCACGCCGCCCGGCGCAGCATGATCGTGAATCGTCTTGAAAACCTGGGCCACATTGAACACATGTTCCGCTGTGCCGAGATTGAGAACAATCTGAAATTGGCGCCCCAGATCGAGCGGGGTGTTGAGGTCAAGCTTCAAGGCCTGCTCAGTGCCATGAAAATCAATCGCTGTCATGGTGCGGGGTTGAAGAAATGTCTGCCAGAAAATCTTGGCAATCTCGAACAGTATGCCTGGCCTTTTTGCTGCGATTATTTCGTCTAGTCGGCGTAAGGTCTCCTGCCGGCTGTCTTCGGGTATAAAACGATAAACGTCTTGCACCAAGACACGGATATCCACGTCCCCATGCCAATTGGATTCGCCTAGCTCAAGCACATCTGCGCCCAGCGGCACCGCATTTTGTTCGCGCATCTGCTTGAACAGCGTGTAACCGACTTCAGTGATTCCCATTTTAATCCTTCAAGTAAAGCTGTGGCAAGGAAGGGTAGACCTCCTGGAGGATCATCGTTGCCGCGCGCAAAAGTCGACAATCCGATTTGCTGTAGATGTCACATCCTGGACGATCATACGGCACCCAATTAAAGAGATAGCTTTCGAAGTGTACCATGCTTTCATGGCCTGCAAGTGCGTTTGGCACTTGAGCGCTGAATCGGGCAGTTGATGGCTATATGTCGCATCCCGGACGATCGTATAGACTCAAGGCACTCCCCTTTGTTCATGGCCAGAGTGGTCATGGCGGGCTTGACTTGAGGGGCTTGCAGGGGCTTTATTCGAAGCGGTCAATTGCCGCCTGCACGTGCTCAAGGTGCGCCTCCAGCCCCAGCCACATGGGCAGCCGCACCAGCCGCTCGGCTTCGCGCTCGGTCACGGGCAAATGGCCGTGGCAGCGCCCAAGCCGCTTACCTTGCGGGGCCGAATGCAGCGGCACGTAGTGGAACACGCTGTGGATGCCGTGGCTTTTGAGGTGTGCAATAAAGGCGCTGCGCTCCGCCAAATCGCGCAGGCGTATGGCATACATGTCTGCCGATGGGGTGCTGGTGATCAATGCGCTCGGGCGCGCCAAGGTTTCAGAGTAGCAAGTCCCAATGCGATGGGGGTGGTGGTGGGCGTGCAGGCGCACGCAGCAAGCCCTGCGCTTACGGGCGCGTTTCGCGCCACGCGTCGGCCACCTGTTTGATCAGGCCATGCACCTCGTCGAGGGCGGCCGTGTCGCTGTGGGCGTTGGCATGCAGCAGGCGCACCGAGCAATAGGCGTACAAGCCGTCGAGCTGCAAGGCCAGTTCGCCCCCGGCCTTGGTGTCGAGGTGGGTGCGCAGGCCCTCACCCAAAATTTGCAGCGCCTTGTCGAGGTGGCGGATTTTGTTGTTGACGTCGCGCTGCTCGATGGCCAGCCGACCCAGGGTTATGCGCTCCAGCAGGCCTTCAAACAGCAGCATGACGACCTCGTGCGGGCCACTGCCATCGGCGCGGCTGTCGAGGGCCACCGAGGCGTAGGCGCGGGCGGAACGGTTGGCGGGTGGGATCATGATGGTATGCCAGCAAACAGGGGGTACACAATCATTATCGGTCAGGGCGGGCAAGTTTGAAGGCTTTGATTGCGCTGCCTAGGGCCGGCTCGGCAGAAAGCCATCGATCGCCGCCTGCACATGCTCCAAATGCACTTCCAGCCCCAGCCACAGGGGCAGCCGCACCAGCCGCTCGGCTTCGCGCTCGGTCACGGCCAAACTGCCGTGGCAGCGCCCAAGCCGCTTGCCCTGCGGGGCCGAATGCAGCGGCACGTAGTGAAACACGCTGTGGATGCCGTGGCTTTTGAGGTGGTCGATGAAGGCGCTGCGCTGCGCCAAATCGCGCAGGCGGATGGCGTACATGTGGGCGTTGTGCTGGCAATGCGCTGGCACAGCAGGGCGCTGAAAGCGCTGCGAGCGGCTGGCGGCTGCAAAAAAGCGGTCGTAGCGCTGCCACAAGTCCAGCCGCTGCTGCGTGATGCGGTCGGCCTCCTGCATTTGCGCCCACAGAAAGGCCGCCACCAGTTCACCCGGTAAAAAGCTCGAACCCACCTCGCACCAGGTGTATTTGTCCACCTCGCCGCGAAAGAATTGGCTGCGGTTGGTGCCTTTTTCGCGCAAGATTTCGGCGCGCTCGACCCAGCGCGCGTCGTTCACCAGCAGCGCACCGCCTTCACCCGAGATGATGTTTTTGGTTTCGTGAAAGCTCAGGCAGCCCAGGTGCCCGATCGACCCCAAAGGGCGGCCGCGGTAGCTGGCCATCAGGCCTTGCGCCGCGTCTTCGACTACGATCAGGCCGTGCCGTTGCGCCAGCGCCATGATCGCATCCATTTCGCAGCCCACGCCGGCGTAGTGCACCACCACGATGGCCTTGGTGCGCGGGGTGATGGCGGCCTCGATCAGCGTTTCGTCGATGTTGAGCGTATCGGCCCGAATGTCAACGAACACCGGCGTGGCCCCGCGCAGCACGAAGGCGTTGGCGGTCGAGACGAAGGTGTAGGACGGCAGGATGACTTCGTCGCCCGGGCCCAAATCGAGCAGCAGCGCCGCCATTTCCAGCGCCGCCGTGCACGAGTGGGTGAGCAGCGCCTTGCGGGTGCCGGTGCGCTGCTCCAACCACTGGTGGCAACGCTGAGTGAAGGGGCCGTCACCGGCCAGCTTGCCGTTGAAGTGCGCCTCGGCGATGTGGAACAGTTCCTTGCCCGTCATGTAGGGCTTGTTGAAGGGGATGTTCATGGTTTCACTGACGGAAAATTAGTGGGCAGATTAATCGAATAGCTCTTGGTGTTTCTTTGAAAATTATGCTATGTAGAATCTGCAAAATAAACTCCAAGAAGACGTCGAGTGTGATGGTGCCATTTATGAATAAAATCAGTCCCTTTCACGCGAGATGAGAATTTACTGTCAAGTACTGTCCGAGCTAAAATCAATTTCTTTGCAGTAATATTAAATTAATTAATCCGGCTTACCGCGTTGAAATTTTGGCCAATGCTTGTGAAAACCAAGCAAAATCTCTTCAAACTGAAATTCAAATCGCCTATAAAGGTTAATAATTGGTATATTGGCCGCTGAGATTAATGTATGCGCTTCTCGAACGCCACGAAGTCTGTTTAAGCGCAGTGCATCCGCCCATAATGACACGGCTAGAAGCGCATGACTGCGCTTAGTGCCGGTTAGAACCAGATCGACTCTCTCACCCTCATCGCGCTGAATGTGCAGCCCAATCACCTCTCCCTTTAATCTGTAGCTATAGACCTCATGCTGCTGCACCAACAAATCCGACAGCCAATTTCTATAACGTAGTGCAGCCAGCGCCTGCGCGATCCAGGGATCCTCGTGCATGCGACCGTACTTGAAGTCGGTGGCTAAGATGGTGCGCAAGGCCTCGTGGTCTTCCTTGGTTGCCGTCTCCAGCAATGGGCCCGCGCGGATCAGGCGGTCAAATGAGACGCTGCTTTGAAGCTTGTGATGACGAATTCGGTAGCTTGACTCAGCGAAGTAAAAACCGGACTGGTGCATCACCTGCTTGAGCAAGCGAGTTGGTTCAAAGCGCCCGTAGGCGAATTGCAGGTTCTGCGCCTGCGCCCAACTCTCGAATTGTCCGAGCAGATCCAGCCCGGCGGCCTCTTGCGAAACGATAAAGCGGGTGATCTCAGCGCAGGGAAATCCAAAAACACGCTCATCCCATGGGGTTCGGCGGCACTCTAGGGCCGCGTGGTTATTTTCCAGACGGAGCATGGTGGTCAAAGAAAGAAGGCAGCAGCAGCTTACGGCTGAAGGCTGTGATTAAATCATGACCATCCCACACTGGCGCGAAGGACAGGGCCTCACCTATTGAAACGATACGATCAATAGCCCTCGCCGGTAGCGCCAAGGTCAATTCCAACAACTGTGCTCGCGTGAAACCATGCACTGCCAACGTCTGTTCTTTGTAGGTCAACTGTGAAGCCAGATCGACCAGATGGGGCAAGCGCATCTCAAGAAACAGACCATTGCCGCAGTGCAGGGTCTTTGCAGCTTCGTCCAGTGGACGTTCTACCATCAGCCGAAGGGGTAGGCCTGGCAGCAACCCAGAAACTCCATCTGGGCGCGCAAGGGCTGAACCGGCATATTCGAAGCAGGCAGCCACGCGAGCAAAGCTCATTGCCTCTGTGTTTTCGGGCTGACGCCGAACCAGCATCTGCTCAAAAGCCGTCCAAAAGCGCGCACGGGCTACATCGATTCGATCGGGTGTACCGATCCAAGCCACTAGACGCGGCGAGGAACAGGCCTGCTGTTTGAACCAGAAGGTATCGTTATAAAAGCGACCAGCTAAGTGTGCCAGCGCCGTCTCGTCAAGCCGAAGTAGCGCCTCGGAGTCAATGGCGCAGGCCGAGAAGCGGTCGGGGAAGCAAATTTCGGTAGCTGTCGGGCGCAACGGGACGGCTCGAAGCTTGCGCACCGTCGCATCCCCGCCCCACACCACGCGCACCTGGCAGGCTTCTGACAGCGCGCTGGTGATCGTGTCATCATGGGGATAAGTGAGGAGCACAATCCGGTTCCGCACAGGCTTTCCCACTTCCTCGGCCAGCGTTTGAGCCAGCACCGTGATGAGAAATGTTTGCGCTGCGCTGGATTTCTGCGACAGGCGCACGACGTTCACGTTACCCGCCAACAGTGAAAGCAACCAAGAATACATGAATACCGAATCCACGTTGCTCGGTGCTATGTGAAAGGCCAGGCCACGGCCCAGAACCAGGGCTTCACCGGTGTCGAAGGGGTACTTCTGTGCCAGCAGGTGCAGGCTGGCACCCCTGAACCAGTGACCCAGAGCCGCCAGTTCCGGATGCTGACGAATGCCAGCAGCAGTGAGCAGCTTCTGCGATAAGCGTTTAACGAACTCGACGGCACGAAGATCAAACGGCTGCCAGGCTGGAGCAAGTGATAGCGATTCGATCACTTTATCGAGCGATCGAATTTCTCGCTCTTCATGCAATAAAAATGATGGCTTCTGCATCGCAATTAGTGTTGAATATTAAGGCAATGCCTGTTACTCACCCCAAACTGCCCATGAACAATAGGGCTGAAGATGGGATCGCCTTAGTTTTATGTTTTCGGTTCCAAGAATCTCGCGAACAGCAATGGTCTCGCCGGGAAAATGCTCGCAGTTTAATTCGTCAAAAACCAAGATAGATCCTCTTGTGAGGCGATGTTTAATTGCCTGTAGGACGTCGCGAGTTGGTAAATATAGATCGGTGTCGAATATGGCCATTGATATTATGGCGTGTGGATTTTCTTCCAGCCATACAGGAAACGTTTTGCAAATGTCTCCTTTGACCAGATCGAATTTTCTAATATGGGCCATCGGGGCCGCCTGCTCATGCAGCCACAATATCTGCTCAAGATCGGATTCAAAACCCGCCTTGGATGAGTAGTCTCCTGGCTTCCACTCAGATGTCCTGCTAAAGTCCGCCACTGATACTGATGGAAACCCTGAAAATGTATCAAATCCAATAATTTTACGCGAAATGTTAAACGGCTCATAAATGGATCTAAGGTTAATCAACTGGCACATCGTAGCACCCCATTGAACCCCAAATTCGCATATTACACCTGGTACATTTACGATTTGCTTGTATAGCTCTGTATAGTAGTTTATTCTCGCGAGTGCTTGAACCCTAACGCCAATCAAGGCGTGCATGTGCCAGTTATCACCAAGATATGGCAACAGATCAATAAACCTGGTCCGAAGATCTTGGTTAATCTGCTTTTGGGAATCGGTTTTAATGTCAAGTTCTTTTATTGGGGAGATGTTCATGTTATTTGCTTTGTGTTTAATGGCTCAAGGATAACGAGTATCGCTGCACCCACGCACTTCAACCTGTGGAAGACGTCCGCTTACCGTAAAATAGCTGCCGGCTCGGCTGCAGGGGCAGTCATCCCGGCCGAGCAGCTTGCCCACGTCCTCGGTCAGCAGGGAATGGCCGGGGTAGCTGAGCGGAATGGCGCTCTGCACCTGTATCACCCCCGTCTGACCGACCTCGAGCGGTTGCAGCGTGTGCGGGTCACGGATCAGAACGTCGGCGTAACTCGGGCTGTGCAGGTGGCCGTGTTCGCACTCCATGAAGATGGAGCCGACTTGCTCTACCATGCCGTAATAGTTGTGAACGCGATCAATGCCGAACTGCTGCTGTAGCCGCGTCTTGAACTCATGATTGCTGACGCTCTGATCCAGCAACCGCTTCCAGCCACCGCCGTGGAACAACACGCTGCCTGGAGGGAATCGCAACTTGACGCCCTGGCGCAGCGCGCACTGATAAAGCCCCTGCCAAACAACGAACGTGAAACCAAACAGCAGAACTGGCGTTTCTGCGTGGCGTTCCACCCAGGCTTGTAGGGCATGGACGTCCAGTTCCAGCGCATCATTTAGACAGTAACAGTGATCGCGGCCATAGGTCGAAAATCCCAGGATGCCGGCCGCACGTGCGTTGAACCGCCGGCGATCCTTCAGCACATCAGCGGAATCGACAATCACCATCGGCCAGCGCTTCTTGCCCAGGAACGAGGCCATGATGGCGCTGAGCACTCGCGTCTGACGCATCGACGTCTCGCGGTCGAGGTAGATGCGCGACACCGCCTGGCCGGTGGTGCCACTGGAGGTCAGCGTCTTGATGACCTCGGCTTCCGGCACGCTGCGCAACTCCAGCGTTTTGAACAAGCGCACTGGCAAGTAGGGCACCTCGGCCAGCGTGGCCGCCTGGGCACCCGCTGGAAACAGGCGCTCCACCATGTTGGCGTATGGTGCGCAGTGTTGCAGGTGCCAGCGCGTCAGCCCGTTCAGGGTGTCCAGCAGCGCCGGATCCTTGGCGTCGGCGCGAAAGTTATAGGGCTTGTTGATATCCAGTGGCAGTTCTGGCGGGTGGGCTGCTGTGTCCATTTTAATGTGTTCGAAGGACATCATATTAGGCGCAGTAGGGCACCGTAGTCTTTTTTGCCAGAAGGCAGCAGCGGCAGTTGGTCCACCGATTGCAAACAGGTCATGGTCGGGTGGATGGCAAATTGCCTGCGTATGAATTCTTGTGCCTTACCCAACAATGCGACATCTTGGCATTCCAGCAAAACATGCAACCGGTCATCAGTGCCGCCCACGGCCAGTGGTATTTGCAGTGCAGCTTGCAGTGCTTGCTCCACCTCATCTAGGCCGATGCGGTTGCCGCCGACCTTGATGAAGCGCTTGAGCCGACCAGTGATGTAGAAGAAGCCGTCCTCGTCCACCCGACCGAGGTCGCCGGTGGGCAAGCAGCCCTGGCAGTCGTCGCCGCGCGCCAGATCAGATCGCTGGTCAGCATAGCCCAGCATCACGTTCGGGCCTCGGTAGACTAGCTCGCCACTGCCAGCGGTGACGTCCAGCGCGCCTCCTGGAATCGGCACGCCAATGCTGCCGATTTTGCTGACCAACTGCTCGGGCGGTACGTAGCTGATGCGCGCACAAGCCTCGGTTTGGCCATACATGACGAAAAATCGACGACCACTGGCCTGCGCGTGCTCGGCCACTAGACGCGTGAGCTTATCTTCCAAGCGTCCGCCAGCCTGCGTCAGCGTGCGCAGCGCGGGCAGATCCAGCTTGAAGAAGGCGGTGCGGTACAGCATTTGGTACATGTAGGGCACCCCGGCCAACGAGGTCACATGCTGCTCGCGCAGGCGTTGGTGAAACTCTCGGCTGAACACGCTGTCGGTGTTGAGGACCAGCGTGGCGCGGACCAGCAGGTGGCTGTTGATCACCGATAGACCATACGAGTAGTGCATCGGGAGCGAGGTGATGGCACGCTCCTGCGCCGTCAGATCCAGGTAGCTGGCGATGGACGCCGCATTGGCCTGCAACGCAGCCCGCGTCAGGCGCACCAGACGCGGGCTGCCCGTGGTGCCGGAGGTACTCAGCAGCAACCCCAGATCTGCGTGCAATTCGGCCCCCGGGGCCGCTGGCTGTGCCTGCGGCTCGCCGTGCGTGGCGATCCACTGCGGCTGATAGCGGGCTTGTAGCGCCGCAAGTTGCTCAGGGGGCGTCTGAACAGCCAGCAACAGCGGCACATGGCCTTGGCGCAGACAGGCCAGATAAAGCGCCACATCAGCCAGCCGGTTGTCACACAGCACAAACCCGAGCGTGCGCGAGCCCAGCGCGGCCAGTGCCTCTTCCTGCTGGGTGACTTGCGCCAGCAGTGTGGCATAGCTGTGCACCAGGCCCACAGCGTCGATGACAGCGCTGCGCTGCGCCCACTCGGCGTCAAGATCCCAGAAGTTCATAAGCTCAGCCCACCATCGACGCCAATCACCTGTCCGGTGATATAGGCCGCCTGCGCGGAGGCCAGGAAACGCACCAGATGCGCCACCTCATCGGGCTGGCCCATGCGGCCCATGCGCACACGGGCCAAGTTTTCATGATGCACCTTGTCGCTGTGCTGGCGGTTCATTTCGGTGTCGATGTAACCCGGTGCCACAGCGTTGACGCGGATCTTCTGCGGCGCCAGTTCCTTGGCCGCCGCCAGCGTGGCGCCGATCAGCCCTGCCTTGGAGGCGGCGTAAGGCACCTGTCCCTCAAACCCGTAACGCCCGACGATGGACGACATGTTGATGACCGATCCACCCCCATTGCGCGCCATCAGCTTGGCAGCGCCTTGCATATGTAGAATGGCTGCCGCTAAATTGACTTCCAGAGTATGTGACAGCGCTGTATGTGTGACCATGCCCATCTTGGCCGGTTCCATTACGCCGGCGTTGTTAACCAGTACATCCAAGCGTCGAAAGCGCTTGAAGATCACCTGGAACGCACGGCCAATGGCTTCATGCTCGGTCATGTCGTAGTTGAGCAGTAGGCTGCCAGTAGCGCAGGCCGCAGGTAACTTGGCGAGCAATTCATCGAGCGCAGCAAGTGATCGGGAATGCAGAACCAGATGGTAGCCGTCGTCAGCCAATGCCCTAGCACACGCGAGACCAATCCCGCGTGAGGCACCAGTAACAAAGGCAATTCGATCAGTCATTATTCACTGATGATATTTGGCTACGATCTGCTTGGCTCTGACAAAACTGCTCATTTCAATCACATCTTCGGCATCCATCATAATGTCGAAAGCCTCCTCGATAGCAGCTATTAAAGTCATGTGTGCCACAGAATCCCACTCGGCCAATTCAGCGTACTTGAGATTGTCATCAACAATCCCATGCGGAATACCTAAAGCTTCCGCAAATATTTTTTTTAGTTTATCTTCCGTGGGCATGATTTTCAGTTTAAAAAATGACGGGGCAGATTCACATTCTCAAACGGCGGCCTAATGATTTAGGCAGCAACTCTCTTGGCTTGCGACGAACCCATGCTTCCAAATTGAACGCAGTGGGCGCATTCCGTCCAAAATTACAACTTAAAGCGTTTCGCAGACTGAATCAGCTTTAACTGAGTGAATTTGAGCAAGATTATGCAAAATTTGCTTCGTTGTGAGCCTGAAACTTCAAGCTTTTGAAGCCTCAGTGCGGCTAGATTAGGGGTGCCGTTTTTCAGATTTACACAAGCGTACCCTTAAACTTGTAGGTCTCTCCCGCTTCCGCCCAAGAGCCTTCAACTTCCAGGCTGGATGCTGCTCGATTAATTATTTTTATTGTTATCACGGCGGCGTCACTGCAGTCTTGTTTGCTGATCTTGTGCTTTGAAAAAGTCGGAGGAGTTACATAGCTATCTCCTACTTTTTGCGCTGTGGCTTCTATCGTCCACTCGTCCTGAGCGTCCCACGTCGTTGAACCTTTGAAAGCAACATCGTGACATCTATCAATGAATTCTTCAATAGTGAAGACATCGTTTCCTTCTTCATAGTAAAGTTTTCCGTGGTACATAAGACTCCTGATGTGTTGTGTTGATGTGTGCCGAAGGGTTTTGCTTGTGCGGATTTACGTTGAGGTCAATAAGCAGGGTGTCACAAGGCGCGTTTGGAGTGTACCTTGGCTTGTGATCTGTGCGGGGAGGGTTTTGTGGCGTTGGAGCACTGCGAGAGCGCAGCCTGGGCTTTGTAGCTGGTTTTGGAGGGGGCGACTCACTTGAAGCTGATGTTGTAGCCATTGGCGCATTGAACCACACGGGCTGCGGGCAGCAACTGGTGCGGCACCTCGACGTAGCGCAGGTCGATATTCGAAATCACTTGGTCCAGCAACAACTCCATCACGCCGGCCTTGCGGCACAGGATCAGGTCTGACCAGTCGGTATGGGTCAGCAGCACGGGGATGAAGTCGCTGCGTTTGACGAAGGAGCCGACGGCTTCGAGCACTCCTAGGTTTTGCCGGATGCCGGCGGCGCTGTGGCAGCAGTCGTTGAGCATCAGGATGCCGTCGGGGGCGCACAGTTCGCTCCACAGCAGCAGATCGCGCAAAATCCACTCGTACTGGTGGTTGGCGTCGATGTAGATCAGGTCCAGCGCCGCTTCCTTGCGGTTTTTCAGGGTGCGTAGGGCGGCGTCGGCGCTTTGGCGCAGGATTTCGACGTTGCTGTGCCCGGCAAAGCGCTGGCGGCATTCTTCGTACAGCCGGTCGAAGGTGGCTTGCTCGCCCAGGTCGCCGCCGTAGTAGCTGTGGTAAACCTGCGGCGGGTCGATCCACGGCAGGGTGTCCTCAAAGGGGTGGGTGGCCAGCGCCGTGGCGGCGCTGCTCCAGGGGTCGACCAGCAGCAGGGTCTGTGGCTCTAGGGCCTGCTGCAGCCGGGCTGCGTTTTCGCCACGCAGCACCCCGAGTTCGGCCACACGCGGGCGCACTTTGAGGGCCTTGAAGGCCACGCCCAGTATCTGGTAGAAATACTGGCGGTCGCAGTGGCAGACTTTCATGGTGTGCTCGTGGGTTGGGAAGGAGTAAAAATGGCCTCGAACCAACGCTGGGTCAGGCCACGCAGGGCGTATTTTTCTTGCACCCATTGGTGCAACTGCTGCCCGAGTTGGGTGCGCAGGGCGGCGTCGTCGATCAGGCGGCGCAGCGCGGCGCGCCATTCTTCGGGGGTATTGCAGCGCAGAGCCGGCGCATCGTCGGTGCGGTAGGGGAACACATCGGAGCAGACCACTGGCCAGCCCATGGCCCCGTATTCGAGAAGGCGCAGGTTGCTTTTGCAGCGGTTGAACAGGTTGTCTTGCAGCGGCGCAATGGCGATGTCGAGGTTGAGCGTGGCCATTTTGGCCGGGTAGTCGGCAATCGAGACGAAGGGGTGAAACTCTTTCAGGTGCGGCTTGATGGCGTCTATGCTCATGCCCATGAAAACCCAATCGACTTCGGCGGCGAATTCGGCCACGATAGGGGCGATGAGTTCGAGGTCGCCCTGGTGCTGGCCGGCCCCGATCCACCCAATGCGCAAGCGCTGACCAGGCTGCTGCGGCTCGCGCTTGACCTCGACTGCAAACCAGTGCCGATCCAAGCTGTTGGGCACTAGGCGCACATCGGGCACGTACTGGCGGTAGTGCTGCAGCAGGGTTTCGGTGGTGACGATCAAGCGGTCGCTGGCGCGCAGCGTTTGCACCATGCGCTGGTGCCCCTCGCGGCTCTGGAACACCTGGTTGGGGTGCTTGTCGGGCACTTCGCCCAGCAGGTCGTCCACCATTTGCACGATCAGGGTAGCGGGTGCGGCGCGTTTGTAGTGCCGCACCTGGCTGAGCTGCCCGTCATCGACGGCGTGTTGCAGCACCAGCACATCGGGCTGGGCGCGGCGCAACTCCAGCGGCTGCAGCACCCGCTGCACCCCGCCTGCCATGGGCATCACCATGCAGCTTTGCACCAGTCCGGCATCCTGCAAGGCGTGCAGCGGCTCGATCACCCGGTACTGGCCAGCCCCGCTGCGCAGCGGCAGTGCCAGCGCACGTGGGCGGTCGCGCCGGCGTGGGTTCCAGTCGATCACGATATCGGCTTCGATGTCGAAAGGGCGCAGCAGCGAGAGCTGGCGGTTGTAGCAGCGGTCTTGGGCCAGCTCGGCGGCCCAGTCGTCGAGCATTTGCTGGCGCTCGACCAGCTCTTGGTCGGCCAAGCGGATTTGGTCGTGGATTTCGCTGCGGCGCACCTGCAGCGTTTTGCCGCCGTGGTGAACGAGGTTGCTCAGCGGCGTCCAGACGTGGCGCAGACCCAGCGCACCCAAGCGCAGGCACAGGTCGAGCACGCCTAGGAACAGCGGGTAGCGCTGCTCGCGCAAGCCCCCCACGCGCTCCCAGTGCGCCTTGCGCAGCACAAAGCAGTGGCCGCTCACGGCGCTGCTGTCTTGCGTGAGTTGCAGGCGCGAATAGACCCCGGCTTCGTCGAGCCAGCCTTCTTCACCGCAGTAGCTCGCCGCCAGCCCCTGCACCCCGAGCAGCACCGGGCCGCCCACCACCTTGGGATCGGCCTCTTTGGAGGAAAGCAGGCGCGGGGCCACCAGCCCCACATCGCTTTGCTGGGCAATGGCCACCAGGCGCTCCAGCCATCCGGCGTGCAGCGGCTCGGTGTCGTCGTCGCAGACCAGCACGAATTCGCCGCTGGCGCGCGCAATGCCGGCATTGAGCGCGGCGGCGTGCTTGTACTCGCCCTCAGGCAGCAGCACGATGTGCACCGGCACATTCAAGATGTCGGCGCTGGCTAGGCGCACTTCCTCGGCGTGCTGTGGCTGGCAGACCAGTATGGCTTCGGCCAGCGGCAAGTCGTTCAGCTTTTCGGCCGCCAGCAACAGGCTGCGCAGATAGCCCGTTTGCAGGCCTGTGGGCACCACCAGCGAGACCTGGGCTGGCCCCTGCAAGCGGTGCGGCACCAGCCAAGTGCCCCAGCGCGGCAGCGGCTGCAAGCGCTCGGCCAAACCTTGCTGCTGCAGCACCTGCAGCGCCAAGTCGAACTCTTGTGCCTCGGCGGCGCTTGCCATGCCGCGCCCGCCGTGCACCAGCACGGTGTCGATGTGCCCGAGCACGGGCCGGCCATGCCGGGCCAGCAGCGCCAGCGCGGCGGCGTAGAGCTCGGCCCCCGGCAGCGGCTGGCCAATTTGCTGCCAGAGCGCGCCCTGCATGGCCACGGCTGGGCCAAGGTAGTTCATGCAGCGCAGCAGCTCGACGTTGGCATCGGGCTTGAAGTGGGGGTAGCGCTCTTTGGAGTCGCCCTGGTGCAGGTCTTCGTCGGCGTAGATCAGGCGCGCCTGCGGGAATTCGGCCACCGCCAGCCCCCACTCCATGAGCGCGCGTGGGGCCAGCGTGGTGCCGCTGGTCAGCAGCAGCACCCAGGCCGTGGGCAGCGCCAGCGCCAGCGCAGGCAGCGGCTGCCCTGTGGCCACTTGGTGCCAGACGATGCCGGACTCCTCTGCAAAGCCTTCGGGTGCGCTGGAGTCGGCCAAGATCTGCACCTGCACCGGCTGCCCCAAGCACTGGGCCAGGCTGTCGAGCGTGTCGGCCAGCGCGTCGAGCGGGGCACCGCGTTGGTCGATCAGCAGCGTGAGCGGCTCGACCCGGCCGGCCGCGAGGTGCTCGGCGTAGATGTCGGCGTCGATCTCGCGCAGGGTGCAGCGCTGGCACCACTGGGCGTATTGCGTGTGCAAGCGCTGCCAGAGCTGGCGCTCGGCGCGGGCGGCCTTTTCGGCGGCGGTGTTGCAAACCCCGGGCAATTTGTCTAGGGTGGCTTGCGGCCAGGCTTGCTCAAAGGGCAGGGCGCTGGCGGCTTGCTGGGTTTTTTCGATGAAAGCGATCACATCTTCGCGCCAATGGACCATGCGCTGCGCGTACTGCGCCGGGAATTCGCCCACGCTGCGCTGGGCTTGCAGCAGCTGGTCGGGCGCGTCGCCCCAAGCCAGGCCGGCCAAGCCCCAAAAACCGATCTGTCGGTCGAGCGCGGGCAGGCGCTCCTCGTTGGGCAGATAGACCACCGGGCAGCCGCACAGCCGCGCTTCTTGGGCAGCGGTGGAGTATTCGTAGGCGTACAAAACCCGGGCGCGCTGGTACAGGGCGGCGGTTTCGCTCAAGGATTTGGGGTTCTTGGGCGAGATTTCTACTGCATCGGGCCCAAAATCGCGCAGCGGGCCCGAGTAGCGGTTGTAGTAAAACAACACCAAGTCGCGTGGTGTGCCTGCCGGGGGCGGCTGGAACCGTTCGGTGTCGATGGTCGGCAACTCGAGCTCGTGCCCGCCGGGGTAGAGCACATCGGCACCGAGTTTGAACACCAGCGTGCTGGCATCGAAAACCTTGGGGCCGCCGTGGACGCCGGGGTAGTAGAGCAGGTAGCGCACCGCCAAGCCCAGTTCCAGTGCGTGCCGCGCCGCAACCTCGGGGTAAACCACCACCGGTACCTTGCGCGCCTTCCAGTGCGCCAACTGAATGGCCGGGGTGAGTTGCGGCGTCCAGAGTTCGCCACTGGTTTGGGGCGCTTGCACGTAGGCCTCGAAGCCGAGCCGATTCAGCAGGCTGCACAGCTGGTGCAGCAGCCGCACACCCGCCGAGCGCTCGGCAAAGGCCGGGGCCACGATGTAGTAGGGCTGCGCCGGGTGCCGATAAATCCCGGTGCCGGTGCGCAGGGCGTGAAGCTGGGGCAGGAGGTGTTGCATGGCGCAAGCGATTATGCGGCGGGCGCGGGCCCTGCCGTGGGGGAGTGGTGATGGTTCGCCTGCACAGGGGTTTAGCCCTGCAGCAAGCGCAGCACGCCCTGCGGAATCTGGTTGGCTTGGGCGATCATGGCGGTGCCAGCCTGTTGCAGGATTTGGCTACGGCTCAGGTTGGCGGTTTCGGCGGCAAAGTCGGCATCCATGATGCGCCCGCGTGCGGCCGACTGGTTTTCAACTGCGGTGCGCAGGAAGTTGATGGTGTTCTCGAAGCGGCTCTGCACCGCACCCAAGGTGGCGCGGGTGGAGTTGAGGGTGGTCATGGCGGTGTCGAGCGCTGTCAGCACCGCGGCGTTGGCGGCGTTGACGGTGATGTTGAGGCCGGAGGCTGCGCCAGCACCTTGCGTCACGCCCGACATGCCGCCGGCGGCGGCGTTGATGTTCATGGCCGAACCTTGGATCGTGATGGTCTGGCCGCTCATGGCCCCGACTTGGAAGTCGAAGTTGGTGCTGGCGGTAAAGAGATTGGTGCCGTTGAACTGCACCGCGCTCATGGTGCGGTTGACTTCGTCGCGCAACTGGGTGAACTCTTGGTTCAGTGCGGCGACGTCGCCCGAGGTGTTGGTGGAGTTGATGGATTGCACGGCCAGCTCGCGCATGCGCTGCAACATATTGGACATGACCGAGAGCCCGCCTTCGGCGGTTTGCGCCAGAGAGATGCCGTCGTTGGCGTTGCGGATGGCCACGTTCATGCCGCGCACCTGGGTGTTCATGCGCTCGGCAATGGCCAGCCCGGCGGCGTCGTCTTTGGCGCTGTTGACGCGCAGGCCCGAGGAGAGGCGCTGCATCGAGGTGGCGAGCGAGTTTTGGGTGGCAATCGCGTTGCGCTGGGCGTTGAGCGAGTTGACGTTGGTGTTGATGGTCATGGCCATGATTCAAGCTCCTGGTAGGGATCGGCATTCGGATCATTCCACTCGGCTTGCCCTGCTTGCGCTGGGTTGGTTCAGATGCACCGGGTGTTGGGGAGATTGTGGGAGCGACGCAAGCAAAGCAAAACCCCGATAAACGGGGCTTTGGTGCGGCTTATCGGGGCTTGCGGTGGCCTGAATCAGGCCTGAGGTCGGGCGGCCTGGTTCAGAGGCTGCTGCGGTTCCACTGCGCCAGTTGCTGCGACACGAAGCTGTCAAGGCCGTTGAGGGCAGCCATATTGGTGTCGAGCCGGCTGTACTGAGCCAGCAGGCTGGCTTGGGTGCGCTCCAGCCGGTCTTCGAGCCGCTCGATGCGCTCGCTGTTGCGCCCAATGGCGGCTTGGATGGCGCCATTGCGGCTGCTCACCGAGCCCTCGATGCCGTTGGCAGCAAAAGCAAAGTCGCGCATGCGCCGTGCGATGCCGACGTTGGCCCCGGCAGTGCCGGTGTCGGCGAGCAAGCGGCGCATGCCCTCTTGGTTGGCCATGGCGGCATCGAGCCGGGTGGCGTTGACGCCCAGCGAGCCGTCGCGCTGCATTTGCAGGCCCATATCGCTCAAGCGGCCCAAGGGCGAGCCGCCGCTCGGGCCCTCGCTCATGACCAACTGGCGCAGCGCCGTTTGCAGCCGGCGGGCGGTGCCGTCGGCCTGCAGCGGGCCGTCGGCGTTGCCGGTGGGGTCGGCGCGGGTGAGCTCCGACAAGGTGCTGTTGATGCGGTTGTAGGCGGCCCGAAAGGCTTCGATGGCGTCGCGCACCACGGTGTTGTTTTGCTGCACCGACACCTGCACCGCCGTGGCTGGGCTGCCGGGCAGGGCGGCGGTGGTGCTTTGCTGCAGGTTGAGCGTGAGGCCCGGAACCACGTTGCTCACGGTGTTGGTAGGCGATGCAAGCGCTACGCCATCGACGCTGAACTGCGCATCCAGCGCGTCTTGGGTGCGCCCCATGCCGACCATGGCGGTGCCGTTGTGGAAGTGGTTTAGCACCCCCAGCCCGGCGCTGCCGGTGGTAATAGGGGCGCCGCCGCTATCGAGCGCACGCACCTCGAAGCCTGCTGCGGCACCGGTGTTGCTGCCGCGCAACATAAGCTGCTCTTGCCCGCCGCTGCGCAGCACCAGCGCCGACACGCCCGCGTTGCCCGCGTTGATGCGCGCCGCCAGCGTGCTGAGCGTGTCATCGGCCTGCACCGCGACCGAGACCGGCGCACCGCCGCCAAAGCTGTTTCCAGTCCAGGTGCCGACGCGAAACTCCAGCGAGCCCGCAGCCCCGAGCGGGGCATCGATGGCCCGACCAGCCGACGCCGCCCCTTGCGGCTGCGCCAAGCGCGCGATTTGCACCGAAAAGCTGCTGGCCAAAGCCGAGCTGCTGGCGCTGCCGGTAAGTGCCGCGCTGTTGCTTGAGCTGAAGCTGCGGCTGCCCCACAGGCTGGGGTCGAGCAGGCGCGCGGCGGCGTCTTGCAGGCCGGAGAGGTCGGAGCGCACGCGCGCAAAGGCTGAAAGCTGCGTTTGCAGGCTGCCGGTTTGGGATTCGATTTGCTGGATTGGGCGCCGCTCGATGGCCATCAACTGGCGCACGATGGCGTTGACGTCGAGTCTGCTGCCTATGCCGGGTGATGAGATGGCCATGGTGCACTCCTGCAGGAAAAGGCGGTTGCGCAGCCTGCGCACTGCCGGTGGGCTTGCGGTACTTTAGCAGCAACCAGTCCAAACCACAACGGCCAAGCTTGGCGGAACCAAGATTGGCCGGTAGCGAGCACCCCGCTTGGTTGTGGGGTGCCGCATCTGGATCAGCGCAGCAGCGCCAGCACGCCTTGGGGCAACTGGTTGGCTTGCGCGATCATGGCCGTGCCAGCCTGTTGCAGGATTTGGCTGCGGCTCAGGTTGGCGGTCTCGGAGGCAAAGTCGGCGTCCATGATGCGCCCGCGGGCTGCGGCTTGGTTTTCGACCGAGGTGCGCAGGAAATTGATGGTGTTCTCGAACCGGCTCTGCACCGCACCCAAGGTGGCGCGGGTGGAGTTGAGGGTGGTCATGGCGGTGTCGAGCGCCGACAGCACCGCGGCATTGGCGGAGTTGACGGTGGTATTGAGGCCGGAAGCCCCGCCTGCCGTCTGCGTCACGCCCGACATGCCACCAGCCGCAGCATTGATGTTCATAGCCGCGCTGGAAATGGTGATGGTCTGGCCCGAGTTGGCCCCCACTTGGAAGGCGAAGTCGTTGGTGCTGGTAAAGAGGTTGGTGCCGTTGAACTGCACCGCGCTCATGGTGCGGTTGACCTCATCGCGCAACTGGGTGAATTCTTGGTTCAGCGCCGCGATGTCGCCCGAGGTGTTGGTGGAGTTGATGGATTGCACCGCGAGCTCGCGCATGCGCTGCATCATACCGCTCATCACGGCCAAGCCGCCTTCGGCGGTTTGCGCCAGCGAGATGCCGTCGTTGGCGTTGCGTATGGCCACGTTCATGCCTCGCACCTGGGTGTTCATGCGATCGGCCACGGCCAAGCCGGCGGCGTCGTCGCGGGCGCTGTTGACGCGCAGGCCCGAGGAGAGGCGCTGCATCGAGGTGGCCAGCGAGTTTTGCGTGGCCATGGCGTTGCGCTGCGCGTTGAGCGAGTTGACGTTGGTGTTGATCGACATGACCATGATAAAGCTCCTTTGAAGCAAACAGGTGCAAACAGCGCCGGCTTGGGCCGGGGGTCAAAACCAACCCCATGCTGGTTTGACGACGAACCCTTGTGCAAGTCCGTTATGTAGGTTTTCGGTTGTGCCCAGCAAAACTTTAGCCCGGCTTGGAGCGAATTTCGGATAAATGCCCGGCGAGGCTGGCATGATCGGGCCATGGACAGCTTGCGTGTGGCGACTTACAACATTCACAAGGGCGTGCAGGGCCTAGGGCCGGCGCGCCGGCTTGAAATCCACAACCTAGGGCACGCGGTGGAGCAGTTCGACGCCGACATCGTTTGCCTGCAAGAGGTGCGCGGCGTGAACCGCAAGATGCAGCGCTTATTTTCTCATTGGCCCACGGGTGGGCAGGCCAATTTTCTGGCCCCCGAGGGCTACGAGGCGGTGTACCGCAGCAACGTGGTGACGCGCCACGGCGAGCACGGCAACGCCTTGCTCAGCCGCTGGCCGGTGCTCGAGCACCGCCACCACGACGTGACCGACCACCGCTTCGAGCGCCGTGGTCTGCTGCATGCCACGGTGCAGGTGCAGCAGCGCACGGTGCACGTGGTGGTGCTGCACCTGAGCCTGATCCACGCCAGCCGCGCGCGCCAGGTGCAGGCGCTGGGGCGCTTCTTGCACGCCCATGTGCCCGAGACTGAGCCGCTGGTGGTGGCGGGCGATTTCAACGACTGGGGGGTGCAGCTGCACCGGCCCATGGCCGAGTTCGGCCTGCGCACCTTCGAAGACCTGCGGCTGCCCACCTTCCCCTCGCGCTTGCCGCTGCTGCACCTAGACCGCGTGTATGTGCGCGGCATGCAACTGCTGCACGCACACGTGCCGCATGGCCTTGCGTGGCGGCGCATGTCGGACCACCTGCCGCTGATCGCGCACCTGGGGTGGGTTTGAAACGGGCGCTGCAACCCGGCCACCGCCTGCGCCTGCTCGAAGGCGGGGCGGCGCTGTTTGCGGCCATGGTGCAGGCCATAGACCGCGCGCAGCACCTGGTGCACGTAGAAACCTATATTTTCGAGTTTGCCCACGACGCGCTGCAAGTGGCCGAGGCGCTTGAGCGCGCGGCCCAACGCGGGGTGCAGGTGCGGCTGGTGCTGGATGCCTTTGGGGTTCCAGACGTGCCGCCCGATTGGCGCGCCCGCTTTGCTGCCGCTGGGGTGCAGTGGCGCTTTTACCGGCCGCTGGGCCGGGTCGGGCTGCTGCTGCCGCGCAACTGGCGCCGCCTGCACCGCAAGTTGTGCGTGATCGATGGGCTGCTGGGCTTTTGCGGTGGCATCAACCTGATCGACGACCGCGACGACGTGTTGCTCGGGCGCTTGGCTGCACCGCGGCTGGATTACGCGCTGCAAGTGAGCGGGCCGCTGGTGCTCGAGATGCTCGAAGCCATGGAGCAGCTCTGGTGGCGCATGCTGGCGCTGCGGTCGGCGCGCCAGCGCGAATTTCGCGCCGCTTGGGCAGCGCTGCGCGCCGGTCTGCCCAACCCCGAGCCGTGGCCGTGGTGGGAGCATGCCGTGCACCCGGGTCGGCCGCAATTGGAGCAGTCGGTGGCGGGTGCGCCAGCCGTGTTTTTGTTGCGCGACAACCTGCGCCACCGGCACGAGATCGAGCGCGCCTACTTGGCCGCGATCGAACAGGCGCGCACCGAAATCGTGCTCGCCAACGCCTATTTCATCCCCGGGCGGCGCCTGCGCAGCGCGCTGGTGCGGGCGGCGCAGCGCGGGGTGCGGGTGCGGCTGTTGCTGCACGGCAAGTATGAGCGGTTTTTGCAATACCACGCCGCGCGCCCGGTGTATCACCAGTTGCTGGCCGCCGGGGTGCAAATCCACGAATACGCCCCCAGCTCGCTGCACGCCAAGGTGGCGGTGGTCGACGGGCGCTGGGCCACGGTGGGCTCGTGCAACCTCGACCCAGTCAGTCTGCTGCTCACCCGCGAGGCCAACGTGGTGACGACCGACCCCGCCTTTGCGCGCCTGCTGCGCAACCGCCTAGACGAACTGCTGGGCAGTGCCGGTGAGCGCGTGGATGCCAAGCGACTCGCCAGCCGACCCTGGCACCAGCGCCTGCTGGATCGGCTGGCCTTTGGCATCATGCGTGCGATGCTCTACTTGGGTGGCTACCGCTACTAAAATTGCCCCTAAGCACCCAGTTCAGGGCGGCACATAGCCCCAGCCCACGTGGGGCCGCCCACAGCCGGCGCGGCGCTGACGCCGCGCCGATGGTGATAGGATGCCTCCCATGTTGATGCCAGCCCCCCACCCCGAGGCCGACAGCGCCGCCCATGAAGGCGTGCCCATGTCGGTCGTCATACGCCAGCGCCTGCAGGCGGCCCGCAAGCGCTTTCACGCCAACGACAACATCGCTGACTTCGTGCAACCCGGCGAGCTCGAAGCCCTGCTCGACGAAGTGACCGGCAAAATGCAGGGTGTGCTCGACAGCTTGGTGATCGACACCGCGCACGACCACAACACCGACCAAACCGCGCGCCGCGTGGCCAAGATGTACCTCAAAGAGGTGTTTGCCGGCCGCTACGTGCACGCCCCGGCGATCACCGAATTCCCCAACGCCGAGCACCTCAACGAGCTCATGATCGTGGGCCCGATCACCGTGCGCAGCGCCTGCAGCCACCACCTGTGCCCGGTGATCGGCCAAATCTGGGTCGGGGTGTTGCCCAACGAGCACACCAACGTCATCGGCCTGTCCAAATACGCCCGCTTGGCCGAATGGGTCATGGGGCGGCCCCAAATCCAGGAAGAAGCCGTGGTGCAACTGGCCGACCTGATTCAAGAAAAAACCCAACCCGATGGCCTGGCGATCGTGATGGAGGCCAGCCACTACTGCATGGCTTGGCGCGGCGTAAAAGACATGGACAGCCGCATGATCAACTCGGTCATGCGCGGCGTGTTTTTAAAAGACAGCAACTTGCGGCGCGAATTTTTGTCGCTCATTTCCAGGGGTAAATAAATGCTGGTGCGCCTGCTCTACGTTAGCCGCGCTTGCGAGCGCGACCTCGAGGCCTCGATCGAGTCGATTGTGGCCACTGCGCGCCAACACAACCTGCAAAACGGCATCACCGGCATCTTGTGTTATGGCGGCGGCATTTACGTACAAGCCATCGAGGGCGGGCGGGAGGCTGTGAACCGGCTGTATCGCCAGATCGTGGCCGATGCGCGCCACACCGACGTCGAGTTGCTGCACTACGAAGAAATATCCGAGCGCCGCTTTGGCGGTTGGACCATGGGGCAGGTGAAGCTGAGCCGGCTTAACACCTCGGTGGTGCTCAAGTACTGCGAAAAACCCGAATTCAACCCCTACGGCATGTCGGGCCGGGTGTCGCTGGCGCTGCTCGAAGAGCTCATGGCCACGGCCTGCATCATCGGTCGGGCCTGATGGCCGCTTAGGCTGCGCGCTGCCGCCCCGATGACGCCCCGCACACCAAACAGATGGGGTCGCGCACCAGCTGCAGCGGCTGAAAATCGCTGCGCAGGGCGTCGAGCAGCAGCAGGCGCCCCACCAAGTTCGAGCCCATGCCCGACAGCAGCTTGAGCGCCTCGGCGGCCTGCATCGAGCCCACCAGCCCCACCAGTGGCGCCAGCACGCCCAGCGTGGCGCAGCGCGTCTCTTCGGGGGCTTGGGCTTCGGGGAACACGCAGGCATAGCAGGGCGAGGCCGGTTGGCGCGGGTCGTACACCGCCAATTGGCCGTCGAAGCGGATCGCCGCACCCGAGACCAGCGGCACCCGGTGGCGCACGCTGGCGCGGTTGAGGGTGTGGCGGGTGGCGAAGTTGTCGCAGCAATCGAGCAGCACATCGGCCGATGACAGCAGCTGATCGAGCAAGGTCGGGTCGGCGCACTGCGCCCAGGTGTCGATGCGCAGTTCGGGGTTGAGGGCGCGCATGGCCAGCGCCGCCGATTCCACCTTGGGCCAGCCGATGCGCTCTTGCGTGTGGGCAATCTGGCGCTGCAGATTGGTGCCATCGACCACGTCATGATCGACCAGGCTGATGCGCCCAACGCCAGCCGCCGCCAGATACAGCGGCGGCTGGCGTTGGGCGCATCAGCCT
>Ga0209105_100132_pt1 | contig 26171 bp, 28 predicted proteins | sample SedPBSmetaG_FD_184158 | JGI IMG/M metagenome (GOLD analysis project Ga0209105, IMG submission 184158) | Freshwater sediment bacterial and archeal communities from Indian Creek, Illinois, USA to study Microbial Dark Matter (Phase II) -... | ecosystem: Environmental > Aquatic > Freshwater > Creek >...
GCAGGGGCCTTTGTCTGTGGTGAAGAGACCGCCCTGTTGGCCTCTATTGAGGGTCGGCGCGGCGAGCCTCGCCCGCGTCCCCCATATCCAGCCGTCAAAGGGCTGTGGGGCAAGCCGACCCTTATTAATAATGTAGAAACTTTTGCTAATATTTGCCCCATTATTCTCTATGGGGCCGAGTGGTATTCACGCATCGGAACGGAGAAGAGCAAGGGCACGAAAGTGTTCGCCGTCGCCGGCAATATCAACAATACGGGCTTGGTAGAAGTGCCCATGGGCATGACGCTCAGACAAATAGTTTTTGACGTGTGTGGAGGAATTCCGGGTGGCAAGGAGTTTAAGGCCGCACAAACGGGGGGACCTTCCGGCGGCTGTCTGACCAAGGTGCAGCTAGATGTGGCCATGGAATACGAGGCCCTTGTCGCGGAGGGCAGCATGATGGGTTCGGGCGGTCTGATTGTCATGGATGAAGATGCCTGCATGGTTGACATGGCGCGTTTCTTCCTAGATTTTACGCAGGACGAGTCCTGTGGCAAATGTACGCCTTGTCGCATCGGCACCAAGAGGATGCTGGAGATTCTCGACCGCATGACCAAGGGCGAAGGGCGCGTGGGAGATATTGAAGCGCTCTATGGTTTGGCAGAGAATATTCGCGAGACATCCCTCTGCGGCCTGGGGCAGTCCGCGCCAAATCCAGTGTTATCGATGATTAAGCATTTTCGCAGTGAATACGAGGCGCACATTCGTGAAAAGCGCTGCCCGGCTGGGGTTTGTCAGGCGCTGATTAGCTACAACATCATTGCCGGTAAATGCCGCGGCTGCGGTCTGTGTGCGCGGGTCTGTCCTACATCCGCCGTTTCGGGCAAACCCAAAGAAGTCTACCGCATTCTGCGCGAAAAGTGCGTAAACTGTGGCGCATGTCTGGAGAAATGTCCATTTGGCGCCATCGTGCGTTCTTAGTGGAGGGAAAACAATGCAAGAAATGATTAAGCTAACCATTGACAGTAGGGTTATCGAAATCGCGAAAGGGAGCACCGTGCTGCAGGCAGCACGGCAAGCTGGCGTGTCTATACCCACTCTCTGCTTCATGGAGAAAATCAACGAAATTGGCGCTTGTCGGGTGTGTGTGGTCGACCTCGCCGGGTACAGGGGGCTACAGGCGTCATGCGTACTCGAGGTATCGCCTGATATGGTAGTGCGTACCAATACGCCAGCAGTGCGGCAAGCTCGCCGCATAAACATCGAGCTCTTGTTGTCTAATCACCCCGACACCTGCTTGACGTGCGCACGGAACACGAGCTGCGAATTGCAGCAGCTAGCCCATGCACAAGGCGTGAGCAATATCACATATGCCGGAGGAAAATCAGAGTGGCCGCTCGATTTGACGAACAAAGCCCTAGTGCGCGACCCTAACAAGTGTATACTTTGTCGCCGCTGCGTGGCTGTGTGTCACGAGGTGCAGGGCGTAGGGGTTATCTCTGTAGCGCGGCGCGGTTTCAACTCGATTATAGCTCCCGATGCCAATCGTGAGCTCAAGTCCACCACTTGCGTGTTTTGTGGCCAGTGCGCGGCCGTCTGCCCCACGGCGGCCATCACTGAGGTAGATAATACGGCTAAAGTATTCAGCGCTATCGGCAACAAAGAACATGTAGTGGTGCAAGTAGCGCCGGCGGTGCGTGTTGCCATCGGCGAGGAATTTGGTTTGCCGCGAGGAGCAGTATCGACTGGGCAACTCGTGACTGGGCTGCGTATGTTAGGCTTCACCGCCGTCTTTGACACCGACTTTGCGGCTGATTTGACGATTGTGGAAGAAGCACATGAGCTGATCGAGCGGGTCAAGGTGGGCGGAACACTGCCACTAATGACCTCATGCAGTCCCGGTTGGATAAAGTTTGTGGAGCATTTTCACCCTGAATTCATCCCCAACTTGTCATCTTGCAAGTCCCCCATGCAAATGATGGGGGCTCTAGTTAAGAGTTACTATGCGGAGAAGGTAGTGGGGTTAGCACCTGATAAAATTGTGTCGGTAGCGGTTATGCCCTGTACTGCCAAAAAATTCGAGGCCAGCCGGCCCGAGTTTGCTCATGACGGTGTCGCCGACGTAGATGTCGTGCTGACGACGCGAGAACTAGCGCGCATGCTCAAAGTGGCAGGTATCGACCTAGCCAAGCTACCCGCCAGTGAATTTGAGGCGCCGCTTGGTATATCGACGGGAGCCGCCGTTATTTTCGGTGCAAGTGGTGGCGTTATGGAGGCGGCACTACGCACGGCCTACGAGTGGATCGCCGAGCAAACTCTCGAAAAGCTTGATTTTACGGCGGTGAGAGGTCTAGAGGGCGTCAAAGAGGCCAGCGTGGAGATCCCTAAGCTTGGTTTAGTCAAGGTAGCGGTCGTCAATGGGCTAGGTAACGCCGCTAGACTCTTAGCCCGCCTGGCGGCGGGTGAGGTAGAGTATCATTTTATCGAATTTATGGCCTGTCCTGGTGGCTGCCTAGGTGGAGGCGGTCAACCACGTATCAAGCATGAAGAAGCGGCCGAGGGTAAGCAGGCCCGCTTAGCTAGCATCTACACCATCGATAAAGAGTCCGCTCTACGCAAGAGTCACGAAAACCCCGCTGTAAAAAACCTGTATGCCGATTACTTGGGTGAAGTAGGTGGCGATAAGGCCCATCATCTCTTGCACACGCACTTTGTCGCCCGCGGGCGTTTTCCATGGCGCCAAGGTTAGTTGTTGTCTTATGTCCCACCATGAGTTAAACTTAACAAGGTGCAATACTGTCCGTTAATAAAGTAATGAATCGAATCTTCTACAGTTTGAGGAGTGAAAAATCGTGGCGAAGTCTTTTACCGGCGGAATTCATCCTCCTTACCGCAAAGTAGCCACAGCAGTGCCCATCGGGTTCCTAAGTGCGCCCAAAATTCTCGCCATCCCTTTATTGCAGCACATCGGGAAAGAGTGTCATCCGCTGGTGGCGGTGGGTGAGCGCGTACTCATGGGGCAAGAGATTGGTGGGGTGGGGGACTCTTTGGCTGCGCCTGTACACGCCTCGGTGTCTGGCGTGGTGGTGGCGATCGAGCCGAGGCCCCACATTAATGGCCGGCTAATAAAGTCCATTATAATTGAAAATGATTTTCTCGACGAAAAACATCCCAGTGTTGTGCCTAGGCCGCAGGTGGACAACCTCACCCGTGAGGAGCTCGTCGCGCTCATTCGCGCGATGGGTGTTGTAGGCATGGGTGGTGGAGGTTTTCCTACATATGCGAAGCTACAAGGGAAGTCAGCGCAAAAGATCGACACTGTGCTCTTAAATGGCGCAGAATGTGAACCTTACTTGTCAGCTGATCACCGCATCATGGTCGAGTTCCCCGATGAAGTGATTTACGGCCTGCGTTGCCTGATGAAAGCAAGTGGGGCGGGTGCCGGGCATATCGGGGTAGAAGAGAACAAGCCCGATGCCCTAGCTGCCATGCGCTTGGCGGCGGCACCTTACCGCGACATCACCGTGACATCTCTCGCCGTTAAATATCCGCAAGGGGCTGAGCTACAGCTCATCCATTCCTGCTTAGGCAAGGACGTGCCTCCCGGCAAGTTGCCCTTCCATGTGGGTGTGGTCGTCAACAATGTTCACACGGCCCAGGCTATTGCGCGCAGCATGACCACAGGCATGCCGTCCGTAGAGCGTGTAATCACTGTGGGAGGCGAGTGCGTGACTGCGCCTGGCAATGTGTGGGTGCGAATCGGCACCACTTTTGCCGACGTGCTGGCGGAACGTGGGCTTACTTGTGCCCCCTACAAACTAATTTCTGGTGGTCCGCTCATGGGCATGACCATGTACACCCCCGAGGTTGCCGTTACGAAATGCACTTCGGGCATACTGGCACTGTCACGCCAAGAATCCGGTACTCCCGTGGCTGGCGCTTGCGTGCGCTGTGCGAATTGCGTGGATGTCTGCCCCATGTTTTTACAGCCGACCACTTTGGCGCATTATGCCATGAAGGGGCGCACAGAAGAAGCAGAGGCCATTGGGGCGCTTGATTGTCGGGAGTGCGGCCCTTGCGCCTATGTCTGCCCCGCTGGCATACCGCTCGTGCAGTGGATTCGCCTCGTCAAATCAGATATTTATGCCCGTCAGACCCGATAAAGCGATTTTCCAGGAGGGCAAGATAGTGGAGATAAAGAAGTTCGCGGTATCATCTTCACCCCATTTACACAGCGGAGCTACTGTTCGCCAAGCCATGATATTGGTTATGCTGGCTTTAGCACCAGCTGCTCTTTTTGCCGTTTTCCATTTTGGCATGTACGTGGTGGCCATACTGTTGACGGGTGTGCTATCAGCGGTTCTCGCTGAGGTAGCCATTCTTCACTTTCTAAAAAAGCCGCTGGCTACGGTGTTTGATGGCAGTGCTACCCTTACAGGGCTACTTTTGGCCATGAATGTGCCCGCTGGTGCGCCCCTGTGGATGGTAGCCATAGGCTCATTTCTCGCCCTTGCCATTGGCAAGCATGTCTTTGGGGGCTTAGGTTACAATCCTTTCAACCCCGCACTGGTCGGCCGGGCCATCCTTGTCGCTTCTTGGCCGGCACACATGACGGCCTGGGTCGGCTCGGGTCTAATGACTTCCGCCACTCCACTGGCACTTAGTCGTGCTGGCGAGTCCTTACCCCCCTACTCCGATCTTCTTTTTGGTTTTAAGGCGGGTAGTATCGGTGAAGTGGCCGTCCTGTTGCTCTTTGTGGGAGGCGTGTTCCTCATCTATAAGAAGATTATCGACTGGAAAATACCCTTCTTTTATATCGGGACTGTGGCGCTTATGACTTGGGCTTTGCCTGCGCGTGGGCAAGTCGGCTACTTTGCTGGCGACCCACTCTTCCATGTCCTTTCAGGCGGACTGATGTTTGGGGCCTTCTTTATGGCTACGGATTGGGTGACTACACCCGTTACCAAACTAGGACGAGTCATTATGGGTCTAGGGGCTGGCCTGATTACTGCTGTCATCAGGCTATATGGTGGACTGCCAGAAGGGGTGACCTTCGCCATTCTCATTATGAATGCGCTCACTCCCTTAATTGATCGCTATACAATGGGGCGCCGTTTTGGCGTCCGCTAGGAGGATATGATGGGCAGTTTACGAGTATTTTGGCGTGGCCTTCTTGATGAAAATCCCGTTTTCCGGCTATTGTTGGGCATGTGTCCAATCTTGGCTGTGTCCACCGCGGCCATAAATGGCCTCGGCATGGGCTTGGCGGCGACGGCTGTCTTGGTAGCGAGTAATATTCTCATTTCACTTTTGCGCTCGATTATCCCCGACAAAATACGCATTCCCTGTTACATTGTCATTATTGCCACATTTGTCACCATGGTTGACCTCCTAATGGAAGCCTTTGTGCCAGGGTTGCACGGAGTGCTCGGGATTTTTATTCCGTTAATTGTTGTCAACTGCATTATCCTGCAGCGGGCTGAAGCCTTCGCCTCGAAGAACGGCGTATTCCTTTCGGCCATCGACGGCATTGGTATGGGGCTTGGTTTCACCTTGGCGCTCATCATCTTAGCCTCGATACGCGAAGTACTTGGTGCAGGTACTTTTTTTGGCCTGACCCTCATGCCGGCAGCTTTTGAGCCCATGAAGCTCATGGTTTCGCCACCAGGGGCCTTTATAGGCCTTGGCCTGATTATCGGCCTGATCAACTACGTACAGAATCTGCGGGAGGTGCGTCGCCGTGCCTAATCTGTTTGTCATTTTTTTTGGGGCTATTCTGATCAACAACTTTGTCCTGACGCGGTTTCTCGGTATCTGCCCCTTCTTAGGTGTGTCGCGCAAGGTTGAAACGGCCATCGGCATGAGCCTCGCCGTAATTTTTGTTATGACAGTAGCCTCTTTGGCGACATGGACCATACAGACCTACTTGCTAATCCCTTTCGAGATGCTATACCTACGCACCATCGCCTTTATTTTAATCATCGCCGTGCTCGTGCAGTTTGTCGAAATGGTGATGCTTAAAGTCACGCCGACGCTGTACCAGGCCTTAGGCGTCTACCTTCCCCTTATTACAACTAACTGCGCGGTACTTGGCGTTACACTCATTAATCTCAACGAGAACTACACACTTGTCGAGTCCCTCGTGCACGGTTTTGCCGGCGCGGTAGGTTTTGGCTTGGCCATTGTCGTCTTTGCTGGTATCAGGGAGCGCCTAGACTATGCCCCTATTCCGAAGGCCCTAGAGGGCTTTCCCATCGCCCTTATTGTGGCGGGCCTCTTGTCTATGTCTTTTCTGGGCTTTCAAGGTTTGTTGTAAGGAGGGGTCTTTGTGCAGCTAGATGTTCGCTCTGTATTAATCGCCCTAGCGTCTTTAGGGGGGCTAGGCCTTCTTTTTGGTGCAGGCCTAGGGCTCGCCGCCAAGAAGTTTGCTGTGCCCACTGACCCATTATATGACCAGGTCTTGGTCGCCTTGCCTGGCGCGAACTGCGGGGGTTGCGGCTACCCAGGATGTGCGGCCTATGCCGCGGCTGTGGTCAAGGGAGAAGTTGGCATTAATAAATGCCCTGTCGGTGGCAATGACCTGCTCGTTAATTTGAGCCGCATCATGAACCTGGCGCCCCTACCAAAAGCGGAACGCCAGGTGGCTACCCCCTACTGCGACGGGGGCGATATTGAAGCCGTCAGTAGTTTTGCCTATGAGGGCATACCAGATTGCGTGGCAGCCAACGCCATGCTTGGCGGGGATAAGGCCTGCCGGTATGGCTGTCTGGGCTATGGCACCTGTGTCAAGTTATGTGTATTTGGCGCCCTCAGCATGGACGATAACCGTATTCCGGTTGTCGATGCAGTGAAGTGCACAGCCTGCGGCATGTGTGTGAAGGGTTGCCCTAGACTGATTTTCTCTCTTCGGCCGGCTGAAAAGCGTGTTCATATCCGCTGCCGTTCCCATGATAAGGCGAAAGAAGTGCGTAAGAACTGCAAGGTTGGTTGTATCTCCTGCGGCATCTGCGTAAGGGTTTGCCCTACCAAGGCCATTTCTCTAGACGACAGTCTGGCAGTAATCGACTATGAAAAATGCACAAATTGCGGGCTATGTGTAGAGAAATGCCCCATGAAAACTATTCATGGCTGATTTACTGCCGAGCTCCTCGCTCGGCGGTTATCTTAGGAGGTAGTCAATTGAAGCTAAAACAGTTGTTGTTCGCGGTCTTGTTGCTTGGTATAGTTAGTGGTGCGTGGGTCCTACAGGGATACATGAGTATGGAGTCGGCGCGACGCGATGTACTGATGATGGATACTTTTGTGAGCGTCCTCGCGGACGGCCGCCAAGCGGAAAAAGTGTTAGATGACGCTATGGTGGAAATGCAGCGCCTAGAGGCGCTACTGTCCGCGCATGTCGCGGGCAGCGATGTCTACCGCATCAATAATGCTCGTGGAGAGCAAGTGTCCGTTAGTGCAGAGACCATTGAAGTTCTAGTTGTGGCAGAAGAGGCCTTTCGCAAAAGCAATGGCGCTTTCGATGTGACGCTCGGTGCCGTGCTCAAGCTCTGGGGCTTTGGCACAGATGACAGGCATGTGCCTAGTGCTGCCGAACTATTAGAGGTTATGGCTGGCGTCGGTTTTGCCCAGGTAGAGTTTAGTCGCGAAGACCAGTGGGTGCGCCTTAAGCATCCAGAGACTCGCCTTGATTTTGGGGGCGTGGCCAAAGGGTTTATTGTGGACCGGGCTGCCGAATTCATTGCTGACCGCGGCATCAGACATGCGGTAGTAGATGCAGGGGGTGATGTGCGCATTGTCGGCGGGCGCCCGAATATCCCCCGTTGGCGCGGTGCGCGCCCAGCCCGCGTGGGGGTGCAAGACCCCGTCACTCGCGCGAATCTTATAGCTGTAGTCAGCGTTATGGATGCCGCTGTCCTGACTTCTGGTGATTACGAGCGTTACTTTATGGAGGATGGGGTGCGCTACAGTCACATTATCGACCCCCGTACGGGTAGGCCGGTGCAAGGACTTTCGAGCGTGACCATTGTTGCCAGCAAGGCCGTCGTTGCTGATGCCCTCGCGACCGCGGTGATGGTGCTCGGCCCGGAGGCGGGGATGTCGCTTATTGAGGCGTTAGATGGTGTAGAGGCTCTTTTAATCACTGCCGAGCAAGAATTGATCATGTCTTCGGGCATGGCGGCACTGACGGAAATATTACGGTAGACTGGCGGTGGCGAACGTAAACACACAGGCACTAGTGCGAAACTCGCTGCTAGTAGCGGGCGCAGCAGCCCTCCATGTGCTAGAAGCAGTGCTGCCGAACCCTTTCACGGTGTTACTTGGCCCGGGTGCCAAGCTTGGGCTCGCCAACATCGTCACTTTAGCGGCAGTTTTGGCGTATGGCGCCAAGAGTGCAACTTTCATTGCGGCCCTGCGTGCCATCATTGGGGGTCTTCTGGGCGGTACATTTCTCACTTTCGGCTTTTTTCTCAGCTTTGCGGGGGCCGTTACCAGTGCGTTAGTCATGGGATATGTGGGAAAATTCGGCGGGGCACGAGTGAGTGCCATTGGCCTCAGCATGCTCGGAGCGGTCACACACAATGTGACACAACTCTTCGTAGCAGCCTTACTTGTCAACCACTTTGGCTTAATGGTGCACCTACCCTATCTGCTATTTTTTGCCGTGCCCACCGGATATTTTGTCGGACTAGTGGGCAAGATGCTCTATCGATACTTGCCCAAGGAGGTACTGCGAAATGGCGCGATCCGGAAAATCTAGGCGAAGTGGTTGGTTGCTATTCTTGCTGCTTATTGTGGGTGTATTCCTGGGGGGGCTCCTCAGCAGTTTTTTCGGGGATTACTTGCCTTTTCTCACTTGGTCAAGCCCGACCTATGGTATTGCTCCACCTTTTGCTTTAGACTTAGGCATGCTCTCTCTCACCTTTGGCCTTACGCTGCGCCTATCGGTGGCGGGTGTACTGGGGCTAGCCATGGGTTACCTGGCTTTTCGGGCGCTTTGATGCGGCCGATTTACTTAGCTTCGGCTTCGCCCCGCCGCCTTGAGCTACTGCGGCAGATTGGTGTAGAACCCATTGTTGTCCCCTCTAGCTTTGCGGAGGGGGAGGTGCTCTGGGGAGACCCAGGTCTAGTCGCCACGGAGTATGCGCTTGGCAAGGCGCGGGGGGCTATCTCAGAGGATCTTCTTTTGCCAGAAGACGCTATTATTGTAGGGGCAGATACAGTTGTGGCCCTGCAGGGGGAGATTTTTGGCAAGCCGCGCGACAAAGACCATGCTAGGCAAATGCTGCAGCGCCTATCTGGACGGGTGCATGAAGTAGTCTCTGGCATCGCCCTATTAAGGCCTAATGGTCAGTACCTGCTCGACAGCGTGTGCACCGCGGTAACATTTCGACTTCTGACGGGGCAAGAAATCGCTTCCTATGTTGCCACTGCTGAGCCGTTTGACAAAGCAGGGGCCTATGGCATTCAAGGTCGTGGAGCACTGTTAGTCGATAGTATCCGCGGTTGTTATGCCAATGTAGTGGGTCTGCCACTGACAAAGCTCTGTGCGCTACTCAGGCAGTGGGATGTGGACTTGACCGAGACTTGGAGGTAGGGTCATGGCGATACAGGACTTGCCCCGCGCGGAGCGCCCGCGCGAGAGGCTGCTTTTAAGAGGCGCACATCAGCTCTCTAATTCGGAACTCTTGGCTATTCTCATGGCGACTTCGGGCCTTAAGGGCGAAAATGTGCTCGATTTGGCCCATCGTGTGCTTGCTAAGGCGGGTGATGTGGGCAAGCTCATCCACATGAGCTACAGTGAGCTGTGCGAAATTAAGGGGATAGGCCCCGCCAAGGCGGTGCTCATCTTGGCGGTGATTGAATTGTCGCGGCGCATGCATCTCACGGGCAGCGAGCCTGTGATGATAAAGTCGCCGCGTGACGTGCAGTATATATTGGCGGAGAGATTTCGTTTCGAGGAGAAGGAGCGTTTTTATGCCGTGCTCCTCAATACTAAAAATCGCCTACTTGGCCTGGAAGAAGTGTCTGTCGGCAGCCTGAACTCGTCCATTGTGCATCCGCGTGAAGTTTTTCGCGCGGCCATCCGGCATAGCGCCGCCTCGGTCATTGTCGCCCATAATCATCCTAGTGGAGACCCTACCCCCTCGCGCGAAGACATAGAGGTCACGCGTAGGCTTATGGAGGCTGGCAGAATTGTGGGCATCGAGGTTCTGGACCACGTTATTTTTGGCCACGAGGTTGTACTAAGTCTTAAAGAAAAGGGACTTACGTAAAGGAGTAGAAGTCATCTGATGAATTTTTTGAATCGGTACTTCGCGCGAGATATGGGCATTGATCTAGGAACGGCTAACACACTAGTCTATGTAAGAGGAAGAGGGATCGTCCTTAGAGAGCCATCTGTGGTGGCGATAAACCGTGATACTCAGGAGATCCTCGAAGTAGGGGAGGCCGCCAAGGCGATGATCGGTCGTACGCCGGGGCATATTATTGCCGTGCGCCCCCTCAGAGACGGTGTCATAGCTGATTTTGACATCACGCAGAAAATGCTTAAGGCTTTCATTCGCCGCGCCACGAAGAACGGTTATTTCTTTCGGCCACGGGTCATTGTCTGCGTGCCGGCGGGAGTGACTGAGGTCGAGAAGCGGGCAGTCAAAGACGCCACCATTAACGCTGGTGCTAGGGAGGCGTACACCATTGAAGAACCCATGGCTGCGGCGATAGGGGCGGGGCTGCCTGTCAATGAACCACGAGGTAGCATGATTGTGGACATCGGCGGGGGCACCACGGAAGTAGCCGTAATCAGCCTAGGGGGTATAGTCACTCATCAGTCTATACGCTCGGGTGGCGATGAAATGGACGAAGCGATCGTCGTCTATGTGAAAAAGAATTACAGTCTTTTAATTGGCGAGAGGACCGCCGAAGAAGTAAAAATCACTATAGGTTCTGCCTACCCCATGGGCGAGCAAGTGATGGAAGTGCGCGGGCGCGACTTAGTGACCGGATTGCCCAAGACCTTGACCTTAAGTTCCATAGAGGTGCGCCAGGCCCTAGCAGAGACTGTAAAAGGTATAGTCGAGGCTGTCAAGGCGACACTCGAACGCACACCGCCAGAGCTGGCCTCCGATGTCATGGATCGCGGCATGGTGATGGCGGGCGGAGGTGCCTTGCTTAGAGGACTAGACAAGTTGATAGCAATGGAAACTGGCATACCAGTGCTCATGGCAGAAGATCCGCTCACTGCGGTGGTCGAGGGAGCAGGAAAAACGTTTGATCACTTGAATCTATTAAGGAGACTAGACTCATCGCCCAAAAATAGATAGTGGGGACTGATTAAGGTGTTATGGGGGCGCAACAGGCAGCTCATTCTCGTGGCGCTCGTGGCCTTTGGGCTCCTGGGGTTGTTGATGTTCTCCGCGCGCGAGGGAGCCAACATTTCTTTCGTAGAACGTCATATCAGCGGAGCCGCCGCGCCTCTACAGAGGGCGGTAGCAGCTGCTGTGGACTTCGGACGACGCACTACGCGTTTTTTCGTCGAGCTAAGGCATCTTAGTCGCGACAACGAGCGGCTCCGGGCGGAAATTGCGACTTTGCAGTTCCAGAACGCCAATTTACTGGAGAATAAGGCTGAGGCCGAGAGACTGCGTGAGCTACTTGCTTATCGTGATGAGCGCCCATTGCTACCTTTGACTTTGGCGCGTGTCGTTTCGCGAGGGTTAGTGGCATGGCATAGCGAAGTGATTATTGATAGAGGTTCGCGACACGGTATCACTCGCGATGATCCAGTGGTGACGCCTAGCGGGGCCGTGGGGAGAATTATCGAAGTGACCGAGAGTACGTCGACTGTTCTCCTCATCACTGACCCGCGCAGTGGTATCGCGGCGATGGTGCAGGCTAGTCGCTTGGTTGCCATCGCGGAGGGCGATCCCAGCGCGCGCGGCATGGTGCGCATGCCGCGCTTACCGCGCGACTTTGCGATCAACGAGGGGGACGTCATTGTCACCTCGGGCATAGGAGCCATTTTCCCGCGAGATCAAGTTTTCCTGATCGGTCATGTGCAGGAGATTTTTGTCAGCGCTGATGGCCTGCTTAAATTTGCCCGCATTGTGCCTGCAGTCAACTTAGACCGTTTGGAAGAAGTATTTGTGTTAAGACGTGGTGCGCCTTGAGGCGGGCCTTTTTAAGTGTGGGATTACTTGGCATTGTCGCCGTAATTCTGCATGGCACGGTGTTACCACATTTCGCGATTTTTGGCGGCAGGCTCAATGTTCTCGTTGCGGTTGTAACTGTAGTGGCCCTATCTTACGGTGCTCTAGCTGGCCTCTTGGCCGGCCTCTGGATAGGGATTATGGCCGACATGGTTCTCGGCACCGCTCTTGGCCTGTCCGCACTTCCCCTAGTCCTCATAGGGTACTTTACGGGCCACCTAGAGAGGCATATTTTTAGGGACGCCTACCTTGTTCCGGTTGTAGTCGGATTTGTGGGGACGGCGTTTTTTGAAATCGCGGTACTCGTGCTCTCGAACGTAGTTTTTGCTGTATGGTGGCGCAGGGCATTTTTGACTGTCTTTATCCCGACCATACTCATCAATGCCGCCCTGATGCCCATGCTGCATGGGTGGCTGACAAAAGTACTGCCGCGCCATGGAGAGGAGAGGGACTAGGTGGAGAAAGAATTCCCCAAGCGTCTGAATGTAATGATCCTAGCTATTCTCATCCTCTTGTCCATTATGGTCTTTCGCCTCGGCATGTTGCAAATTGTTTTTGGTACATATTATCGGCAAAGCGCTGATGAAAACAGATTCCGCCAAATCATACAACTAGCACCTCGTGGCAATATTGTGGATTCGCGTGGCGTGGTACTGGCCAGTAATGAGCCCGGCTACTTCGTCTCCATGTATCATACCCGCGCGCCTGAGCTCGAGCAAATTTTAGAACGATTGGTCATGATCCTTGACCCCGCCGGTGCTGACCCAGAAATAACGGTCGCCGCGTTTAAGAATCGCTTTCACGCCAATCGCTTTAGACGTTGGCAGCCAGTTCGCCTGACCGATAACCCTCTGTCGTTCCATGACCCGAGGTTGCTCCTCATCGAAGAAAGGCGCCTTGAACTGCCGGGTGTCTTTGTCGAAGTGCAGCCGGTGCGGAGTTACCCCTTAGGGAGTGTTGCTAGTCATATTCTAGGAGGTTTGGGGCGCTTTACGGGGGGAGCGCAAGAACTTCGCGCCCTAGTTGAGGCTGGTCTTACCGGCTACAGGCTAGACAGCCGAGTGGGGAGATGGGGAGTAGAGGCCGCCTTTGAGTTCGTGGCCCCACATCTCTCTTTGCGTGGTGTCGATGGGTCGCAGGTAGTCGAAGTTGACAAGCTCAGCCGCCTGATGCGCGAGGTGGAGAGAATAGAGCCGCTGCCAGGTAACAATGTGCACCTAACTATTGACGCCATGTTGCAGCAAAATATCGAGACTTGGCTTGTCAATGAGTATCTGCCAAACCTCCGTGCGACCACTGCGCCTGCGGCGCGTGAGGTAGCTGTTGTGGCCCTTGACCCCCGTGATGGGCGTATCTTGGCCTTTATTAGCGTGCCTACTTTTGCGCCAGTCCATCTTTCGCGCGACTTTGCGGCATTAAGCGCTGACCCAGATCGACCACTAGAGGCTAAGCCTCTGGTTGCGGCTGCCCCCGGCTCAGTTTTTAAGCCCATAACAGAAATTGCGGGCATAGTCTCAGGTGCGAAAGAGAGCTTAAACCGAAGACCACCTGTCGTCTGCACCGGGCGACTACATGATGAGGCCATGCTCGGACCGCGGGGGAAGGGCTGCTGGATCGAGCAGTTTGGCACAGGGCACGGACAGGTAGACGATCTTGATGCGATGAGGGTGTCCTGCAATATCTATTTTTTTCAGCTTAGTTTTGAGTTGCTGCGCTCATTAGGGACGGCCCATGTTCTAGACCAGATCGCCAACGTCGCAGCTTTTTTTGGCCTGGGAGTGCGCTCCCCGCTACCATTAGTTGGATTCAGGAATGACACGGGCATATTGCCCACCAGTGAGGGTTTTCGCGAAGGCATTAGGTCTCACTTGCGGCGTAACCCCTTCGACCGGCGTCCGCTAAATCCCTTCCCTGGCGAAGTTGCCGACATTGCTATTGGCCAGGGTGGGCAGAGTTACACTCCCCTGCAAGTGGCTAATTTTATGGCTATGTTGGCGACGGGCCACCGCTTTCAGCCCTTTATAGTTGACAGGGTCGTTTCGGCAGCAGGGACGGTAGTAGACAGGACCAATCCTGAACTTTTGGCCTCCTTGGTAAGAACGCCCGAAAATCAGGCTGGGCTCATAGATGATACCCAGTGGCGCCATCTAAAAGAGGGCCTGCGCCAAGTGACCCAGGTCACAGGTCTTGGCCTCAACAGTGGCACTGCGGGAGGCGTTTTTCGCGGGGCTCCTTACTTTTCCGCTGGCAAAACCGGTACTGCCGAGGTCATGCAGGGCGGCCGTTTTGTCGACTCGCATGGTTGGTTCGCGGGGTGGGCCGCAACTGACGCCGTTAGTACTCCTGAGATAGTCGTTTCCGTGTTGGTCAAGCATGGTCGGAGCGGTGGATCGGCGGCAGCACCTATTGCACGCCGCGTTATGGACGAGTATTTTCGCCTAAAACTAGAAAGAGCAGGTCAGTAGGGTCAGAGCACAACGCCTGGCACTGTGGCGTGTGCCACATGGTATGTCGAAGGCTATATTTAGCCCAGCGATAGCCTGATGGGAAGATAAGTAGCATTGCGGCGTCGCTTTGACGTTGTTTATCGGTAAAGCTTGGGGAGGGGAACATCATGGAAACGCGCACAAACAGCAGAGAACAGGCCATACATCGTCTGCAACAGGTGCTAGAGCATTATAGAGCCAGGCTTTCTCCCGCGCTTAGCTCCACAGCGGCGGCCATCCTCCATCCCAAATTGCCCATAAAAGGCATGGTGCGCCAAGAGGAGTATTCCCTTGTTTGAAGTCTTTGATAGAAAGCTTTGGCGCAGTTTTGACTGGGGGCTGTACTTGTCCTACCTCGGCGTTTCACTTTTTGGGGCACTGATGATTTGGAGTGCATCTCTAAATAATGAATTTGACGATCCGCTACATTATTTCTCCCGACAATTATTGTGGATTATCGCCGGGCAAGTGGTTGTGTTTGTAGCCGTTTACTTCGACTACCAACTATTTGGGGCACTCCGGTGGCCGTTATACTTCGTTACCCTAGGCTTGCTGATCTTAGTTTTAGTCGTAGGGGTAGAGAGGGGTGGAGCGGTAAGATGGCTGAATGTAGGTGGCTTTGTTTTGCAACCGTCAGAATTTGCCAAGCTTGCCGTCGTAATCACCCTTGCCGCTACAGTGGAGAAACTCGGGCGGATTGACTCTCTCTTTAAATTATTTACGGCGACTTTTCATGTCGGTGTGCCCATGGTGCTGGTCGCGATTCAGCCCGACCTAGGCACCTCGCTAGTCTTTCTCGGCATCTTGCTGGCTGTGCTTTACGGGGCAGGCATTACCCGCCAACTGATGGCCTTGCTCGCGGCTCTGGGGTTGACTAGTGCGCCGCTTTTGTGGTTTTACGGCTTAAGAGAGTACCAGCGCAACAGGCTTTTAGTTTTTATAGATCCTGATTTGGATCGTGCCGGCACCGGATATCATCTCTTGCAGTCCATCATTGCCGTTGGCTCAGGCCAATTCACTGGGCGAGGTTTTATGGCCGGGCCGCAGAGTCTACTTAACTTCTTGCCTGCGCAACACACAGACTTTATTTTCTCCGTCGTGGCCGAGGAATTGGGCTTTGTCGGCGCCTTCGCCCTTATTGCCGCTTTGTTCTTCCTAGTCTATCGCTGCTTAAAGACAGCCGCGATTGCCAAGGACGACTTTGGACGTTTTCTCGCCATTGGTGTCGCGATTTGGTTCGCCTTTCAGATTGTCGTCAATATTGGCATGACCATGGGTATGATGCCGGTTACTGGACTTCCTCTGCCATTTATGAGTTATGGAGGAAGTGCTTACTTAGCTTCGTCCTTGGCTGTAGGGATAGTCCTCAATGTGCATTTGCGTCACAGGAAAATTTTGTTTTAGCCCTCATCGCTCCAGTGTCGTGCCTAAAGGATAAGGGTGGTTGGCCTGGTTGGTTGGAGCCCTGTAGCAGGGTGATCTGGTGGATAAAAATATTGCCCGGGAAGTTATCCATGTGTTTTTTGTTTGTCAGATCGTCGCACCCATCTTTTCTAACAGTGTACCTGGCCGTAGGCTATAATAGTAATGAAGCAGATTTCAGGAGGCAAGTGATGATTCCAAAAACAATTGAAAGTCTTCTGCCACGGGTTAACAAGCCGGCACGCTACATCGGGGGCGAGGTTAACGCCGTGAGAAAGGACAAAGAATACTTAGAAGTGAGGGTGGCATTGGCCTTCCCTGACATTTACGAAGTGGGTATGTCGCACCTCGGCTTAAAGGTCCTCTATCGGGTCATCAACGATTTGCCCTATGCCGTAGCGGAGCGCACCTTTGCTACTTGGGTGGACATGGCCGCATTAATGAAGGAAAATGAAGTTTTGCTTTATAGCCTAGAGACTTTTTCTCCCCTTGCCGAATTTGATGTGCTCGGTTTCACTTTGCAGTACGAGCTTAGTTACACCAATATTTTATGGATGTTAGATTTAGCGGGCATTCCCATGCTGGCCGCCGACCGTCAAGGGCAATATCCGCTCGTTATTGTCGGTGGTCCCTGTGCCTATAACGCTGAGCCTTTAGCAGATTTTGTTGATCTTGTGGTTTTGGGCGAAGGTGAAGAAGTAATTATCGATATTTTAGAGGTGCTGCGGCAGGGCAAAGCATTAGGACGCACCAAGCCGGATACACTTAAGGCACTCTCTCGTATCAAGGGCGTCTATGTGCCTAGCTTCTACGAGCCAATATACAATGTCGACGAGTCTTTCCAGGGTTTAAAGGCTAAAGCCGCATGGCTGCCCACGACCATAGAAAAAAGGGTAGTTGCGGCCTTAGGCCCAGAGAATATCCCTACATCGCCCGTGCTACCCTTTATCGATATCGTGCACGATCGCGTATTGCTGGAGATTTTTCGTGGTTGTGCTCGGGGTTGCCGTTTTTGTCAGGCCGGCATGACCTATCGCCCCGTGCGCGAGTTTAACTCCGCTGTCTTAGTTGACGCCGCACAGCAGGCGATTCGCCACACTGGTTACGAGGAAATTTCACTCGCTTCGCTCTCCTCCATGGACCACAGCAATATCGGGGAGTTAGTCAAGGACTTAGTGGATAAGTTTAGTTGCCATGGAGTCAATATTTCTCTGCCCTCACTGCGGGTCGATAGTTTCTCAGTGAGCCTGGCGGCAGATGTCGCTAAGGTGCGCAAGTCAGGCATAACACTTGCTCCCGAAGCAGGGTCACAGCGCTTGCGCGATGTTATCAACAAGCAAGTTACCGCTCCGGCCTTGCTCAAAGCGCTTAGTGGTGCGAAAAGTTTAGGTTTTCGTAGTGTCAAGCTTTATTTTATGTTGGGTCTACCTACGGAAACCTATGCTGATTTGGACGAAATGTTAGCCCTAATTTCTCGTGCGGCTGCAATTTTGCCCTTGACCGTCAGTGTCTCCTCCTTTGTACCCAAGCCTTTTACCCCATTTCAATGGGAAAGACAGTTCTCCATGCAGGATATAGAAGAGCGGCAGAACTATTTGCGGGAACGCCTGCGCAAGGATCGACGTGTGAAGTTTGTTTACCATGACGCTACTACTAGCTTTCTCGAGGCCATCTTTAGTCGGGGCGATCGGAGGTTAGGCCAGGTTTTGCTGGAAGCCTATCGCCGTGGCTGCAGATTTGATGCTTGGAGTGAGCACTTTCGCTTTGACCTATGGATGGAAGCCTTCGCGGAAGTCGGCTTGGATGCGGCTTCTTATGCCAATCGCGAACGCCTACTTTCAGAGACTCTGCCTTGGGAGCACCTCTCGCCTGGCGTAAGAAAAGAGTATTTGTGGCAAGAGAGGCTGCGCGCGCAGGATGCTGCTCTAACAGGTGACTGTGCTAGTGGGATATGTGAGGATTGCGGCGTGTGTAGCGCCTTTGACATCTGCACAATTACGGAAAGGGGGCGCAGAGAATGAGGCTGTGGCTCAAGTTTTCCCGCGCCGACGAGCTAGGCTATATCTCTCACCTCGATACACATCGCGCCTACTACCGCCTTTTTCGACGCGCTGAGCTCCCCCTGGCTCTTAGTCAGGGTTTTAATCCGCACCCCATTTTGTCCCTAGCTGCTCCCATGCCCCTTGGCTATCGCAGTGAAGCCGACTACGTCGACCTCACCCTGTCCTCCGCGCTCTCTCTCGCGGAGTTAGCTACTAGGCTCGCTACTACAACCGGCCATGAGCAATTCCGCTTTTTGGGGGGAGTAGTCGTCGGTGCGAAAGCAAAGCCGCTAGCGGCGGAAGTGGCGTGGACAGAGTATGAGATAAGCCTGCCCCAAGGTGGCGCTGTCGAAGAGGCCTTGCGGCAATTTGCCGCCCTAGAGAATGTTCCTTTTAGGAAAGAAACCAAGAAGAGTGTCAAGCAGGTAGACGCAAAACCACTAGTCCGCAAGGCAGAATTTATCGGACAAAAGTTGCGTGCCGTGCTCAGCAGCAGCGAACCGATCGTACTGCGCCCCGATGAATACCTCGCCCTACTGAGCTCCTTGGTCCAAGAGAAATGGAAAAACGACCACGTTGTGCGAAAAGAACTCTATCTAAGAGACAAAGATTTAGTTACGCCCCTCGAGAGATGGCTAGAAGGGGGAGAGAATCTTAATGAAGGACATAGTAGTTAACTGCAACACCCGTGACACGAGGGTGGGGATTTTAGAGAACGGTGAGTTGGTTGAGTTCTACATGGAGAGCAATGCTGACCAAAGAGTGGTTGGCAATATTTACAAGGGCAAGGTGGCCAATGTCCTGCCCGGTATGCAGGCGGCCTTCGTAAATGTGGGGCTTCCCAAGAACACCTTTCTCTACGTGGACGATGCCCTAGAAAATGTAGAGGGCCTCGATGAAATGCCCGAGAAAATCACAAGCAATTCTTCCATCAAGGATGTAGTAAAAGCGGGGCAACATGTTATCGTGCAAGTGGCCAAGGACCCCTTCGGCACCAAGGGAGCGCGGGTCACGCGTCACATCTCCTTGCCTGGGCGCTTTGTGGTGCTGATGCCCACGGTCGATTATGTTGGCATTTCGCGCCGCATCGCGGGGGGAGAGGAACGGGACCGTCTGCGCAAACTAGTGCGGGAATTTCTCCCTGCGGGCATGGGCGTCATTGTGCGCACGATGGCGGAGGGATGCGCGGCGGAAGACCTCAAGAAAGATATCGATTTTTTAGACAAGCTGTGGCGCCGCATTAAAAATCGCGGCAAAGCAGCCAAGGCGCCAAGTCTCCTGCACAAGGATCTAAACCTGCTCTACCGTATTGTTCGCGACAGTTTCGACCATGACGTACAACGCTTGTTTGTGGATAGCGCCGAGGAATACGAACAAATACTCGCATTAATGGAAGATATAGGCCCACAATTTAAGGACAAAATCTTCTTGTTTCAGCAGCCGCAACCCATTTTCGAGGCCTTTGGCATCGAGCTAGAGCTCGAGAAGATACTGAAGAGTCGGGTGTGGCTGAAATGCGGCGGATATGTGGTCATTGACCAGACCGAAGCCCTGACCTCCATTGACGTCAATACCGGTAAATTTGTGGGCACCACCAATCTCGCCGATACCATACTTAAAGCCAACCTTGAGGCGGCGCGCGAAATCGCCCGTCAGCTTCGTTTAAGAAATATTGGCGGCATCATCATCATTGACTTTATCGATATGGAGAAAGAGGAGCACCAGAAAAAGGTACTCTCCACCTTGCAGGATGTCGTGCAGCGCGATAAGACTAAGACCTCGATTCTTGGTCTTACGCAGTTAGGCCTAGTCGAGATGACCAGGCAGAAAGTAAGGCAGAGTATCAGCGAGTTACTGCAAAAAAACTGCACCTGTTGCGACGGGACTGGACTTATACTGTCGGAAGAAATTGCCGGCAGCCGCATTGAGGGAGAACTAAAGCGCTTTCTCAAGGCCACCGTCGACCCAGCCGTACTAGTTCAGGTTCATCCTGTAACGGCGGGCAATTTAATCGGGGTTAATGCGGTCAACCTCGAGCGCCTAGAGCGCGAGACGGACAAGCGTATTTTCATTCGCGGGTCGCAGCAGATGAATTCCGATGAATACAAAATTGCCTTGTCTGGCTCGGTGGAAGAAGTAGAGAGAACTGCCGTGCCCGTGGCCCTAGGAGAAATTCACACTTTGCTCATCGATAGCGTGCACAATAATCGCCCCGAAGATGGCGTATCGCGGGTGGAAGGCTATGTCATCCAAGTAGAAAACGCGGCCGACTTAGTGGGCAAGAAGGCGACCTTTGAAATCATCAAGGTGCAGCGCACCTATGCCCGTGCTAAGCTCTTTGTCATGCCTAAACTCGGGGATGTCACGAGGTGATTGAGATTTCCGATTGACCGCACTATGCCTGCGTGATAGAATAATAACTTGTAAGGTTGTCTCATCTGGCGATGACAACTTGATACCGCGCGTTAAGGGATGAAAGAGCCTTGTGCCCCCGCGAAACGGCGAGTCAAACTAAGGAGGTGCCAGTATGTTTGCAGTTATAGAAACCGGTGGCAAGCAGTATCGGGTAAAGCAAGGCGACATGATTATGGTAGAGAAGCTCGCAGCTAATGCCGGTGACTTGTATCATTTCACCGAAGTGCTCGCGGTCTCGCAGGGAGCCGACACCACTTTCGGGACTCCGCTCCTGCCTAATGTCACAGTAGCCGCTAAAGTAGTGGAGCATGGTAAAGAGAAGAAAATCATTATCTTCCGCTACAAGGCAAAGTCCCGCTACCGTAAAAAGAATGGCCACCGTCAACCATTCACCAAATTGATTATCGAATCTATTAACGTTAACTAGGTAGGGGAGGTGCAGTAAATGGCACATAAGAAAGGCGTCGGTAGTTCTAGAAATGGTCGCGATAGTCATTCGCAGCGACTTGGTGTGAAGCGTCAAGATGGACAAAGCGTCAATGCTGGAACAATTCTTGTTCGCCAGCGTGGCACTAAGGTACATCCTGGGTTTAACGTAGGTATTGGCAGCGACGACACTCTATTCGCCCTTGTCACCGGCAAGGTAGCCTTTGAGCGTCTAGATAAGGACCGTAAAAAGGTCAGCGTCTACGCTATCGAAGCAAACTAATGTTGACCGAGAAGAACCCGGAGAGCCGGGTTTTTTTCTTAGGCGAGGAACAGCAGGTTCACACATTCATAGGTCCAGATGTCAGCGCCAGGTTCGCTCAATTTCGCCACGACTTACAAAATGATTTGCAATTAGTGTATGGATTTATGCAGCTGCAAAAGCCAACCCAGGATGTCTTGCAAAAATTAGATAAAGTTACGGACCGCGTGCGCACGGCGAGCCTCATTTTTAACCTTGAGAGCCCTGCGCTCAGTTGTGTTTTGTTCGACATCTGGAGTCTAGCGGAGCAGAATGCCCTCAAATTAGGCTTTCAGGCGTCCGGCAATTGGCAATGTTTTGGTGAGAAATGGCCTGCTTTTGCGCGAAATCTGCACACTCTTTGGGCACACTATCTAGAGTTAGCCCAAGACAGAGGGGTTCTTGCCGTATCGCTGGCGCTCAGTGAAGCAGAAAGCAACTGGCACTTTAAATTTAGCGGCGCAGGGACCGATCTTCTGGCCTCATTTGTGGCCGGATATGGAAAGGAGGTAGTCGATGTTTATTGATAGAGTTCGCATAACCGTCAAGTCCGGTGACGGAGGAAACGGTGCCTCGCAGTTTCGCCGCGAGAAGTACGTACCCGAGGGTGGTCCTGCGGGTGGTGATGGAGGAAGGGGAGGCGACGTCTACTTAGTGGCCGATCCTAACGCTCATACTTTGATGGATTACCGTTATAAGAAGAACTACCGCGCCGAAGACGGCCTGAAGGGCGGCAGGCAGAATCGCCATGGTCGCGCCGGCGAACCCCTGACGCTTCGCGTCCCGCCTGGCACGGTCGTCTACGACCAAGAAACCAATATTATCCTTGCTGACCTATCGACGCCCGGGGAGACGGTGCTCTTATTTGCCGGTGGCCGAGGGGGCCGAGGCAATGCTCGTTTCGCCACCTCAGTACATCAGGCGCCCACCTATGCCGAAAAAGGAGAGCCGGGCAAAGAAAGAGAGATTCGCCTCGAACTCAAGAGTATCGCGGACGTGGGACTGGTGGGTTTTCCTAACGCGGGTAAATCTACCTTGCTCTCTGTTGTTTCTCAGGCGCGCCCCAAAATTGCTGACTACCCTTTTACAACCCTAGAACCTCATCTGGGCGTAGTAGCCGTAGGCGGCAAGAGCTTTATTATGGCTGACATTCCGGGCCTCATTGAGGGCGCACACACTGGGCAAGGGCTAGGGCACGAGTTTTTACGACACATCGAGCGAACGCGCGTGCTTATACACGTGGTAGATGCTGCCGGCACCGAGGGCCGGGACCCCATCGAGGATATTATCACTATCAACCGCGAACTTGCCAGTTATTCGCCTCTCTTGGCTGCTCGCCCACAGGTGGTCGCCCTTAACAAGGTCGACGCCATCGTCGACGAACAAGAGCTTGCAGCGCTGATGGAGAGGGTCAGGGAACTATCGCTTGAAGTTTTTCCGATTTCAGCCGTGATTGGGGAGGGAGTGCCTCCCTTGCTCTACCGGGTACTGGCGTTAGTCGAAGCTACTCCACCGCCGGAGATACATCAACTGGGCACCCTGCCTGAGAACGCCTCAGACGTGCCACTGACTCTCAGTGAGGAGGAGGGTGTCTTCGTGGTCAAGGGCACGCAAGTCGAGCGTATAGTTGCGCGTTGCGATATGGAGGACGATGATTCGGTTGTGCGCCTGCAAAGGTCCTTGCGGCAGCTTAAGGTGTTTGACATGTTGCGGCAGGCTGGCATTAGAGAAGGTGCACTGGTGCGCATAGGTGCTGCCGAGTTCAACTTTTACGACGATGAGCCTATGTAGGGGGGAACGGGCATGCGCATCGGAATCATGGGGGGTACTTTTGACCCCATCCACCTAGGGCATCTCGTTACGGCCGAGGCGGCCCGACACCAATTTTCATTGGAGCAGGTGCTCTTTGTGCCCTCAGGACAGCCCCCCCACAAACTAGGTCGGCAGGTAACGGGGGCAGAACACCGCTACCTGATGACTTTTTTGGCCATTGCCAGCAATCCAGATTTTCAAATTGCGCGGCTAGAGATTGACCGTCCGGGTCACTCCTACACCTTTGACACGGTGATTCAGCTAGCGGCGGAGTATGGTAGAACTGCTGAGCTGTACTTTATCACGGGGGCCGATGTAATGCGCGACATACTTTCTTGGCACCGCGCCGAAGAACTGCTCAAAGCTTGCCACTTTGTCGCTGCTAGCCGGCCCGGCTTTACGCTCGAAAACTACATGAACAAAGAGGACTTAGCCCGATTTCGCAATCAAGGCAATATTCACTTCATTTCCGTGCCGGCCATGGCAATTTCTTCTACTGATGTGCGACGCCGCGTTGCCGGGGGAGAGTCCATTCGCTACTTAGTTCCCGACGCGGTAGAAAATTATATATACAAAAACAAGCTTTATTTGCCATAAAATCACACTAAGTTTGCGATTTTTCATGATAATATATGCTTAAGCGATTATTAGGAGGCAGAAGTTTTATGCACAAGGTGTTGCGATATTTGGGCGCCGCGCTGGGGCTCTTGGTATGCGGCATGGTAGGCGCAACCGTTGTTTTATTTAACAGCCTAGGTGCGAGCCCTGTGGCCGAGGGGCCTGCAGTGCTCACTCCCCCCCTGATCAATGAGCGCGTCAATGTACTCGTCCTCGGTGCGGATAGGGGTCTCCTGCCGGGTGGTACGCAAGGGGCCTTGCGTACCGACACTATTATCGTGGCGAGTTTTAATCCCGCCACTTCGGTGATGAATGTCATTTCCATACCTCGCGACAGTAGGGTAAGAATTCCGGGCCGCACGCGTCTTGACAAAATTAATCATGCTCATGCCCATGGCGGAATCATGCTCGCAGTAGATACGGTAGAGCAGCTACTAGACATACCGATTCATTACTATGTGCGGGTAGAGACAAGAGCCTTTAGTCGGGTCATCGATGCCATCGGTGGGGTAGATTTTTTTGTCGAAAAGAATATGTTTTACCATGACCCCTTCCAAGACTTGCTCATCAACCTCAGAAAAGGGCAGCAAATTCTCGACGGCGATAAAGCCATGCAGTATGTTCGCTACCGGGGTTGGGATGGGGATATCGGACGCATCGCCAGGCAACAGAAATTTCTGCTAGCCATGACGCGAACTTTGTTGCGCCCGGGCAATTTGTTGCGGATAAATGAGATTGTGCAGATAGCATTAAGCAGCGTTCGCACTAATATCGATGGGGCAGCCGTTCTGCGGCATCTGCCCCATTTAGACAATGTGAGTGCCGACAAAGTTACCATGTTGACCATGCCTGGTGGTGAGGGTTGGATACAAGGCGTCAGTTATTGGATAATCGACGACTCCGCCCTAGATGCTATCCTTGCGATGCACTTTTGGCAGAATACGAAAGAAGAGACTAATGCCATCACCGTCATGATCCGCGATGCCACAGGCAATGCGGCCGGGCAACCCGTAGCGCGTGCCCTCAGGCGGAGGGGTTTTAATGTCATCGCTCTCGAGACAGCAACAGAAACCGTGGAAAAAACACGGATAACGGCGCATGATCGCAAGGATGATGCTGCGCAGATGGTGTTTCGTGCGCTCGGACAGGGCCTTTTAGCTAGTGAGTCAGCGGCCCACAACTCCGATGTCACCATTGTTCTAGGCACAGACTTTATTAGAAAGGAGTGACTGGGTATTAATGGGTTAGACCTAGCACGGCGAGTGGCGGCGCTTTCCCTTGACAAAAAGGGACTGCGGCCGATCATACTCGATTTGCGAGATTTGTCTTCTGTCGCTGATTGTTTCGTCATAGTAAGTGGGAACTCTAGTACACAGACCTTTGCTATTTTAGACCATGTGCAGCGTGAATTGGCAAAGATAGGCATTGTGCCGAATGGCATCGAGAGCGACCCTGAAGGCAAGTGGATACTTTTAGATTTGGTGACTGTGATCATGCATGTGTTTACGGAGGACTCACGCGACTTCTACTGCCTCGAGCGACTATGGGGCGAAGCGAAGACAGTGTCGTTATGACCACCGCCTACACATCTTTGGCGACCGTGTATGACGATTGGATGAAGCATCTCGACTACCCGGCGTGGTGGCACTACTTGCGTGCCACTTTTGCTCTTCCCCGCGGCCAGACTATACTTGAAGTTGGCTGCGGCACAGGCAATCTCACCAGAGAAATAGGCAAGGATGCGCACCTTATCACTGCCTCTGATTTGTCTGCCGAGATGCTGACGCAAGCCGAGCATAAGTTGCGGGGTAACCTAGCAGTTAGTTTTATGCTGCTCGATATGCGTCAGCTGCCACCCACGCTGGGCCCCTTTGACATCATTATTGCCGCTTGTGATGCCATTAACTACTTGCGTAACGAAAACGAGTTGAAAGCATTCCTCAGGGGCGCATACTCTCTCCTTAAGCCAAGCGGGCTCTTATTGTTTGATGTCCACGGCCCGGCTCGACTAGCCGGTTTTTTGGCACGCCCAGAGTACACCCGCATAGGAGATAAGAGCTGCTATTTTTGGCACGTACAAGTGATTGACACCCTCATCACCCACCGTCTAACAGGTTTTGTCAAGAGTCACCCCACCGCCTGGACCCGCTTCGACGAAGTGCATCGCCAAACTTTCTTCCCAGCATCAGGGCTAGAGCAACTAGCCCAAGACACAGGCTTCACCCGCACCGCCTCCTACGACTTTCTCACCACCAACCCACCACACGCCGGCAGCACCCGCATCCAACTCGCCTGCTGGAAATGAAGCGAAAGCGAAGCGCTAGGGACGGTTCTTTGAAGCGCTAGGGACGGTTCTTCGCGCTTCACAAGAATCCCGGTCCCTTTGCCCCTTTTCCTCAGTATGACGTCGCCAGGACGGGAGTGAACTGATGCACCTTAATAATTTTATCGCCAACCTCAGCCG
>Ga0209105_100134_pt1 | contig 26030 bp, 25 predicted proteins | sample SedPBSmetaG_FD_184158 | JGI IMG/M metagenome (GOLD analysis project Ga0209105, IMG submission 184158) | Freshwater sediment bacterial and archeal communities from Indian Creek, Illinois, USA to study Microbial Dark Matter (Phase II) -... | ecosystem: Environmental > Aquatic > Freshwater > Creek >...
AAGCGCTATCCCTTTTTAATACTGTTACCATTTAATATACCCCAATTTCTCCGTTCGTCGAAAATATTACAATAGCTTTATATTCGTAATAAGGCTATGAATTTTTCTGATTTCTGCTATAGGCCGGGACGAGATCATGCAATAATACTCCTACATCGTTATTCGTGCACACCTTAATCTTCTCTCCCAAAATATTTAAACTCTTTCTAAGTTCAGTAAAATTGATATTCTGCGGCGCAGCGATATATATCTTTTTGTATGATGTATGTGTAATACCTTCATCCGCTAATAACAATTCCTCAAATAGTTTTTCTCCGGGCCTCAATCCGGTAAAAACTATGTCAATATCCTCATATGGCTTTAATCCTGATAATCTTATCAAATCCAAAGCTAGATGATAAATGTTTACCGGTTCACCCATGTCAAGAATAAAGATTTCTCCGCCTTTGGCGATTGCACCTGCTTGTATAACTAAACGTGCAGCTTCAGTAATTGTCATAAAATATCTGACTACGTCTTTATGAGTTACTGTGACAGGTCCCCCGTCCTTTATTTGATGCTCAAACAAAGGTATTACTGAGGCATGTGATCCCAGCACATTACCAAAACGAACCGCGACAAATTTCGTCGTTTCACTGGTTCTAGCTAAGGCTTGTATGATCATTTCGCACAGCCTTTTAGATGCGCCCATTATGCTTGTCGGATTAACCGCTTTATCTGATGAAATCATAACAAAATATTTTACTCCGAATTTACTGGCAGCTTCAGCAACATTCAGCGTGCCAAACACATTATTCTTGATGGCTTCTTTAGGTGAGGCTTCCATCAACGGGACATGCTTATGCGCAGCTGCATGAAAAATCACATCAGGCCTGTGCTTTTCGACAATTTCAAATATTGTATCCCTTTCTCTGACCGAAGCGATCAAAATTTCCAGTTCCATGTTCTTATCTATTTTTGCTGCTAACTCATATTGTAATTCGTATGCGTTGTTTTCATATATATCTATAATCACAAGTTTAGAAGGTTTAAGGTTTATAACTTGTCGGCAAATCTCTGCGCCTATAGAGCCTCCCCCGCCTGTGATCATCACTATTCTGTTTTCAATGTAATGCGCAATTCCATTAACATCCAGTTCAACAATATCTCTACCCAACAGGTCTTCAGCTCTAACTGACCTTGCTTTATCGATTGATACTTCTCCTCCTATAATTTCAACAATGCCGGGTACAATTGTTACCTTTGAATTGGTCAATTTACATCTTTCAAGTATTTGTTTTGTATCTTGATTAGTCGCCGTTGGTATAGCTATAATTATTTCATCTATATTGAATCGTTTGGCAATACCGACTATATCATCTCGATCCCCTAAAATCTTAACACCACCAAGAAGATGTCCGACTTTTGATTTATCATCATCAATAAATCCTATCAACCTACCATAACGACCGGGATGAGTTTTAATCTCACTTGCTATAAGTCCTGCAGTCGAGCCACTTCCCACAATAAGAACACGTTTCGTATCCGCCTTGTATAAGATGCTCTTTTGATATTTTAATCTTCTCAGAACACGATAAACAAACCGATTAGCGCCTATTAATATAGTATCGAATGCATATGTCACTATGAGTATTCCGAAATGAAGCTCTTGATTCAGCACTACTATATAACCTGCACTGATTAAATTGGACAAAGTCACCGCAAATACTACTTTAACCAGTTCTTCAACGGAAGCATATTCCCAAATACTTCGATAAAGTGAGAATAAATAGAAAATCAGGATTTTGAGAATAGTCATAGGGATACTTAAATTAAAGAAATGCCCTATGTACAGATCGCAGCCTCGAAAATCTGTGTAAAGCAAAAACGCTCCAAAGAAAGCAAGATTAATAAAGATGATATCAAAAAATAGAATTACTGGGACACGCGAAGTTTTCATAAGTTTTATTTCCCCTTGCAGCAAATAAGTTCAAAATGGAACAAGAAATTATACAATTTCAAGAAACCGGTTAACTGACCGGATGTCTGGATTTATTAATCAACTGCAGAAGTTTGCCGACATTTTGGCTTAGATTAAACACGTCTGTTATTCTTTGACGCCCTTTCACAGCTGTTTCTTTTGCAAACTCTGAATTCATTATTAAACACTCTATAGCATCAGCCAGCGCAATGGAATCTCTTTCCTTGACAATAATCCCTGCTCCATCCGCAAGCAGTTCGAATATCCCCCCCGTATCAGTGGATATAACAGGGATACTATACGCCATGGCTTCCATTAGAGCAACCGGAATTCCCTCTCTCTCTTTATCAGACGTAATAATACTAGGCAAGATTACGGCGTCTATTTCACTATTGCCATACATCCCCATGAGAACCTCATTTGGTAAACGTCCCTTTAACAACATAATATCTTCCAGGTTATTTTCCGCTATTTGCCTACGAATTTCAGACTCGAGCCCTCCGTCGCCTATAATAAGACAACGGAGATTTCTAAAGCCTTTTTTAACAAGTATCCCAAATGCTTCAATTAAAAATTTGTGCCCTTTCTTCTCAACAAAATTGGCAGGACATGCCGCGGTAAAACACGAACGTTCAGACATTGATACCACCGGTTGTATATTTGGTAATCGAACCCCCATATAAAGGACAAATACATTATTTCTATATTCGTTGCCGGTAATGTTTAGCACCTCGCGCCTTCCATCCTCTGCGATACATCTTATAAAAGCTGCTCTTTGCACTTTTATTTTGAGCAAATTGTCCTCCGCTATATCCCACCTATGCAGCGTAGCACTCCATGGAATGCCTGTCAACTCAGAAGCTACCCATCCCATTGTGGCTGTTGTTGAACCCCAATGCACATGGATATGTTCAACTTTTGCCCGATACAGTAGTGAAGCGATATGAACCGCCTTTGGCACAACAGCAAGGTTTTTTAGAATAATTATTAAACTGCGGGAATAACGTATAATCATCCACAATACAGAAAACAGGCGCGGCTTTGTAATCAATGCTTTCAAGAAAGAGAAAACAATTTGACCGTTAATCAGTGGTAACCATACGCTATGCCTTAATAATAATTCGCCTTTTGCGTGAAAAACCTTTTTAGGCGGATTACGCGGTATAATAATTATTTGCGTACCGGTTTCTACTACCGCAAGCATTTCATCTAAAACAAATGTTTCATCGGTTCCAAAAGGGGCATGCGCTGTAATGTAAGCTATTTTCACTTATAATCACATCCTCATCCATATAAATTCCACTTACTCAAAAAAATGCAATAATCACTTGATGTTTGAAGCTAACTCTTGAACGATCGTTTTGTATAAGTTGAATTGGTAACTGCTGCTAGAAAACATCAACCACTTTTCTTTAAAATAAAATATTAAAAATACCTTCAAATAATCCAATAAATATTCCTCTTTAAACTCTATACCAAAAATGTTAAACAGTCCTTTTATATATTCGTTATATTCACCTTTAAAATATTTCTTTAGATAAGTATAATTCTTATAAAGAATCGCTTCTTGCCATAGGTAAACAAATATATCATAAATAAAAATAAGCTCCTCCGAGCATCCCCAATCAATATAGTAAATTCTTTTTTTATCATCAATTAGTATATTAGATTTCCACAAATCTCCGTGCATTTTTAATATTGGAAATTTTTGATTGATGATATTTTCACTTATATTATCCTTAATACAATTCAAAAGGCCATTATCTACCGGTAAATCTCTTAGAATTTCTATCGGAGATTTTGAAGAGAATTCACTCATATTTCCCACTGAACTTAAATACAAAGTATATTTTTTTTGCATATCAGTCATAACTAGAGAATAATCATCTTCACCCCACTCGAAAGGATTTTTATGTTTTATTCTTTCTTCCACGATGAGTTGATTGCATTTATCAACTGAAATAATTTTGGGTACTAAGAAATATCGTTTAAAGTATTTTATGCTTTCAAGATTCATTTTAAAATCAGCTTTATTTAAAAAATACGATAAGATCAGCTCGTTAGTCAAGTCGAAAATTTTAAAATTCGTAATATGCATTGAAGGTAAAAAAATGCAACCTTTAAATATATCATTTCCATTACTACGACCATTAATCTTTAGTCGTATGTTAAAAAAGAAAATTAAAAACGGATTTATCAGTCCCTTTTTAAGTGTGTTCTTTCGTCTAAATAATATAATAGCATAATGACCGCTCAATAATTTTCCAGCTTCTCTTATTACTTTCTTATCTTTTAAACTTATATAACTCATAGTTTTATCAAATGTGTATTGTCCCGGTTCAAAAAAACTGGAATTTTCTAAAAATAAGCTTACCATCTTTTTTTTAGCTTTATAGTAATTAATTACATTACTTAACATCTTAATAACCTCAAATATAAAGCTTCGTACTCTCCAGCAGTTCTTGAAATGTCAAACCACTCAACAGCCCTTTGCCTGCCCGTTCTCCCCATTTTGTCAAGCATAACAGAATCATCAGCCAATCGCAATATTCCCTTAGCTAACGATTGGACATCGCGTGGCGGCACCAAAATCCCGGTAACTCCGTCTTGCACAATTTCCGGGACAGCTCCCACAGCAGTGGCAAGCACTGCTTTACCGGCAGCCATCGCTTCCAATACAGTAAGAGGCATTCCTTCCCAGTCGGATGAAAGTATGAACACGTCGGATTTTTCTAAAAGAGCAGGCACGTCATTACGCAACCCGAGAAAATAAACTTTTTTTGTTAGTTCCAATTTAGTAGCTATTTTCTCCGCTTGCTCTTTAAGTGGTCCATCTCCAACAAGAAATAATTGCATAGATGGATATTCCTTAACGGCTAAAGCAAATGCCTCAATCAATAATAGATGATTTTTTTGAGGCGCCATACGGCCGACATGAAGCAATGTAAAGTCCCGGGCTTTTTCGTTTGCAGATGCGTCTTTAGACGACTCTGACATGAATCGCGCAGTGGAAATGCCGTTAAAAATAACCGGTGTTGATAAACGTCGTCCATATACTTCTCTTACAGTATTTGCTACTTCACGAGACAAGCTTACAGGCAAAACTCCGCCAATATGAAACGCTATACTGTTTATTATTTTTCCAACCCTATCTGCTTCTTTTTGAGCTACATTATGAATAGTGTGGATTCGCACATCAATTCGGCATATGATCATTGGTAAAAGTACATATCGTAAAACAGAAAGATGAGTATGAACAATGTCCGGGCCAAAATCCCTAAATAATCTATAAATTCTAAACAATATCCGAATATCCAATCCAAGACGCTTATTTAGATAATAAACTTTTAGTCCCCTTGCCTTAATCTCTTTGTCAAGGATTGTTCCGTTTTCGGAGTATAGGCTCACGGCAGCCGCATCAAATCGTGTCTTGTCCGTAGCTGCCAGCAGATCAACTACCAATCGTTCCGCCCCTCCGGAACCGAAATCCGGAAGTATGTGTAAAACTCGCAATTTTCTGTTCATCTTTTATTTTTCCTTAATTGATATGCTATTCTTCTCAAACCTTTTAACGCTCCTAAAATCGGCTGAAAACTATTGTATTTCAAACTTACCAACAAGGCGAAAACGAAAACCCCTGTTACGTGCCAGCCAAAGGCTATTTGAGGCAATAGCGGCTGTCGATAACGTACTTTTACATACTTACGCCAAAACAAATAATTATTAAAGACTGAAGCTTCATAACTATGGTACAGGCGCTTTGGGTTAATTTTTCTTTCTACTCCCAAGTGTTCATATGAAACGTTTCCTACCAGTATGGCTTTGCCCCCATGGCGGGCTATATCAGCAACAAAAGCGCCGTCTTCGCGCAATGCGTAATTAATTCTTTCAAGCTCTGGATCGCCATATAAACCATATTTCAGTAGAAAATCACGGTCAGCCGCTATACAGCAGCCACGTCCCCCTTCTACTTCATACGGCTGCTCAAAGGAAACTTTTTTAGGATAATAATATCCTCCTCCAGGTGTATAGCTCAAGTAACGCTTAGTAGTTGGTACAGCTATTCCAAATAAATGATGAATAAATCTTGTATTTCCTTTAGGAAATGCTTCAGGTGAATAGGGCAAAGCCATATTGGCATCGTGTTTTAGCATCTGAGAGAATAGTCTTTCGATTGCGTCGCTTTCCGTAAACACGATATCATCATCAAGTAAAAGCACGTATTTAAATCTCGCTTCTTTGATGCCGGTTGCACGTTGCGCAATCATACCCTTGATGCTTTGGATAAAGCGGATATTTGGGTACATCGCAATCCATTTTTCATTTGGATTGTTGTTATGTGGCAGAACAATATCAATCTCTGTAGGCTTAAAAGACTGTTCCATCAAGCTTTGGAGCAGTCTATCCGTATGTGGGTTAGGAGCAACAGTACGAATGGAAACGCTATATTCCACATTCAGCACCTACCTTCACTAATTTTAATAAAACAGCTAACACTCGCTTGGCGCTTTTTAGACAAAGTTATTACAAGCTCCAATAACTATATCCTTTTCTTTCGATTAAGGATTTGTTTAAAACGCTTTTTACGTCAATAATCACTTTCTCGCTGTTATCGAAATTTCCAAACAACGTATCAAAATCTTCCACGCTCATTTTCTTAACGAAATCATGCGCGACCGCTAATACTATACAGTCAACATCCTTCACTTCGTCAATGCTTGCTAAGTCTAACCCGTATTCATGTTTGATCTCTTCATGATTCGCCTCACTATCGACAACGATTGGCTCAATCCCATATTCTCTTAAACTTAAGACGATATCTACTACTCTTGAATTTCTTATATCAGATATATTTTCCTTAAAAGTAATTCCAAATATTACTACTTTGGCCTTCTTTATGACTTTATTAGCTAATGCCAACTTTTTAATAATTACGTCAGCTACAAATTTTCCCATGCCATCATTTATTTTTCTTCCCGATAATATTATTTGGCTATGGTATCCTAATCTTTCGGCTTCAAATATGAAATAGTATGGATCTACTCCTATGCAATGACCTCCGACAAGCCCCGGGTAAAACTTAAGAGCATTCCATTTTGTATTCATTGCTTCTATGACTTCTTTCGTATGAATCCCCATACGATCAAAAACCATGGCAAGTTCGTTCATAAAAGCTATATTAATATCACGTTGGCTATTTTCCACAACTTTAGCAGCCTCCGCTACTTTTATCGAACTTGCCTTGTGTACACCCTTCTCTATGATAAGCTCGTAAATTCTAGCAATCTCGTCTAAACTCTCAGCATCCATGCCAGAAACGATTTTTATAACGTTCTCTAATTTATGGACCTTGTCCCCGGGGTTTATTCTCTCCGGAGAATAACCAATCTTAAAATCTACTCCGCATTTAAGTCCTGATTCTTTTTCAAGAATAGGAACGCAAATATCTTCCGTAACTCCCGGATAAACTGTTGATTCAAAAACTACAATTGAGCCTTTAGTCAAATTCCGGCCAATAATAGCGCTAACTCCATTAATTGAAGCGAGATCAGGCATTTTATCAATGTTTATTGGAGTGGGAACTGCGACGATATGAAACTTGGATGCCCTAAGTTTTGCTTCATCTGATGTAAACTCTACGGTTGATTGCTTTACAGCTTCATCCCCAATTTCTTTTGTCGGGTCAATACCGGATTTAATTAACTCAATCTTTTTCACGTTAATATCAAAACCAATTACTGCCGCTTTTTTAGCAAATGCGACTGCCAGAGGCAAACCAACGTATCCCAAACCGATAACTGCAATTTTTTCTGTTCTGTTTACTATTTTTTCATATAAATCCATATTGTCTTTCCACTTCTATCTTGTTTTGTATTACTACTTCACTAAATTATCCGGATATGTCCACGCAGTATTATCGCGTCATTTTCTTTTTAACAAGCCGACAAGTGAACCAAATCCATATGATAAATGCAACACAGGAAATAAAACAAACAGAATTGGTATCTGGCTAATACCTGAAGCTAATTTAAACGAAAATAATAAATTTAAAATCAAATATAATCCCAACTCAGCTGCAAATAGCCAAATTAAAATGGGTAAAAAGAAAATCATTACAGGCATAATTATTAGTGATAGCAAGAAACCTAAGGGTACAAAGTGCCTGAGCGACATAGCACCGGGACAAAGTTTTGTGGTAATAATGTTCCATTTGCCGTTTTCAAAGCTTTGCCTTAGTATATCCGGAATGGTATTCCTGCAAAAGTAAATGAGTTTAATGTTTGAATTAAGATATATTTTACCACCATTTTTTCTGATACGGTAATTTAATTCATTATCTTGATTTCTTGTTAGTCTTGTATCATAAAACCCGTATTTCTCAAATGTTTCTCTTTTATATGTTCCAAATGGAACTGTATCCACATATCCGGATGATGCATTAGTACGGAAACCTGAATCACCGACACCAAACTTTGAAGAAAGTACCTTTGCAAACGCTTCACCTATAAAACCAACTCCTCTTGTTATAAGAAGCCCCCCTACATTGTCGGCGTCTGTTTCTTCGATTGTTGCAATACACTTTGATATATAATCGCTAGCGTATTCACTATGAGCATCCAACCGGACTATATACTTACCAACTGATTTCTCAATGCCTATATTCATTGCATATGGAGCAGTTTTATTAGCATTTTCAATAAGTCTTACTGTATTGGGATACTTTTCAACATAACAATTTGTAATTTCCTGCGATTTATCCTTAGATAATCCATCCACAACAATTACTTCCAATTTATCAATAGGAAAATCCTGACTTAAAATTGATTGCAAACATTTTTCTATGTAATCTTCTTCATTTCTCATAGGAACTATAACCGATACTACTATTCCGTTTTCGTTAATCTTAACAGTCACTTTATTACACTCCTTATGCTCCACTGTCTATCGCTTTACTTGTTTCTATTCCTTGAGCATATGTTTGCTGATCAATTTTGCCTATACGCAACAGATAATCCCCATACTCCTCCGAAGTTACCATCCCTTCGGTACTTATTCCATCTTCTATAAATACTTTGACGACTGTCTTAAAAATTATAGTCAAATCTCCAATAAAAGTAATACACCTTATGTATTCTAAATCCCTCGCTAACCGTTCTTCCCACATGATAGAGTTTCGCCCTTTTATCTGCGCCAATCCCGTAAGCCCCGGCATAACCTTATGTCTCTGCCTTTGCTCGTCAGTCATAAACACCATATCCCGGATAAGCTGTGGTCTCGGACCGACTAAAGACATATCTCCCATTAAAATATTGAACAACTCGGGCAATTCATCCAAAGAAGCGGATCTCAAAAACTTCCCAAACTTAGTTAATCTCACAGCGTCCGGCAATAGTTCACCGTTTTCATTTTTATCATCAGTCATTGTTCTAAACTTATACATTTTAAACATTTTCTCGTTTAATCCAGGCCTTACCTGCTTAAATAAAACAGGACTGCCAAGCTTTATCCTGATTAAAATAAATATACCCAACAGTACAGGACTTAACACTATTATCGCGGCCAGAGCTAATGTAAAATCCATCGGTCTTTTAAAATACTTCTTATAACATCCATCTCTATTAGACAATTGCTTTGACGAATTTAAATTTCGCCTATTCTCAGCTTGCATGTAGCCCCCATAAACTCTTAATGCTGTTAAAACCTGGATAATATTTGTCCTCCGCTAAATAGCAAGAAAATATTCTTAATGTACACTTTGTGAAGATATCAAATACAGTTTTCGCGGGTTATTTCTAACAAATCAGCTTGTTGAGACCCAATCCCTCTATTATCATCTTCATGCTCTCGCAAATATACTCCACTTGGCTATCAGTCAACAAGGTATGAAGCGGCAAAGTTATTTCGTTTTTATACATATCGAAAGCATTCGGATAGTCTTTTATATCAAACCCTAAATTCTTATATGCCGTAAACATTGGTAATGGTTTATAATGAACGTTACAAACAATGCCCGCCTCAGCCATCAGTATTATGATTTCATTTCTTTCTTTTTCAAGAATACCAGGTATTCTGGCTAAATAAAGATGCCCTGATGAAGCAAAACCATCACCATAATGCTGCAACCTTTTTATACCTAACGGAAGCAATTTTCTATCGTACATCGCGATAATCTCTTTGCGTCTTATCAGTAACCCTTCGAATCTGCTAAGCTGAACTAACCCCAATCCTGCCAAAATATCTGTCATATTGCATTTGTATGCAAGATGACAGATATCATATTCCCATGCACCTTTTTGAGATTTTGCAAAAGCATCTTTAGTCTGTCCATGAAGACTGTAGCACATAAACTTATTATAAAGCCATTCATCTTCTAATCCCAGGTCGTTTCTCCAAACTACCGCACCACCTTCAGCAGTTGTAAGATTTTTAACCGCATGGAAAGAAAAACAAGTAAAGTCTGCGACCTGCCCGCACTTCATGCCATGTCTTTCTGCTCCAAAAGCGTGAGCCGCGTCAGCTAAAACAATTACTCTATTAAATAACCTTTGAATCTCATTATTTGCTTTAAATAGATCTTTTTTGCTTTCGATCACTTCATATATCGTGTCATAATCACACATTTTCCCTGCTATATCAACAGGAATAACAGCTTTTGTATTCTTGGTAATAGCATCAGCAAGTTTTGAATAATCCATTTCAAAAGAATCTGTAGCAGAATCCACAAGAACAATTTTTGCGCCTACATTATCTATAACTGAAGCAGATGCTGTATAGGTGTAGGCAGAAGTAATAACTTCGTCTCCATGTCCTATACCTAAAATACGAAGTGTCATCTCCATTGCAGCAGTAGCAGAATTAAGACATACAGTTTTATTTACTCCTACATACGTAGCTATTTTTCTTTCAAATTCTTTTGTTCTGGTTCCGGTTGTAATCCAACCGGATCTCATTGCTTGTATGACTTCTTCAATCTCAGCATTTGTTATATCCGGTGGCGAAAATTCAATATGATTCTCATTGCTCGTCATTATACTGCTCCCCTTCTACAAACTTCCTCTCCCCAACGCTACTTTTCCTCTCGCTCTTTCTCACCCCTACGGTATATTTATCGTTTTGGTTTTTAAATTCTGAATTATATTATTCGCTAGTCACGGTAATCAGGCAACATTCCAACTTTTGAGCAATTATCGAACCCTCTTATCTAATAAAGCGCTATATATTGTCTGACTTTCATCAAGGGGCCGAAACATCCTTGGATTACAATATCGGAGTTTAGTCCACGGCAGCTTACACTCATGCCTTTGTTACCGCGCAAGGAGCCTCGTCCAGATCGTTTAGCTCTCTATTGCCAATAATAGCAGCAGGAAAAACTTCAACCAGCTTTTTGATTTCTTTTGCTCCAATCCAAGTTTTTAAGACCTTTATACAATCGCTCATAATCGGCTTTCTTATTCTATATGAATGAGCATCGGTCGCAACTATGTGTGCCATTTTGTTGGTCAATAATTTTTTAGCACACTTTTGTACAGCTTGACCAAACAAACCGGTTATACTTCCGGTATTTATCTGCGCCAATGACCCTAAATCAACTAGTCTGTATAGCAAATCAGGTTTTGCGATTATCGCGGTGTTTCTTTCAGGATGAGCTATTATAGGTATAAATCCTGCAAGCTGCACTCTGTAAAAAAAATCCTCAGTATAACGAGGATAAGTCATCATAGGCAGCTCAATCAAGATGTATCGCGAACCGTTTAAAGTAAGTCTTTCAATTCCCTTAAAATCAAAAATATCCATGTCAATGAAAATCTCGGCACCTCTAAGAATATTCACTTCGATCTTTTTATCCAACAAAATTTTAGTAAGAGAATCAATCTTTTCATCCCTGATTGATATAAAATTGTCGATTTCTTTAAAAACAGGACAATGAGGAGTAGCAGTTATCGTTTTGATCCCATCTTGAAAAGCAATTTGAACCATCGAAATAGATTCTTCTATAGTAGATGGTCCATCGTCCATATCCGGTAGTATATGACAGTGTAAGTCTATCATTCTTCCAACACTCTCCTCACACTTGCTCTACATCCAAAAGCATGACTCCCTGAAAACATATTAGCATATATTTCAAATTCATGCAAAAATATAGCATCATTCATTCAGAGAGCTCCTTACCTAAACGTATCGGAACACCAATTTTTTCGCATCGCTCAATCCTGATATACATCCCGCAGGACCCCTCCTGCATATTGTAGTGGTGTAGCGATTCTATGATCTTTCCTGTTTTTACAGAGATGATGTTGTGTCATTCACATCCGGAATAATAATCAGCACTTGAACAACCATGCCTTATTTGCTATATTAAAATAAGCAGGCAAGCGAAAGGATATATTTTGTGGATATATTAAAGCATGACATCACTGACTTCGCAAACAAGGAACTCATTGCCATAATCTGCGCGCAGGGATTTGATCTCGACTGGCAAGAAAAATATGTCGTGCAACATTTTGCACAAGAGCTGCAAGACGACAATCAAATGCTTATACAACACGATCTATATGCCAAATATAAGGAAAATCCGTATAAATTCCTATATCATCTCGGTTTTTCCGGCAAATCCATCCCTTTATCGGATTCCGTCCGTTTTATTGCTAATGTAGCTTATTCATTTGTGAAAGCCCTTTCAATGACTCCTGATATTGAACTTTTAAGAGAGAAAACTAGTGCTGAGCTTGGGATTGAAGAAATTGCTCTTATTCTTCAGAGTGCGCCTTACTTAAACGGCGCGGAACACCTCAATGAAGAGTGGATAAAGGATGTTTGGAACAGACTAAATATCGTATTTTCAGCTGAAATCGCAACTTACCCAGGAAGTGTAGCCGATTATTTCGCATCGCTCAATCCTGATATACATCCCGCAGGACGCATCTTTTTTCATATGGTTGAAAGCAAAAAAGAAGATTATCCGTTCGCATTTCTCGCGACATATTCCTCAGGTGTTGCCAATAACGGCAAATCAAAGCATCTGCCGCTAAAAAATGCGCTGGTCGAATACAAGGACGACAATAAAAAGCTGTTGGAATTGTTGTCCACAGTAAACAAAGCTTCCGAAAAGAGTTCATTTGTTTCAGAACTTGTAAATTCAGGCGAACTGTTCCATCCGATTGGTTTGGCGGATAATGAAGCCTATACTTTTTTAAAAGAGGTACCTTTGTATGAGGAAGCCGGGATATTGTGCCGGATTCCAAACTGGTGGAAAAACAAGACAAATTCCTTCAAAGTATCTTTGAGCGTTGGGAGCAAATCCCCTTCACATTTGGGGTTCGACGCTATTGTCGATTTTAACATTCAATTGTCCATGGGTGATGAAACCATAACAATTGGCGATTTAAGAAAGCTTCTCGCACAAACCGAAGGACTTGCCTTTATAAAAGGCAGGTGGATTGAAGTAAACCGCGAAAAGTTAAAAGAAACCCTGCATGCTTTTGAACAGGCTCAAAAGCTCATGGACAAACAAGATATGAGTATTTTAGAGGCTATGCGCCTTCAGTTCAGTGCGCCAAAACTGCTTGATGCCGCACGAACAAAAGGTGTTTTAGAAATAACCAACGGAGAGTGGCTAAATTCATTTGTAGCAAAACTGGTACGTCCCGAGCAGATTGAATCAATTTCGGGCGGAAACGATTTTCATGCCGATCTTAGAACATATCAGCAAAAAGGGCTTGCATGGCTTTATTTAATGAAAACGCTCGGATTAGGAGCATGTCTTGCCGATGATATGGGGCTTGGAAAAACCATACAGGTCATCGCGCTTTTAAACTACATCCGTTCTCAAAAAGACGAAAAGGCTCTTTTGATTATACCAGCGTCACTCATCGGAAACTGGACGAGCGAAATCGAAAGGTTCGCGTCATCACTTAAATACTGCGTTTTACATCCATCAGAAAAAAACGGGACAGCCGCCGAAGATCAAGAATTCCTTAAAGAGTACGACCTTTTCATCACTACTTATGGCATGCTCGCTAAATACAGCTGGCTCAAAGAAGTATTCTGGAACACGCTTATATTGGACGAAGCCCAGGCCATTAAAAATCCTGGAACCAAGCAGACCAAAACAGTGAAACACATGAAAGCGTCTTATAGGATTGCAATGACCGGAACTCCTGTTGAAAATCGTTTATCAGATCTGTGGTCGCTTTTTGATTTTCTAAACAAAGGGCTTTTAGGAAGCGCAAAGGAATTTACTGATTTTACAAAACGACTCAATGATAATCAAGGCGGTTACTCACGATTAAAGCAGGTTGTAAGCCCTTTTATATTAAGGCGACTAAAAACTGACAAGACTGTGATATCTGATTTGCCTGATAAGATCGAAATGAAAACATTTTCAACCCTCACAAAAAAGCAGGCCGCCCTTTACGATGCGCTTGTCGATGATCTTAAAACAAAACTTGAATCTGACGCCGCCGGCATTGAAAGAAAAGGTTTGATACTGTCATCAATTATGAAATTCAAACAGATATGCAATCATCCGGATCAGTATCTGGGACAGAATTATTATGCCGAAAGCGAAAGCGGGAAATTTGAGCGTCTGCGCGAGATATGTGAAACAATCAGCGAAAAGAGGGAAAGAGTTCTTGTTTTTACGCAGTTCAAGGAAATAACAGCGCCTTTATCCGAATTTCTTAAAACAGTATTTCGTCACGAAGGGCTGCTTCTGCACGGCGAAACTTTGGTTTCAAAACGAAAAGAAATCGTTGATCGGTTTCAAGGGCGTGATTACGTACCCTTTTTAGTGCTTTCAATTAAAGCCGGAGGTATAGGCTTGAATCTCACAAATGCGAATCATGTTATACACTTTGACCGATGGTGGAATCCTGCTGTTGAGAACCAGGCGACAGACAGGGCGTTTAGAATCGGTCAGAAGAAAAATGTGATCGTTCATAAATTTATAACCCAAGGTACCATAGAAGAAAAAATAGATCTCATGATAACGGAAAAAACTAAATTATCAGATGATATCGTGTCTGATCTGCAGGGAAACTGGATTACAGAACTCGACAACAAGCAATTGATGAGTTTGTTTACATTGTCAAAATAAGGAGTGTTGAAAATGTCCTATAGATCTGATTATCCTGAATATGTCTCGGTAGCGGAGAAAAAAGAAAAAATCAGCAAGAAATGCGAAAAACTAAAAAAGAAAAATCCCGACATCGCACCTGTTGTGATAAAAGGAAGCAGGCTTGCGGCTACTTGGTGGGGCAAAGCATGGAACGTTAATTTGGAAAGCTATTCGGATTACAGCAACAGAATGCCAAGAGGGCGAAGCTATATCCGTCATGGAGCGGTTCTCGACCTTAAGATTTATCCGGGCAAGGTTACTGCTTTAGTGCAAGGAAGCAAAGCAAAGCCATACGTCATAAATATAGACATAACGTCTCTTACTAATAACACATGGGAGACGATAATCAAATCCTGCGAGGGTAAAATCGAATCGTTACAGGAGCTTTTAGATGGTAAATTTCCAAAGGCGCTTGGCGAATTATTTACTACCAGGAACACAGGACTATTCCCTTCTCCAAAAGAGATTTCGCTGAATTGCTCTTGCCCGGATTGGGCAAGCATGTGCAAACATGTGGCGGCGGCGCTTTATGGGGTTGGGGCAAGGCTTGACGAGAACCCTGCGCTTTTTTTCGTTTTACGCAATGTGAATATCGATGATCTCGTATCAAAAGCTATCGCGCAAAAGTCTGAAGCGCTGCTTAAAAAATCAAGCAAAAAAACCAAAAGGGTTATCAAAGATGATGACGTCAGCTCCATGTTTGACATCGAATTGCAATAATGGGGACGGTTCCATCGAGGGGACGGTTCTTTTGAGGGGACAGATCTGCCAAACAAAACGTCCCGCTGGTTGGTCTTGTCACATAGAAAAAATCTGCTATAATTGTTTTCAGACAACCTGTTATCAGGGAGGCAAGCGTGAACAAATCGGATTTGCTCAAAATAAATGAAATATCATTCAACGACGTACCGTGGCAGAATATCGAAAAGGCGATAAAACTTGAGCGCTGGGCAAACCCGACTGAAGAATATGTTCATGAACGCGCCGTGCTACTTTCTGCAAACCCCGGATTTGAAACACTCTTATCACTTAATATGATTCGCAATGCAGTACCATTTGATTATCAGATTAAAGCTGTCAGGGAAGTTTTGCAAAACATGCGCGGCAGGGCGCTTTTATGCGACGAGGTAGGACTCGGCAAGACCATAGAGGCGGCTTTGGTAATCTGCGAATATCTTGTACGCGGTTTAGCCCGAAAAGTACTCATACTTTGCCCTTCTTCACTAATGGAGCAGTGGGCTGAAGAACTCCGCTCAAAGTTTAATTTGAGTTTTACATTGTTTGACAGTTATGAGTTTCAGCAACATAAAGATCCATGGCAGATGTTTGATAAAGTAATTGCTTCTATCGATACTGTGAAGCGCGAACCTTACCGCTCTAAAATATTATCCACCTTTTTTGATATCGTAGTCGTGGATGAAGCACATCGCTGCCGGAATCGTTCTACCATGAGCTGGGCTTTAGTCAATAAGCTCCAAAAGAAATATATCCTATTGCTGACCGCTACTCCTATACAAAACGATTTGGAGGAATTGTTCAATCTTATAACCCTATTACGCCCGGGACAACTGGAAACAGCCAACGCATTTTCAAAAAACTTCATAACCCGGGGAGATCGGATGAAACCAAAAGATACCCAACGCCTAAATTATTTAATTAGAGAAGTACTGATCCGCAATAAGCGTAGTCTTGCGGGAGTATCTTTGCCAAGAAGACAAGCTGAAACAATTCAGGTATCCTTATCTTTAGCGGAAACTGTCTTTTACGAAGAAGTAACGGGGTTTATTCGCAGCCATTTTACAAAAAATGCGGTTAATGGAAGTATGCAGATGGTTTTAAAGACATTGCAAAGAGAAGCGGGAAGCAGTCCTCACGCGGTCATACCAACGTTAAACAAAATACTTGCAAACTCAAAAGACATTAATATGGAAAAACAGTTGCTTAAGCTAATAGCTTTAGGAAACGAGATTAATACATTCGTCAAGGGCGAATCCTTAGTTCGCCTTATAAAAGCTTTAGGGGATCGAAAAATAATTGTTTTTACAAGTTTCCGGCAGACTCAGGAAGTTTTAGTGAACCTTTGCCGTGAAAATGATATTTCAACAACAGTATTTCATGGACAATTGAGCAGATTACAGAAAGAAGAATCTATAAGTAACTTTTCAAAAGATATACCGGTACTCATAAGCACCGAATCAGGCGGAGAAGGTAGAAATCTCCAATTTTGCCACACCATGATCAATTTTGATCTTCCATGGAATCCAATGCGGATAGAACAGCGAATAGGACGCATTCATCGCATTGGTCAGACAAGAAAAGTTTTTATTTATAACCTAACGGCTATCAACACTATTGAAGAAAAGATACTTAAACTCCTTGATACTAAAATCAACCTTTTTGAGCTCGTAGTCGGTGAGCTCGACATGATTCTCGGCGAATTGACCGAGGGTCGGGATTTTGAAGACCTGCTAATGGATATCTGGACTAAATCAAATTCATTGTCTGAAGCCGAAAAACAGCTTGAGGATCTTGGAGATGCTCTGGTTAAATCGAAGGATAATTACATGCGCATTAAGCAACAATACGAGGGGATATTTGGCTGAAAACTTTGGGAGGAAAAATGTTGCAATCTACTGCAATTACAACAGAACATGAAGCCTTTGATTTACAAAAATATATTAATGATTTGCTTGACTGCAGCGGTGCAATAAGTGATAATCCAGGCTTTGCCCTTATAGAAACTTTAATGCCGACTGAAATTGCGGACGCACTGCAGAGCCCTGCCCATGCCATATTGGCTTTTGATTCGGAGGTGGCGGCAGAAACACCCGATTCCGAATTTATCACCTTTGGATCTGCTATCATGGACAAAGCTTTAGCTTTGGGCAAAACATTCGGAAGAGTATCAAAAAAATATATTGGCATGGAAACTCCACGAATCCCACCAGGAATGTTGGAGCGCGCGGAAAAGAAATTAGCATTGTCAGATTTTAAATATCGCCAATTGCTTGAATCAGATTTTGTCTGCTGTGAGCATGTTTTATTCAATTTCTCAGTAAAGTTTATTTCCGATGAAAAAAGAGAGTACATGCAACCTGTGCTTATTGACACGGGTTTAGGCAAAGATGTAAGTTATCAGATTCCTTGGCTTAATAACATTTTTTGCGCTCATCAGGCCGAATCTTTAAGTACTATGCAAACAAGCGAGCATTGCGGTTATTCTTTTGCTTATGAAACAGCAAAACGCAATCTTTCAAAAGCGATTTCAAAAAATCTTGAACTTTTTCGCAGGCAAATGTCAGGCTTCCTCAATGATGAGGCAAAACGGTTACGATTATATTATCAAGGAACTAAAGAGGAAATCGAAAAGCGAATTTCAAAGGTTGATTCCAACGATCCTAAAATCAAAGCATTAGAAGATAAACTGACGGCGGTCGATGTAGATTTTAAAGCGCGAATGAGTGATTTGCACAAGAAATATGAGATTGCATTGGAAGCTGAGCTTGATAATATTGTCGTTTACGCCGTTCCTAAGGTAAAAAACCGGATTCTTATCCAAAACCACACTCACAAAGCCACGCTGATAGTTTATTATAATCTGGCTGCCAACCAGGTGGAGTTCCCTTTTTGCCATGCTTGCAGCAATCCTTTAAATTCAATCCGCATAAAAAATGGCGGAGAACTAATCTGCTCCGAATGTGATAAATGAACGATTATCCTGCTGAAAAATTCGGCCAGACGCAGGAACTATTATATTTTTGAGCACAAGTGAACAAGGGTTCGCCGGTTACGATATCAACGTAGATACCCCTATTCAAATGTTCTCAGTATTCGTTTTTAAAAGGCTGCTCAGTTTCAGATTCCTGAGTCACCTTATTCTGGAATTTCGAATCTGCTTTGTATGTTTCTTTTATGTCCAACCAGAATATTAAACCAGATAGATTTCAGCTCGTCCGGATTTGGCGCTTTAAGATCGAATTTCGGATTTTCATCAAGCATGTGAAAACGAACGCCAAAAAGTTTAAAAACAACTTCATTTTCACCTTTCGGGAAACTTGTTACCTCGACGCGTTCAATTTCAAAAACCTTAGCATGATCTTTATTTTTCTCGTGCAACGGTATTTCGTTTATTAAGCCTCGGATTATGTTATCAATCAGTAAAATAATGCTGGATTGATACGAAGCTTGGGAACGGCTTTATCATTCCCGCTCCGCTTAGCGTTACTCTACCCACCATTCGCCTTGACCTTGTGACGGCGACGCGCCTTTATTAACAAATGTTTCTGTATGGCTTACTTCATGGCTTGCTTTGGGGAATAAGAGTAAATCCTTCCTGCTTATAATAATCCCATAATTTTGCGTCCCAGCAAGCTACAATAAGCTCTTCCTCATCAATTCTTCTTGAGAGAATAATTGCGCTTGCCAGATGCAGCGCGTCAAAACCACGCAAGGGATATTTGTCAACCAGCGAGTCCACCAGTTTAAGGACAGTATCGGACACTTCCAATGCGAAATAAGAAGTCCAATCAACATTAAAACAGCTCACGACATCGCGATATGAATTTACATCCAATATCCCTTCCCTTCTCGCTCGGGCAAAAGCAGCACGCCCTTCGGCAAACGCCACTCTTGACGTAGCCAAAAAAATGCAGTTCCGCGAATACTCCGCGACAAGTTCACTGCCCTCTTCTTCTACATAAAGCTTAACCAGAGCGCTTGTATCGAAATAACAGATCATCTGCGATCCTCGCTTACCAATTCTGACAATTCCACAGCTTTAATATCGGTTTTGCGGACAGGAATGATCTGATCCGGTTTGCTGCCCTTCCAAAATGCCAGACCTTCTTCCACCATTTTAACAGCACTTTCCGGTATATTTGAGCGAAAAGGAACAAGCTTAGCCACAGGAATGCCTCTTTCGGTAATGGTAATGGCTTCTCCCTTTTTAACCTTTCTTATATAAAGGCTAAGTGATTTTTTTATTTCTCGTATTCCTGCCTTTTCCATATAAGTCCTCCTTGTTTTGTTGTAACCACATTGTACTGCTTCCGTGACTACTTAGCAAGAAAAAGATCATATAAAGATCTGCCAAACAAAACGTCCCGCTGGCAAAACCACTAGGCTTCGTTCTTTGCGCTTTAAACTACCCTCAGCATCCTAAGTATTCTGAAATCCTCTTGATATATTGCAAATAATACTCTAAGACATGTTGAATAGAATTATAGACGATTGCATCATTAATCTCTTGATATTCGTGAACCAGAATATTTCTTAAGCCGGTAGAAGGTGCAATAATTAGTGCAAAGTCCATGTCTAGCACTTCAGCTTCAGCTAAATCTATAAACGAATTAAAATAATCTCTTGAGGGATTGCGCTTTAACTTCTTTAGAATCATATTGTTTATATCCGTTGCACATTCTACAATAAGCTGAATTTCTCTTTCAACAGCTCTGCGAATAACTAAATCTTTCAGATATACATCGTTTGTTAGCTCATTGGTCAGATGGGTAAACTCTTTATAATATTTCACCAATATTCCCAGTTTCTTGCATATCACCACATTATCGAGCACTTTTAAGCACTTCCTTTATATCTTTTGTGATCGCACTTAATTCCGCTTCAATCAGAGGCTTTAGCTCATAAAAACGTTTAATATAAAACAAACTGTATTTATCGAATAAACCTGCATGTTTTTCATAAAATACTCTTCCATTCAATGCAATTTCATATCTTAATACAGGCTCGGCTTTTCTCAAATCTAATAAATCAATCTCGCTCTTGCGGTGATATTTTATTAAATCATCCATAAGACTCACTTTTGTTTCTATAGTCATATTCTTTTCTGGCAAAAAAGCAATATCTATGTCGCTTTCCTTGTGATAATATTCAGTTTGATAACTCCCGAAATAAGCAAAGAATGCAACATTATACTCCTTGGCAATATCATCTATTGTTTTTTTATAATTATACGACGGCATATCTTCTACCTCATTTCAATTATATCGCCATCCGTATGCATATATACATAATCAATTCCTTTACCCTCACTCAGCATGGCATCCAAAATTCCGACAAAACTGTCACCTGCCGCATTGGTATCAACTTTGGAACATATCCACAACCTTTGAAATAACCACGCTTAACTTATCGTTTTTGAGCTTTCCAATCTGATACAAAATAATATTTTCGTCGGCAGTAAATAATTTGTTTGGACGAGCATTGCTTACAGTGTTTAATGTGCCGTTATCAATATCAGTCAGATCAATAGATATAGCCATATCATCCCGAATACTCTGACTCGTAATTTGGCAGAGTATCAAATCAACCACTTTCAAATCAACCAGCACCAAAGCCGGACGACGTTTTGACATGCTTAAATCTGAAAATGGAAACGTAACGACAACAATATCTCATCTTACAAATTTGCCCATGCGGAATCCTCCTCTGGCAGAAGCCAGTCTTTTGCAAGCGATTTTTCACTGGCATAGGTAATTTCGTCAATTTTTCTTTCCTGCATTTTACGCAGTTTCAAGAAGCTAACATAGTCATAAACTTCATCAACAATGTGTGCGGGCAGATCTTCAATTTCTCTTATGAGAATTCGTTTATCAGCCATTAAAAACACCTCCAAAAACTGATCATATTAATTTTATAGCATAAAAACCTAAAAATTACCATTAAATCTTCAACCGATCCCGGTATTTCTCCACTTACAGGGCTGTATTCGCATTTTATGGACAAGCCTTCTCTCTGGAAGGCGGTACGTCTTAAATAAGTCTACCTGGTGTGCATACAATTAAACAGACTGTCATTTATAGATACCATATCAAACATATTTCTGAAATCCTCAAAGCTTCCTGCTTCCGCCTAATTCCTGATTTCTGTCACAAATCCGTTGCCCGTGAGAAGAAAGCCTCTTCTGGCAAAATCTCTTTCTTCTCCTTCATAATTATAAAATGATACCATTATGAAATCCTTGACCATGCTCACCTTTGCCGCTGCTTTCCGCCCATAATCCGTTAGCAGCAGGGGATTGAAATACATAAAAAATTACTTCACCTTATGAAAATTAATAAAACTCTAATCGCTCTTATCATCCGTAGTTCCGCTAAACGTAAATCTTTCCACTTTTATAGCCGGAACACGACTGCCCCCAAAGCCTTCAACAAGCTTTGTTTCTTTAGAAATCAATGATACTTGTGATAATGCGTCCAAAATACTATTGGTAAATCGTAAGTTTTTGACCGCCCCTTTAATTTTCCCATTCTCTATAAGAAATGTTCCGTCACGCGTCAATCCCGTAATTGTCGTGGTCATAGGTTCAACCACGTTGGTATAATGAAAGCGTGTAACATATACTCCTTTTTGAGTTTTAGCGATCATCTCCTCAATCGAGGAATTCCCTTCTTTCATGAACATATTGAGAGGTACGGGACCAAAGCTGTTTGGTGCGGGTAGCCCGTGACCGGTCGATTTTTTCCCCTCAACTCCTGCGGTATATGAATCGTATACAACACCTTTTGCTATGCCGTTTTCAATAAGCATTACCTTCTCTTTGGGAACTCCCTCATAATCAAAAGGAGAGGGTAACCCCGATAAGTCAAGAGCATCATCCCATATGGTGATGTTATCGCCTGTGATTTTCTGACCCATTTTCCCGCACATAAAACTTCTGTCTTCTTGAACGGCAAGCGCTCCAAATCCGATATATCCTAAAAATGACAGAAAAGTGCCGACAGCGTAAGGCTCAAGTATAACAGCATAGTCACCCGGCTCAATCGATATTGGATCAATGCTTTTAAGACATTTCTCCAGCGCTTCATGCACTAACGCCAAAGGATCTATATCTGCTACATCCCTTGTAATAATATTCGCATACCCTGAAGCGCCGTTATCGCCTGTAACAACAAGATTAAGCTCGGCAAGCGTCTGTTTTTGTTCAGCCCAAAGACCTAAGGAGTTAGCTATCAATAAATCATTAGAAGAAGTGGAATAAGCGCCCGAAGCTATCACTCCGTTTTTTTGCGCCTCGTAAACGATAATTTTTACGGCTTGTGCTCTTTGAATCGGCGTAAACTCAGCCGTGCTCGGCACATATGTATTAATCTTAGTATATGAAGAAGCTTCAGGCAGCGATACGAATTGCGGATTCTCAGGCTGAGTTTGGGCAATTTCGATCGCTTTGTCAACAGCAAGCTTAACGGATGCTTCTTCAAGCTTATTAGTCGAAGCTGTACCTATTCTTTTCCCAATCACGACTCTAATCGAAACACTTGCATCTCGTTCGGCAACATTCTGATGAATGTAGTTATTCGCGAATCTTGTCAGCGCAGTGTCTCCGCCGGAATATAAAACTTCCGTCTGATCAGCACAGGAGTAATTCAAGATGCTTTTAATCAATTCTTTAATCATTATTTCATCACCCCTACTTTAATGTTTCTGAATCTTGCGGGAGCTGTTCCGTGCCCTACATGCATTTCCTGAGGTGGCTCGCCTTTTCCGCAATTCGGGGTTCCCCACATCTTCCAGTGGGATTTATCACAGATAGCATCGCACGAAGCCCAAAACTGCGGCGTAATCCCTGTATAGGTAGGGTTTTTAAACATTCTTCCCAATTTGCCGTTTTTAATTTCCCAAGCTATTTCAGTGCCAAACTGAAAGTTAAGCCTTTTGTCATCTATACTCCAACTACGATTGGTCTCAACATAAATCCCGTCATCGGTATCGCTAATTAAATCATCGAATTTCCACGTTCCCGGCTCAAGATTGACATTTGTCATCCTGATTAACGGTATGTTGTTCCAACCATCTGCTCGCATTGCACCATTGCTTTGCTGATTGATTTTTGCTGCTGTTTCACGTGATGTCAAATATCCGACAAAAATTCCATTCGTCACAATCGGTACTCTTTGCGCTTTAATGCCTTCGTCATCGTATCCGAATGTCCCAAGGCCTCCGGACACAGTGGAATCCGCGACAATGTTTACAATATCTGAGCCGTATCGGAAATTATTCAGTTTATCAAGCGTTAAAAAACTCATTCCCGCATAACTTGCCTCAGTACCAAACACTCTGTCCAGTTCAATGGGGTGTCCGCATGACTCGTGCACCTGCAGCGCCAGCTGAGAACCGTCAATGATCAAAGATGTGACCATAGACGGGCATTGCAGCGCAGATATAAGCTCCAAAGCCTGGGAAGCCACTCTTGGTGCATTGGCAGCTAAATCCAGTGACTCTATATATTCGTAACCTGAAGTTGCAAAATTGCCACGAAACGAATTCGGATATGATCTTTCCTGAACTTCCCCGTCTTTTACAGCAACCGCATTTAAACCCGCACCGCATTCAGTTATGTTCTGAATGATATAAGTACCCTCAGTATTAGCATAGTACTTTTTTTGTGCAAAAGCTTCCATAAATGCTTGTGAAATACGCACACCCTTCTCATTCATTAGCTTTTCAGCGGCAAGCAATAAATCCACTTTTTTTGATAAGGAAACTTTAAAAGGATCAACAGTAAAAGGAGTCGAATATTCCGCAACTACTTTTTCCGCTCTACTTAGCACAACATTCTCTTTTTTTGTAATGGCGCCGGCTTTGGCGATGTTAACCGCTAAGGCCGTCATTTCGTCTATATCCTTTTTTTCAATCCTTGAAGTAGATGCGAAACCCCAAGTTCCGTCAACGATAACTCGCACCCCGATACCTACGCTCTCGGAATATTTTATCGCTTCGGCTGTTCCGTTTTTTACTTCTAGATCCTCATTTCGCTGGTCAACGACCCTTACTTCCGCAAAAGTTGCACCCAGAACCTTGGACAAATCAAGTGCCCTGTCAATAAGCTCTCTCAATTGTATCCCCCTCTCAAATATTTATACACTACCAGAGTTGAACAGCTCGTTGGTATCAATTAATCGTATTTATCATGTTGATTCCTAAATCAACAGTCATATATTTACCTAAGAAATCAAGCTTAACCTTTGCCCTGCCTTTTCTGTGATCGATGCTTTGTATGTATCCTTCCATAGATAACAGCGGACCGTCAATCACTCTGATAAAACCGCCCTCAACAAAAACCTTTGAGTAACCTATTATTTCATCATTTCCGATAAGGTGGGCAATTATATTGATCTCATTTGGCTCAATATGAATTATCTCCTGACCGTATCGCAATAATTTGACGACTCCAAGTGTATCTTTAATCCAATAATACTCATCTGTGCCTATAGAACCGTTTATCAAAATGTACCCCGGAAAAAGCACCCTAACAACATCTGACCATTCTCCGTGCTTACGTTCCCTTAGCTTGCGCTTTGGTACTACTATCCTTAAATTGCTGACTCTATCGTTTTCCAAACGGCGTTCAAGCATGTTTCGCATGTAGTCTTCGCGTCCTGTCAATACATACAACGCATACCAGTTGTTGTGATTCGAAAGGTAATTCTCATATTCTCTCAATATCAATGCACCTTTCCCCTCATTTTATTCCAAATAAGCCGAAAAGCCCGGGAAGTTGCTGTTATTGTATAATAATTCGCTTTGCCATGCAAGTAAGAGATGGACGAAAATCCCGCACTTTTTTCGTTTTACGCAATGCGAATATTGATGACCTCGTATCAAAAGCTATTGCGCAAAAGTCTGAAGCGCTGCTTAAAAAATCAAGCAAAAAAAAACCAAAAGGGTTATCAAAGATGATGACGTCAGCGCCATGTTTGACATCGAATTGCAATAATGGGGACGGTTCTTTTGAGGGGACGGTTCTATCGAGGGGACAGAGCTGCCAAACAAAACGTCCCGCTGGTTGGTGACGTCCCGCTGGTTGGTGATGCCAAACAAAACGTCCCGCTGGTTGGTTGACAGGTTTAGCAATTTTTTATCCCCCTCCAATCGGTGGGAAAAGAGATAAAGTATCGCCATCAGAAAGTACTGCGTCAACGTTTGTATTTATGCCGT
>Ga0209105_100135_pt1 | contig 26018 bp, 39 predicted proteins | sample SedPBSmetaG_FD_184158 | JGI IMG/M metagenome (GOLD analysis project Ga0209105, IMG submission 184158) | Freshwater sediment bacterial and archeal communities from Indian Creek, Illinois, USA to study Microbial Dark Matter (Phase II) -... | ecosystem: Environmental > Aquatic > Freshwater > Creek >...
CTGGGTGGGGGAAAAGTACAAGGTAAAATATGGAAATTAGCTCTATTTCTGATATTTATTTTCTGATATTCAAGCTTCTAGTGGAAACTATTGCGTTTGTAAAAATTTAGGTTGTTGAATGCCCGTTGAAAAGGTCTTCAAATGCGCAATAGAGATTGTGAAGCTGATAGGCAATGCTTTCAATAGCCACTTTACCCCTTCTGCCTTTCCGATCTTCCAGTTTTGCGTATATGTTGTCAATTTCTTTTACGCGGGACTGTATATCCGCCTGCAGCAATGCTAATCTTTCCTTTTCCATGGTATCCCTTCCCTTATTATCTTCTCAGCCAGGCGGTGGCCTTCCAACTGCACCACGTCCACGTTGTCTCTGCCAACCTCGCTTGAGATGAAAGACATGGCCTTAAAAAAGTCTTCGTCCTTCAGCCCCTTGAAGGCTACATCCAAATCCGAGAGCTCATTAAACCCATGCGGCTTTGATACGGAGCCAAAGATATAAGCTTGCTCAAACGGGATTTCCCGGGCCAATTTATCCAGGGTTTGCATCGCAGCAGCCAATAACTGCTTGCGAAGTTGCTCCCGCTCTTGCTTTTTCTTGGCAAGGGCACTATCCAGGATATCGGTAGGCCACACAGCAGCACACCTCCGAAAAAACTCGAGTACCGGGGAGGTAATTGGGGACGGGTTCAGGTTTGGTGTGTCATCCAAATTTCCGATTAATAATATTATGTCACTCTTCAACAGCCCACCACATGGATTTTGCCCTGTGGCAGATCAGCCGTCTTCCAGTAAATCTTTTCTTCCCACAGCTTGTCGCTTTCGCGGTCGAAGATAACCAGCCAGCCTTCACGCGCGTACGAACCAAAGTATCCCACACGTTCCATTTCGCAGTGACCTGCGGCTACCGCTACAGCCCACTGACCTCTTCCTTGCTATAACAAGTTACATCTGTTCCAGGAAACTAACAAAGGAAATTAGCTCCAAGCGCACCTGATTAAACAACGGACGCAATTGTCGAATAAGGCGATCAATTCGTTCCACATCAAATTTGAAAGCGTAAACATTTCGAACGATGTGTCTGAAGCGTAGGTATTCATCCAGCCCTTTCACTGTATTTTCGGAAATAACCTGAGGTCGTAATTGCATTATTGCAACGCTCACTTGCCGCAACAAATCGCGGTGCCACTCCGATCCACCTGGCAAGCTTTGGTCCACATCCGCTGCAATGTGGCGGAAAATGCGTTCAAGCCCACCGTAGAAGTCGTGCAGGTTCAGCGCTACGGAATCAAGATAGAAATCATGCTCCGTAGAATGCCGGGCCAAACTCATGGCCTGCTCGGCTCGTGTCACAACTCTCTCTAAATCAGCAAGTTCCTGGCGAATACGGCTAGCGACTACCAGATAGCGCTCAATCATACCTCTTTGCCCTCGCTCTCGATTATTGCCCTCAGGGCAGCGCGGCAAGTATCTATGTCCACCAAATTAATCTCGATATCTTTGCCTATGTCCATCACCGCGCCCATGGCCCGGAAGGTATCTTCAGCGCCAATTCCCCAAGCAGCGATGTCCACATCAGACCATTTGTTAAAGCAGTTTAAATGGAGGAGAGAACCAAAGACGACAACTCGTTTAGCGCCAAAATTCTCCTTGAGCAATTTGGCCGCCTGTCGCGCTAATTCCCAGGCCCTTTTTCGTCTTGCTGCCAGTTCCTTTTTCTCCTGCTCCAGCCGCAGCCGGGCGGCAGCTTTATATATTGCCATATCTTCTTCGCTTATCCAAGGGAAAGAAGCTTTGGTCACGATTCTATGCGGTTCATTATTTGACAAACCCTCTTCTGTCCGCCCCTTTTTAGCAATACCTTTAATAACCATAACCATTACCGCCTCCTTACAAGTCAGCTTTTGAGGGAAGCATAGGGGCATATAACCTCATCCCACTGATAAGCGCTTCCTGTGCCAGTGGGTTTAAAGACCCCAACAGAATTCAAGGTCTTTCAGATTCTGGTCCCTGGTCATACTACCACACCATCTCGCTGGACTTCTGAGTAAAGGGGTATCAGAGAGTAAACTCCCTTATTCCAGGAAAATGCATCAACCACTACAACGCTCAAATTGGTGCCATAAAAATAATTAACCTCAAAAATAACATCCGATACGGTATTTCTATCCCGGTGGGTCATTGCTTCCCTGGTAATCACCAGCAGGTCAAGATCCGATTCCTCATCATCTTCACCCCGGGCTACTGAACCGAATACTACCAGCATCTCCACCGGAAACTGCTTCATTAGCCGTTTCTTTACTTCCAATACAGCTTCTCTTTGCTCTTTGGTAAGTGTAAGGTCGTTAAAGCCAAGCTTCATTTTTATAACCATTCCTTCCGCTGCGCTCTATTCTCCATTTCATAGCTCTATTGTCTCGCTATAAGCGGTTTCTTTCACTGTTGATGGTTTACCATACAGCTTTTCAATATCTTCCATCTCTTCCCTTGACATCACCGGAACGCTTTTAAGAAATAACTCCAATGTCTCTTCCTGCAAAACTTCTCTAACCGCTTTCTTTATAAGGGTATAAAGTTCATCTCTGTTAATAGTAACTTCCATATGTTAACACTCTTTTTCGGATTTACATTGTCATAGTGTCTCGCTAAATAAATTCATAATTCAAACCCAAAAAACTTGAATAATGCCAAAATATTTTACTGGCAGCAAAGAATTATGCAGGGTTTTTGGAGTTGCATCAGCAGTTACTTCTTCCTTATCTTGTATTTTAGCATATCCCAGCCCTGAATGAAACGTTTAAAAAAAGCAGCCGGCAGCCTGGCGCTCGCCCAGGCGATCGCTCTGGCCAGCTCCTCGGTCTTAAGCAGGGCAGCGGCGCCGAAGTAGACCGCCCCGCCCAGAGCGATAAGGCCGCCCACCTGCAGCAGCTGGTGGGTGAGGAGGGCAGGGTCGAAGAAGGCAGCCGCGTAGCCGCCGGCGGCGGTTACCGCCAGACCCATGGCCAGGGAAGCGGCGGCAAACTTGCCGGCGGAGTTCAGGATACGCCGGCCGTCCAGGTGGCCCAGCCGGCGGCGCAGGTGGTAGGCCAGCAGGAGGCAGCTGGCTATAGCGGCGATGGAGGTGGCCAGGGCCAGGCCGCCGTGGGCCAGAAAACGTACCAGGATGAGATTAAGGACAATATTCAAACCAACAACCCAAAGGCCCAGCTTAACCGGGGTGGCGGTATCCTGCAGGGCGAAGTACACCCGCACCAGCAGGGCGTTGGCAGCGTGGGCGAAGAGATGCCCAGGGAGTAGTAGAACAAGGCCACGGCGGTCATCTGGGTGGCTCTGGCGTCGAAGGCGCCCCGTTCGAAGAGCAAGCGCACGATAGGCTCACTTAAGAGCATTAGCCCTACGGAAAGAGGAAAAACGATAAACCAGAGCAGTCGCAGCCCTTCGGAAAAGGTGCGGCGCAGGTCATTAGCATGTGCGCCCGCTGCCTGCTCCGCCAGGAACGGATAGGCGGCGGTGGCGGCGGCGGCGGCGAAGATGCCTAACGGCAGGTGCATTACCCGCACGGCGAAATTAAGGGCGGAGATGCTGCCTTCCGCCAGCCCGGAGGCCAGGATACGGTCCACCAGGAGGTTTATTTGGCCGGCGGCGGAACTTGCAATAAAAGGTAGCAGCAGGAGGCCGATTTTCTTTACGCCGGGATGACTTAAGCCTTTTAAGGTCGGCCGGTAGTAGTTTTTCCGGCTAGCCAGGGGGACGAGAAGGGCCAGCAGATAGGCAGCCGACCCGGCTACCGCGCCTAGCGCCAGCCCGCTGATGCCCATAAGGCCGCCTAAAAGCAGCGCGCCGCCGATCAGGCCGAAGTTTTGCAGGAGGCCGGCAAATGCCGGATAGGTAAAGTGCCGGTAAGCGTTCAGCACGGCGGTTGCTATTCCGACCAGCCCGGTGAAAATTAATACAGGGGCAAGCAGTCGGGAAAGCTGCACCGCCAGCGCCGTGGTCTCCGGCGCCAGGCCGGGAGCAAGCAGGGGGATTAGGAGAGGTGCCGCCAGGAGATAGAGCACAGCGGCGGCGGCCAGGGCCAGAGCCGTTAAGTTGATGACGGCGCCGACGATGGTCCAGGCTTCTTCTTCGCCGGACTTAAGGCGGTACTCGGTAAAGACAGGGATGAGGGCAACGGTTACAGCGCCGGCCAGCATGCCGGAGATGGTCATGGGGATGATGGAGGCCACCAGGAAGGCGTCGGTTTGGGCAGTGGCACCGAACTGGTAGGCAATAACAGTTTCCCGGACAAGACCGAAGATGCGGCTTAACACCGTGCCGACGACAATTAAGAATGCCGCTTGGCCCATTCCCTGTCGGCTGATGCTCAGTGCTTATTTCCCCTCTCGTCCAACAGTTTTCTCGCCTGAGCAAAAAGGGCCTGCCGCAGACATAGAGGCAGCTGGCAGTACATTTGCTCCCTAACACTACAGCGAGATTTCAAAAACACACGACTTTATCTGAAGCCAGCAGCTAACATTACAGCGTGATTTCCGCATGAGAGATAAACTTTTCTTTAAGTGTCGCCAGCGCTTGCAACCCCTAGCTCAGGACACTTTGAGACATAAGATTCCGTTTCTTTCCAGACAATCATTGTGTAATCAAGGCTTTTCACAAGAACCCTCCTTCATAACATAATTTCTGACGACCAGGGGGATGGTTCTCTTCGTTTTTTCCGTGAAATAGCTGTCGAGCGGTTTTTCTGTGAACATTTTGCTGCGGTTCCTCTCCCAGTATCCAATCAGCAATGCGGCGACGGATATGGGCCAAGCGCTCATCCGAGACCTCGCCAATCGCTCCCAGAAAAAGCTCGGCGTTCGCTACGGCTAACCGACCTATCCTGATCACACTCGACCGCTTGAGGCCAGAGGCTGGAAAATCAGCGTCTTCTTCCCTTATCACATCGTCAGACCCCGGGATTGCTTGCTCCAGCCAGATCGCCCGGTCGCAGGTTTTTTACTGCCTCACTCTTTCAGATTATTCGTGATCTTGATGATAACCTCTTTCATCGCCGGAACATGCTCTGCGCATACGGTAAATACCGTCTCAGCATCAATGTCAAAGTAGTGATGCGATATGATATCCCTCATCCCTTTTGCTTTTTTCCAGTCAATTTCAGGATACTTTGCAAGGAGCTTCGCATCCGTAAGTTTGTCTATCTGCTTCAGCGCCTCGCCAATATTGATCAGTTGCATACAGATACTATCAAGTTTCTCAATGCCAAAGTCGTCTTTTATGAAGTCTTCACTCGACCTTATGGCTTGGAATCTCTTAGATATCTGGTCTATCGCCCAGGCAATATTCTTCAAGATATCTATGACAAGTTCCTTGTCATACATAAATGGCATCCCGCTCTATCCTGCGTCTCAGGGCTTCGTTCATTTTGTCCCTCAGCCTTACAACATCAACCTTGCAGTCAAAAGCCTCCTCAACCATCTGTTTTATGCCAATCAGACAAAAAAGGTCAGGTTTTTCAAGTTCGACAACAATATCGATATCGCTCCCCTCTCGAACATCCCCTCTAGCACAACTTCCAAAGAGACCAATCCTTTTAGCGCCGAATTTTTGTTCAAACTCGGCCTTATGCACAGAAATAAAGTCTATGATGTCTTCTCTATTCATCTTGCTCAACCGGACATCCACCTACCCTTGGGCTTTTAAGTAATCTTCCACAGCCAGTCCCGCTTCGCCTTCCGCCCGTATCTCGCCGTGCTCCAGCCAGATCGCCCGTTCGCAGGTTTTTTTTACCGCCTCCATGCTGTGCGAGACATAGACTTGAAGTATATTCCATTTAATTGGAGAGCAACGTGCCGCATCCCGGATAGCAGTCCGTATCTCGTCCAAACTCTCACCTCAGGAGTTTCAGTTCGAGCGGATACTTCTTTCCGGCATAGAGCACACACAGATCAAAGCGCCGGCGCCCGCTGGCATATTCGCGGATGATCTTGCCGCCGGTGTTTATGACCCGCTGCAGAAAAGCCTGCAGGATAAGGTGCGGCGCGGCTTCTTTGTATGCATATCTGGCAGACTCCCTTATTCCAGGAAAATGCATCAACCACTACAACGCTCAAATCGGTGCCATAAAAATAATTAACCTCAAAAATAACATCCGATACGGTATTTCTATCCCGGTGGGTCATTACTTCCCTGGTAATCAGCAGATTGATATTATGTCAATTCCAATCCTATAATTCATGGCCAGTAAACTCTCGTTCGAGATGAGTACTTATCCTCTTGAGAACTCTCATCAAACGCCCGGAAGAAACTTCTCCCAGTACACCCTCGAGTACCTCTTCTTCCACTGTGGCCAGTTTTCCAATCCTAATAAGGGATTGGGCTTTTAATCCTGAACTTTTGAAATCATCGTCTGCCCGACCTATTTTCTCATCCCGATCCTTAATCTCGTGCCTGATTTGGGAAGTGATCGCACAGATAAGCCAGTCATCGAAATGACCGGGCATCTTTGGATAGCAGAAGAACGGGCCTATATTTACCTCTCTGCAGATTCGCATATGGGAAGCACACCAGCGAGATATCCCCTGGCTTAAAGCTCATGATTCTTTGAGGTCAGCCAATGAGTATTCAACTTCCTTTGGATCGTTCCAGAAGTCGAAAGCCCCTGTGCTTAGTGAAAATTTAGTCCATGTGCCTGTATCTCTGTTCTTAGACTCGCTCCGCTTTCGCATTAAAGCAACGAAGTCATATACCTCCTCTATGAGTTCCTCTGGAAGTTTCTCTATCTCTCTAACGAGTTGATCCTTGGTTCCCATACTGCACCCCCCCTCAATTGTATTTTAGCATATCCCGGCTCTGAATGAAACGTTTAAAAAAAGCAGCCGGCAGCCTGTGGCGCTCGCCCAGGCGATCGCTCTGGCCAGCTCCTCGGTCTTAAGCAGGGCAGCGGCGCCGAAGTAGATCGCCCCGCCTGGCCTATTCCCTGCCGGCTGATACTCAGTGTTATTTCCCCTCTCGACCAGTGGAATGGCTGATAGAAAAGAAACTGCATCGCTTCCTTGATATAAGTCCCGGCTTGGGTTTAATATTGCTTTTCATCCGTGATTAACCCCACGATCTTACCAACAAACGTTTTAACTTCCGATATCCACGGTCGCACATCTATTATCTCAAATTTTACCAGATCAGCATAATCCGATTTTTGACGGCTATCAAATAGCCTGTCGTACAGGTGTCCCATGGCTACTTCTATCAGGCCGGGTTTCACTATTTTTTGATGGAAAAGGGATCTGACACCACTATGCTTGGGTGAGGAATGCCCCTTCGTCAATAAGAGGGCTGATACAGCATAAAAACATGCATAGTAGAGACGATTAACACAGGTATTGGCATGACCGGCATCCAGAAGAAGTTCGGCTTCGCGAATAGACTCATTAGCTCGATCCAGCCGATAATAAACCAACTTGCTTGTTTCCTCGTTCATAGAGCGATACCCTCTCGCTCCACATTCTGTACGAAAGGCATGGCTTGATAGATCGGCGAGTACCACTCTTCCTTGCCATAGCAGGTAACGGTTAAAACGGCTCCTGTTTCCAACTCAATGGGGTATAAGCCCTGGCGTATCCGGTCTTCTAACATCCAATCTACCTTTTCCTCCAGCAGGATTAACAGGTCATAATCAGAATCCGGCTTCGCATCTCCTCTGGCCCGGGATCCATAAAGAATAACTGTCGCCTCAGGAGCAATTGTTTTTATTGCCTCACGGCAACGTGTAAGCAAAATGCTGTCTTGCGGCCCATAGCCATCATCAATCGTTCGTCGGCTCATTACCCTGCATCCTTTCGAGCGGAAAACATGGCCCTGCTGTATTAAAGCGTCTCATGCCGATTCACTCCTGTTAAAGCAGTTACTTCTTCCTTATCTTGTGTTTAGCATATCCCGGCCCCGAATAAAACGTTTAAAAAAAGCAGCCGGCAGCCTGGCGCATTCCCCAATGCGCACCGCGTACCGACGGATTCAGATTTGGGTTACATCAGCCTTCGGGGTAAACCCAAATTGTTTCCGTACGCACAGCTTCGGAAAATCCGCCTTCCTTCTTTAGCAGAGAATCCCATTCAGATTTTTTATATACCAACAAGTCAACCGGAACCGGAAGAACGGTGGTATCATACTCCAGCCCCCGTTTCTCAAAAGGGCGATCCGTGGTGTCGGCCACGATCACGAGCAGGTCCAGGTCACTGCCAACCCCCCAGTCTCCGCGCGCGTACGAACCAAAGTATCCCACACGTTCCATTTCGCAGTGACCTGCGGCTACCGCTACAGCCCACTGACGTACCGCCTTGACTACCTGGGAAGCATCAGGCCATTTCAGTGTGGACGAATTCGCTAATCTCACGGGCATACGCCAGCGCCTCCTTACTCTGCAGTGTGCCGTAATGTTCGTATGGGGCACCTTCCGGGTGTCCGTTCGGATAGCGTGTAGGAATATAGTATCCATCGAGGACACGGGCCTTGTCCATCAGAACGTCGCTCACCGTCACCGACTGGGGAAGATCGCGCAGCAGCCTGGCGATCACGTGGCCTCTGGCCTCCTGCCCCAAATGCAGGTGCAGTGCTTTGACAGCCTTTTCAGCAGCCTGGTAAGCTGCAAAACAGGCCCACTCGTGGCGCTGTTTCAACAGTGAATCTTCAGCCTGTTCCAGATCTCGCCTGGCCTGTTTAATCCAATCCGGTGCACGGTTAACCATTTATACAACACTCTCCTTCATCACCCAGGGTTCAACTGCCGGGCAACGAATAATGCCAAGATATTTTAGAGGTCATAACTTACTGTGCAAGCCCATGCGCCGCCAAGATCCCCCTTTAACTTGTGACTACGCAACTGAGGATGAAATGGATCTTGGATTAGCGATTGAGAGTCTCTGTTCGATCCTTGCCGGCAACTCCGGCTGGCGTCGAATAATACGCTTATAGGCACGCACAAAAGTTTTGCTCCAGACAAGGGGGCCTCACTCGGCCAGTTCCTCCATCAGTTCCTCCATCAGTTCCGCCATTGTCCCCCGCCGAACCTCGCCCCGCTGATAAGCGCTACGCGCTTCCGCAATTTCGGCGGCCAGTTCAGGGCACCGGCGCCGGGGTCTCGCCGGTGCAGAGCGGGCGCGTGACCCCCGGGGTCCATATTTCCATCAGGGCGCAGGATGCCTTTTCATAGACTAGCCGGCTGGAAGCCGGCTCCACTGCAGTCTCAATAAAAGATAGTCAAAGGATGAAAATAGCCTGACCCAATCTTCTGGATGTAGGGAACGGTCTTGACCGTTCCGCATGGTTATTTTCAGGGTAGTTCCGGGGTGGAAACCAGGATCTCAAAGATAACCTTTCTCTTTCAGGTTGCCCTGTATCTTATTGGACAACTCCTCTGCCTCTTTTTTAAACTCGACAAAATCCGCTTTAGTAAACATATGGTGCGTTGGTGACTGATTGTACTTTGAACCAAGCGGCAGCCTTTATTTCGTTTGCCCCCGGTTGCCCAGCACCTTTGATAGCCACTTCATACCACACTGCTTCGGGAATAAAGAGTTCACCGTATAGCTGGCGAAGCAAGTCCAATTTACCGATCCGCGCCAGGTTAATAAGTGGAGAAGCGTCGCTTACAATGCTCATAGCCGACCGAGTTCCTTCAACGTTATCAAATCTCTTTCGTATTCATCTACATCGTAATGAACGGAAATCTCCCTGCTCGCCAGCAGATGTTGAAACGCCCATATGGTCATGTCAGCCATTTCTCGGGCCTTGCCGAAGGAAAGTCTCCCTTGTTGAAATAGGGAAATAGCCAATTCACGCCTCAGTTCCTGAGATGTCATCCGAGCAGCATGAACCACTTCACTTGGTATTTCAATAGATATCTTAGATGACATTTTTCAACCTCCTGGTTTCTTTCATTATGCTTCCCGTGCGCCGGGCACACGGGTGGGACCTCACAAGCAGCGGGGGTCAGGTTTTGATTCTTACATGTCCACGCTCATTCACCATATTCACAATGCTGGATATCCTTCCCCTTTAATAATATTATGTCACTCTTCAACAGCCCACCACGTGCAGCCTCTCCAGCAGACTGTCGATATGGGACAATTGGGGACTAGTTCAGATTTGACACACAAGCCCAATGCCTCGAAGCTATTTGAAAGGGTTGATAATCCGGATTCTTTCCTCTATGACTTGCCCGTCCTGCATATCTTCCGAGTACAGAATAGAACAGTTGTTTTCCAATGCAGCGGCCAAAATCAGACTGTCCCAGTAAGCATAGTTATGGTTTTTAACTATGCTCAAAGCTTTGCTTATAGACCCTTCTTTTATAAGCGCCACTTCAAACTTCTGCCAAAACCTATCTGCCAATACTTTTAATTGCTCAATATTTACAGCATACTTTCTATGCATAACCCAAATAAACTCGTTAATAACTTGGGTGTTGATAACTATGTTTTTTCTTTCCAGAATACTAAGCGACATATCTTTCTTATCCGGCTCAGTCTCAGAGTATGAATAAATAAGAACATTAGTATCTACAAATGCCTTATCTTGCATATATTTCATCCCTATCAAACTTCCATTTCTTTGTGTCAATTTTAATCTGATCGGTCAGCAGGTCTTTTTCTATATCTCTTTTTAACCTTATTGTAATTTCTACATCGCGATCATTAAATTCTTCAGGAAGTTCAATTAGTAGTGATTTGTTCCTGATCTTTGATTCTTTTTTGACAATTAGCAATATTTAACGCCCTCCTCCCAGCATAGTCATCGGCCCCACCTTGGTCTGACTATAACCATTTTATCACATATTCAAAAGTGATTCGACATCATAACCAGATTGTATTTTAGCACAGACAGATTCTACTTTTCTGTCATTTAAATCTTTTCTTCCCGCAGCTTGTCGCTTTCGCGGTCGAAGATAACCAGCCAGCCTTCACGCGCCCCTACTTGATCCATGTACGCCCCCAGTTGCTCCAGGCCGTCCTGCTCCGTCCTGCTTTTGTGCAGGAGTTTCAGTTCGTCCGGAAAACATGGCCCTGCTGTATTAAACCGTCTCATGCCGATTCACTCCTGTTAAAGCAGCTACTTCTTCCTTATCTTGTATTTTAGCATATCCCAGCCCTGAATGAAACGTTTATAAAAAGCAGCCGGCAGCCTGCCATATGGGTTATGCCTTACGCTACCTTTATTGTCTGATATTAATTTAGCATTGAGCTGCAACGATTATTATAGCATAATATCCCGAGTTAGGATATAATATTTTCCAGGAGAGGGATGGGCTAACAGGCAATGCAAACTATGCGTTATTTTGAGGAACAGGGCTAGCGCAAGGGTCCGTATATCTGGCTGGAGCAGTACGCGCAGACAGTATGTGAACCTGCAAGAGTAACCTGATGTTCGAATTGAAGAAGGAAAGGTGTTTATGGAGGCCAAAACAAAAGCCTGGCTGGATACGGCCAGGGAAGACCTAAATACCGCCATATATAACTTTAAGGGAAAGCATTATCTATGGGCAATGTTTCTTTGCCAGCAGGCATTGGAAAAAGCCTTTAAGGCGGTCTATTTTGAGCAAGCAGGCGAGGTGCCACCTCGTAAACACGACCTGGTGGTACTAGCTAACTTAACAAATCTGGCATCAGAGTGTGATGAAGCCAGACTTGATTTTTTGCGCCGTTTAACGGTATACTACCTTGAAAGTCGATACCCGGACGAGAGGGCAGATTTAGCTGCTAAGTGTACAGAGCAATTCACCAAGGAGATTGTGGCTAAGACAGAGGAGATATTTACATGGCTGGAAAGCAAATTGAGTTAACGGTACGGGAATACATCCAATTACTGCGCAAAAATAATATCAGGGTTGATCGGGCTATCCTTTTTGGCTCCTATGCTTCAGGAGAGGTCCGGGAGGATAGCGATATCGATGTGGCTATTATCGGCCCTGATTTAGGCCGGGATAGGATAGAAGAAATGGTGGTCCTGAAGAAACTGGCTGAACAGGTGGATTATGATTTATCGCCGCGCCCTTATTCCCTGGACCAGTATCGTAACGCTAAACGGGGCGATTTTCTGCATGACGAGATAATAAGGAAAGGCAAGGCCATCTAAAGGAAAACGCGGAATGACCTCCCTGTTAGCAAAATTTTCGATTGCCCCGTAAATTCGGCTTTTACAATTACCAAATCGCCAATATTACACATCAAAGATGTCCTCCGCCGAGGTATCATCGTCCTTAAAAGCACCCCTCTTACTCAATCGGTTGAAATCCTCATCTGTTCGGTCTGTTACCCGGCACTGTGTCCCATCCTCGGCAATACATTCAAAATTTTTTATGTCCTCGCTCTCTACCTGATCAGGAGCAGCAGGGAAAATCAAGATCTCAACCCTTTCCCCAAATTCTTTAGGGATATGGATCGTCAACGCACCATCCTTATTAACGCTTTTTATCATTCGTAGTGCCTGCATTCACAATTCCACCTTCACTAATTTTTACAATAGTGTCGCGTCTATATGCCTTTTCAAGATGGTCTTGACGCTGCTAATGGGGGCAAGGGTTTCTTGCGCAGTGAAATTGGGGACGGGTTCAGATTCAGTTTAATGTTTATCCGTAAACCACAGCGCGCTGGGCGTCAGTTAGTTGCCGATCAACAGCCCACCACATGGATTTTGCCCTGCGGCAGATCAGCGGTCTTCCAGTAAATCTTTTCTTCCCACGGTTTGTCGCTTTCGCGGTCGAAGATAACCAGCCAGCCTTCACGCGCCCCTACTTGATCCATGTACGCTCCCAGCTGCTCTAAGCCGTCTTGCTCCGTCCTGCTTTTGTACAGGAGTTTCAGTTCGAGCGGATACTTCTTTCCGGCATAGAGCACACACAGATCAAAGCGCCGGCGCCCGCTGGCATATTCGCGGAAGATCTTGCCGCCGGCATTTATGACCCGCTGCAGAAAGGCCTGCAGGATAAGGTGCGGCGCGGCTTCCTTGTATGCATATTTTTCGATCCAGATTTCGCTGTTTTCCCGCCAGAACTCCTGGAAGGCTTTAAGCAACCCGTTCATATCTATCCTGTCCGGCAGAAGCCAGGGTATCTGCGGTATTTTGCTTGTCAGGTTAAACTGTGTATCCTGTGTCAGTGTCCGGATAAAAACCTCTCTGTAAATGGGGTTGGCAACGACCATTTCACCCACTGCCATTTTGATTAAACCCAGATCCAGACAGTACAACGTATCGTCCGAACTCAGGCTAATCGCATTTTCTCTTCCCGTAATGACCGGCTCGATCACTTTGCGCACACGATCCTCGTGCAGCCTCTCCAGCAGACTGTCGATATGCACATCGCGCCTTATGATAATGGTCTGCACGGCATGCTCCATCATCTCCGCTGTGATCGGCTTTGAAGTGTCGCTTTTCAGCTGCTCTTCAATCACTTCAACGGCAACTGCGTTCACCAGCCACGGCTGCCCATCGGTCCACCAGTAAACTTTTTCAACCGCTGCCGGTGCAAAGATCTGCCCTGTTGCTTCCGTATGCTGGCTATACAGCGCCCGGATTTCTTCCTCTGTAAAATTTTTAAGCGTCAATGCTTTGCTGACAATATTAAAAGGACTGGCGGAGCCCATTGTTTCGGTATCTTCGCGGATTTTACCCTTGTAGTCGCGGATATTGCGCATCCCCACCAAGGCGAGTGAATGCATGAACGGCGCCCGTCCCCGATTGATATAACCGTCTCTTAACTGCCGCAGGAAGGTGATCAGTGTGCCTTCGCTCAGGCAGTCGGCTTCGTCAAAGAAAACCACGAGCGGCTTATCCAGGACGGCACAGATGTGATAAAGCAGTTCTTTTATGGAGATAGCTAGCTCATTTTTATCTGTTTTGCCTGCGGCGTCAATAATTTCTTGCTTAAAAGGCAGAGCGGAGATTTTGATTGCCGATATTATGCAGTTGAAAACCTGCGGAATGCCTCTTTCCGGTTCGGGAAAAGACTGTGCGGCCTCCAGTGAACAATAGAGAGCATAATATCTTCCTTCCCGGTTGATTGTCTGCTCCAGGCTGTTAAGCAGCGTCGTCTTCCCGCTCTGGCGCGCGGCATGAATCACAAAGTAGTGCTTGTTGTTAATTAAACTGTGAGTCTCGGCCAACCTGCTTTCCGCATCCAGCATATAATGCTCGTCCGGAAAACATGGCCCTGCTGTATTAAACCGTCTCATGCCGATTCACTCCTGTTAAAGCAGTTACTTCTTCCTTATCTTGAAACCAGAAAGGAGGTAATTTGTGTCGCTTAGAACTTCGAAAACCGTGTCTTGACATTGGGGTCCATCACAACCCAACCTGGTCGCGAAAGAATATGATGTGAACCGGCTTTTTGACGCTTAATGTTCCAGCCAATCTGCAGCAGTGCCGCTAATACTCGTTTCGATTTTACAGATGGCCATCTGCTCATGCAGTTACCGAAAAAACATCGTCCATTTCAGGAACAGCTTCACCGTTCTCCATACGGTCAGCTATCACCCGCAATGATAAAGCCTTGACACGAGCAATGGCTTCTTCACGAGTGTGCCCATACGCAAGCACGCCAGAAATATCCGTTATCTCTGCAATCCAGCGCCCATCTTCCTCTTGTCCTATTTCAATAATTAAATTCATCTCGCTGCCCTCCTTACATCTCTCTTACAAAATCTTTTATTTTCTGTATTACTTGAGAGTATAAAGTTCACTAACGGTAAAAAAGGACTTTAAACTCATGCAGGTTTACATCTTCTATAAATTCCGGCTCTATTGCGTTGACTTTCCTGCACTCAGCGATTATCCGGCGAATGCCGGAACCTATGCCGTGATAGGGGATTTTTAGTTTCGGGACAAAGGACAGAAGGATTGGGTTCCTGGCAATCTGGATACCCTGCTTTATATTGTCTATCGTCACCGTATTCGGAAGTTTGCCGGGGCTTATGATCTCTACCCTGTCATCAAATATGAATATGCGTATGCTGCTGTTTATAAAATAATCCCGATGCACCAAGGCATTTACCACGGCCTCTTCCATGGCTATTTCGGGGATTTCCAGTATGCCCGGGAAATTCACATTTTGGTCCCGCTGGACCTTTCTCAGATTTCTTTTCAGAAAGGCCATGGCATCTTTATATTGATTAAATAATATACCGCCGATGTCTTCGCTGTCGAGGTATTGACTTCCACTTACATCAGTTCCCGGAAATGCCACCGCTTTTATAACATACTGTGGCCTTATCCTGGAAGGTTTGGCACCGAAGATGAGCAGGCCTGCCAAGGTAAGATTGCCTTCTTTCAATAGCCTAAGATTCGCAACTAACTTTTCAAGGGGAAGTCCGCTTTGTTCCAGTGACATGCCGTATTCTCTTTCGTAAAAGTCCCTGAATACGAACAGGTCGATATCATTAACAGAGGTAGCGGGGATAATCATTTCATCAGCATATATTGTTCCGGAAGCCTGCATCAGCCGCCTTAATTCCTCCCGGGTAGCCCTCCTTTTGTCCGCTCCTACTTTTATCCAGTAGTCGGTCTTGTTGGCCGCATAAGGCTTGTTCTCGCCCCGCGGAACATTTACAATTACAACCAGTTTGTCATTACATAAAATATTTTCCGTGGTAACGCTCAAAGGTGGTTCCAATTTGCCGGACGCGGCGTTGGAAATGGTTTGATTCAATCTATGTATGTCGTCTACTCCGAAAAGCTCACCTTTATCTGTGACTCCAATAACGATCCGGCCGCCCTGGGTGTTTGCAAATGCGCATATCTCGGCAGCAAGAGCGTCTATGCTGTCGATTATTTCCTTGAACTGAACTCGGGAATCTTCTCCCTTTTTAATCGTCTTTACGAGGTCGCTGCATTCCATCTTCTCACTCCTGGCTTGCCAGCTCTTTGCAGTCTTTTACCTGGGGGGAAATTGGGGGGGATTGGGGACGGGTTCAGGTTTGGTGTGTCATCCAAATTCCCGAAAGGCACAGAGCTCCGCCGGGGAAGATCCCTTTTTCTGAAAAAAGCGATCCCCCTGGATGAATTTATGGATTTGTCTGTCTGCATCAGTTTAATATTTAGCTGTATCTCAAAGATAACCTTTCTCTTTCAGGTTACCCTGTATCTTATTGGACAACTCCTCTGCCTCTTTTTTAAACTCGACAAAATCCTCTTTAGTAAACATATACGAAGGATTGTAGTCAGCCTCTTCCCTGTACTTCATAAGTCGAGAGAAGGTATGGGAATCGGCGGGTTCGAAGGCGCCTTCTTTTACGAAATAAAGAGCGAAAAGCCTGAGCGCCCCTTCGTGGCTTTTGGGTTCAAGCCCTTTTGTCAGAAGCAATGCCCTGATGAAGTGAAGAAGGGAATAATATAGCCTTGAAATGGCATCGTTTAAAAACCCGTTATCAAACAGAAGGCTGGCGGCACCCATTGCTTTAGCTGCTCTTGCCATCTCTTCACGAATATTCTCCCTTTTATTTTCCTCTGTCATAGCGGTATGCCTTCTCTCTCAATATCAAGGGCTATTCTTCTCTCCCGCTTTTTGAGGAATTCAAAGTCCTCGTTTGAAAGCACCAGCGTCGAAAGGGGTGTAAGATAGGTTAACTCGATATCAGCAACCATATTAAGAATCTGATTCTTAAGTTCCCTTGTCAGGCCATGGACAATGATCGCTATATCAATGTCGGATTCAATAGCATAATCTCCCCTTGCCCTTGACCCGTACAGAATTAACGCTACCCGTTCACCTAAAAATCCCTTTAGCACAGCTTTTAGTTCTAGCAAGACCCGATCATCCCCATCAACTGTGTGTTTTGTGAATTCATTCATTGCTGCCACCTCCAGCCAACCCGTGGTAATCGTTTTAAATGAATTGTCTCAGCAGCTTAAACCTTTGCTCCATACTTTTGCCATTGTTCCTGGATGCGTAAACCCCGGAGCGCTGGGCGACAGTTAGTTGCCGGCCAGGCCCAGGCGATCCAGGTCAATGCCATCAATCTCAAGTGTTATCTGCCGCTGGAGCAGTTCCAGCAGGACCCTTACCCGGCCCTTCCCGGAGATGGGCTTTTCCACCACGCCCAGCAAGCCGGCGAAGGGGCCTTGGCGGATGGCTACCTGGCTGCCGACCAGAAAATCCGCTTGCGGCTTGAGGGTCTGGCGGCCCCGGGGGGCGAGGCGTTGACGGATTAGATCGATGGCTGCATCGGGCACCGGCACCGGGGTCCCGCCGCTGCAGAGCAGGCGCCTCACCCCCGGCGTCCAGTTCACTGCTTGGACAGCTGTCGGTTCGGAGTTCAGCCGCACAAACAGGTAGCCCGGAAACAGTGGTTCCGACAGGCTGAGCCTGGCCGCACCCCGCTTGCGAACCACCACGATCTTGGGCAGGTAAACCTCCCGGCCCTTGGCCTCCAACTGCCGGGTAACGTAGTCCTCTTTCCTGGGCTTGGTATTTACGGCAAACCAGTGCAAGCAGTCGCCCTCCCGGTGCTGGTCTAAGGCGCTTTTTATCTATAGCGGCAATCAGCTGAATAATTTAGCTTTAAAATCCGCAAAATCTCAGGTTCAGGTTCATGAGGACGATTATTCTACTCTTTTTGCGATCCGCCGTAAGCATAGTAGTAATAATGGTAATAGCCGTTGCTGTCCCGCTTGATCCGATTGAGGATAATGCCTAAAAGGTGGGCATTGGCCCGTGCAAGCTTATCCCTGGCATCACGGGCAAGTTGGATAGGCGTCCTGCCCGAATTCAGCACCAGCAATACCCCGTCGACCTGGGAGGAGAGGACTATGGCATCTGTAACCGCCTCTGTGGGGGTGGTATCGATAATGATCCGCTCGTAGCGGCTGCGCAGCTCCTCCAGGAAATTGGCCATGCGGCGGGAACCGAGCATCTCCGCCGGGTTGGGTGGAATGGGGCCGCTGGTGAGCACCTGCAATTTATCCTGCTGGGTTGGTTGGAGCAGCTCCTCCAGCGGCAACGTCTCCGTAAGCAGGTTGGTCAAACCTTTCTGGTTGGCCAGCATAAACAACTTATGAATCATTGGTTTGCGCAGGTCGCAATCGACGAGCAGCGTCTCCTGACCGGTCTGGGCCATGACAACTGCCAGGTTGGCACTGGTGGTGCTTTTCCCCTCACCCATATGGGGGCTGGTAACAAGGATGGTTTTAATTTCCCTATCGACCGCCGCATAACTTATATTTGTCCTGAGGGTGCGAAAAGATTCGGCCATCGGGCTGCGGGGCTCGATTAAGGCCACAGGGAGCTGCCCCTTATCCCGGGATTTGCGATCGCGCATCTATGTTTGTCCTCCTCAAAGCCTTACGGCGCAGGGGGATCGTCCCCATCACCGTCAAGCCCAGGTGTTTTTGCACATCATCTGGTGTTTTGATGGTATTATCCATCATCTCCAGGAAAAAGGAGAGGAAGAGGCCGGCCATCAGCCCCAAGACCATGGCAATGGCCAGATTAAGCCCTATGCGGGGTGATATGGGACGCTCAGGCGCTTCGGCTGTGGTGATGGTTAAAAAATTGGTCCGTCCCAAGTCCACAGCCTGGGATATCCTGGTTTGCACATGTCTTTCCGAGAGCAGGCTGAAGGTGGTTTGGGCAAGCTCCAACTGGGTAACGATAAAATCTCTGCGGGTTTTCTTATCCGTATAATCTGACTGGAGCAGATCCAGTTCCGGGCGCAGCTTGCCAATCATCCTTTCCGTTGCAGCAATTTGGGCGGCCGTTTTCGCCACCTCTGTTTCCTGCTCGCTCAAAGATTGGCTTATGCTGACATACACCGGGTTCAACTCCTGGTAAGTGATCAGGGTCTCCCCTGCGGCCGGGGCATCCCCCGTTTCTGCACCTTCCCCGTTTGCTTGCCGCAACGGAGCAGGGCGTGTTATCTCGATTAACTGGGGGGTTTCAGCAAGTGTTTGGCGGAGCCGATCCCGCGCCGCCAGGAACATTTCGTAATCGATGGCCAATTGATTGACAATGCTGCGGTGCTGATTGAGGGTGGCTGCCATGCTGCCGATCTCTTTTTCCAGGAAGAAAACGCCCCGCGGCTGCTCGTCAAATACTTTAAGCTCTTCCGCCTTGCTGCTTAAGTTTACCTCCGCCTCTGCGATCTGCCCATCCAAAAATGCCAAGGATCCGGACATCTGCTCATAATTTATCTCCGAGACAAATGCCAGATACTGCTCCCGTACGGTGTTGGCCAATAATGCCGCCATGGCCGGGTCGGTGTGCTGCACATTTATATCGATGACGCTGCTGCCGCCCCGTACATCGGCGTCACCACGGACCGTCGTCATGGCCAGTAATCCCCCCGCCGTATAAATTTCACGGTCCAGTTTTAGCGCGCCAATCACCCTGGACATGATCTCGGGATTATTGATCTGGCGCAGAACGTTGTTAATGGTGATCTCGGGCAGGCGGGAAAGTTCGGCAACGGTCTCCTCGATGCCGGTGTCGCGGTATTGCTGGGTCGCACGGGTCTGCACCACCATAAGGGAGGTGCTGGCTTCAAAAACCGGGACAATGACGAAGAAGCTGATTAGCCCGGCAGAAATGAGGGAGAGGAAAACAATAAGGATGATATACCAGCGCCATTTGTTCAGCACCTGGATAATGCTCCGCAGGTCTATTTCGTCCAGCATTGCTTCCCGCTGCTCTGCGTTATTGTGGGTCATTTCTTTCATTTAAGTAAGGAACCTCCTCCGCTGTAAGCAATTTTACCAGCCAGTATGCTTCTTCGGCAATGTGTGCCTGCTGATCTGCCAGTTCTGCCGGGGTTTGCGCCGCCAACAGCGCAGCGGCCCCGGCCTGGCCGCCCTCCAGGTAAGCAGCAGCCGCCAGCCAGATCAATGCCTCTTTTTTGATCTCTGCTGCTGCTCCCCCGCCGGTCTGGGCAGCAACCAGCCCCCGCAAGACCTCTCTTGAAGGCGCCAGCGCCGGCAGGGTTCCAGTCCCCTGCGGCGGCGGCGTGCCCGGGCGGCGCGTAAGCGCACCCGCCGCCGGCAGAGCCTCCCGGATCATGCGCGCCTGCGCTACCCGCAGGGAGATGTGATCGGAATAATAGAGCATCCTTCCGATCCAGTAGATGGGGCCGGCAGGATATTGCTGCGTCAGCCGCGCAATATTTTGCTCCAGCTTAGCCCCTGCCTCGATAATGGCCTCTGCCCTGGCCTGGGCCTCGGTTCTGCGGGCCTGGGCAAGCAGCGCCAGGGCTTGCACAAAGTTCAGATCTATTACCAGCTCGTAGTTGGCAATATTTAAGGGATTTTGCGCCAGCAGTCCAGCGGTTTTGGCAACAGCCTTATCTTTTTCCCCCAATAACTGGTAGACATTAATGAGCATGGAGGCGATCACGGGGTCGTAGGGCTTGAGCGCCGCCGCAGCCGCCGCCTGATAATAGGCCTTTTCGATGAGCAGCTGGTCATTCTCGTTTAAGCCGGCCACGGCGTAGAGCTGGGCCAGGTCGGCCCGGTAGGTGGCCTGGAGCGGATCCAGGCGCACAGCCCTCCGGTAGTATTCGTCGGCCGCAAAAAGATCGCCCTGCTCGAGCATCTGCGCCCCTTTCGCCCCCCACTGCCCCGCCTGGCTGAACCTGTATGCCGGGACAATAAGGATCAGCGCCACAAGCACCAGGGATAGGGATGCACCCCAATAAGGAAATCTCACCGCAGGAAGGATCCCTTCTCCATCCCCTTCTCCATCCCCTGCCTTTTCTCCGTCCCCTGTCCATGCAGGCGGGGTTGACAGCGGGGCAGGCACGGCCAGCTGCATGGGGCCCCTTACCACTGCCAGCAGGCTCCAGAGAAAAATGGCCATAGCAGGCAGGGAAAGGTCAAAATCGATGGCACTGTGCAATCCCATCCCCAGGGCAGCCACACCTGCCGTCCAGACAAGGATCCAGCGCCTCTGCCCCTCTTCCTCCTCCTCTTCATTCAGATCGTCCCGGGGGCGGGGGAATAAACGGTACAGGGTTACCATGAAAAATCCCCAGATCGCAGCAAAAGCCAGGAAACCAATTATGCCGGCCTCTACCAGGACCTGCAGATAATGGTTGTGCACCTCCGTTGTAAAGAAGAGCAGGTGCTGGTATTGATGGTAAATGGAAGCCCAGCCCCGGCCTCCAACACCGATTACCGGATGATCGCGGAAAATACGCAAAGCTGTGACCTTCATATCGACCCTGGACTCAAAGCTCAAATCTCCCGGCCGCGCTGTCTGGGTATACTCGATCAGGCGGCGGGGCATTACCTGGCCGGAGAGGGCCGGCAGGGTGGTAAAGGCATAGTAGATATAGGCGCCGACATTAATGATCATAAAAATAAGGACGATGTTGATGAGCAGTCTGCGGCTGCGCTCTTCCACATCCCACCACTTCATGATGCGGGTTATGAACTCGTATAAGACAGCGCCCGCACAGGATAGGGCCAATCCCATGATGATGAGATAAGCCACTTTCCTGATGTCGGCCGCAGCCAGGGCCGGGATGAAGGAGCGCCCCACCAGAAAGGAGATGGCGGTAACAAGAAAAATGAAATAGACATTTTTTAACAGCTCCCGGCGCGGCAGCAGGAGCAAAAAGAGCATTAAAAGGAAGGGGATCAACAACCATGTCCCCCGGGAAAAAGTGTTAAAGGTCACCAGCAACAAAAGGAAGTTGCCTGCCGCCACAAAAAGGCGCAAGAAAACGCTGCCTGACATGGACCAGAGACCCAACCCCAGCACAAACCCGGCCACCAGGTAAGAGGCCAGCGTGTTTGGATACTGCAGCGTGGAGCTGATCGCCCTGCCGTCAAAGGCGGCGGGAAAGGGAAACAGTCCGGCCGCCGCCAGCACCCCCAGCGCGGCTACGAGCACGGTGGCGCTGTAGAGGATGGCGATGACGGCCTGCATCTCCCGCAGGGAACGGACAAGATAAGCCACAACGAAGAAGACGAGGGCATACTGCAGGTATTTTAAAACCTCGATTAGCGCTCCCCTGATGTCCACCGCGGCGATGGTGGCGGCAAGGTAAGCCAGCACCAGCGCAAAAACAGCGGCGTCGAAAAGATTTAAGCTTAAGCGCGGTCTGCGCAGCAGCATATCGGCTGCCACCAGCAGGGCCAGCACCGCGGCAAAGATAAAACTGAGCATCAGATCGGGCTCAAAAAAGAGACCGCGCATCACCGGAGAAAGCAATAACAGCAAGGCCAAAGCTATCCAGATAAAGAGGCGCATATCCAGAAATAACAGCGGCTTCTCCTTAAGCTTGTTGAATTTAACATTTTTTGCCTGCTTATTCTTTTTTCCCATGCAACCCTTGTTATCTCCTGCCGGATGTTTATTGTTGTTAATTTCGACAAATAATGGGGATACCCTTTTAAATACAGATAAATTTTACAAAAAAAGAATTGGCTGCATCCTCATTTGCAGGAAGGCAAGCAGCCAATTCTTTAGTTCTCCGCGGAACGGTTGTAGGGGCAGGGCTCTTGTCCTGCCCGCAGCCGTTCCCTACTTTAACAGACCTGCGGCCTCCACAGTGCGCTGCAGCATGGTGGCGCTCTCCGCTCTGGTAGCGTTGGCTGCCGGAGCGAAGGTGGTAGCGGTCCTTCCTTCAATAATGCCGCGGTTTACGGCGATGGCTACAGCTTCACGGGCCCACGGGCCAATGGCATCCCTGTCTGTGAATACAGCAAGGATGTTGTTAATCTGGGCATCGGTCAAATCAACTTCAACACCCAGGCGGGGCAGTGCCCGCGCTATCATCACGGCCATCTCCTGACGCGAAATAACAGCGCCGGGGCGGAATTCACCGTCGTAGCCCTTGACCAGACCGGCTGCCGCTGCCGCCTGGACGGCGCCATAATACCACGCCGCCGGCCTGACATCACGGAAAACGGGGTCGTCGCCAGCTTCCCTCAGGCCAACGGTACGCTGCAGCAACGCGGCAAACTGGGCCCGGGTAATGTTGCGATCCGGGTCAAAGTTGACGGCGTCCACGCCTCTGATAATATGCTTGGAAGCCATCAGCTCCACATAGGACTGGGACCAGTGGCCGACTATATCCGCAAAGCTGCGCTGGTAAGCAATAAGGGCAAAGCGGCTGAAGGCATGGAACCAGCCCGTCGCTCTGTTGGCCGCGCTGTCCACCCAGGTAAGCTGCGGTTGCAAGGCATTATCGGCAAAGCGGTAGAAGTTTAGCGTCCGCTCGTCGGCAACATCGGCCGCGGCCAGTTCGGCATTCGTGTAAAGGGCGCCAAATTCGACGATACCACCCGCAAAATCCCTGATGCTGCGATCTGGAACGCCTGGTTCAGCCACAGTCAGCGTCAACTGGAAGACTTGGAGCGGCCGAGAGTAGGCGGGCGCATCGGGCAGTGCAGCCAGAGCCGCCGTCACAGCGGGCATAGCTGCCACCGTAACGTCGTTCACGGCAAGATTCAGGGAAAAGGGCCTCCCTGCTCTAACCGCAGCCACAATCACAGGCAAGCGGAACATCTCTGCCGGTAGCAGCAAGGTAAATGCCGGGGCTTCAATACGCAAGGGTTTGGGTGCAGCCACCGCGGCGCTGAGCAGGGTATGGGGCAGCACAACGCGGACATTATCCGCCACAACGGCTGGCGGAACAACAATGGTGGCGATAGGCACCGCCGGATCGGCAAAGGCCCGGCTTACTGCCTCAACAACAGGCGCTATCGTGGCAACGCCGGCCACAAGAGTAGCGACAGCGGTTTCAGTCCTCCCGATCACGGGTGCCGGTGGCGGTGGCACGACCGGTGGCACGACCGGTGGCACGACCGCAACGGGCGGTGGCACGACCGGTGGCACGACCGCAACGGGCGGTGGCGGCACAGGCCGAAGCCGCGGTATGGGCACCCTAGGCATGATATCTAGTCCGGGGGGTGGGAGCGTATATACGGCATAAACTAAAGCTGATATGGGTGTAAAATCAACAAGCTCCAAATCTATCAGCTGGGCATAGACAAAATAAATAATACCGTACACAACGCCGTATACGGTATCTGGAAGCCCATAAACAAGCCTGGTCACACCATGGTCGGGGAGGACTCCCCTGATCAACGCAGCGATTGCGGCAATTGTATCGGTATATGCCTGTTCAGTACCAATAATTATCCTATACCCAACATGTGTCTCTGCCGCTGTCGGTATCCTCTGTTCAACAGGAATAGGAACGGACGCCTCGGCAGGCGCTGGTGCGAAAGCCCCGGCTATCATGGAAAGGAGGAGAGCAAGCATAACTATCAGGCAGATATTCCCTGCGATGTAGCGGTTGCGATGATTAATAGTAAATAGCATCTTCTCTTCACCTCCTTTCTTGGCAATTTTGTGATAAAATACTACATTTCCTATTTTAGCGCAAAGAAAAGGTTATGGCAAGAGAAAAGGCGCATGATAAGCAAATTTATTTTAGTTCAAGACGGGCGGGCACAAAAGACCCGCCCCTACAGGACACGATGTTCCGGAAGATCGTGTCAGGCTATTTTCATCCATAAACCACCGTACGGCAATTTCCCGGAAGGCTTCGTAACATAGGGGCGAATAATCATTCGCGCCCCTACCTGCCTACTTATCTGGCCTGCCGGCAATCGGGACACCGTCCTTGCAGGGCAAAGGTGTGCCCGATCAGGTCAAAACCCTGTCTTACGGCCTGTTCACTGTAACCCTGCAAGTCGGGGCAATATTCAATGCATACAACTTTTTCACAATCAACACAGATCAGGTGATGATGATGGCAAAGGCCGACGGCAAGCTCATAAACTGAACCGGAGGGCAGATCGATCTGGTGGACCAGCCCGACATCATACAGCAGGCGCAAATTACGGTACACAGTGTCCATGCTGACAGCGGGAAGCTCCTCACAAATTTTCCGGTGAATTTCCCGGGCAGCCAGGCGGCAGTCGGCTTGGCGCAGCACTTCAATAATCTTCAGTCGTTGGGATGTTAGTTTGTACCCTTTCTTCTTCAGGGTGTCGGGATAGTTGGTTTTTGGCAAGCAGCCTTCCTCCTCTGGTAAAAATCTTTCTATAGCCGGCAGCCAGCGCAAATAATACTACGGCAATAAGCACGATGCTGCCGCCCGGGGCCAGGTTGGCATGGTATGAAACAAACAGCCCGCACAGGACAGCGAACACCGCAAAGACGTAAGCAAAAATGGCGGTGGTACGGAAGCTCCTGCCCACCTGCAGCGCAGCCGCTACCGGAAGTGTGATCAATGACGAAACGAGCAGAATGCCGACGACGCGCATGGATACGGATATGGTCAAAGCGGTGGCTACCACAAACAACGTATTAACCAGATCAACGGCAACCCCTGACGAGCGGGCTGCCTCTTCATCAAAAGCGATAAAAAACAACTCTTTTTGAAAAAGCAACGCAAAGAGCACCACCAGCAAACCCACCGCCGCCACCAGCCACAGGTCCTGCGCACTGATGGCAATAACACTGCCAAACAAATAAGAGTGCAGGTCAACATTAAAAGCCCTGCTCAGGCCGATCAGCACAACGGCCAGGCTTAGCCCGGCGGAGATAATAATCGCAATGGCCAGGTCGGTAAAAACACGGTAGCTGCGCCGCAGCGTTTCCAGTGCGGCGGCAGCGCCCAACGACACACCAAGGGCTGTGGCAAGCGGATATACACCGGTAAAGATGCCAAGCGCCACGCCGGCCAGCGAAACATGGGCAAACATCTCACCGATCATGGACAGACGCCGCAGCACCAGATAAATCCCGATGGTCGGGCAGAGAAACGCTACGACCAGCCCGGCAAAATAGGCTCTTTGCATAAAGGCAAAATCCCAAAAATCAAACAAGCCGGTCATCCTTTCAGTGGTCCGCGTGGTGCAGAATGCGGACGGCAGAGCCGTACGCCTGGCAAAGGACGTCTTCCGTCCAGAACTGCGCCGGCGGGCCATGGAAGTAGAGTTTACCGTTCAGGCAGGCAATGCTTTGCACCTGTTCAGCCACCACTCCTACATCGTGGCTGACCATCAGCAATGTCAGAGCGCGCTCCCGGCGC
>Ga0209105_100136_pt1 | contig 25999 bp, 23 predicted proteins | sample SedPBSmetaG_FD_184158 | JGI IMG/M metagenome (GOLD analysis project Ga0209105, IMG submission 184158) | Freshwater sediment bacterial and archeal communities from Indian Creek, Illinois, USA to study Microbial Dark Matter (Phase II) -... | ecosystem: Environmental > Aquatic > Freshwater > Creek >...
GCCGCTACAAGAATAAGGATTATGCCCAGCATCAGGTCAACAATTGCTTTCAGGGACCCAAAGCCTACCTGCGCAAGGTCTTCGGCAGCCCTGCAGTGGCAGAAAAAGACGGATTGCAGCAGCTTGTTTACAGCATAGATGAAACATTACTGGCTGAGCTTCAAAACCAAGACGGCCTTTATCCTGTCGTTACAAATGTCTATGACCACGAAAAATATTCTACCCGGGAACTGTTTTTAAGGACCCGCAAGAAATACAGTGTGGAGCAGCCGATGCGGTACCTAAAGTCAAAGCTTAGGATTCTGTGGGGCGACCCTTGGAGGTTCAAATCCTCTCGCCCGCACCAAGAAAGATCATTAAAGCCCCGCTAATGGGTTTTTCTTTTTTTAATCTAGCGCCTGGCAGGTATGCTAAGGAGCGGAGGGCTACTTACTTATGAGTGGAGAACAATGCTGAATTGATTTGCTGAATCTGGAAATAAAATGGCTGGGGCGGTAGGATTCGAACCTACGAATGCGGGATCCAAAGTCCCGTGCCTTACCGCTTGGCCACACCCCAGCGATACTTATAACCTTACAAATGTATTAAATTTGACTTGGGATGGGTGATGGGAATTGAACCCACGACCCCCAGGGCCACAACCTGGTGCTCTAACCACTGAGCTACACCCACCGTGCACTGACAACATATACCAACAACCCGGCCAGCATTAAATTCCAGACACTGCTGTCTGGTTGAGGCAATAAACAGTGTAACACACTCCCCTTTTCATGTCAAGAATGTAGAAGCCGCATTGTTTTTTCCGTCCGCTGTGGTATAATAAAAAACACATGCGCCCGTAGCTCAGGGGATAGAGCAACGGACTTCTAATCCGTGGGTCATAGGTTCGAATCCTATCGGGCGTGCCAGCAAAAACAACTATCGAAGCCGCTTCTTAGCGGTTTTTTTTTGTCGATGTTTGCTTTAATAATAATTTTGCGTGTCAACGCGTGTCAAAGTCAGAATAAAACAGAGATGATGAAAAGGATTTTGTTTATTTTTGTCAAATACATGTTTTACAAATGTATGACCGGCAATATATAATCTGACTAACTTAATGACACCAGGCCTGCCAGAAGCCTTGTTGATCTGAAAGAGCATTAAAGGAGCAGGATAATCTTGATTAATAAGGCTCTCTTTGGACTTCTAATCACCGCTTTGCTCAGCTTCAACCAGGGGGCTGCTGAAGCAAACGAGTATAATTTTGATTTTTTTGCGCTGTTTGAAAACCACGGGTCTATCATGCTGCTGATTGAAGCGGAGTCCGGTGCAATTATTCGGGCCAATAAGGCCGCGGCGGCTTTCTACGGGTATCCGAAGGATGTCCTGGAATCTATGACGATTCAACAAATCAACATGCTGAGCCCTGAAGAGGTAGCGCAGGAGCGCAGGGCAGCAGCGGCGCAGAAGCGCAACCACTTCATTTTCCCGCACCGCCTGGCAGACGGCACTATCCGGACCGTAGAGGTTTATTCTTACCCATTCTTGCTGGGAGAGGTAACTATTCTTTTTTCCATCGTGCAGGACATCACGGACCGCGAGGCAAGCAGGCTTCAGCTCCAACAAAGCTTGCAGCGCTTAACGCGTGCAGAACAGATCACCGGTCTGGGACATTGGGAGCTACATCTTGACACTGGCATGGTCACCGGCTCGGATGGTGCTGAAGTAGTTTATGGGCTCACCGGAAATATTTGGCCCATCGCCGCAATCCAGGCTATCCCGCTGCCGGAATACCGCTCCATGCTCGATACTGCCCTGGACGGACTAATCCACCGGAATGAGCCTTATAATGTTCGCTTTCGCATCCGGGGGCCTGCCGACGGGCGGATTTTGTATATCCATTCAATGGCAGAGTACAATCCAGAAAAGAAAATTGTCTTTGGCACCATCCACAATATTACCGGAGAGATGGAGAAGGCCGCGCTGCTTCGCCGTAACCAGAATTTAACAACCTACTCCCTGATAGCCTTTATTCTTATTCTTATGATGTTTATATGGTTATTGGGGTTAAATGTCCGTCGCCGCAAGATAGCGGAATCTTCACTAAAAAACTGGCTGCGAATGGAACGCCTGATCACTCAGGTATCCACCAGTTTTGTTAGCAGCTCTGCAGAAAACCTGCACGCCAAGATAACAGAGATGATGGCCCTGGTTGGAGAAGAATTAAATGTGGACCGCTGCTCTCTGTTAGAGTTTACGCCCAGCAGGGAAAATATGACCATTAACCATCAATGGTGCCGGGACGGCATTGACCCTGAAAAACAACACTATGTGAGCATGCCCTTGCAGAATTATCCGTGGCTGGCCAAGCAGATTCTCACCGGCAAGTATATATTTGTACCAGATGTGGCAAATCTGCCAGAAGAAGCAGCCGTCGAAAGGGCGGACTTGCAAAGGCAAAGGATCCGAACGCTGCTAATGATTCCTACAAAACTTTTCAAACAGATTACCGGCTATTTGGTTTTTGCTCATGCCCGGGAGATCAGGCGCTGGAGCTATGAGGAGATTGCCTTCCTCATAGTATTGTCCAACATCCTGTCAGATGCCATGGAAAAGTCCATGATAGAAAATAAGCTGTACAGCGAAAAGGAACGCCTCAAAATTACGCTTTCTTCCGTAGGAGACGGCGTAATCACCACAGACAATCAGGGTCGCGTAGAGTCCATTAACCAGGTTGCGCAGAACATGACGGGCTGGTCGGAAGCGGAAGCGATCGGTAAGGCCTTTCAGGATTTATTTCCGATCGTAAACGAATATACCCGAGAGCCTACGGAAAACCCGGTGGAAAAAGTTTTGCAGACCGGTCATGTCAGTGGTTTGGCTAATCACACTCTCTTAATTGCCAAAGACGGCAGGGAGATTGCGATTGCGGACAGCGCTGCACCGATTAAGGACAACTTGGGAAAAATCTATGGCGTGGTCCTGGTTTTCCGGGATGTGACAGAGGAACGGGCTAATTTAAGGGAAATTGAGTATCTTAGCTTTCATGATCAACTGACCGGCCTATATAATCGGCGGTTTTTTGAAACAGAATTAAAGCGTTTGGATACCCCAAGGAACTTGCCCATTTCCCTCGTCAGCGCGGATGTGAACGGCCTGAAGCTCACAAATGACGCATTTGGCCATGAAGCGGGAGATGCGCTTCTGAAAAAAGCAGCGGAGGTGATGACCGGCCAGTGCCGTGCAGATGATATCATTGCACGCACCGGCGGGGATGAATTTGTGCTCCTGCTTCCCAGAACCGGTCCGGAGGAAACAAGGCAAATCGTGAAAAGGATTCAAGATAAGGTTGGGGAAATCTACATCGGCACGGTTAAGTTATCCATATCCATGGGCTGGGCACATAAGGACGTCCCGGAGATGGACATTTCGCAGGCGCTGAAGCAGGCAGAGAAATATATGTATCACCGGAAGCTATTTGAACGCCAGAGCATACTGGGAGCTATCATCAATACGATCATTGGCACCCTCCATGAGAAGTACAAACGGGAGGAACAGCATTCTCAACGAGTAAGCAGGCTCAGTGTAGAAATCGGACGGGCCATGAGACTTCAGGATGATATCATAGAAGGCCTCTATAATATGGGAACGCTCCATGACATCGGCAAAATAGCCGTTCCCGAAGGTGTCTTTAACAAGGAGGGAAGCTTGACACCTGAAGAATGGAGTGAAATAAAGCGTCATCCGGAAGTTGGTTATCGTATTCTGAGCTCAGTGAACGATCTTGCGGAAATAGCAGAGTATATTCTTGCTCATCATGAACGCTGGGACGGCCAGGGCTACCCCAAGGGCCTGCGCCAAAAAGAAATTCCGCTGCAGGCCCGGATCATGGCGGTAGCCGATGCCTACGACGCGATGGTGTCGGAAAGGTCTTACAGGAAAACTTTGTCTCAAGCAGAAGCTGTGGATGAGCTGTTAAGAAATGCGGGAACCCAGTTTGATCCGGAAGTAGTAAGGATTTTTGTTGAAGCGGTTGTATACCGGGCGGGAACCTGAGTATATCTCCTCCGAAGGGATACGAGTGATGCCGACAGGAAATGTTATCAAAGCAGAGGGTAAGCTTCCGGATCGCGCGGCACAGAAGCGGAAGCGCTCGGTTCCCCTTCTTTGAAAAGCTATATCAAAGCATTGTGGGGTTGTTATGAATAATCGATCTCTCTCTCCGGCCCGTTATCTGGCCGGCGGCTTCGCCGCCATGATCCTGGCAGGCACGCTGCTGCTTTCCCTGCCCTTTGCCACGGTCGGGGGTAAAATTGGTATTATCGACGCCCTCTTTACCGCCACATCGGCTGTCTGTGTAACCGGTTTGGTGGTGGTGGACACAGGAACCTACTTTACGACAGCCGGCCAGTTGATCATCATGTTCCTGATCCTGGGCGGAGCCCTGGGGTTCATGACCACGGCAACCCTGCTTTTTGTCCTGATGGGCAGGCGCATCACCCTCAAGGACCGGTTGATCATCAAAGAAGCCTTGAATACTGATTCCATTCAAGGTGTTGTTTCATTGATTATTTCTATCATCAAAATATCACTGGTGCTTATCCTGGCAGGAACAGTTCTCTTAGGTCTGCGCTTTATCCCCCAGTTTGGCTGGGATGAGGGTCTGTTCTTTGCCCTTTTCCATGCCGTTTCCGCGTTCGGCAATGCGGGGTTTGATCTGACCGGAGGCTTCCGGAGCCTCACCCCTTTTGTGGGAGACTACCTGGTCAGCGGCACCATTATATTTTTGTTTATTGCAGGGGGGCTGGGCTACCCTGTCATCCTGGAGCTGCTGCAGCACAAAAGACCGGCGCGCTTTTCCCTGCACAGCAAGCTGGTGCTGCTTTTCTCTGCCACGCTGCTGCTTTTAGGTACGGCCATTATTTTTACCCTGGAGTACGCCAACCCCCAGACCCTGGGCGGGCTGGGCTTCGGCAATAAGCTTTTCGCGGCATTTTTTACGGCAGCCGCGCCCCGCACCGCCGGTTTTAACGTCGTCCCCATCGACGCCCTCACAACCCCTGTCCTTTTTTTTATGCTGCTGCTGATGTTTATCGGGGCCTCTCCCGCCTCAACCGGCGGAGGCGTAAAGACAACAACCTTTGCCCTGCTTTTTTTCACCGTCCGGGCGTTAATTAAAGGAAGCGACGAAGTAGTCCTTTATAAAAAGCACATCCCCCCTCCTCTAATCCTCAAGGCCCTGGCCGTTTTGTTCGTCTCCATATCATTAATTTTTATGATGATCTTTGCCGTTTCCATAGTTGAGGATAAACCTTTTCTGGACCTGACTTTTGAGGTATTTTCCGCCTTCGGCACGGTAGGCTTAACTACCGGAATAACGCCCGACCTGGGAAACACCGGCAGGATCTTGCTCATTATTACCATGTTTGCCGGCCGTATCGGCCCCTTGACCCTGCTGTTCGCCCTCACCAGAAGGTTCAATCCCGGAGGCATCAAGTACCCGGAAGAGCGTATCCTCATCGGCTGAGGCGGCTGCCTGTCCCAATCTTATTGCCTGGGCACCTCTTCCTCACTTTCAAATATTTCCGTCTCCATGGGGACGTTACCGGCCGGTAATGCGTTTGCCCGGCGCCAGCCCCTCCAGGCGGGGGTTGCGGATCACCTGATCCCCGGCTTTAAGTCCATCTTCGATGACGACCTTTTCGTCAAGTTCCATGCCTTTTTTCACCTGTTGGATCACCGCCCGGCCTTCCCGTACCACCCATAGGGCGTCCGCCCCGTTGTCCTTGAAGATGGCGGTTTCCGGTACTGCCAGCCTGCCGGGCTCCTTGTGGGTAACAAACTTAACATCTACGGCAAAGCCCGGCCGTAAAATATCCATCCCCCCTGCCGGTTCCACCGTAACTTTGACCCGCTGCTCCACAAGACCAAGCGCGGAGACAGTCTCCACGGCCGCGGGGGCGATAGCGTGAACTTTGCCCTCAAACAGGTGATCCCTGATACCGCCCGCATAGGTAATGCTTACGGGCATGCCCGGCTGCACCTGTTCCATATCGGCAGAGAGCAGAAAGACCTCCACACGCAGACGCTCCGGCTGAAACAAATGAAGCAGCGGCGCGCCCGGAGGCAGGACGGCACCTTCTTCGGCAAATACCTCCCCGATCACGCCACTAAAAGGGGCAATAACAGAGCTTTGCCTTATCCTGTATGCTATTAGAGCCTGCTGGGCTTGCAGCGAGACGATAAGGCCGCTGAATTGTTCCAGTGTGCCGGGTGGGGGTGTGATCTTTTCAATTACAAGGTCAAGAGCATGTTTTTGCTGGCTGAGCAAGTTTTCCGCCTCAAAAAGTCTTAGCTCCATTTCTTCAAGAGTCTTGCGGCTTACCGCCCCCGCCGCATACAGCTCCTGGTAACTTGCATAATCGGCCCTTGCTATCGTCAGGAGGAGCTCTGCCTGTTCAATGGCCAGCGACTGCTGCTCTACATGGGCTGGCGAAGGGCTTCTAAGGGCAGCCCGCTTTTGCCCCTGTGCGGCGGTGAGCTGACCATCCAGCTGCGCGCGCTGCAGTTCCAGTTCTTCCGTATCCATGGCAAGCAAAAGATCGCCGGCAGCTACCGCTGTACCCTGGCTCACATGGAGCTCCCGAACCTTGCCCCCACCCAAGCTGAAGATCTCCTGCTCCACATAGCTGATCACGGCGCCTTCTTCACTAAAGCTCTTTTCCAGGTTCTGCGGCTGGACCTCCAGCAGCTCTGCGGCAAGAGGCCGCAAATAAGCAAACAGGGCATAGGCGAATGCGGTTACAATAACTAAAGCCCACAGGATCAATTTCACCTTTTTCTTCAAAGGGACAACCCCCCCCTTTTTTTGTTGTTTCAGGATAAACCATCATGCCCCCTGTACCGCCGGCAACCGGGAGAATAAACCCTCAATCCCGCTCCTTCAAGACATCCAGCAGGGAGAGGCGGCGCACGCGCCGGCTCAGCATCCACTGGGCCGCCAGAATGGAAAAGACCGTCCCGGCCAGGGCCACGATAAACATATCCACCTCCACGATCACGGGGATGGAAAACAGCTCACTGCCCATGGCGCGGGAGAGGGTATGCATCAGGATAATCGTAAAGGGAATGCCTGCCAGCATGCCGGCGCAGCTGAGCAGCCACTGCTCAAAAGTAAGGACCTGCAGCACTTCGCCGGAGGTCATACCCATGACCCTCAAGGAAGCCAGCTCCCGCTGCCTTTCGGAGAGAGAGACAATACTGGAGTTATAAATTATGGCAAAGCCGATGATAAAACCGAATACGGCAAAGATGTACTGCATCGAGCCGAAGGACTGCATTAATTCTCGCACTTTATCCAGCAGCGCTTCGCTCGCTTCCATAGACGCCACCGCCTCCGTTTCCCGGTAGCGCTCCTGCAGCAGCGGAATATATGTTTCGTCCATGGCCAGCAGGGCCGCCGTGGCCAGGGAGCCGCGGCCCAATAGCCCGTTTAAGGCATGAATCTCCATATAGGCATTGGTGCCAATGTGCTGAGGGATTACCCCCACCACCGCAACACGGACAGGATCCTCTAACCAGTAACTTTCCAGGATCAGTTCCGTTCCCGGCGGCGCACGCAACTGCGCGGCAAGATATTCCGCCAGCACGACACCCCCGGTCGGCGGATCCACACGCTGTCCTGTGTCCGTTAAAATATTATAGAGATAGGCATCCCGGGGCAGCCCCAAGATAATCGTATCCTCCTCCTGCCAGCGGTGTTTCAGCGTTGCCGGCACCTCCAGCATGGGCTCAAGGCGTTTAATCCCGGGAAACGCCTTGAGCTCCCGCTCCACTTCCGGCAGGGAGAGAGGCCGGGAAAAGGCCACCTGGAGATCATGGGTGCGCACTCTGGTAAACTGGTCAAAAATGAGGAAATCCGTGATGGCACGAAAATACCAGGTGGTAGCCATCATGCTGAAAGCAAACATCACCCCGATCAACGTAAAGGCGCTGCGCTGCCTGCTGCGAAAGAGGTTGCGCGTGGCCATTTTCCCCTGGACCGTAAGCAGGAACCAGTAAAAAGTCCAGAGTTCCAGCCAGGTTCGGCGGCCCGGGGGCGGCGCCGCGGGGCGCATTGCCTCCGCCGGCTGGAGCCTCAAGGAAGGGCGGCAGCCAAAATATCCCGCCAAAGCACAGAAAACAAGGGAAAGGAGCATGCCCCGCCACAGATAACCATAGGAAAGCTCGCGGCCCAGACCGGGCAGCTGGTAAAACTGGGCATACATCTCCGTAAAAGAAAAGGAGAGCCAGATCCCTGAAAGGCCCCCCACCACGCCGCCCACCAAGCCCAGCAGCAGGGCATGGGAGAGATAATGCAAGATCAGTTCTCCGTTGGTATATCCGAAGGCCTTCAGGGTGCCGATCTGACCACGCTGCTGCTCCACCATACGCTTCAAAAGGGTATAGAGGATGATCCCGGCAATACTGAGAAAGAGCAGGGGCATGGCCGTAGCGCTGCCCTCAAGCCCCTGCAGCTCCATGGTGAGAATGGCATGGCTAACCTGGTCTTCGCGGGAAAAGATGCTGATCAGGCCGTATGGCTCCAGCCGTGGTCTTAGTTTTTCTTCCACCGCAGCATAGGTATAACCCGGTTCCAGCAGGAAAACCAGGTCATTGACCCGGTCCTGCTCCCGGAACAGGGTCTTCATTGTGGAGGCGGGCAGATAGGCAATGCCGAAGGTCTCCGGCATTGGAAACATCTCTTGGGCGGTACGCAGGGCATAGACAAATTCCGGGCTCTGGGCCGTCCCGGCAACAGTAAAGATGACGGCACGGCCTTCCACGAGCAGGGATATCTCCCCGCCAAGCTTAAGCTCCCGTGCCGCAAAAAAATCGGGGCTCAGCCACAGTTCCCTGCCCTCTTCATTTAATGGGGATCCATCCACGAGCAAGGGCGCATTGATCGGACGTTCATACTCCCCTGGGATGAACGGGAGGGAAACAAGGCGCAGGTGAACATTCCGCTCCCCGTCCAGACCAAGGACACGCACATCCTTAACCTGCCGCCCTTCTATCTCCCCGATCCCCTCGATGCGGGCCAGGCGGTCCAGATGAGCCGCCGGCATACCGCTCACCCGGGCGAAGCCATCGGCAAAACGGGCATCGGCATAGAAATTATCCTTGGCCCGGTAAAGATTCTCCATCACAATGGAGATGGATGTGTAGGTCGTCAAACCGATCACGATGATCACCAGGCAGGCCAGGTAAGCCAGTTTATTTTCCATAAGATCGCGCAGCATTTTGCGCTTGAGCATTACCAACTCACCTCATCAGGGGTGACCGGCGCATCCACGCGATATACCCGGGCCAGCTTGCCGTCTTTCATCTGAAAGACCCGGTCGGCCATCCCGGCAATACCGGCGTTATGGGTGATGACCATGACAGTTTTGCCGTATTCCTGTTGAAATTTCTTCAACAGCTTCAGCACATGGATTCCCGTGGCGAAATCAAGGGCGCCGGTAGGCTCGTCGCAGAGGAGCAGTTCGGGATTTTTCACCAGGGAACGGGCCACGGCCACCCGCTGCTGCTCCCCGCCGGAAAGCTGGGAGGGAAAATGGTTCGCCCTGTCGCCCAGACCCACTTCGTTTAAAATGGACGCGGCATCAAGTGGGGCGGCGGCGATCTCCGCCACCAGCTGCACATTTTCCAGGGCGGTGAGGTTGGGCATGAGGTTGTAAAACTGGAAGATAAAGCCCACAGCGTGACGACGGTAGCGGGTAAGCTGCTTTTCATCGGCCAGATGGAGCGGCTCCTTGCGGTAATAAAGCTCTCCCGCGCTGACCTGATCCATACCGCCGATCATGTTAAGCATGGTACTCTTGCCCGAACCGCTCGGCCCCAGCACTACCACGAACTCGCCCTCATATATTTCGCAGTCCACACCGCGCAGGGCCTCCACTCTGACTTCTCCCATCTGGTACCACTTGCTTAAGCCTTTTCCTTCCAAAATCACCTGCATGAGCACTCCACCTGCTTTATTAATCGGCACATATGTTTTTTATTCTTCATTTGGCCGGCAATTTCCTTTCAAGCATCACGGCTGTATAAAATATGCCGGCATACAATAAATATACTGGGCAAATATCCTGGGATGACGGGCTTTATTTGTTATAATAAGCATGCAGATCCCGCAATTAACTTGGCAAAAGGGGCAGACAGCAAAAAATGGAATATTGCTGTTATTTTACCTTCAGCAGCACTTATCAGGCGATCAAGGCGGAAAAACTGCTTGCGGGGGAAAAATGGCGCTACAAGATGGTGCCGGTACCGCGCCGGATCAGTTCAAGCTGCGGCACGGCGCTGCGCTGCGCCTCACCCGACGGCGAGGAGATTAAAGTCTTTTTGCAGTCTGCCGGTGTTTTGGTAGAGGGAAGCTACGAGCTGGCGGAGAGCAGGGAGGCAAAGCCTTTAACCGCCCTGTTCCGAAAGGACCAAAAATAAGCAGGGAACGGTCAAGACCGTTCCCTGCTCTGAAAATCCCCTCTCCCAGAGGGAGAGGGGATGGTGGGGGGTATTTTCATCCCTCTGATGATGCCCCCGCCAGCGGCGGGGGCGTGGGGGTCTGACTGTTGATTACTGACTCCTGAGCAGCTTTAATCTAAAACCGCCCTCCTCCGCCTGCACAGCCACCTGCCAACCCATGTTGCGGGCCGCCCGGGAAACATTGTCTCTGGCCGCGGCGGCGTTCACTTTTACCTCTACCTGCCGCAGGGAAGGATCTTCCTGCAAGGCGCGGCGCACCCGCAGGACAGGTTCGGGACAGGAAAGGCCGCTGCAATCGATCGTTTTAACACCCATCATTACACATCCTTTTTTTCATTTATGCAGGCGGGGAGACAGAAGAAGGGGCCTCCTCCTGCCGTGCCTGACGCGTTACAACCCAGCCGATGGCAAGCAGTAAAAGCCATACGACTATGACCATGGCCTGCCCGCCGCCGGGAACTCCCGCCGGAGCGGCGGCCCAGCCAAAGTTGTGCATAAGCGCCGCCCCGGCAACCAGGCCGAGGACTGTGGCTGTGGCATCAGCGCTCCCCTCGCCGCTGAGAATAAGCTGACGCAGCGGGCAGCCGCCGGCCAGTACCGCAGCCAGGCCGACGATACCCATGCCCAGAAAGTTCCAAAGATGAGCCGTGTGGGCAACAGGCTGCCCCGCAAAGCCTAAATTAAAATTGCCGAGGAGAAGGTTGCCGGCCAGCACCACGAGAAAGAGGGCGGCCACACCGGAGAAAAGATGGAAGTCCCGGAAAAGGAAAATGTCACGAAATGCACCCATTGTGCAGAATCTGGTGCGCTGCGCCAGCACAGCCACCACCAGGCCGGCGGCCAGGGCAGCAATAAGCGGCGCCCGCATGGAGCCCGGCCCCTCCGCGCTGAAAAATACAAAGGCGGGAGCAGCTGCCAGCAGCAGCAACAGGCCCAAGGCAAGCAGGGGGCCCACCAGGCCGCTTAGATGCGGCTGCGTATGCGACTGCCCCAGCGTATAGCCCTGTTTCAGAAAAAGTGTTCCCACCCAGATACCGAGCAGATAGCCGGGAAGGGCCACCAGGGCGTTCAGGTCCCCACCGGCCAGCCGCAGCAGCATGCGCCAGGGGCACCCGAGAAAAATGAGCGCTCCCATCATCATAAAAACGCCCAGAATGAAACGGAGCATTACACTGGAACCGCCCGTGGAGCGGAACTCCCGAAATTTCCATGCCGCCAGAAACGCCCCCAGGAGCAGGCCTATAATCTCCGGACGCAGGTACTGGACCGCGGCGGCACGGTGCAGCCCCAATGCGCCGGCAATGTCACGCAAAAAGCAGGCGACGCAGAATCCCATGTTCGCCGGGTTGCCCAGCAGAACCAGTAAGATCGCGATAATACCAATAACAATACCCGCAACAACAAGCGCTTTCCTATCACTCATTGAACATTCACCTCTTTACTTAAAAGTTTTTTGCCGCTTTGTATTATAACCCGTACTGCCGCCTAACCGGAAATAGCCTTTTTCAATAGAGGCAGGGGTTATGTATAGGCATTTGGGGACACAATGAAATTTATTGGCCGCAACGGGAGCTGGTTTATGTCCCTTAATTTATGCTTTTTACCATGAAAATCATAAATTCACTTTAAAAAACAATTGTGGAGTGTTATACTATCTCTCAGAATTAACCGGCAACAGCAAAAAGGGGGACAGCTTTTGTTCTTGCTCGAAGGTAAAACAGGCGCGGTATTCGGTGTGGCCAACAATCACAGCCTGGCCTGGTTCATCGCCGAGGCGTTGGACAAGGCCGGAGCCAGCCTGGCAATTTCCTGCCAGGGAGAACGTTTTCTGCCCAGGCTGCAGAAGCTGGCCGCATCCAGTCTGCAAAAGGAACCTCTGCTTATCCCCTGCGATGTGCAGGATGAAGCACAGATTGCCGGCTTTTTTGCCCGGTACGCCGCCTCATACAGCCAGCTTGATTTTCTTGTCCACAGCATTGCTTTTGCATCCAAAGAAGATTTGGAGGGAGCATTTTTACAGACCTCACGCGAGGGCTTTCGCCTGGCAATGGAAATAAGCGTTTATTCCCTGCTTGCCATCAGCCGCGCAGCCGCTCCCCTGATGGGCGAGGGCAGCAGCATTATCACTCTTACTTACCTGGGGAGCCGGCGTTATGTGCCTCACTACAACGTTATGGGCGTGGCTAAAGCCGCCCTGGAGTCGGCAGTACGCTATCTGGCAGGCGAGCTGGGTCCACAGGGGATCCGGGCTAATGCCATCTCCGCCGGACCGGTAAATACCCTCTCCGCCCGGGGGATCAGGAATTTTTCCTCTTTCCTGCATACCGCCGCCGCGCAGGCGCCGCTCAGGCGCAATATCAGCGGTGCTGAGGTGGGCGATGCGGCGTTATTCCTCTGCAGTGATCTTTCCCGGGGCATTACCGGGGAGATTATTTATGTGGATGCCGGTTATCATATCAGCGGCACTTAGGCAATGGGCCGTTATACATAATTTATTGCCGCTCCGGGGAATGATATTGGCGAAATAGTAAGGGGAAATTTTACGGTGCCGGCATAACGGCCGGTGCAGTCATCAAAACTAAAATAAACGAAAGGAGTATTAAAATGACTACGGGAAAAGCAGAACTGGTAAAAGAGATTGCACTAAAGACAGGTTTGACGCAGAAGCAGGGCTCAGAGTTTCTCAACGCTTTCCTGGAAACAGTAGGGGAGAAGCTGTCCAATGGAGATAAGGTGCAGATCATCGGTTTCGGCACCTTCGCGGCACGCAACCGGGAAGCAAGGGAAGGAAGGAAACCGGGGACAGGCGAGAAAATTACTATTCCGGCCAGCGTTGTCCCCTCCTTCAAAGCAGGCAAAGGCTTGAAAGAAAAGTTGAACGCTTAAATCAGGCAATTTACACTTTTAGGCGGAAGAACAGATTGAAAAAGAAGAGGAGGCCCTGTACGGAGTACAGTTTAAACTCTAAGTGCGGGCCCCTTTTCCCTTCAATTTCCGCGATAATGCTCCAGCTCTTCACGGGTGAGGATGGCGGAAAGGGACAGCCCTGCCTGCTCCAGGTTTTCCCTGCCTCCTTCCTGACGGTCCACGATCACCAGCACTCGCTCCACCAGGCAGCCCAGTTCCTGTGCAGCCCGCGCCGCCCGCAATACCGAGCCGCCGGTAGTGAGCACGTCGTCCAGCACCAGCACGGGCATGCCGGCACGCAAAAGCGGCCCTTCCACAAGTTTACCCGTTCCATGTTCTTTCGCCTGCGGGCGCACAAAAAAGCCGGCCAAAAGTCTTGGCGCTCCCGGCTCAAAGCTCATGGCGATTACCGCCGCCGCCAGGGGTACCGCTCCCATGACGGGCCCGCCTACCGCCTCCGCCGCCAGTTTTTCTTCCTTGATCAGCTCAAGCACATAACGGGCCGTTTTATAGAGCCCATCCGCTGTAAGTAAAACCTGCTTGCAGTCCACGTAAAAATCGCTCTCCCGGCCTGAAGCGAGCCGCACACGCCGCCGCTGGTAGGCCCGTTGGTAAACGAGTTCGGTTATCTCCAGCCGCAATCTTTCCAATCTTTCCACCCTGCTTCCTCCTCGTGCGATCATTGTTTGAGTTGTTCTCTACAATATATCACAATACTTGAAAAAGACAACATTCCCCCTACATCCTCCGCCATCCCCTGCCATGCCCTGCCATGCCCGGAAATGTTTGACCATTGTGCGGTTATTGCGGTATAATAAACGCCGATAAGCACAATTCCTTTTTGAGACTGCAGCCGTGAAAAGGTAGCCTGCATCCCGGCGTAAATGTAGGCCTGAGTATTAACAACCAAAGATTTGATCGGAGGTTTGATCATGAACAGTTATAAGATCGCTGTGATCCCCGGAGACGGAACAGGTCCTGAGATGGTAAGGGAGGGGGTCAAGGTCCTGAAAGCGGCAGCAGAGCGTTTTGCCTTCAGCCTTGATTTTACCACCTTCCCTTTTGGCGGGAATTATTATCTTGAAAAAGGGGAAGCGCTTCCGGGCGGTGCTATTGAGGAACTGCGGCAGTTCAACGCCATCTTCCTCGGCGCCATTGGCCATCCGGACGTAAAGCCAGGCATTTTGGAAAAAGGGATCCTGCTGCGTATGCGCTTTGAGCTGGACCAGTATATAAATCTGCGCCCCGTCAAACTTTTCCCGGGGATCGAGACCCCCATTAAGGACAAGGAGCCTGCCGACATAGATTTCGTGGTGGTGCGGGAAAATACGGAGGGGCTCTATGCCGGCAGCGGTGGTTTTCTGCGCCGCGGCACACCGCACGAGGTGGCGGTCCAGGAATCGATCAACACCCGCTTCGGCGTAGAGCGGTGCCTGCGTTATGCTTTCCGCTGCTGCCGGGAACGGGGCAAAATGAACAAGCTTACGCTTTGCGGCAAAACCAATGTGCTTACTTACGCCTTCGATCTCTGGGAGCGGGCTTTCCATGAGGTAGGCGCTGAGTTTCCGGAGGTGGAGCGGGATTACGCCCATGTGGACGCCATCTGCATGTGGATGGTAAAAAATCCGGAGCAGTTCGATGTTATCGTCACGGACAACATGTTCGGGGATATCATTACGGACCTGGGCGCCATGATCCAGGGCGGCATGGGCATTGCCGCGGGCGGCAACATCAACCCGGAAGGGACCTCCATGTTCGAGCCGATCGGCGGCTCCGCGCCCCGCTATACAGGTAAGAATGTGATTAACCCCCTGGCCTCCATCTGTGCCGGCGGCATGATGCTGGAACACCTGGGGGAAAAAGAAGCGGCCTCCGCGCTGGAAAAGGCTGTCATGGATGTATGCGCCGGGAAAATTAAAAGCCTGGCGGCAGGACGCATGGGTTACAGCACCAGCGAAGTGGGCGACCTGGTGGCAGAACGCCTCTAATCCGACCCGGGCGCGAACAATGTTTTAGATATCGGCAACCCTCAACCTGGTTACACCGGACAATGCATCAAAATCGCGATCTTTGTGCAATATTGGCAGACCGGCCCGAATGGCATACCACGCAATCAGGCAATCATTGCTCTTACGGATAGTTATACCGTGCTTGCGCACTGTTCGATAAAGCATAGCTGCTCCAATTGCCGCTTCCACCAGGTCTGTCTCAATGATGGGATAAGCAAGCAAGAGGTCACGGGCGGTCTCGAAATCACGATCACTCTGGAATCCTTGAAGCAGCTCCTGCAGAATTACCGGCACAATAAATACGCTGACCTTCGATTCGATGAAACCCGCCAATGCATCGGCATGCGGCGACGCTGTTCCGTTGAAAAAATCTATCCAGACGGAGGTATCAACCAAAACGCCAGTCATCGCGTCTTTCTCATTTCGTCAAGGTCTCCGCTCCAGGTTAACTTACCGCGATACTGCAAGATTTGCTTACGCTTTCGGTCAGCAATGAGTTCGTTTAAAGCTGTCTCAACAGTTTCCTTCTTCGTTTTCGTGCAAGCCATGCGCATCGCTTCATCCATCAGGCTGCTGTCAATATTAATGTTAGTACGCATCATAATCACCTCATACACAATAATACATGTAATCATACACATTTTCAAGGTGCTATCCACATCCTGCCTGCCTGAAAGATATAAAAAGGACTTTTTACTTTGACGTCCATTGAGGAGTTAACAAAATAACTGATTATTTTCCTTGACTGAAAACACCACCCTGTAGTATAGTTATGTTAATTGAATAAGCTCAAAATGGGGTGCACCACCGAAAGGGTGTAAATTCATTTTGGGCTTTTTTTGACCAAATCAAAAAGAAGGCGGAGCAATGAAAATTAACGGCAAAGTTGTGGCTCTGGAAAAAAAAATAACCCTTCAGGATTATTTAAACGCACAAGAATTTGACCTGCGCCTCATTGCCGTGGAACTGAACGGTAAACTTGTGCCGAAATCGGCATATGCAACCGTAATCCTCAGTGACGAAGATGTGCTTGAAATTGTCCGTTTTGTGGGAGGAGGCTGATTCATGAAAGCGGTCAGAAAGGAGAATTATCATGCATGATCTACTGACCATCGGGAAACATGATTTCCGGTCACGCTTTATCTTGGGTTCAGGTAAATTTTCCCTGGAGATGATCAAAGCTGTTATTGAACATGGCGGCGTAGAGATGATAACGCTGGCGCTGCGCCGCGCCAATATCGGCGGGGAAGCAAATATACTGGACTATCTGCCTGAGAACATTGTTGTGCTGCCGAACACTTCCGGCGCGAGAGATGCCGGTGAAGCGGTGCGTATCGCCCGCCTTGCCAGGGAAATCGGCTGCGGCGATTTTATAAAGGTGGAGGTCATCCGCGACTCCAAATATTTATTGCCGGACAACTATGAGACCATCAAAGCCACGGAGATGCTTGCCAAAGAGGGTTTTATCGTGATGCCGTATATGTATCCGGATCTCAACGTGGCCAGAGCGCTGGCTGAAGCCGGTGCGGCGGCGGTAATGCCCCTGGGCGCGCCTATCGGCAGCAATAAAGGTCTTTGCACCAGAGATTTTATCAAAATTTTGGTCGATGAAATCAACCTGCCGATTATTGTCGATGCCGGAATCGGCCGCCCCTCGCAGGCATGTGAGGCCATGGAAATGGGGGTTGCCGCCATTATGTGCAATACGGCGATCGCCACGGCGAATGATACCGCCTTGATGGCAAAGGCATTCAAGCTGGCGATTGAAGCAGGCCGTGCTGCCTACCTGGCAGGGCCGGGGCGTGTGCTGCATTCTTTGGCAGAAGCTTCCAGCCCATTAACCGGTTTTTTGGAGGAGTAGGATCATGGCAAAAAAAAGGCCTGAACCCATGGAGCATCTTGATTGGATGGAAGCAATTGACACAGATATCATGGACAGGGTGCTGCGGGGCGCAGAAGCATACCTTTGCCGGCAATATACGGGCAGGGAAGTGGAAAACGCGCTGGCAGCGGATCATCTTTCGCCGGGTGATTTTTGCGCCCTATTATCACCCGCGGCCATGCCCTATTTGGAAGATATGGCCGTAAAGGCCCGCTTGGAAACAAGAAAAAAATTTGGCAACTGCGTGCAGCTTTTTACCCCGCTGTATATCTCCAACTACTGTGACAATCATTGTATTTACTGTGGTTTTAACTGCCGCAATAAAATCCGCAGGGGTATTCTTTCCCTTGTTGAAGTGGAAGCAGAACTGGAAGCAATTGCCGCAACCGGCCTGAAAGATATCTTGCTTTTAACGGGTGAAAACCGCAGCATCTCGGGCATTGACTATCTGGGAGAAGCGGTGAAACTGGCGGCAAGCTATTTCCCTGCGGTGGGCATTGAGGTCTATCCGTTAAATGTGGCTGAATATCTTTTTTTAAATAAATGCGGCGCTGATTTTGTCTCTGTTTACCAGGAGACATATAATCCGCTGCGCTACGCCCAGGTTCACCGCAGCGGACCTAAACGCTCTTATCCCTATCGTTTTCACGCGCAGGAACGGGCGCTGCGGGGCAACATGCACGGCGTTGCCTTCGGGGTGCTTTTGGGGCTGGGCGACTGTCATCATGATGCTTTTGCCGCAGGTTTGCACGCGTATTTTATCCAGCAGAAATATCCCCATGCTGAAATTTCTTTATCGGTGCCGCGATTGCGGCCTTATATCAATGACAGGGATCTTTTTCCCCAGAATGTGGGCGAAAAACAGCTTTTGCAGGTGATGCTTGCTTATCGTTTGTTTATGCCCCATGCCGGAATTACAATCTCGACGCGTGAAAGGGCCGCTTTCCGCGACCATGTGGTCGGCATGGCGGCAACGCGCATCTCCGCGAGCGTCAAGGTTGGCGTTGGCGGCCACAAGCAGGAAGAAAAGGGCGATCAACAATTTTGTATTGCTGACCCGCGCAGCGTGAAAGAGGTGCACCAGATGATTGTAGAAAGGGGTCTGCAGCCCGTTTATGCGGATCACGTCCGTGTTTAGGAGTTGGCTATGCTTATTTGCGTGACAAACCGCAAACTTTGCCGGGATAACTTTTTACAGCGCATCAGCCGGATCGCCAAAGGAAAGCCTCATGCCATTATATTAAGGGAAAAAGATCTCGGCACGGCGAAATATACGGAGCTGGCTGTAAAAGTAAAGGAAATCTGCGATGCAAGCGGTGTGCCGTTGATTATTAATCAAAATATTGCTGCCGCCGCAACGCTGAAAATTACCGGAGTGCACTTATCCATGGCTGACCTGCTGACATACCGGTGCGCATTGGAAAATTATCAGTGCGGCGCGTCCGTTCATTCCGTGCGGGAGGCAAAGGAAGCTGAAGCATTGGGCGTCTCCTATATGATCGCCGGGCATATATTCCCCACCGGCAGCAAAAAAGGCATCCCGCCCAGGGGCCTTTCCTTTTTGAAAGAGGTATCTGCCGCCGCTGCTGTTCCCGTATTCGCCATCGGCGGCATCACCAGGGATAAAGTAAAGGATGTGCTAAGGGCTGGAGCAGCAGGCATCTGCGTAATGAGCGAGGCGATGACAAGCGCGGATCCGGAGGCTTTTATCCGGGAAATGTCCAGGATTGTAAACCGGGGCAGCGAAAACGATGATCCTCATCCGGACAATTGTTAGCTTACTATTTACCCCTTAGCCGCTGCCACAACACCATCAGGAGAAAAATGGGTATTACGGAAACGCGGCGCAGGCGGGAAGGCTGCCGCAGCAGGCGATATAGCCATTCCAATCCGGCCTGCTGCATCCAGCGGGGGGCGCGGCGGACCCTGCCGGCCAGCACATCAAAGCTCCCTCCTACACCGATGGCCACACAGGGGGGCAGTTTCTCTTTATGGCGAAAAATCCACTTTTCCTGCCGCGGCGTGCCTAGCGCTACGCAGAGCAGGCGCGGCTGCCGGCTCCGGATCTCCGCCGCCACGGCATCCGCTTCGCCATCGCTGAAATAACCGTGGTGGCTGCCGGCAATCTGCAGACCGGGAAAAAGCTCCTTCGCCCGGGCCAGAGCCTGCTGCAGCACCGCAGGTTGCGCGCCCAGAAAATAAACAGGCGCCGCCCGCTGCGCCGCTTCCTGCAAACAGTTCAGCGTCAGGTCAAACCCGGCCACCCGCGCGGGCAGGGGTGACCCGCAAATACGGGCTGCCAGCAGCACCCCGGCCCCGTCTGCCGTGACCAGCTCCGCCCCCTCCAGCAGCCGGGCCATCTCCCCATCCTTGAGGCCGCTGTAAAGTATCTCCAAATTCGCCGTGACCACATGAAAGGGCTGTTGCCCCTCCCAGGCACGGATAATCCGTGCCGCCGCCTCTTCCATGGTTAGGGCGTCCACCGGCAGGCCCAAGATGCGTATACGTATCCCAGTGTGGTTCCGATCCTTATTTTCAGGATTGCTTAACATCGTTTCCCTTGACATAGCGCTCCACCATCTGACGAATCTCATCCTCCTGCGGCAGCACATAACTGACTCCCTGAATACTGCCTACCCTCCCCGGCAGGGTAAAGGTGTTAATCTCCGTTATATCCACAGATTTCAGCCTGTTGGCCAGCATGACCGCCTGGCTCAGCTCCAGGTCCGTCTTAATATTCTGAGCCAGCTCGGGAACGAGGCGGTGAAACTTGAGCACGTTGCGGAAAGCGACAATCTCATCCAGCAGGATTGTGAGGAACCGCTGCTGCCGCCGCATCCTTCCCAGATCCCCTTCGCGGTCGTTGCGCCAGCGCACATATTGTAGCGCCTTATCACCATCGAGCAGCTGCAGCCCTGGATGCAGATCAATGGTAAAACGGGATGTACGGTAGTACATCCTTTTCTCCACATCCAGCTCGATGCCCCCTAGAATATCCACAACGTTTTCAAAACCAGCAAAATCAGCAGTCATATAATGGTCCACTTTGACCCCCAGGAGGTTCTCCACTACCTCCCGCGTCAGCGCCACACCCCCATAAGCATGGGCATGGTTGATTTTGTCCTTGCCGCGGCCCGGTATCTCCACGCGCATATCCCTGGGAATGGAGATAATATTGATCTCGCCGTTGCGGCGGTTAAGGGTAAGGAGCATGATCGTATCGGCGCGCAGCACCCGGTCGCTTGAATCAAGACCGAAAATAAGAAGATTCATTATATCTGGCAGGGATTCAAGCTCACCCGCCGCTGCCGAACCGGCTGCGGCGCCGGGAAGGACAATTTCATAAGCCTCATCCCAGACAGCCTTTAACCACGTACCTGCCGCCAGAAAAAGGACGGCCAAAACAATTAGAGAGCAGAAGAAAATTCCCCATCCTCTCCTGCGCCGTTTTTTTTGCTTTTCCACCCTGCCTGCCCGCTGTTCCAGTCCACCGTTATTCTCTTTCATCGCGCATCTTGCCTTCCCGTAGTTTTAACAAGTATAGTAAATTATTATGCGTGCTGTCAAGATTTAATTGCCCACGCTGAGGACCCTTTCCTCCATGCCCACCGGCATAATCCGTGCTCTGTTATCCAACAATGTTAGCGTAAATGTTCCTTCGATCAGCGGTACGGCGCCCGCCCGGGAGACGACCGCTTCGATTACCGCCAGGCTTTGGCGCGGGGGCAGATCTTCCCGGTACCCGAGGGTAGTGAGAGTATAGCGCATCTTCCCCTCCCTGTTATCAATCTCTTTCATATAAAACTCCCGGAGCGGCTGGAAATTGGGATTATATACATCTATTACCTGGATGATCCCCGGATTGTAGAAAAAACTTATTTCGTAAGCAAAAATACCCCTGACGAAAGGTGCAGCCAGGCGAATCTCGAACTTTTCATGCGCTTTGACCCGGTCTCCCGGGGGCAGCAGCAGTTCCACAAAATAAAGGGGCTGTTCCCGCACTTTTTGTTCCGCCGGAAAAGGCTGCCCGGGTCTGAAACGCAAAACGTCCCCTTGCCCCTCCCCGGCATGCAAAAGAAGTCCGGTAGCCTGCTTAAGCAGATCGAAGCCAACCAGGATCCTGCCGCCGTGCAACAGCGGGGGGTGGGCAGTGCGGTGTAAAATACCGTTTACCGCAAAGAGCGGGTTGCCGGGATAGAGGGCGATCTCCCTTCCTGGGCCGTGCAGCGTCACTCTTTTCCGGTCCTTCTCCCAATGCACCAAAAAGCCGGCCCTTTCGCCCAAAGCCCGCAAGGGCAACATGATCTTTTCCTCATACAGGCGGGGCTTAACATCGAACTGTATGGGCAGATCTTCAAGATAGACGCGCAGCTTCCCCGCTTCACCCGTGGCAACGAGAGCTTGGGGCGGGAGAGCAGCCAAGGCGCGGGGGACAGCCGGTGCCGCGCTAAGATGGCCCTGTGCAGTGCTAAAAAGGGAAAAAGGGGAAACGCACAGGAGCAGGAGTAAAAAACCCCAGGGAAAATAAAGTATCTTTTTCTTCATAATGCACACCACTATGTTAATGACGTAAATAAGGCAGGCCCAGTTCCCTTTCCAGGAAAGAAAGGGGCACATAAGTATTCCCTTCCCGCAACAGGACAGGGATAGGGGGCATTGCTGCCGCCGCCGGCGCTGCCTCTCCTGACCGCGGGCTGCCAAGCAGCCGCGCCGGCAGATCCAGGCGAAAACGGCGCCCTTCCCAGTTGAAGCTGTAAATACCCGGCTGCATATCCGCTAGGATCGTCCTTCCCGTAAGGGCTAAAAGTGTCCGCAGGTGATAATAAGATTCTCCATGGGCCTGCAGTGTCAGAGGAAAGGGATGGGTTTGGCCAAAATGCCGGCGCAGGAGCTGCTCCAGATAGCTCCGGTCCGCATCCTCGCGCAACCGCACAACATCGCGGAGCAGTTCCGCGGCCAGTTCTTCCTGTTCCCGGGGATCAAAACGGAAAAAATGCGGTTCAACACCAACACCTTCGATTTGATTCAGCCGGGGCGAAGCAAACTCGGCAGTGGTCAGTTTCAGGTAGCCGCCGTGCTGCAGGGGCATAAGGCGCTGCATCATCCCCTTGCCGAAGGTACGCTCACCCACCAGCAGGGCCCTCCCGTTATCCTTTAACGCAGCCGCCACGATCTCCGCCCCGCTGGCCGTACCCCGGTTCACCAATACCACCAGGGGCAAAGCGGTCACAGGGGGGGTTTGTCCTTTAATCACCTGCCAGCCCGTTGCCCTTTCCCTCTGCTGCAGCAGTGTCTCCTGCGTAAAAAGGTTGGCCACCGCCAGCGACTCATCCATATAACCTCCCTGGTTCGCCCGTAAATCCAGGATAAATCCCTGCACCCCCTCCGCATCCAGGGCACGCAGCAGCAGGGATAACTCCCGGGCCGCGCCGCTGTCAAGATTGTAGAGGCGCAGCCAGGCCAGTTCCCCTTCCAGCCACACATATTCCACGGCAGGCAGCCTGATCTGCCGGCGCACCATGGAGAAGTCGAGCAGGTACTCCCCCCGGAGTACCATAACCTGCACACTTGTCCCCGCCTGCCCCCGCAGCATGAACACCACCGTCTCCAGGGGAGCATCCATGACAAAATGCCCATCCACATAGACAATGCGATCACCGCTCTGCAGCCCCGCCCGGTAGGCGGGAGAGCCAGGCACGGTAGAGACCACCGTTACGGCTGACGGCCCCTGTTCCAGGTTGGCACCGATCCCGGTAATGGATCGGCCCAGGCCTTCCGTGAAAAGCCTGATCTGCTCTTCATGCAGGTACCTGGAATAAGGGTCCCGCCAAAACCGGGACAGATCATCCAGAGTCTCCAGAACCACTCCCCCTGCCGGGGCAAACAGGTAGTATCGATTCAATTTTTCGTTGATCTCCGCCAACAATAGAGCACTGCCGGCGGGCGCCGCCGTAACCGGCAAAGCCTGTAAAGGAACGACACTTAAGCAGCATAGCAGCAGCGCTAAAAGCACAACCGCTAAACGATGCGGGTTTTTTTGCAGAAACATCCCTTTCCGCCCTCCTGTTTTGTTACAACTGCCGCAGAAATTGCAGAAGCAAACTGTATGTTTCTCCCCTGTACAGGAGCCTGTTTTCCGTCATCGCGTATTTTTGCAGCAGTGTATCAAGTTCCGCCTGCAGATGTTCCGCCCCTTCTATGCTCTCCAGGATGCGGCGCAGGTCGGATACATACGCCGGCTTACGTGCGTCAGGCAGATAGCCGGCCTGATAACGCCCTCCCAGCGCCCGTTCCAGGTAGCCTCCCACCACACGGGAAATATCACGCAGCTCAGCTTCTTCATCCAGACGGTAATTATTGTCGTAGCCGCCCCTGACCAAGCCCCAGGCACGGAGCTCCCGCACCACGGGATAAAGGGGATGGCCCTCCATGGAATGGGGAACGGCAAAATCGGGCAGGTAGGCACCCTGGTCGCGCAGGCGCTCCTGCAAAAGGGCGATTAACTCCCGGTCCGCGCTCAAGCGGTGAAAATCCACACCCTTTTCCAGGGCGATGGCTGCCGCCACCCCGGCCGCTTCGCCCGCCGCCATGCCCACCGGCACCACGCGGGCGCTGCCGTGGGCCAGTGAATCGTAACTGGCAGCCCGGCCCACCACGAGCAGGTTGTAGAGCTCCCGAGGCACCAGACTGCGGAAAGGAATGCTGAAAAGGGCGGGGTTACCGATTACGGCACCCCAGTCATCCATCGCCGTGGCCTGTATGTCTACAGGGTAGGAGCCCAGGGCGATCTTGTCCCAAAAATTGCGGTGCTCCATTACGTCATCGATGGTCAGGCGGTAAAGCCCCTGCAGATGCCGCGTTTCCCGCACATAAAGTTCCGGCGCCGTGGCCGCCAGGTAGGCATTCGCAAATCCCGGCAGCGTCTGCCGCATGAAGCTGACCATATGCTCAGCCTCCCGGTACCCCCGTTCCATTGCCTCCCGGCGGGAGGCGGGGTCGAGCCCGTCCACACCAAAAATATGCATGGCGTTAATCAGCACAGTGCCGTCGTTCTGCCGACCCATATTGAGGCCGCGCGGGCGGATCTGCGGATCCAGGGCGCGATAAGCGCGCATCTCCTCCATAAAGCCCCAGGCCGAGGTGCCGTGCGCACCGTTGTACTTTCGTTCCCGTTCCGGGGAGTTGAGAGTTCTTACCACTGTTTGCCAGTCCACTCCTGCCACTTTCAGCACGAGGGTGACAGCCTGACGCCGGTCAGTCCCTATGTCCTCCATGCCCACAGTGTAAGAAGCTCCCGCCAAGCTAAACAGATCCCCATCCTGGGTGGCATCGATAAAGTGTCGCGCCCGGATACGCTCACCGCCGACCAGTCCGATGGAGATAACATGACCTTCAATGACCTCCGTGTCGGCCACTTCCGCCTGCCAGCGCAGCTCCAAATTTTCTTCCGCGGCAAGCATATGGGTAAAGACCTGCTCCGCTGTCTGCACATCAAAGGATATACCCTCAACCTGCGCAAAAAATTCCGCAAAAATGCCGCGCGTCAGCAAATTGCCCTGGGGATCGTGATTCATATCCAGGGTATTGAGCCAGCCCAGGGTGAACAGCCCTCCCGGCCGGTCACGCCTGTCCAGCAGCAATACCTGCAAGCCGCTGCGGGCGGCGGAGACGGCGGCGGCAATCCCCTCCGGGTCAGTACCGACCACAACCAGATCATAAACATGCGGCGCGGGCTCGCCGATCGGCAGCGGCAGAAGCCGGCCCGCTCCCTGCGGGAAATCAGCATGAGCGCCTAAATAGAAAAGCACCCCCACAAGCAACAGCAAACAGCACAAAAAGAGAATTTTTCTGCGCCGGGCCGTTTCCCTTCTTTTTCTCCTTTGACTTCGCATCACTCGGTCACCACACAGTAAAGGCAATTTTTTTTATCCTACGTAATAGTATTATAGCAGAAGCACATCCGTCTGGCAAAAATAATAATTTCGGGACACAATGGAAATTTTTATTAACGGAAGGAAAAGTAAAGGGAAAGGGAGAAATAAATACCAAAAAATTTTCCGCTGTTGAAACCGGCCTTTTGTAATTACGTCCACGTCCATAGATATATAGGATGGAAATTTTCGCTAAACAGGAAGAGATGCGCAGTGCAAGCAATACTCCAGGCCGCGGATGTCCTAAAAAAATACCAACTGGGCAGCCAGGTGCTTTCTGTGTTAAACGGGATTACGCTGGCAGTGTTCCCCGGGGAGATCGTCGCCATCCTGGGGACCTCCGGCTGCGGAAAAACCACTTTTCTTAATATCGCCGCCGGCCTGGAGCGGCCCACCGGTGGCAATATTGTAATAAACGGCCATACTCTGAACAAGATCAGCGAGAAAAACATGGCGGTTTTTCGCCGCCGCTATATCGGCTTTGTCTTTCAGTTCCATAACCTCATCCCCTCCCTAACGGCACTGGAAAACGCGGTGCTGCCCCTCATCTTCGAGGATGTCCCGGCAGCAATGCGGGAAAAAAGGGGAAGGGAGCTACTGCAAAAAATGGGGCTGGGCGACCGTCTCGGACACAAGCCCAATGAGCTGAGCGGCGGGCAGCGGCAGCGTGTTTCCCTGGCCCGGGCCATGATCAACAACCCCCGTGTCATCTTTGCCGACGAGCCCACGGGCAACCTCGATTCCCGCACAACGGCGGAGATTCTAGA
>Ga0209105_100137_pt1 | contig 25967 bp, 26 predicted proteins | sample SedPBSmetaG_FD_184158 | JGI IMG/M metagenome (GOLD analysis project Ga0209105, IMG submission 184158) | Freshwater sediment bacterial and archeal communities from Indian Creek, Illinois, USA to study Microbial Dark Matter (Phase II) -... | ecosystem: Environmental > Aquatic > Freshwater > Creek >...
AACTGGTGGAAAAGCACTTCCCAACCGAGGAAGCGTTAGCTGAGTATCTCGGGCAAAGAGGTGTTAGGTTGGAAAAGATCAATAGTTCGGGAAAATAGAGGTTATCTTCCTCATGTTTTAATTAAGGAAGAAGTTTAAAAGTTGAAGAAAGGCTCATCTATTCCACATTATTCGTTGCAATTCGGACATTTACCGTAAAAGTAAAGCTGTACTGAGGAAAGAGCATAACCGGTTTCTTTATGTACATACTGCATTACCGAATCATTATGAAAGTCTTCGATGGAAAATTGTTCAACATCATCCACTTTACCGCATTTTTCACAATACACATGTGGATGCGGTTTAATAATGGCATCGTAGCGCAAGCCCCCTTCACCCACTTTCAATTCCTGGAGCAGCCCTACTTTATTGAGAACATCAACGGTTTTATAGACGGTAGCCAGGCTCATGGCAGGATAACTGGGCTTTAGCTTCTGGTAAATCATCTCTACGTTCGGATGTTTCCGTGATTCACGCAAAATAGCATAAACTGCCATGCGTTGGGGAGTTACTTTGATACGTTTTTCCCTGAGTATTTCTTCGATTGCCTGCATTTATTTCCCCACCTGCTTTTCAAAAATAAAATAATAATACCCTAGCTCATACACATTATATTGATATTAATTAATGAAGTCAATGGTTATTTCTTGAAAATGAATATCCTATCAGTATCAGCGCTAATGTATTTACCCCGTAGCGTCCATGCTTTCGCTTCATTAATTTCCACTTTCACAAGGCTGCCTGCGTGAGCCGCATCGCATTGAAAGTGGACGATCTTATTAGTTCTGGTGCGGCCCGAAAAGTGGTTAGGATCTGTTTTACTTTTTCCTTCTACAAGTATTTTCTGCTTAGTTCCCAGCAATTGCGCGTTAATCTCCTGACTAATTTCTGCTTGTCTTTTATTTAAGAGAATTAATCTGGCCCTTTTCTCCGCAGCGGGAAGCTGTTCAGGCATTTCTGCAGCCTTTGTTCCTTCTCTTGGTGAGTAGATAAAGGTAAAAGCAGCATCAAAGCGCACTTTTTCCAGCATATCCATTGTCATTGCAAAATCTTGATCCTTTTCTCCGGGGAAACCGACAATAAAGTCGGTAGTGATGGAACACGAGGGTACTGCTTCCCGTATTTTGCTTACCAGCCCCAGATATGCTTCCCTGGTATAGCCCCTGTTCATCAGAGCAAGTATACGGTTACTTCCTGCCTGCAAGGGCAAGTGAAAATGTTCGCATATTTTAGGCTCCAGCGCAACAGTTTGGATCATTTTTTCCGTAAAATCACGGGGGTGAGAAGTCATATAACGAATACGCAGCAATCCTTGAATCGGAGTTATTTTTTTTAATAAGTCCGCAAAATCTGGAGTATCAGGCAGTTCTTTGCCGTAACTGTTGACGTTTTGCCCCAACAGGGTAATCTCCCGGTAACCGCTGCCAGCTAATGATTCAATCTCTGCAACGATTTCCGCGAGAGGACGGCTTTTCTCGGGACCCCGTACATAGGGAACAATGCAGTATGAACAAAAATTATTACATCCGTAACTAATTGGTACCCATGCAAAAATAGCATTTTTCCTCTTAACCGGAAACTCCCTGTTCCTGCCCCCTCCCTCCTCTGCCGCGATTACGGGAGCCCGTGCGATACCAGCTTCTTCAAACAACTCTGGAAACCGTCCTAGTGCGTGGGGACCGCCAATCAAATCAATATGGGGATATCTTTTACGGATGTAAGCAGCCTTACCCTTTTGTTGAACCATACATCCCCAAAGAATCATAAGCATTTTCGGATTATTGTCTTTATGGGTACGCCACATACCCAGCTTGCTGAATACTTTTTCCTCCGCTTTTTGCCGGACGGCACAGGTATTTAGGACTAAAATATCTGCCTCTTCTTCCCCAGATGCAGAAATAAAACCCATACTTTCGAGGTAGCCTGCCAGCACTTCGGAATCATAGAGATTCATTTGACAACCCATGGTGCATATAAAATATTTTTTTAGATTTTCCATATAGTGTTTTACGCCCCAATTTGAATGCTTTTAGCGGTTTCTTCATCATTATAAAGTAAATATTGATCTCCATGCATAATACTTTAATTATCCTGTTCCTCATCTGATTCTTTGAAATACTCATCTTCTGTTTCGGATAGCTCGTTTTCAAGTGGCTCGTTTTCAATCTGCGCCAAAAGTTCCTGAGCTTCGGCTGTTCTATCGGCAGGAACAAGTATTTTAATCTCTGCCAGCGGGCCAGTGGTCAGGCCATATATTGATCCTGCCGCCTCTTTTGTCCGTAAAATTACCGGTATCCCTTCGGATTTCAACCTGCCTTCCAACAGGGAAGCAATGATAGGATCCGTTAATTGTGAGATTATCTTCCAGTCCTTCATCCCATATTTCACTTCCTTTTTTTTAACTTTTTAACGGTAACGATAGGTTTTTTTTCGCTTGACAGTAAGAGAACTTAACCATGTTAGGGCAATATAAGCAATTAAGCGGAATATAAAACTCTCATGAATAGACCACTGTATATATTCAAGATAACCGTTTTCAACCGCAAAAAATTCTACACCGCTGATTACTGCAGTAAAAAGAACAAGATAGAGCAATTGCCACCATCTTTCTTCCGGTAAAAAACGAATTAATATTATCCCTGCTCCGGCAGCCCCTAAAAAATAAGCAAGCGGTATTCCCTGATAGGGGAAGTAAACTTGCTGAAAGAGATATAAACCCTTCGCGACGAATGTTTGGTTTAAAAATAGCGCAAGCAATAAGGACCAGACGGCTACGCTCCAGAGCTTCTTCAGCCCGTCTATGCGGACAAAAAGCAGAACAAAAAGCCAAATCACAGCGGCAGCAATCACCCAAAACAACAGCATTCACTCCCCATTTCTTTAAAATTCTGAAACCTTTTTAAGCGTCAGCGCACCGGTATATGCGCAGCAAAATTATATCCTCGCTTATTTGTACTTCAAAAAAACCATGACCTGTGATAAACTCACAGGCCGTGCAGCGATAGGTCAATTAAATCTGATTATTTTTTTCCTCTTCATCACCAACATGTTTTTCCAGAGTAGTAACTTTTTCCTGCAGATTACGAAATTCTTCTCTGGTAACAAAGTTGCACTTTTGAATGAAATTTTTTGTCTCCTGTTGGAAATACTGCCTGAATTCTTCCCGTTCCTTTTCGCCTCTGGCCACAAGCAATTTAATGGTATTTTTTGCTTCCTCCCGGCTGATATCTCCTTTTGCGATAAGCAAATCCACCAATTTTTCCGCCTTTTCACGGGTTAATGAAAAAGCGCCCCATCCCAGAGAGATTATCAGATCCAACACGATTACCCCTCCTTTGTTAATAATGTTCTAAGCATAATGTTCCCCACTGATTGTCAATAATTATTATTCAAATTTAAAGGTACCGTATTTTTGAAAATGAGGAATCAGCCCCCCATCGGATAAAATTTTAAGCATAACCATAGGTAGGGGAATAATTGCTATTTCCCTGCCTTTATTGTGATTAATGACAGCACCTTTTTCTAGATTCACTTCCAGCAAATCTCCTGCATCTATATTTGACGTATCACATTCTATTAGCGGTAATCCCGTATTAATGGCGTTACGATAAAATATACGCGCAAAGGAAGAAGCCAGGACACAGCTTATACCCGCATGTTTTATGGCCAGTGGGGCTTGTTCCCGGGATGAGCCGCAACCAAAGTTGGTTCCCGCAACGATCATATCTCCCGCAGATATTTTTTCATAGAAATTTGGATCCAGATCTTCCATTACGTGACGGGCCAACTCTTTCATATCCAATGTTTTAAATTTATATTTGCCGGAGATGATATAATCCGTATTTACATCATTGCCAAATTTAAAAACTTTACCTTTTAAAATCATTGTGCAACCTCCTGCTGGAAATGTTTTATAAAAAAAACGGACGTGGATCGGTTATTTCTCCATGCAGCGCGGAAGCTGCCACAGTTGCCGGAGAAGCCAGATAGATCGAAGCAGTGGAGTTACCCATTCTCCCTTTAAAATTGCGGTTTGCGGTGGAGATAACCGTTTCACCATCAGAAGGTATACCGTTATGAGTGCCTACACAGGGGCCGCATCCCGGTGTTACTACGGCTGCGCCGGCGGCTACCAGATCCTGGATTAATCCTTCCCGCATGGCTTCCAGATAAATCTCCCGTGACGCCGGAGCTACAATAAGACGCAAACCGGGAAATATTTTTTTTCCCCGAAGTATGTGGGCGGCTACCCTGAGATCTGTTAGGCGGCCGTTAGTACAAGTGCCGATAAAAGCCTGATGGATGGGTATGCCTGCTTTTTGGCTGACGGGAACTACATTGTCAACAGTATGGGGGCAGGCAAGCTGTGGCTCAAGTGCTGCAGCATCGTAGTGTTTGATATCCACATAGAAAGCATCAGCATCAGCTGTTACCGGCTCTCCCTTTCTATAGGCCCTTCCTTTTAACCATTGCTCCACCTTTTCATCATATTGCATAAGGCCGGCCTCTGCTCCCATTTCAATAGCCATGTTGGCAATGGTAAAGCGTTCATCCACATCCAGAGCGGAGACAGCTTCACCGATGAACTCCACGGCACAATATGCGGCTCCATCAGCGGTAAAATCACCGATAATATGAAGAATCAGATCTTTGGAAAATACACCGGGTGCTAAAATTCCTGTACAACACACCTTAATGGTTTCCGGCACCTTGAACCAAAGTTTGCCTGAAATCATCGCTGCTGCCAGGTCCGTAGACCCGACACCGGTGGAGAAAACATTAATTGCTCCATAGGTACAGGTGTGAGAATCGGCGCCAATTACCAGATCACCGGGAACAATATGCCCTTGTTCAGGAATAAGCTGATGGCAAACACCATCGCCAATATCATAAAGACTAATATGCTGCTCCCTGGCAAATGTACGCATTAGATGGTGCAGTGAGGAAACCCCTTCATTGGGACTGGGGGCGCTGTGATCGATAACGAAGGCAATGCGGGAGGGGTCATTTATTTTGCCTCCCATTTCTTCAAATGCGCGAATAGTAAGGGGAGTTGTCCCATCCTGGCCCATAATATAGTTGACCTGAGCCACAACTAGTTCCCCCGCTCGTACATCTCTCCCGGAATGTCGGCTGAAAACCTTTTCCGTAATTGTTTTCCCCATTAGTATACCTTCCTATCTCATATTTTTTCTACATTGTATAACCGCACAGTACGAGATTGTCGCGATGTACCACTTCTTCTTCGCCGGAATAGCCCAGGATACCGGCTATCTCCACCGATCTGCATCCCATGATCCTGCATAATTCCTGTGAACTGTAATTTACCAGGCCACGGGCGATCTCACCACCTTGGGTACTAAAAATGCTGACTGCCTCTCCCCGGTTAAATTCTCCCCTTACCAGCGTTATACCAATCGGCAGAAGGCTTTTTCCCAGAATCTTTAGTGCTTTTTCTGCGCCATCGTCAACGGTTAATGTGCCTTTTACCTTCTGGGCAAAAGCAATCCAGCGTTTACGGCTGGTCAAGTGTCCTTCCGGCGCACAGAAGAAAGTGCCGGCAACCTCACCGGAGAGGATTCGTTTAAGAATATTTTCCTGATACCCATCGGCAATTACCATATTAATCCCTGCTGACATGGCGATCTCGGCAGCTTGTAGTTTTGTAACCATGCCGCCTTTTGCCATCATTTCCACAGTGGTACCAGCTGCGCTTTTCAATGCAGGGGAGATCTCCTCTACCAGAGGTATAAACTGCGCCGTCGGATCCAGTTGAGGGTTAGCGGTATAAAGCCCGTCGATGTCAGTCAAAATTATGAGTAAATCAGCATCAACAAGTGTAGAAACAAGGGCGGATAGCCTGTCATTGTCCCCGAATTCAATCTCCTCAGTGGATATGGTATCGTTTTCATTAATAATCGGAATCGCGCCATATCTAAAAAGTTGAAGCAGGGTATTCCGAGAGTTGATATAACGTCCCCGGTTTTCGATGTCATCCCTTGTCAATAGCACTTGAGCCACTACATGGCCGTATTCGGCAAAGAGCTTTTCATAAATTTGAATGAGCAACCCCTGCCCTACAGCAGCAGCAGCCTGCTTTTCCGGAGTAGATACAGGTTTTTTTTTCAGTCCCAGCTTGCCAATGCCTGCTCCTACGGCACCCGAAGAAACAAGTATAATTTCCTTACCTTGATTTTTAAAATCAGCCAGTTCCCGTACCAGCTTTTCAATAATTCCCAAGTTTAACTTTCCTGTTTTATAAGTAAGTAAACGTGTGCCTACCTTGACAACGATTGTTTTAATTTCTTCTATTTTTATAGACCTTTGTAGCATAAAATTTCGCCTCCTGCCAGGAACTTGCGGCTTTAAAAACAATATTAATTCTGGCTTCCCACCTCTTTACTGCGTCGCGCTCCAACGATTACGGCCTTTGCAAACGATGCGCGTATGTTCCCATCCTCCAGTGCCATTAAGGCTGCACATGTAATGCCTCCGGGAGAAGTAACCTGACTTTTCAGTAGAGCAGGATGAAGGCCAGTTATAAGGACCATTTTAGCCGCGCCCAAAACTGTCTGGGATGCCAGCAGCTGGGCGACATCTCTGGATAGGCCCATTGCTACACCGCCGTCGATTAGAGCTTCAATTACCAGGTAAATATAGGCAGGACCACTGCCGCTTAAAGCTGTAACCGCATCAAAATGTGCCTCCTCAAGCGCAAGGACTTTTCCGAGAGGTTTTAACAGCTGAATGACGGTTTCTTCTTCCTCACTGGAAACACACTCACTCTTACATGCCACAATCATTCCTTCTCCTACCAGAGACGGAGTGTTGGGCATAAGGCGAATTATTTTTTGCTCTTTACCTAGGTAATCCTGGTAAAATTTAATTTTCAAGCCCGCGGCTACAGAAACAAGCAAATGATTGATATTTAAGTATGGTTTGATTAATTGCAGCAGCTTAGAGATATCCTGGGGTTTCACGGATATGAAAATCTTCTGGGATTCCTTACAGAAGGCAGAGAGATTTTGGGCCACTTTTAATCCAAGTTTTGCCTGCAGACCATCAGTTTTAGCCGTATCCTGATCATAAACGACTATTTCCTGGGGATCAACCAATCCGGCGGATATAATTCCCTCTACCAGCGCTGCCCCCATGTTGCCGTAACCCAAAAAACCAATCAGTTTTTCCCCCTCCGCTCCCCTATTCCGGATATAATTATTGTATTATAAAGAACATCGCATTGCAATGAAAAATTTCGGGACACAAGGAATTGACAAACAGATACCGGCAGACTAAAATAATAATAGCATAGGGGAGTAGCTCAACTGGCAGAGCGGCGGTCTCCAAAACCGTAGGTTGCGGGTTCAAGTCCTGTCTCCCCTGCCAAAGGCGCCGTGAAGCTATTACTGTGACTTCTTTACGGCGTTTTTTACTTTGTGAGATAAATTGATTTCTTTATAATAAGGAAATGAATTATGACTGCGCAAAAAAGAAATATGAAGATAATTGTGCAGAAGTACGGGGGTACTTCTGTGGGAACGGCAGAGCGAATAAAAAATGTAGCCCAACGCATAGCTTTGCGAAAAAACGATGTTGATGCAATGGCGGTGGTAGTTTCAGCCATGGGAAAGGAGACCGATAGGCTTCTTTCTCTTGCCCGGAATATTGCCGATTTCCCTTCGCTGCGGGAACAGGATGTATTGTTGGCGAGTGGTGAGCAGGTAAGTTCTGCGCTGCTGGCCATCTCGCTGGCGGAACATGGAATAAAAGCCCGTTCATTTCTTTCCTTTCAACTGCCCATAATTACTGACGAAAGGCATGCGGGTGCACTAATAAAAAAAATAGATGTATCAAAATTACTGCATTTATTCCAGGAAGGAGAGGTAGCCGTTGTTGCCGGATTTCAGGGGATAACTCTTGGCGGTGAAATAACCACGCTGGGACGTGGAGGTTCAGATACCACAGCTGTAGCCCTGGCTGCTGCTCTTAATGCCAATTATTGCGAAATCTATACCGACGTGGAAGGCGTTTATACCTGTGATCCCCAGGTATATGGAGCAGCACGCAAACTAAAAAGAATATCTTATGAAAGCATGATGGAGCTGGCAGGACTCGGAGCAAAGGTGCTTCATCACCGCTGCGTTGATCTGGCGCGAAAATATAATGTCAAAATATTGGTACGCTCCTCATTTAATAATGCGGAAGGAACTTGGGTTTGTGAGGAGGATGAAAAGATGGAAGGCACTCTCATATCCGGCGTAACCTACAGCCGGGGGGAAGCTAAAATATCTGTCTTAGGCGTGCCCGATAAGCCCGGCATAGCTTCTCTCGTTTTTATTCCCCTGGCGGAAATGGGCATTAACGTAGACATGATCATTCAAAATATCAGCCGTCAAAATACCGCCGATCTTACATTTACCATTCCCGCCGAAGAATTGGAAAATGCGCTGCAGGTTGTCACAAGGTTGGCGCATGAGATCGGTGCCGAAGGAGTTCATCATGACCGAAACATTGCCAAGATATCAATTGTAGGAGGCGGGATGCGCAGCAATCCCGGGGTAGCGGCAAAGATGTTTCAGACCTTGGCCCGTGAAGGTATCAATATTATGATGATCAGCACCTCCGAGATTAAAATATCCTGCGTTATTGATGCCCGTTATACAGAGCTTGCAGTGAGGGCATTGCATGACGCTTTTAATTTAGGAGCTTAAATTACGATGGCGAAAGTCAAGACCGTTTCCTCCGCCTTCTTCGCGGTTCACCTCTGCCTTACCGTTTAGGGTTCGAGCTGAAGTTTATACGATGAAAGTCCTGACGCAACGCCTCAAGCAATACTTCAATGTTGATACCACATCCTGGGCAGTAGTTCATATTTATACCAAGGATATCGCCGCATTTACATTTAATCGCGTGCATGCGCAAAGACCTTTTCTTTTGTTGAAGTTCATTTTGGTTATTATCAACTTGGTCGCGGTCACAATTCGCTGATGTGGTAATATTATTAATTTCTTCAGGTCTGATAATATTTAGATCGAAATCGGAGATTTCTGACGGCTGCTCAAGCCGTCTCTCCTTCACGAAAAAACTTCATCGCGTCTTCCAGCTTTTCTTCAATAACATTGGCGTAGATCATAGTAGTGGAAAGATCCACATGGCCCAAAGCCTCCTGCACAATACGGATATTTCGCGTTTTACGGTAAAGATCAGCAGCAAATGAATGCCGTAAACTGTGCGGAAAAACGTGCTTTTTGATTTTCGCTTTACCCGCCAGACGCTTTACCATTTCTCTGATATACCGATCATCCAGTTTGCCCCCTTTTAACGTGCAAAAAAAGTATTCAGCATTAGGCCTGACTTTTAACCAGCGCTTGATTAAAGAGATGTTTTCTTCTCCAAGCCAGAGCATCCTCCCTTCCCTATACCCATCCGCATGGCGGACTGTGATACAGCCATTAGCAAAATCAATCTCGTCAGGTCGCAAGTTAGTTGCCTCGGAGAGAGTCAAGCCCGCATCCAACATTACTCGCAGGATACAAATGTTGCGCAGTCCCGTTGGAGCTTTTGGATTCGGTTGTGTCAGTAATGCTCTCTGTTCATCCTCGTTTAAGATCACCGGCAGTTTCCTGTGCTTACTAATGTTTTCATAACTGTCCATTCCCCTTCACCTCCTTCATAATACCTATATTTCATAATTCTGGTATCATAATAAGAAAATATATTATTAGCGTTTATTTGTCAAGCCTACACATTAAAGCGAAAGTTGATAATATCCCCGTCTTTTACTGCGTATTCCTTTCCTTCCAGGCGAAACAGCCCTTTTTCCCTGACGGTGGCGACACTGCCTAAATTCTTAAGATCTTCAAAATGAAATACCTCTGCCCGGATAAAACCACGCTCTATGTCGGAATGAACTTTGCCTGCCGCTTTTTTGGCAATTGTCCCTTTGCGTATTGTCCAAGCCCGCACTTCATCTGCACCTACTGTAAAAAAGGAGACCACGCCCAAAAGATCGTACGCAGTGCGGGCTAAACGGCATATACCACTTTCACTCAGGCCCAATGCATACATGAATTCATCCCGTTCTTCTAGTGGCAGCCGGCTTATTTCCATCTCCATCCGCGCACATATTTCCAGTAAAGGAATTTGATGGTTGGCAGCAAATTCCAGTATTTTATCCCTATTCTTGTACATACCGGCAGCAAACTGTTTTTCATCCATGTTTATTGCAATAACCAGAGGCTTTTCCGTGAAAAAATTATGTCCGGCAAGATGAAGCCTTTCTTCTTGGGTTAATTTAAGGTCACTAACGCGCTGCTCGTTTTCCAGTGCATGGAGAATGCGCCGCAGGACCGCTATTTGCAGTGGAGTATTGCAGGAAGGCTTGCGCAATTCTTTTAAGCGCACAAGTTGTTTTTCAATTGAAATCATATCAGCAAGCACAAGATCTGCTGCAAAATCAGCCAATTCCCTGTAGGGGTCGGGTTCTCCGGCAATATTAGAGACAATATCATCGTGAAAAGCCCGTACCACCTGTGCCAGCAGATCCGCCTTTCGTGCCTCTTCTAAATACTTATTTGGCATTCCGGCGCCATCACCTGGATGAACGCCGGGGATTTCTTTGATTTGAACTTGTGCATAAATAGTTTTTTGCGGCTTATAGAGGCGTGCCAGATAGTCGATCCGTTCATCCGGCACATTGGCAATAGCGGTATATACATCTCTTTTTTTGCTTAAACCTGTCTCCTGCCCCATTCCCGTTAAAAGATTAAAAAAGGTGGTTTTACCGGTTAATGGCAGACCTACCAGTCCAATTTCCAATTTCTATTTATCCCCCAGTTTTTAATTCAATTATAGCCTTTTCTTTTCTTTTGTAAACTAAAAAAATAGCTGTGCCCTTAAGGTAGCAGCACGAACAGGAAGCAGGTATTTGTTGATTTTATGTAGAATACCTTTGATGTCTATGGTATTTAGTTAAAAGGAAAGGGCGAAAATGAAATAGTGTTTTTATTGCGGTCAGCTGCGCAAGGCCTTCTTCTGGGGATTGTTATCATTATGCCGGGTATGAGTGGAGGAACAGCTTTAGTTATACTGGGGATATTTGATCAGATTATCAGGGATATAGCCCGTCTCAGACTTGCCGTCTATATCCCCTTGATCTGCGGGTTGGCCTTGGGTGTTTATCTGGGCGGTGTAGCATTTGCCCGTTTACTAATCTTCCATCGTGACCTCACGGCGGCTTTTTTTCTTGGAGTTATCCTTGCTTCATTAAAAGTAATTTTAAAAGGCCGGCCTTTTAGGCGTGCTACCAACCTGTCAGCTCTCATAGCCGGTGTTTTAATCGGTTTTTTGATGGCTGGGGAACCTATCGGAGTATTAGACGCAGCAGAAGTAAGTCCTTTTATCCTTTTCATAGGTGGCGCCCTTTCCAGCGCTGTCATGCTTATCCCCGGTGTCCCGGGAAGTGCCGTATTGATTGTGATGGGTATCTATGATGATATGTTTTTCCTTGTGGATGCTTTAAATATCCCATACCTCTTCATTTTTGGAATTGGCGGCGCTTTGGGGATTTTTTTGTTGGCCCGGTTGCTGGAAAAATATTATACTCGATATCAGGATTTTCTTTCCTTTCTCTTTGCCGGTCTTATTCTCGGTTCCGCACGCACCCTTTTGCCCCAGGTTATTAACAGCGGCGTGGTGGTTGCTCTGTTGGTGGGTGCGCTGCTGGTCTGGTACGTGAGTGAAAAGTATTAAGCTTTATTTCCCAGGAAATACTATATTTACCAATTATGACATATTATCTCTTGGTCTTCCATTTTTCAATATAATCAGATTTCCCAATCAATTTTTTGCAGTTGTTCGATCAACCTGTGATTTGTTAAATCAAAATGTACCGGGGTAATGGAAATATAACAGCGGCTTATTGCGTAGCCGTCGCTGCCTTCCTCTTCATCTTCAGTATCATCAAGCTCACCGGCCATCCAAAAATAACTCCGTCCCCGCGGATCAATTCTTTTCTGAAAAGCATTGCGATAGCGCCGCAGTCCCAGGTAGGTAATGGCTACACCGGCAATCTCCCGTCGTACCACACCTGGCACGTTGATATTCAACAGGGTTTTTTCCGGAAGATCCTGCCCCTCAAGTACCCTTAACAGACGCAGCATAAAGTTGGCGGAAAAACGAAAATCAGGATTTTCAAATGTGGTCAGAGAAACGGCAATCGCCGGAATCCCAAGGATGGTGGCTTCGATTGCCGCGGAAACTGTACCGGAATAGAGCACATCTGTACCCAGGTTGGCGCCCCGGTTGATCCCGGAGATAACCAGATCCGGTTTTTGGGGCAGCAAGTATTCAATTGCCAGTTTAACGCAATCAGCAGGAGTGCCGTTTATGGACCAGCCTTTGAGACTGTTGTTGTGTAAGAATTTTACCGCTTCTGCTCTCAGGGGGCGATGCATGGTAATGGCATGACCGGTGGCGCTCCGTTCCCGATCCGGAGCGGCAATAAAAATTAGGTTATCTTCATTATGTAGCAGCGCTTCTCCTAAAGCATGAATCCCTTCCGCATGTATTCCATCGTCATTTGTCAATAATATTATCAATGCTTAACCTCCGTATGATCAAATCTGTTATAACACATTTATCGTGTCAGGCGTTCTGCTCGCCTGTTGGCTTCATACAGCACCCTTTCTTCATCAATAGTTAAAAGTTCACGCTTCTCCATCAGTAGTTTTCCTTTAACCATGACCAACTCCACATCTGCGGCGGCAGCAGCATAAACAAGGTGCGCGCAGAGATCGTGATGTGGGTTAAAGTGAGGTTTTTGCAGATCAAGCATAATGAGATCTGCCGGTGCCCCTTCTTTCAACATACCCAAACCTTCTTCGAGGAACAGGGCCTGTGCTCCGTTTACGGTGGCCAGTTTCAGCGCCTGTCTGGCCGGTATTGCCGTTGGATCTTCATGGAAACCTTTTGCCAGCAAGGCAGCAAGGCGTAATTCTTCCAGCATATCAAGATTGTTATTGCTAGCCGCACCGTCTGTTCCTAAAGAGACATGTGCTCCGGCCGTCAACAGATCCTTAAGTGGTGCGATGCCTGAACCCAACTTAAGATTGCTTCCCGGGTTATGGGCAACGGAAACTTGTTTCTCCGCAAGTATCTTTATTTCCCCATCATTTAGATGCACGCAATGAGCAGCCAGCACCCGCTGCGCAAAAAGGCCGATACTATCCATTAACTCTACCGGCCTTTTACCCCATTTATCCAGACATTCCCTTACCTCATCCCTTGTTTCTGCCAGATGGATATGCAACGGCACTTTCAGAATATCAGCGATTGACATTACGTCTTGCAGATACCGGGGCGGGCAGGTGTAGGGAGCGTGGGGCCCCAACATCATCGTTATGCGGCCCTCTCCGGCTCCATGCCAGCTTGATATTAAACTTTTGCTCTGTTTCAACCCTGCGGTTCCTTTTTCAGGGTCAATACCAATAAGCCCCTGAGCCAATGAAGCCCTAATCCCGCTCTCCAGACAGGCACGGGCTACATCATCCATATGAAAGTACATATCGGCAAAGCAGGTTGTACCCCCACGGATCATCTCGCTTATGGCCAACATTGTTCCCCAGTAGATATCTTCATTATTTAAACGTGCTTCAGCAGGCCAGATTTTTTTTTCAAGCCACTCCATAAGGGGCATGTCATCTGCGAAACTACGAAAAAGTACCATGGCTGCATGGGTATGGGTATTAACTAACCCAGGCATAACCAGTTTGCTATTACCCTCAATGATTCTGTCAATCTCGCCAACAACATAGCCGCGGCAATGTCCTAGATATGCAATGATCCCGTCTTCAATAAGTATTTCGCTATCGCTTGACAGATCCCAGTTATCGCCTCCGGAAAGTATGAAGCCGGGTCTGATGAGAATTTTAGGCATTACAGAAAATCCTCCCTAGTATATTTACCTTTATCTGGCCTGACCGTAGGAATTTATATACTTATCGCGTAAAATAGCTATCTCTTTGTCTTCCAGCAGGACAGGAGCACCAATCAAGCGGGCATAGATTTGAATGCGGGCGCTTCGTTCTATAACCAGGCAGCGCAGGAGCACTTCATTTAAATATTCACCCGTGGCAATAAGGCCGTGGGAAGCAAGCAGGACGGCGTAACCTTTTTCACCTAATGCTGAAACGGCATTTTCACCAAGCTCATTGCTCCCTGGCAGAGCGTAAGCTGTTATCGGCACTTCTTTTCCGATTAATTGGGCCATCTCCTCCAGGGCTACAGGAATTGCCTGCCGTGTCACGGCAAAGGCAGAAGCGTAGACGCTGTGTACATGAATAATCGACCTGATATCCTCCCGTGCCCTATAAACAGCAAGGTGCAACGGCAGTTCAGTGGATGGTTTCCATCGGCTTTCCTCAACCCTTCCTTGAAGGTCAACAACTACCATATCAATATATTGGAGGTTACTGTATGGTATGCCGCTGGGCGTAACGATTATCCGGTCATCTGCAGGACGGCAACTTATATTCCCCCATGTGCCAAAAGCAAGTCCTTCCTGTATAATCTTTCTGGCAGTGCTTACCACTTCTTCCTTTGCTTTTTCGACAATGTTCAAGGTTTATCCCCCTTTTTCAAAAAAGCAGGCAATTTTTGTTTGGTGGGGATGCTGAATAACCCCGTATTCCGTAATTATGGCCGTGATCAAAGAAGCTGGTGTAATGTCAAAAGAGGGATTTTGTACACCGACACCCGGTGGGGTAAGCGCTATTCCCTGCAGGTGGGTTATCTCTTCTGCTCCCCGTTCTTCCACTACGATCTCTTTACCGGAAGAGATGGTAAAGTCAAAGGTGGAGAAGGGCGCTGCTACGTAAAAAGGTATGTTGTGCCATTTTGCCAGCACTGCAAGGGTGTAGGTGCCGATTTTGTTGGCCGTGTCTCCGCTGGCCGCAATACGATCTGCTCCTACGATAATACAATCAATCTGTCCTCTTGATAGAAAATATCCTGCCGCACTGTCCACAATAACTGTTACCGGGATGCCATCCTGCTGTAATTCCCATGCTGTAAGACGTGCGCCCTGCAGAAAAGGCCTGGTTTCATCTGCAAACACATGAATATCTTTGCCGGCGGCGACAGCACTTCTGATTACGCCCAGCGCCGTACCGTAGCCGGCAGTTGCTAACGCTCCCGCATTACAGTGAGTCAGCACACAACAGCGATTGGGCAAAAGGGACGCGCCATGTTCCCCGATCAACTTATTCACAGCCAAATCAGCTTCATACATTTTTTGGGCTGTTTCTTCCAACCGTAGCAGAGCTTCTGCCGGCGGTAATGCGGCAATGGTTTTGGCGGATTGCAGCATCTGTTCTACACCCCAGGAAAGGTTAACCGCAGTAGGACGTATTTTTTTCAAATTTGCACCTATCTCAACAAGATTATCCCAATAAATGTCCCAATTAAAGGGCTCACCTTTTTTTTCTGATGATAATAAAAGAGTTCGAGCAGCCAAAAACACGGCAAAAGCAGCAGCTATACCAATGGCAGGCGCTCCCCTTACTGCCATGTTGCGAATAGCCTGAGCTACTTCACTTCCATCACAACATTTAATATAGTGTTCATTGTATGGCAGTTTCCGCTGATCCAGCACTAGCAGGGAATTACCGTCCCAGATTAACGGTCTTATCTCCCTCACAGAACATCCTCCCACTATTTAGTTTTTTACTCAACTGCCCCCCAGATTATAGTTTTCCTTATAAGCGCAGCGACAATCTTTTTTTTCCGGTAAAGAAACAATTGTTTGCATAAAAATATCACGGATCAGATTAATTTTAGCCTCCATCTCCTCCACTACCTCTCGATGTGTAAGGGGCATGGCGGAAATTCCGGCAGCATAATTTGTTACCAGTGAAAGACTGGCATAACAAAGCCCTATCTCCCGTGCCAGGGTAACTTCGGGAACATTGGTCATGCCGACCACATCTCCGCCCCAGCAAGCAAATGCTTTTATCTCCGCCGGGGTTTCATAGCGGGGGCCCTCGGTACATACATATGTACCCTTATCCTGAAAGGGCAGGTCGCGGCGGTTTAATACACGGGCGAGGTGTTGTCTCAAATGAGTACAGTAAGGCTCGGTAAAGTCCGTATGTACCACTTCTTCCCCGGTTCCGTCAAAAAATGTATGCGCACGGCCTTTTGTCAAATCGATGAATTGATCGATAAGAACCAGCGTTCCCCGGGAAATTTCCGGCCGCAATGAGCCTACGGCGGTGGTGCTGAGTACGCAGGTTACCTCCAGTTCCTTAAGGGCCGCCATATTGGCCCGATAATTTATGCGATGGGGAGGCAGATGGTGATCTTTTCCATGACGCGCCAGAAAGACTACCATCTTTCCTTGATAGTCACCGAGTTGAAGCGGTACAATTCCGTATTTGGTTTTAATATTCAACTCTTGCAGGTTGTCAAGCAGGTGAGGATGATAAAAGCCGGTTCCACCGATAATGGCATAAGGCGCTTTCATGAACATTTCCCGGCCGGACCGGGAACACCTCCTTTTTTATTCTACAGTTCCCAGCTTTCCATATATTTCTTTTGTACAGCGTTCAATTTATCAATTTTTAGCCCCAGACCTTTTAGTTTTAACCAGGCAATTTGACTGTCTATCTCTGCCGGTACAGCGGTTACCTTTTTCTCCAGTGTTCCCTTATTATTGAGGATATATTGAAGAGACAACACCTGTAAACCAAAAGACATATCCATTATCTCCGTCGGGTGTCCGTCAGCAGCCGCCAGGTTAACCAGGCGGCCTTCACTTAATAGATAAATTCTCTTGTTACCATTTAAAACATATTCATCCACATTTACCCGTACCCGCCGCGGCCCTTCAGCAGCGTCGTTCAAGTATTTTTTATCGATCTCCACATCGAAATGCCCCGCATTGGCCAGGATGGCACGGTCTTTCATAATGGCAAAATGATCTCTGCCAATTACTCCATTGCATCCTGTGGCCGTTACAAAAATATCTCCTGCTTCAGCAGCAGCAAGCAGGGGTATTATCTGGTAGCCATCCATGTGGGCTTCCAGTGCTTTAACCGGGTCTATCTCGCAGACAGTCACCCGAGCTCCCATTCCGTCGGCCCGCATCGCTATGCCTTTGCCGCACCAGCCGTAACCGATCACAACCACATTTTTGCCTGCAACTACCAGATTGGTTGCCCGTATGATCCCATCCCAAACCGATTGTCCTGTACCATAACGGTTGTCAAAAAGGTACTTACAACGGGCATCGTTAACGGCTATTACAGGAAAAGCAAGCAGATTTTCCTTTTCCATAGCACGCAAACGAATCAATCCGGTAGTTGTCTCTTCCGCGCCACCGTAAACATGGGAAAGCTGATCGGGAAAACTCTTATGTAAAAGGGAAATCAGGTCTCCGCCATCATCTATAATCAATTGTGGTGCTGTGGCAGCGGTTCTATAAAGATGCTCATGATATTCATCCGGTACAGCATTGTGCCAGGCAAATACATTGACTCCCCTATTAACCAGAGCGGCAGCGATATCGTCCTGCGTAGAAAGAGGATTGCTGCCCGTAATAGTTACCTCAGCTCCCGCCTCCTTCAGCACCAAGGCCATATAGGCAGTTTTTGCTTCAAGATGAATACATATAGCAATTCTAAGGCCGGAAAAGGGTCTGCTTTGGGAGAAATCTTCTTTTAATTCATTTAATACGGGCATGTGTTCTTGTACCCAATTAATTTTTTCCAACCCTGCATCAGCCAGATTCCTGTTGCGAATAATAGAGATCACCAGAAATTCATTCCTTCCCAAATTGAAAATTAGCCAAAATACGGTTAGCTTAACTAATATTTCGCTTACCGCTAAAAATATCCTGCAATAAAAATGCCCCCGGAGCAAGAAACCGGGAGCCTTTGGTAAAGTGGTGCGAGAGAAGGGATTTGAACCCCCACGGGCTTGCACCCACTAGGTCCTGAACCTAGCGCGTCTGCCATTCCGCCACTCTCGCAGAAATTTTGGTGAGCCATCCAGGACTCGAACCTGGGACACCCTGATTAAAAGTCAGGTGCTCTACCAACTGAGCTAATGGCCCTTAGCCCGGGAGCAAAAAACTCCCGCTGCATATTATATTAGTAATGGTGGAGAGGACTGGATTTGAACCAGTGAAGGCAACGCCAGCAGATTTACAGTCTGCCCCCTTTGGCCGGACTTGGGTACCTCTCCATGTTTTTATGGAGCCGACGGTGGGACTCGAACCCGCAACCTGCTGATTACAAATCAGCTGCTCTAACCTGTTGAGCTACGTCGGCAGATTGATTTTGCCCGGGCAATGCAATAAACAGTATAACTCATTTTTTCACCAGCGTCAATATTAGCGCAAAATGTTGTTACACGTATGCATAGATTGTTGCGAAGGTGAGTATAACAAAAGATAGGTTTATATGCAAGGAGTTTTTATGATAGAGGTGTAGATAGAAAAATAATGTATTACCAAATACTGCAAGATGTAGTATTCTATCTTTAGTACCTTATCTCGCCACGCCACAAATAAAAAACGAGTTGTTTTGGGTTGTGGGCAAAGCCCACTTAAAGACAATCAAGCCCAAATATTATCATATGAAATATTTATCCTCCTGCCATTTGGCAGGGTTGTTAATAATGTATTCTCTGATTTTCTGCAATTCTTGTTCATTTCTTATGATATGCTCATGGTATCCACGTTGCCAGATACGTTTATTAAATAGCGGATATATATTATTTTTCACACCATGGATATATTCAATAGTCGTGTACCTTTTAAACGATTGTATGATTGTCGATAAATTCGTAGGGGCGGATTCCATATCCGCCCATTGTATTTGAATAATCCCATGGAAATGATTTGGCATGAAGATATATTCATGGAATACTACATTTTTAAATTCATTTTGCATATTGCAATAAATCTTTTCTACCATCATACCGGCATTACTTAATATCGTCTCAGACCGGGCGGATATGGAATCCGCCCGGTCTTCCATACGCAATCCCTAGTTTTACATCCAAAAAATATCTACACCCTTATGATAGTGTTTTTTCATCAATTCGATATTATCTTTGATTCTCTTAAAGAGATCGAGGAAAGGTTTAGAAAAAATCCAGGGGAACAAGAAAGGGATCCCTTTTTCTACATTGGCTACTTTAATATGGGGGCAATATATTATAACCTCCAGCAATATAAAAGAGGCCGGTGAAGCCTTTGAAAAGGCTAAAGAATTATCACCAGGGAGATAAACAGAATGCTTCACTTTACTATAATCGTGTCCTTAACAGGCAGAGTTTAAGCTGTATAAGTTCCTCTTATCCTGCATCAACATCGCAAAGGGTTATTACTTAATTGCCCCCGTAAATCCAGAGTTCAAGATCTTTGCGGTAAGATATGATCTCTGAAGGTGCAAAAAATATTTCTATCTCGCGCGTAGCGCTTTGGGGAGAATCGGAGCCGTGCACAATGTTATTACCGGTAAAAAGAGCATAATCCCCACGAATCGTGCCAGGCTCTGCCTTCTGCGGATCTGTGCTGCCCATCATTTTGCGTGCCACCTGAATGGCATTTTCCCCTTCCCAAACCATGGCAATAACCGGACCGGAAGTGATAAAACCTACCAAACCCTGGAAGAAAGGCTTTCCCTGATGCTCTTCGTAGTGACGTTCCGCCAATTCGTTATTTAATAATAACATTTTTACAGCAACCAGCTTCAGGCCCTTTTTCTCCAGTCTGCTGATAATATCACCTGCCAGGTTGCGCTGTATAGCATCAGGTTTTAGCATAATAAATGTCTTTTCCAATCAATCCAATCCTCCTTAAAGGAATTTCCCCCCTTAAAAGCTAAACTGGCGATTTGTTATGGGCATGGCTTACTTCAAATTCAAAAATGCCGCGTGTAATTTCCTTGGCCGCCATACGGTCAGACTGCAGGTGTTTTTTTAAGTAATTGCAAGACACCCACGGATCAACGGTGCTGCCACAGGTAAAAATATCTATGGCAGCATACCCATATTCCGGCCAGGTGTGAATCGCCAGATGTGATTCTGAGATGACGACTACGCCGCTGACACCCTGTGGACAAAATTCGTGAAAGATAACTTCCCGAATTTCCGCTCCAGCCTCCAGGGCTGCATTTACCATTACTTCTTTGATCTTTACTGTGTCATCCAGTATTTCCGGCGAGCATCCATAAAGTTCTGCCAATACATGACGGCCCAAAGCGCGCATTTTTAATACCCCCTTTTTATTAGATTGCTAAAATGTCAAGTTACATTTTAGCAAATCAAGGGGAAAAGTCAATGATTATAAGAATAATTTTAAATAAAATATATTATGATCTCGTATAATAGAGAAATATTGCATTTAATCACGGTAAATAAGATAAATTAACGATTTATGTGCTTATATCCATCCCAAGCATCATATTTAATAATACAGATGCCAATATATTACCATATAATACCAGTATAGTTGTTGACAGCGCCTTAACTGCCTGCTATAATATATTTCAGCATTAAAGCATAACAAATAACGGGGCGTGGCGCAGCTTGGTAGCGCGCTTGACTGGGGGTCAAGAGGTCGCAGGTTCAAATCCTGTCGCTCCGACCAATGAAACAGTAGCTTCCCGTGAAGTGGAAGTTAACATAAAATAATCAAATACGCCAGTTTTATTTTCTCACTGTTCGCCCTACGTTTCTGCAGGGCTTTTTCTATTATTACCCAGCAACCCGTTCAGGCTCTCTGCGGCCGGTTTCGCCATCTTAGGTATAACGGTGACTGTATAAATCCAGTGTCATAGAAATGCTAGCATGTCCCAGCCGATCCGATAAAGAAGCTCTAAAGTTCTCCGTATCTGCTCCTCTACAGTATTGTCTTCATGGGCCCGGTAGGGATAAATGGAATAGCTTTTGCGAAACCTTCTGGGAGTCACATTGAGCATGAGCGAATTGGCTCAGGCCATCAGTCGCTTCTCCCTGGCCTGTGGATCAGTGGTCTCAAATGCGGTGGTTACCAGGATTTTGGCATTTTGGGGATCCACAATACGGAGCACTGCCAAGGTGTTGAGCATAGTGATGCTATCGGCCGGGGGATAGGTAGATAGAGAGGTTGCGGGGTGAGGAATAAAGGGACCTAAGCTGTACATTTCAGTATGTAAATCTTTGGCCAGAAAGATATCATCCAGGATATCTTCCGTGGTTTGGTGCGGACTTCAAACCGGGGCTGCTCATCTAAAAGAGCAGTGCCGGGCAGTCCTTGGGGAGGCAAACCGAACGGTTTTGTTCCCAGCGTCGCTTCGCTCCGGTTTCGTTCGGTTACTGGCGGAATCAGTGTTCGGTTGAGAACGGAAACGCCGTTCGGGTAAGAGCGGAAACCGTGTTCGGTTCCGGCGAAATATGCAAATTGAGGATTACTCATAATAAAGAAAAACCTGTATGGATTTACATGCATACAGGTTTTTCAAAAAATAAAAAATATAAAATATCAGGAAAAAGCCATATCTTCCATCTCTAACGTTTTATCCCGTAACATGAGATTTTGCACTGCTTCTTCCGGCCTGCGCCCTTCAAATAATATGGCATATACTTCAGCGGTAATAGGCATTTTGACCTTATAACGATGGGCAAGCATATGGGCAGCTTTTGTTGTTTTAATCCCTTCTGCCACCATCCGCATGGATGAGGTAATATCTTCCAGCATTTTACCCTCCCCCAACATTAATCCGACATGGCGGTTTCTACTGTGCATACTTGTACAGGTAACAAAAAGGTCTCCTACCCCTGTTAAACCGCTGAAAGTGGCAGTTTTTGCGCCCATAGCCCGGCCCAGGCGGGTAATTTCGACCAGCCCCCTGGTAATAAGGGCGGCTTTGGTATTATCGCCGTAACCCAAACCCTCACAAGAACCGTAGGCTATGGCAATTATATTTTTTAGTGCGCCGCCCATTTCTACACCGATAATATCAGGATTGGTATAAACACGAAAATATGGTGTCATAAACAAATCCTGTATTTTTTCCGCAACTTTCCTATCCTCCGAAGCGACGACAGTAGCTGTGGGAATTAACCGGCTTACCTCTTCCGCGTGGTTGGGACCGGATAAAACGGCAATGGGGCAGCGGGAGCGGTGGCGCGGCAGGTTGGCATAAATGACCTGGGAAAGTCTGTGCAGTGAGTCTTCCACCAGTCCTTTAGCCGTATTCACAATAATCGGCATTCCGGTGATAAAGGCATCAACTGTGCTGCTTATCTCCCCAACGGCATGTGAAGGAACCGACATTATTAATATGGATTTTTCTTTTACCGCATTCTGTAAGTCATCTGTAACTTGCACCAATGGGGGCAGTTTAACACCCGGAAGGTAGACAATATTTTCACCTGCGTGCAGCATTTCATCCAAAAGCGCTTTACGGCGGATCCAGAGGGTGACGGGAAACCCCTTTTTCGCCAGCAAAATGGCCAACGCCGTTCCCCAACTACCTGCACCAATTACGCCTATCTCCATCTTGCTACCTGCTTCCTGGCGTTTTAAATTTTTGACCTAATTTTGCTTCTTTACCCCTGAGCAGGCGTTTAATATTCTCCTTATGCTGATAAATAATGATAATACTGATAATCAAGCCAAAATAGAAATATTCAGGCGGTTTTTCGGTGATTAACATGGCAATTGGCACGGCAATGGCTCCGGCGATGGAGCCGAGTGATACGTAACGTGTCAAAGCAATAATTATGATGACCATGACAAATACAATCAATGTGGTAAGCGGCATAAGGGCAAGGAAAACACCGAGCATGGTCGCAGCCCCACGGCCACCTTTAAAGTTAAAATAAAGAGGCCAGTTGTGACCGGCGATTACCGCAACACCGCAAAGCAGGACGACCCATTCGCCGGCCAGAAGGTTTTTCTCAAAAAGGGATAAAGCCAGGTAAACAGCTATAAACCCTTTAAAGGCATCAAGGATTAGCACCAGCACAGCTACCTTAAAACCCATCAACCGGGAAACATTAGTAGCACCCGCACTGCCACTGCCTAGCTTACGGATATCCACTCCCTTAAACCCTCGGGCAAAGAGATAGCCGATAGATATGGAGCCAATCAAATAAGCAATGACAATAATCAAAAAAGAAATCATTTTTGCTCATCTCCTTTGCGGCGCCTTGTTTTTAACAATAACTTAACAGGAGTATGTTTCAAAGAAAAAGCCTCCCGCAGGCGGTTTTCCAGGTAACGCATATAGGAAAAATGAATCAGTGAAGAATCATTGACAAAAAAAACAAATGATGGAGGTCTGGTAGCAGGCTGGGTACAATAATAGATTCTTCCCCTTTTACCCCGGTGCTGGGGCAAGGGGTTTACCGCCGTAGCATCTCCAAGAAACCTATTTAAAAGAGGAGTGCCAATACGCTTGCTGTACTGTTCATATACCGTATCAATAAAAGGAAAAAGCTTATTTAAACGGTGGGGCTCATAAATGGATGTAAAAAGAACGGGTGCGTAAGATACAAATTTTAATAAATTCTGAACGGAAGCAGTGCTTTCCTTTATGCCATTCTGCCTGCGTTGCATTTTTTGTTGATCCCACTTGTGCATCAAAAGAATAAGCCCTTTCATCTTTTCGCGTACATAGCCGGCAATTCGCTGGTCTTGTTCTGTCACTCCTTCATTTGCATCCAGCAACAATAATACAATATGGGCGCTCTCCACAGCCTTGAGTGAGCGCATCACACTGTAATACTCGATATTTTCGTGCACCTTGCTTTTTTTACGAATTCCTGCCGTGTCAATCAATAAATAGTTTTTACCTTCCCGTTGTAGCAGCGTATCAACCGCATCCCGTGTCGTTCCCGGCTCATCGCCGACGATAACTCTCTCTTCTCCCAGCAAAAAGTTAACCAGCGAAGACTTACCCACATTGGGCCTGCCTACCACGGCTATGCGAATGGGTCCTTCTGCTTGCACACTTTCTAAAGGAAGGACGGGTAAGCTGCTGCTTATTTTATCCAGCAGATCCCCCGTATTATATCCATGTGCTGCGGAAATCGGAAAGGGTTCGGCAATACCGAGGCGGTAAAAATCCGCCAAAAGCTGCGTTCCCGATTCCATTTTATTTGCCACCAAAATAACAGGCTTTGCCTGGCGGCGCAATATGTCGGCAACCTCTTCGTCCAGGGGAGTAACACCATCCCGGCCGTCCACAACAAAAAGAATCAATGAAGCTTCTTCAATAGCCAGCATAGCCTGTTTACGAACCTGGCTCTCCACTTCCTTTTCCGGGACAATAATCCCGCCCGTATCAATAACCAAAAACTCCCTGTTTAGCCAGGCTACTTTCCCATAAAGGCGATCCCGTGTTACCCCGGGCGTTTTTTCCTCAATAGCCTGTCTACCACCTACAAGACGATTAAAAAGAGTGGATTTACCTACATTGGGACGGCCCACAATGGCAACCAGCGGTACAGACAATTATTTTTATCCCTCCTCAAATCGAATTTATTTTTCCCTCAAGAAAAAAGCAAATATCCTGCAGTGAACGCACGGGGAGCACAGGAACCTTCAAAGCAAAAGAGAGATCGGTGACAGATAAGCTGTCGAGAAACAGTTCAGTTCCCTCTTTAAGCATAACAGCGGGAATAAATAGTGCTTCTCCCAACGGCTTACCTGTCAAGCCCTGCAACAGATCCTGGCCGCATAACAGCCCGGCTGCATTCACATTTCCCCCCCAGAAAAGGTTTGGTAACAGATGCAGGTGACTTTTTAACCCGGGAATCAGCTTAAGATGCTGCATAAATATATTTAAGAAAGGTCCTGCTGCCTCACCGGTGACAAGGGAGATATTTTTTTCTGGGAAAATACGCGGCACAGGTTGTTTTTTCCAGGCATCCAGCTCATTCAAAAAAAGCCGCAGTAACCCAACACCGTTTTCTATTTGCTCATAAGCGCCGTAATGGGTGTGTTCAGGCAGGGGGAGATTGGCCAGCAGATAGAATTCGTCTGCCAGGTAGACAAAAGGTGTGCCCCATTTCTCCGTAAAATTTAACTGTCTGCGGGAGCATGTTTCTACAATCTCCCCGGCTGTTGCCGCCGTAAAAGGACGCAGCGGGGTCAGTCCGTTCCGGTAACGGGTAAGACCCACCGGGACGAGTGCAACAGTTTTTAAATAAGGATAAAATTGAACAAGTTCCCCAATCGTTTTCTGTAAAACTATCCCATCATTGTAGCCGGGGCAGACCACTACCTGGCCATGCATGGTAATACCTGCTTTTGCCAGCATACCCAGTTGATCTGTGATTTTAGCTGCCGTCCGATTGCCCATCATGGCACTACGTACGACAGGATCAGTAGCATGAATGGAAATGTAAAGGGGAGAAATGTAGCGCCGTGCAATTCGCTTTAATTCCCCCTCTGCCACATTGGTTAATGTTATATAATTTCCGTGGAAAAATGAGAGCCGGTAATCGTCATCTTTTTCATAGAGAGAAGATCGCAAGCAGGCAGGCTGTTGGTCGATAAAGCAGAAAATGCAGTTATTTTGACAGCGGCGCAGCGGTCCGATGGTCGGTGAAGAAAATTCCAGCCCCAGGTTTTCGTCGTATGCCTTATTGATGAGTCGTCGCATGGGGGTGCCATTTTTTTTCAGGATATGCAATTCAATTTGTTCCGAGGCAGAAAGGTAATGATAATCAAGCAGATCATAAAAATAAGATCTGTTAATTTTAATTACCCGATCCCCAACCGCCAGACCCATCCGGTGGGCCGGGGAATCCTGATGCACTGCAGCAACTACATGACCCCGTCGCATTTACCTTCCCCTGCCCATTTAATTATAAAATATTATCCTATATTTAATCCCTCTCTGTCAAGGTTATCCCGCACGGAGCCTTTT
>Ga0209105_100139_pt1 | contig 25388 bp, 23 predicted proteins | sample SedPBSmetaG_FD_184158 | JGI IMG/M metagenome (GOLD analysis project Ga0209105, IMG submission 184158) | Freshwater sediment bacterial and archeal communities from Indian Creek, Illinois, USA to study Microbial Dark Matter (Phase II) -... | ecosystem: Environmental > Aquatic > Freshwater > Creek >...
GTTTATAAGTTGAAAAAAATTAAAAACAACTATATCATAATTGACATAAGGGCGGTTAGCTCAGCTGGTTAGAGCGTCACATTGACATTGTGAAGGTCACAGGTTCGAGCCCTGTATCGCCCACCAATATTAAACTTTCAGGAATTTTATCTATTCTTGCTTTTCGTCGTCGAATTTTATATTTCATTTTGCGAAATGCACCGCAAGAATTTTCTTTGACTTCCTTTAAGTAATTATGTAATCCTTAAAAAGACCTACTATTTTTAATTATGGAAATCGGGAGAAAATATAAAAAATATGAATTACGAAAAAATTTGGAATAAAATATTAAGCTCTGATGAAAAAGTAGAATATGAATTTTCTATTGGCAGTAGGTATATAAAATTTAATTTAATTATTTGGGGAATTATAAGTTTGCCATTTTTATTTATTGCTGGGTTTGGCATTATTATTTTCTTAATCGCGTTGTTTTATTATGGTTTTTATTTGAAAGCAGCAAACGCTTATGCTTTTACAAACAAGCGGGTTTTAATTCATAAGGGATGGCTATCTACCCGTACAACGAGCATTGATTATTCAAAAATAATTGAAACCCACATAGAAGAGTCTTTTTTAGATAGAGTTATTACTCATACGGGACATATGCTCATAAGTACTATTGGAACGACTTCGGATAGAACAAATTCTACTAGAACAACTTCACACGGAATTATTTTGAAGCATATAGAGTCTCCTTATGAAGTAAAAAAGAAGCTTGATACTCTTAAAGACAAATAATTATGAAAAGCTTTTTAGATTTTGCTTCAGTAAATAAATATTACCGAATGAATGACCGACAGCTTGAGAAGGAAGCTCATCAATGGAATATAGGATCTTATGGAAATAACAACGGAACGATTGATCGTCAAATTATTATTGATGCACTTTTAAAAAAGGATAATGCAAATAATTCACGCTATGCCATAATTATTTCCGTAATTGCTATTTTTATAAGTATTATTTCATTGATTTTTTTAATAGCGACGCGTTGACTTTATTAACACAAAGCTTAGTGGCGGAAAAGGTTTTTTTTTAAAAAACCACCTTATTTAAGTGGTTTGGGATTTTACGAAATACTATTCGTGCATTTTTCAGTAGAACCCACTAAAATTATATACAATGAAAATTCGTATCAAGCGTTTTGATAAATCTTTGCCATTGCCTGAATACAAAACTTCGGGCGCCGCGGCGTTTGATCTTACTGCGCGTATTAGTCTTGAAATTTTGCCTCGCAAAGTTGGGTATATTCCGCTAAACATCGCTTGCGAAACACCAGAAGGATATTTTCTGCTTTTAGCCGCTCGTAGCTCTACGCATAAAAAAGGACTAATACTCGTAAACGGCATTGGCATTGGTGATCCGGATTTTACAGGAGACGCGGACGAATACGTCGCCGCATATTTAAATTTCACGGACAATACTATTCAAATTGAAGCAGGCGAACGAATAGCGCAAGGAATGTTTGTAAAGTTTGAAAAAGCGGAATGGGAAGAGGTTGATTCGCTGGGAAACAAAACCCGCGGCGGGTTTGGTAGCACAGGCACAAAATAGAAACAGCAACATTTATGCCCTATCAAAGCTTAGAAATTAGAAAAGTTTTAGAAGGATTAGAAGTAGATGCAAATAAAGGCCTTAGTAGCGAAGAAGCGAATAAGCGATTAAAAAAATACGGCGAGAATAAAATAAAGGAAAAGAAAAGGTTTTCCACTATTGGTATTTTTCTTCGTCAGTTTTACGATTTTTTAACTATTATTTTAATTGTCTCGGTTTTTCTCTCTTTGTTGATTGGAAAAAATTCAACAGCGATTGCGATTCTCTTAGTAGTTGTTATTAATGTTGTGCTTGGCTTTGTAATGGAATATAAGTCAGAACAAAGTTTGCGCGCTATGAAGGAGATGATTAGCAAAAAAAGCCGAGTCATTCGTGATGAGCAGGAAATGATGATTGATTCTTCTTTAATTGTGCCAGGCGATATTCTTATAATAGAAGCAGGACAACAAATTCCGGCTGACGCTAGAATTATTGAAGAGACAAATCTAATGGTTGACCAGTCGGTTTTAACCGGAGAATCAGTTCCTGTCGAGAAGTATGAGGAGCTAAAAGATGGGCAAAAAAACTCTGAAAACCTACTTTTTTCAGGGACAATAGCAATGGCGGGTCAAGGCCGAGCGGTTGTTATTGCTACTGGCAAAGAGACTGAATTTGGTCAGATTGCGGAATCATTATCGGCAATTAAGGAGCCTCTAACCCCTCTTCAAAAACAGGTTGCGAGATTAGGTAAATTAATTGTTTTTATTGGACTTGTTCTGGCTATTATAATTTTGATTTTAAATTTGTTTCGAGAGGCGGAATTTTTGATTCAGGAACAATTAATATTAGCCTTGAGTATTTTTATCTCGGTTGCTCCAAGTGGTTTATTAGTGGTAATGACTTTGACTTTAGCGATGGGTATTCAGCGAATGGCTCGAGAAAAAGCAATTGTAAAAAAAATGAGCTCAGTAGAAACGTTGGGCTCCACTCAAATAATTTGTACTGATAAGACTGGTACTTTAACAGAGAATAAAATGACTGTTAAAAAAATTTGGACTGGAGGAGGGTTTTTTCAGATTCAAGATTTTTTTGATGCTAAGTCATCTATAGATGCCCAAACATTAATAAAAATAGGTGTTCTTTGTAACTCAACAGAAATTGTTAAAAACGAAAAAGGGGACTGGACTGTTTTAGGAGACCCAACTGAAGCCTCTTTTTTAGTTCTGGGAGAAAAGGCTGGCTATAACGAAAAAGAGACGAAAAATAGAGGAGTAGTCTTACAAGAGTTTGCTTTTGAACAAAAGTTAAGAAGAAGAGGCGTTATCTTTAAAGAGGAGGGTGAAGCCTCTTTTTTAACTATGGGCTCTCCTGAAAATATTTTAGCCCTGTCTTCTTTTTATTTAAAAAATGATAAAAAAATAGAGCTTGATGAAGACTGTCGGGAAATAATCAAAGAAAATTTTTATTCTTTAGCCAAAGATGGCTATCGGGTAATGGCTTTTGCCAAAAAAATATTGGAGAAAAAAACGGAATACGAGAGAGAAGAATTAGAGAAAGAATTGGTTTTTGTTGGTCTTGCGGCAATTTATGACCCACCGCGATTAGGAGTTAAAGAATCAATTCAAGAATGCCGAGCGGCGGGCATTAAGATAATTATGATTACTGGAGATAACGAATTAACGGCGGTGGCTATTGCCAGAGAAGTTGATTTAATAGAAGGAGAAGAAAGGGTTTTGCTTGGTGATGAGATTGAAAAAATGGACAATCAGCAATTATCAGACGCTTTAGAGCATTATAATGTCTTTGCAAGAACAATGCCTCATCATAAGTTTCGAATTATTGAAACCCTGCAAAAGAAAGGAAAAGTAGTGGCAGTTACAGGCGACGGGGTAAATGATGCGGCCGCGATTAAAGAAGCTGATATCGGAATTGCTATGGGGATTAGAGGCACTGATGTTTCTAAGGAGGCTGCCGATATGATTATTGCCGATGATAATTTTATTTCAATCGCAAGAGCGGTTAAAGAAGGACGAATAATTTACGATAATATTAAAAAATTTATTCAATTTTTACTGGCCGCTAACGTCATTGAAGCACCCCTGATTATGATAGCGATTATTTTAGGAATGCCTCTGCCCTTAACTCCTTTACATATTTTGTGGATTAACTTCGTCACTGATTCTCTTCCAGCCGTTACTTTAGGAATTGAACCAGGAGAAAAAGGAATAATGAAGAAGAAGCCAAGAGAGCCCAAGGAGCATATTTTAAGCGGTACGGCTCCCTTTATAATTTTTGCTTCCTTATTAGGCTTAGTCGTCTCCTTTTTTCTTTTTCAAAAAACATATGACCCTCTCTTAAATAATTTAGTTTATAGCCAAACAATTGTTTTCACCTTTATCGTTATTTACAAATTATTCTTAGTTTTCAGCGCTAAATCTAACAGCACGACTGTTTTTAAATTAGGTTTTTTCTCAAACAAAAAAATGGTTTACGCCGTAATCTTTTCTTTTTGCGCTCAATTAGTAGTTGTTTACTGGGCATCTCTTCAAGAAATTTTTGGCACAGCCCCGCTACTTTTTTCAAATTGGTTTAACATCTTTCTTTTAGCAGGAGCAATGTTTTTATTGATTGAGATTAAAAAAATAATTCTTAGTTATCTAAAATTTCGTCGCCAAACTTAGTATTACATAATTTGTGGTAGTGTTTCTTTGAAAACAAGGCAATTCTTGTTATCATCCACTTATGGAACTTATTTTATTGCATTCAATTCTTTTTGGTATTCTTGGCGGCTTTGTTCGTGCCCTTGTTGGCATCGCTAAATATTTTGAGAAAAACAAGACAGAAAAGAAAATTCGTCCGTGGTATCTTATTTTTACCCTTCTCGTTTCGGCGGTAGTCGGCGGTCTTGCTGGAGCGCTTGCGGGAGGAGATTGGAGATTAGCGATTATCGTTGGCTATGCTGGCACGGATTTCTTAGAAGGACTTTATAAAATTAGAAAAAGACAAGGATTTGAAATTTAACAGTAAATGAACGATATCAAGATTATATATGAGTCTCCTGATTATATTGTCGTTGATAAACCAGCGGGCATTGTAATGCACAAAGTTCGCATCAAAGGCGGCAAACAGCGAGAGGAGCCGACTTTAGCTGGCTGGGTAGCCGCGCGTTATCCAGAAATAAAGCAAGTAGGGGACGACCCAGAAACAAGACCAGGCATAGTACACAGAATAGACAAAGAAACTTCGGGCGTTGTGGTTATCGCGAGAAACCAAGAATATTTTGAATACCTAAAAAATCTTTTTGGTAAAAAAAATATGGCTAAAAAATATCTCGCGCTTGTTCATGGAAAATTAGATAACAATAAGGGCGTGATTGAAAAGCCGATAGGCATAAAAAGCGGGACAGTGAAAAGAACTGTTCACGGGGGCAAAATGGTCAAAGAAGCGATAACCGATTACAAAGTTATTAAAAAATACAATGAGCACACTTTGCTTGAAGCGCGACCAAAGACTGGACGCACGCATCAAATCAGGGTGCACCTAGCGTCAATCGGGCATCCGATAGTCGGTGACAAACTATACGGAGGCAAAAAAGAAAAAAAGTCTTTTCTTGCGGCAGAGAGACAGTGCTTACATGCCGCGGAACTAGAATTTAAAGCCCGAGCGGGGGAACTTGTAACATTTGTTTCTCCTCTTCCTGATGATTTAGCTAATATCTTGAATCAATTATAGGTTTTTTAAAAAAATATGACTTCGCGCAAAACCATATTCAATTTGACAAATATCTGCTAATCCAATTAAAATACTGCGCAATGGATCGTGAAATAGCTGACAAAATAAGAGCTGGCACAAAAGTGCGAGTTTATGAAAAAATCAAAGAAGGCGCGAAAGAACGCATTGGGTTTTTTGAAGGTATTGTTATAGCGCGTAAACATGGGATGGAGAAGGGAGCCACTTTTACTATTCGCGGCAAATTGGGAGAGCATGGCCTTGAAAAGACATATCCCATACATTCTCCGCTCATTAGTAAGGTAGATATAATATCTACTCCTAAAAAAATCAGAAGATCAAAGATTTATTATATTAGAGATCTTTCTGTTAAAAGAATTAAAGAAAAAATCGGACAAAGCGTTTAATCAAAACAAAATCCCCAATATGGGGATTTTGTTTTGATAGTAAAGACACATACGAATAGTTGCGAAGTATTGCAAGACTTAATATAATTCCGATTACTATTGCCCAGGTGTTGAAATTGGTAGACAAGCATGCTTGAGGTGCATGTGCCGCAAGGCGTGGAGGTTCGAGTCCTCTCCTGGGCACCAGTAGTAACTTGTTCGGAATTAAGAATATGGAGCGATTTTGCAGAAGCCAAAATCGCGCTTTGATTTTCGCCAAAACCCTTTCCGCCTACGGCGGAAGCCGTGAAATCCCATAATTCCCCCCAGCGTATGGAAACCGTTTTATCCTTGATTTCAGGGTTAGAGCCGATTTTTTGAAAAAACTTCTTCCACTCCAAGAAATTGGAAGTTTTTTCTAAATCGGCCGTTTGTTTCAAGGACAAAACGAAACTCCGCAAGGGTTCGATCCAATTCTTTCTCTGTTGTCCAAAATTTGTTTTTGATTCGAGCAAACCGACTTTTTCACGCATGAGCAAGTCTTTGCGTTGTAGATACATTTCGCGTTCAATATCGCCGTCAAGAAAAACTGAAACGAGTTTATTCAGTTTTTCTTCGTTTGCTCGAATCCTCTCTTTCAAATTTTGGGCAACACTTCCTTTTTCAGAAATTGATTCGTTTTCCCATAGAGTTACCTGCTTGTCCATTTCTTCAATTTCAGAAAAAGGAAGTGACACTGATTGAAGCAGTGTTTGCAATTGTGTGGCGAGTACCTTTTCTTGCGTATACGGCTGTGCGCACTTTCCATTTTTCTTGGTGCAACGATAGTAGGTGTAGCGCGTGCCAAAGCGATTGGTGGCATATTGAGCCGTAATCGCACAGCCGCACTCGCCGCACTTTGCAAACCCCGTGAATGCGAACGGAAGCGCAACCTTGGACTTTCTCGGCTTCTTGCGCGAAGTGAGCACTTTTTGGACTGCTTCAAACAGTGAGGGAGTTAGAATTGGCTCAAAGTTTCCGTTGTGCCATTCTCCACGATGTTTGATGAAGCCGAGATATGCTCTGTTCGTGAGCATTTTCACAACGGAAACTTTGGCAAGTGGCGTTCCCTTTTTCTGGACAACGTCGTGATCCGCCAAAAAATCTGCTAATGATTTCAGGGTATATGTTCCCGTGGCGTATTCCTCAAACGCTCGCTTGATAATACGAGACTTCACTTTGTTAGGTTTAATATTCTTGGTTTTCAAATTATTTACATAACCAAATGGAGCGAGCGTCAGCCACTCACCACGACGGATTTTTTGGCGGATTCCACGCTTCACATTTTCAACCAAGTTATCAGAAAAATATTTACTCTGTCCGAACGCCACTTGCAACATGAATTTGCCTTGCGGAGTTGGCTCAAACCAAAACTGCGGAAAGCGCAAAGAAGCAATTCTGTTGATGTCTATGAGATAGATAATTTTACCGCCATCAACAGAATTACGGGCGAGACGATCGGGGTGCCATGCCAAAATTCCAAGTGGTTCAGTAGAACTTTCAATATACTCAATCATTTTGGCAAAACCGTCTCGCCCGGGCTTCTTTGCGCTTTTTACTTCCGTAAATACTTTTACGATTTCAATGCGTTCTCTGCTCGCATATTCGCGTAACTCAAAAAGCTGTGCCTCAATGGACATGATTTGCTGGTCATCTTCCTCGGTACTCTTGCGAGCATAGAGAACGCATTTAGTTTTGGTTTGAGTTGTTTCCATACGCTGGGGGGAATTATGGGATTTCACGGCTTCCGCCGTAGGCGGAAAGGGTTTTGGCGAAAATCAAAGCGCGATTTTGGCTTCTGCAAAATCGCTCCATATTCTTAATTCCGAACAAGTTACTACTGGTGCTGTAATTATACACTTTGCGCGAACCTATTTTATCAAAAATTCCGGTGGCTGAATAGTGCCGCACTCCGCGCGGCACCCCACCCAGCCTGCCCCGTAGCGTTCTACTATCGGGACGGCTCCGCCGCGTCGCTAACGCGTCTCCACTAAGTCCCGCTTCGCGGGATTGACCGGCCAGGCAAAAATTGGAGGGGAATTTGAGGGGAGGAAATTTTTGCCTGCCGGAAAGATTTACAAGTGGCGAAAGATTTGATAAATTTAATGCATGCAACCAAAAAGAAAATTAAATGTGGGTATTATCGGGTTGGGGCATCAATCACTTGAAGACCATATCCCAGCGATTTTAGCTTCCAATGATGTAGAGTTGGTTGCTGTTTCGGATATTGACGAAGAAAAACTAAAATCTTTCTCTCGCGACCATAAAACAATACGCGCACATCGGCACTTTGGCGAGCTTCTCAAAACTGAAAATCTTGATTTTGTTGTTATTACTGTACCGCACCATCTGCACCAAGAGATAGCGAAGGAGGCTATTAAACGAAAAATTCATGTACCCAAAGAAAAACCGTTTGCAGTATCTCTTTCGCAAGCCAGAGAAATAAAAGAAGAGGCGGAGCGAAATGGCGTTAAAATTATGCTTACTTTGCAACGCCGCTTCAATCCGATTTATTCCACTTTTTTTCAGTTGATTGATAAAATCGGCGCACCGTTTTTTATAGACGCAAAGTACACTTTCTATACCGATGCGCCGCATGAGGGATGGCGCGGTAAAAAAGAACTTGCTGGCGGCGGCTGCCTTATTGATATGGGCTACCATATCATTGATCTTCTGATATGGTATTTCGGATTGCCGGATTTAGTCTTTGCCGAAACTTCTTGCGCCGCAAAAGAAGGGGTTGTTTACAATGCGGAGGACACCACGCAAATTATTTTCCGTTATGCCAAGAAAAACATCTTTGGGACCTTGCTTGTATCCCGTGTAATTCCTCCAAAAACGGAACACTTTGATGTCTATGGAACTCGAGGCATTATCCATATTGAGCGCGGCAAAATTGAGCGGCGCGCTCCGAATGGCGAAAAGCAGGAAGTATTGTTGCGAGAGCATCATTGGCCTTCGGCGGCACAAGATCAACTTGAGTATTTCGTAAAAGTCATTCGCGACGAAAAAGAAAATATCAGCGGCCCGGACTTTCACTTTAACCACTTGGCGTTTATTGAGGCCGCATACTCATCAAAAAAATCAGGACAATTTGTGAGTCCGCAAACTTTACTTTATGACGAGAATAAAACGAAATGAAAAACTTGCCATCAAAGGCGGAACAAAAACTCTTACATTGAAAGGGCCGCATTATATTTGGCCGCCCATAACGAAAGCGACAGAACAAGCCGTATTAAAACAACTCCGTACCAGTATTTCCATTTATAATCGCAGTGGTGTTTTTGAAAAATTTGAAAGCGCATTTGCAAAGTATCATAAGAGAAAATTCGCGCTTCTCACGAGCTCCGGCACATCTGCGATCCACTCAATGTTTGTCGCCGCAGGTTTCCACGATGGAGACGAGGTAATTTGTCCCGCCTACACATTTTTTGCAACTGTAACCCCACTTCTTTTTACCGGAGCAAAACCGGTTCTTTGCGATTGTGACGAGAACGGCAACATTGATCCCAACGAAATAGAGAAAAGAATTACATCAAGAACAAAAGGCGTCATCATTACACACATGTGGGGCATTCCGTGTCAGATGGATAAAATTGTTGAAATTTGCAAAAAACACAAACTCTTGCTTTTGGAAGATTGCTCTCATGCCCACGGCGCGCGTTACAAAAATCAAGTTGTTGGCTCGTTTGGCGATATGGCGGCTTGGAGTTTGCAGGGGCCTAAGAATGTGAGCGGTGGCGAAGGTGGAATTTTAGCCACTAGCAACGAAGAATTTTATTACCGCGCGCTTCTTTTGGGCCACTATAATAAGCGTTGCAAACAGGAAATCCCGCGGGAGCATCTCCTTTATCACTACTCGACTACCGGCATGGGCTTGAAATATCGGGCACACCCGCTTGCCGTTGCTTTGGCGTTTGAAACATTCAGAAAGCTGGATACACATCTCGCAATACGCGACAAGTTCGCAAGGAGAATAATTAATGCTGTTAAAAACATTCCAGGACTCGCGCCGCCTCAAATTACGGACCAAATTCAGCCATCTTGGTATGCGCTGATTTTCCAATATCGGCCGGAGAAGTTTCGGGGATTGAGTATAGAGAATTTTTTTGAAGCATTACAAGCAGAAGGGCTTCTGGAGGCGGATCGTCCGGGCTCCACTTCGCCACTCAACCTGCTGTCTCTTTTTCAAGCTCCGGCTGAACTTTTCCCGATATACAAGAACAATAGTTTCTCCTACACTAAAGGCGATTTTCCTCGCGCGGAAAAATTTTACGAGAATGCCATTAAGTTTCCCGTATGGGCGGAGCAAAAATATGCTTCAGTCGTCGCTTCATATATTCGCGGGATTCAAAAAGTATCAAATAATTACCAACAACTACTATGAACCAACAAAATAAAAAAATTATCCAAAAAATAGTTTTAGGAGGTGTCGTGATTAAAGAAGGAAAAATTTTAATTCTTCAGCGCCATAAAGATGAGGATGTTTATCCAAATATGTGGGAATTGCCAAGCGGCAAAAGAGAACCACTTGAACCATCAGAAGACTCCTTGATTAGAGAAATAAAGGAAGAAGCCGGATTTGATGTAAAAATAATAATGCCGTTTTCCGTTTTTGATTATCAGATTGAAAAACCGGACGAAATACGCGATTCAACGCAGATAAATTTTTTGGTAACTCCCGAGAATGATAAAGAGGTAGAATTAAGCGATGAACATCAAGCATTTGCGTGGGTAACCAAAGATGAAATTGATAAATATGAACTTACTGATGCCACCAAAAATGTCATCCGAAAGGCATTTGAGGTCGTCGCTAAACTTGCATTATGAAATCACCTGAGGGAATACAAAAATTTATCGAGTACAAACGAAGCGTGGAAAAAGAACACCCACAGCTTACCGCGGAACCTCGCTTAATCACCATTGATGGAGTGGACGGCGCCGGCAAAAGCACCATCACTCGAAAACTCGTTAAAAAACTTCAAGAAACTTTTGGCGACAAAGTGGTGCTGGTTGATATTACGAACTTGCGTGGCAGTCCGAAGCAAGAAAGACTTCGGGAAATTGCCAAGCGCGAAAAAATCTAGGGGAAACAATTAGACGCGTTTTACGCAGCTGGCATAAATAGGGCGTACGAAGAAATTATTATTCCGGCTCTGAAAGGGGGGAAAATTGTTGTGGCGGACCGTTCGGAAGTTGATTTATTGCGCTACGCGATTGAACGCGGAGATGAAATCTCGGTTGAGAAGCGGAAGCAGTATATTCAAGATGGAAGCGTTACGCACCGCTTTTGGGCAGGCAATAGAATTTTTATAGATGTCGATCCGAAAGATGCTTGGGATAATTTGAGAAACCGCGAGCGAAATAGTCAATATGATCCGTCCTCTCTTGAAGAGATGGAAAGAAGCAATGCCGCGCAACGGGAAGCCCAAAAATATGTTGAATTATTGCCGCATAGTGGAGACATAAACGTCATAAAAGAAAAGGTTGTGAGAGTGGAAGATAAAACGAAACAAGAAGAATATCTTAATGCAGTCGTTGACAGATTGGTTGAGAATCTAAACCTTGCGAAATCAGAAGAAAAAGAAAATGGGGATGAGCGTTGATTCGCCCATCCCCATACGTTGATTTCCTTACTCAATTTTGAGGATGCAAAAGGATTTCTTTTTACCAGCGATAACGCTTTCTCTAATGTCTCCAACTCGTCCGCCAACGAGCATTCTCGCCAATGGCGCGTTGTAGGAGATAACCTCTCCCTCCTCGTTGGCCAACACCATATAGCTGCCAATTTTCATTACTAGCGTTCCGCCGGTATTTTCGTCTTCAACGGTGATAGTTCGGCCGATCGTTGCGGTATCGCCTTTCGGTGGCTCAAGGAGAACTCGTGTCTGGTTTCTGATGCGAATCAGTTCGCGGAGTTTCGTTGACCACATGTATTGCTGGCGTTCGCCGTCCTCATAGGCAAAGTTGTCATGGAAGGTCTCTGCGCCATCTTGGCAACTTTTGCCCATCTCGTGGCCGATCTCTTTAATCCTATCGGCGATTTTTTCGATCTCGGTATTGAGTGCATCAAAGTCTTTCTTGAGAAAGTAATACACCTCTATCGCCCCCTTTCTTTTGTTGTGAATGTGCTGTTTCCAAAACACGTATCTTGCGTGCTGCGTGTTCTCTGATGTGTTAGTTTATCAAATCTTTCGCCACTTGTAAATCTTTCCGGCAGGCAAAAATTTCCTCCCCTCAAATTCCCCTCCAATTTTTGCCTGGCCGGTCAATCCCGCGAAGCGGGACTTAGTGGAGACGCGTTAGCGACGCGGCGGAGCCGTCCCGATAGTAGAACGCTACGGGGCAGGCTGGGTGGGGTGCCGCGCGGAGTGCGGCACTATTCAGCCACCGGAATTTTTGATAAAATAGGTTCGCGCAAAGTGTATAATTACAGCACCAAATAACAATACACCGCTAAATATTTAGCGGTGTATTGTTATTTGGTATGACTTTACAGCCACGCTCAAATCTATTTTAGTAAAAATTATTGAAACTGAATAACCACGAACACCTTTGCGTTCCGTCGAAGACGAGGCTATATCTCAATAAATTTTCTCCTATATTTTGGATTTTCGCACTACCATTTTCTTCTCTAATTAAAATAGAAGATTTTTTATTTTTTTTAAATTTGACTTTTCCTCCGCTGAAGACTATATTAAACTTGCTTGGTATTAACCTCAAATTGTCCCACCCGATCCCATTCCGAACTCGGAAGTGAAAGATCTGAGGAACGATGATAGTCCGTTAAGGGCGAAAGTAATTTTGCCAGGCATTTATCAAAAACACACTCCTTAAAGAGTGTGTTTTTGTAATCACTTTCTCTAACTAATTTTGAAAAAGGGCTAGTTTTTGTTAGTCTTTATAAATTAAAGAAATGTTTATAAAATATGCAATAAATATCATAAAGCGGACAGATTGGGCTTTAACTGGTGCAATTTTATTTATTGCTTCAAGCGGTGGAGCGATGCTTCTCTCTAGCGCGCCCGATCTTTTTGCGAAGCAAATTATATTTTTTAGTGCAGGATTTATGCTTCTTGTTTTACTTCCTCTATTTGATTTTAGACATCTTGTGAATTATAGATGGCTAATATTTTTTCTTCTTATTCTAAGCGTTATTCTTCTCTCCCTCGTTCATTTTATAGGAATAGAAGTTCATGGCAGTAGAAGCTGGCTAGACTTTGGGTTTTTTAGATTACAGCCTTCGGAATTTGCCAAGGTGGCACTTATTATAGTTCTTGCCGCATTTTTTAGTAGAAGGCACGTTGGCATTAAAAGAATGGGAGTGATATTAGGCTCATTCGCATACTGTGCGGTACCTGTTATGCTTGTTTTAATGGAGCCAGACCTTGGTTCAGCTTTAATTCTTTTTGGAATATGGTTTGGCTTTCTTTTTGTTGCTGGGTTGCCACTAAAATATATAGCAGCAGGACTTATGCTTTTTATTACCTTAGGGGCTGTTTCTTGGAATGCCGGATTATTAAGAGAACATCAAAAAGCTAGAATACTTGCAGTTTTTAATCCTGAAGCAGACCCACTGGGAGTTAATTTTAATGTTATACAATCAAAAAACGCTATAGGATCTGCTGGATTTTTTGGTAAAGGATTTGGCCAAGGAGAGATAGTTCAGCTTGGATTTTTACCCGCTGCCCAAACAGATTTTGCCTTTGCGTCATTCACTGAAGAGTGGGGATTATTAGGCGGCGGACTTGTGCTTGTTATGTTTGCTTTTATGATGTGGCGCATCTCTGTTATAGGTTTTTTAGCGGAAGATAATTTTAGTAAGTTTTTTTGTCTTGGAACAATGATATTTTTAGGACTGCAGTTTGCGGTCAATATGGGATCGGTCGTTGGGCTTACTCCAGTGATTGGTGTTGTTTTTCCATTACTTTCCGCGGGCGGATCAAACCTTATAGCATCAATGTTTTTATTAGGGGTTGTACAAAATATTGCCGCGAGAAAGAAAGTTTAAAATTTATTTTTTATCTTTATTGTTCCTGCGTTTACTTTGTTTATACAACTTTTATCTTTGGTTTTTTAACACTAAAAAAATTTTTTAATAAAAAAACAAGTCCTTTGTGTAGTCTCGCGCGTCCTCTTGCAAATTTATACTAAAATTAGTAGTCTTTTATTATCAAGATTTTCTTCTTTAGGAGAAGTATGAAATGTCGATATTTATACTTGGCCTAAAAACCGACAAACTGATTTTTGTTAGGCTATTGACGAACACACATAAAATATCGTTAAATACTTAAAATAAACCTATCCCTAATCCAAAAGTCAAATTTGGCGGGGTTTTTATATGTCCAATGATAAAACAAAAAATTAAAGTTTTCTCTTCGCATCCTGGTTCATTTGTAAAGGAGCCAGATCTTGTCGCAATACAAACAGAGTCATTTAATTGGTTAAAAGAAAAGGGCATTAAAGACCTTTTAAAAGAAGTGTCTCCTTTTACAGATTATTCTGGGAAAGAGTTTGAGCTGCGCTTCAAAAACTTTGCTTTTGATGAGCCCAAGTTTTCTATAGAAGAAGCTAAAGATAAAGCTTTAACTTATGAGTCCTCGTTGCGTATGACTGTAGAACTCGTGAATCTTGTAACTCAAAAGAAAATAGAACAAGAAATATATTTTGGCGACTTTCCAATGATGACACAGCGCGGGACTTTTATTATTAACGGAGTTGAGCGTGTTATAGTTTCTCAATTAGTTCGTAGCCCTGGTGTTTATTTTATTGCTGATAATGTTCGTGGGAGGCGATTTTTTGGAGCAAAAATAATACCAAATAGAGGAGCGTGGATAGAATTTTCTACAGAACACGATAACACTATACAAGTTAAAATAGATAAACATAGAAAAATTCCCGTAACTTCGTTTTTGCGTATCTTCGGATTAGAAACAGACGAGGCGATTCAAGCCGCTTTTTCCAGCGATAAAGAAGAAGAGTACATTAAGGCCACTCTTGCGAAAGACGCGACTAAAACTCTTGCTGAAAGTTATATGGAAGTATACAAAAAACTTCGTCCAGGCGACTTAGCGACTGCTGACACTGCAAAAAATCTTGTTGACGCAATGTTTAAAAGAGAGGACCGATACGACCTTTCTGAGGTTGGTAGGTTTAAGATAAATCAAAGACTTGGGATAGATGAACAATCTTCAAAGCTCTTAAAGCAAAATGATATTATAAAAATAGTCAAGGAAATTATCTCATTAAATGAAAATCAAAATGCGAAAGAAGACGACATAGATCATCTAGGAAACAGAAGGGTGCGTGCCGTTGGTGAATTGTTACAAATGAGAATGAGACTTGGATTTAGCAGGATGCGAAGAATTGTTCAAGACAGAATATCTACTTCGGACAAAACTGCTATTACTCCTGCTCAGCTTATCAATGTAAGACCACTCATTTCTTCTGTTCGTGATTTTTTCGCGACAAGCTCAATGTCTCAATTCATGGACCAAGTGAATCCATTGACCGAGCTTGAGCATAAAAGAAGGATTTCCGCGCTTGGGCCTGGAGGACTTACAAAAGAGAGAGCGGGACTTGAGGTACGCGACGTTCATTCCTCTCATTACGGCAGAGTTTGTCCTATGCAGACGCCAGAGGGACAGAGTATTGGGCTTATGAATTACCTTTCTATCTTTGCACGAGTTAATAAATATGGGTTTATAGAAGCTCCATACATAAAACTAGACAAGGGTAAGGTCACAAAAGAAGTTATTTGGCTAGATGCTTTTGAAGAAGAAAAATACAAAATAGTTCATGCTGGAGAAAAGCTCGATTTTAAAAATAATGCTCTGATTAATAAAATTGTAGGAGCGCGCTATCAAGGCAAACCAATCAATATCTCAAAAACAGAGGCTGATCTTATGGATGTTTCTCCATCAGAAATACTTTCTGTCGCAGCTTCACTAATTCCTTTTCTTGAAAACGATGATGCCAGGCGCACGCTTATGGGATCAAACATGCAAAAGCAAGCCATACCATCTCTGCGACCGGAAATTCCATTTGTTGGGACTGGCATAGAGCAAAAAGCCGCGTATGACTCTGGGCACGTTATTATTGCTGAAGAAGATGGTGTTGTGCAGGCAATGGACGCCTCTCATATTCTTGTTTTGGAAGCAGGAGGAAAAAAGCGTGAATATAAATTAGAAAAATTTAGAATAACAAATCAGAAAATAGCTTTTTCTTATAAGCCAATCGTGCGAATTGGAGACAAGGTTAAAAAAGGAGAGGTGATAGGCGATGGCCCCTCTACAAAAGATGGCGTCTTGGCTCTGGGACAAAATCTATTAGTAGCTTTTGTTTCATGGGAGGGTGCAAATTATGAAGACGCGATTATTATTTCAGAGCGAGTGGTAGAGCAAGACAGATATACATCTGTGCATGTAGAAGATTTTATCTGTGATGTTAGAGATACCAAATTAGGCCCCGAAATTACCACTCCTGATATTCCAAATATTTCCGAAGATAAGTTAAAAAATCTTGACGAAGAAGGAATCGTTCGTATTGGCGCTGAAGTTGAGGCAGGCGATATATTAGTTGGCAAAATTTCTCCGAAGGGAGAAGCGGAGCCGACCTCTGAAGAGAGGCTCTTGCGCGCAATTTTTGGAGACAAAGCTAGAGATGTAAAAGATACTTCTTTAATTATCCCGCATGGGAAAAGTGGAAGAATTATAGGTGTTAAAATTTTCGCGCGTGAAAAGGGAGATAAACTTGACCCGGGAGTGATACGAAGAATACAAGTGCAGGTTGCGTCGCTTCGTAATATTCAAGCAGGGGACAAAATGGTTGGAAGACATGGTAATAAAGGAGTTATTTCCCAGATTAGACCGGTAGAAGATATGCCTTTTCTTGAGGATGGAACGCCGATTGATATTATATTAAATCCGCTTGGTGTTGTGAGCCGCATGAATCTTGGACAGATTTTAGAGACTCACCTTGGCTGGGCAGCGGAAAAACTTGGATATATCGTACACACACCTGCTCTTGCGGGAGCCACTGAAGAAGAAATACAAGTAGAACTTAAAAAAGCCGGCATACCGGAAGACGGTAAAGTAGTTCTTTATAATGGCCTTACAGGGCAACCTTTTAACGCGAAAGTAATGGTTGGTTATATGTATATGTTAAAACTCAATCACATGGTCATTGATAAAATGCATATGAGGTCAATTGGTCCCTACAGTCTTATCACTCAACAACCATTAGGAGGAAAAGCTCAATTTGGCGGACAAAGATTTGGAGAAATGGAAGTTTGGGCTCTTGAAGGATATGGCGCGTCTCATACTTTGCAGGAGATGTTGACCATAAAATCAGACGATGTGCTTGGTAGAGCAGCTGCCTATGAAGCGATAGTTCGGGGCGAAAAGATAAAACAACCTAATATTCCCGCAACATTTAGCGTCATCACAAGTGAATTAAAGGCGTTAGGCTTAAATATTGAGCTTCTTTCTGAGGAAAAAATAGAAGAAGAAAAATAAAATAAAATAAAAAATAAAAAATGGAAAACTTTAATGCCATAAAAATTAAAATTGCGTCTCCCGAAGATATTCTTAGATGGTCTCATGGTGAAATAGTTAAGCCAGAGACTATTAATTACAGAACGCAACGCCCTGAAAAAGATGGATTGTTTTCAGAAAGAATATTCGGTCCCACAAAGGATTATGAGTGTTATTGTGGTAAGTATAAAAAAATTCGCTTCAAAGGCATTAAATGTGATAAATGCGGTGTTGAAGTTACTCGTTCAATTGTAAGACGCGAAAGAATGGGGCATATTAGTCTTGCCTCTCCAATCGCTCATATTTGGTTTTTAAGGAGCGTCCCATCAAGAATTGGTCTTGCTGTAAATGTTCCTGTCTCTAAACTTGAAAAAGTTATTTATCACGCGGCGTTTATAGTCGTATCTGTTGATGAGGAGCGCAGAAAAGAGGTTTTGGCAGAAATAGAGAGAGAATTAAAGTCTAGAAAAAAAACGGAAGACGATATACAAGATGAGCTTGAATTGGCGGCGGAACAAGTTCGTCAAACTTTAAAAACTCTTCGTGTGGGCATGGTGCTTTCAGAAACGGAGCACCACAGTCTTTCCCGAAGATTTAGCGATGTTTTTGTTTCTATGAGCGGCGCTGAAGGTGTACGTAAAGTACTCCAGAATATTGATATTTATAAAGAAATAAAAGCCACGGAAAAAGAACTTGGGAAAACTGAAGATGTAAGTCGCAGGCAACATCTCTCCCGTCGATTAAAATTTTTTACAGCGATGCAAAGAAACGGCATCAAGCCCGAGTGGATGATAATGACGGAGTTACCTATTTTACCGCCAGATCTTCGTCCGATGGTGGCCTTAGACGGTGGACGCTACGCGACTTCTGACTTAAACGACCTTTACAGAAGAGTTATTAATCGTAACAACAGACTCAAAAAACTTTTAGAGCTAAACGCTCCGGATATTATTGTCGTTAACGAAAAAAGAATGTTGCAAGAAGCGGTTGATGCCTTAATAGACAATACTGCAAGAATGGGTCGCGCGCAACTTACTTCTAGAAAAAGACCTCTTCGCTCTCTTGCAGATATGTTAAAGGGCAAACAAGGTAGATTCAGACAAAACCTTCTTGGTAAAAGGGTAGATTATTCAGGAAGATCGGTTATTGTGGTAGGACCTAAGCTTCGTTATGACGAATGTGGAATTCCTAAGAAAATGGCCCTGGAGCTTTTTAAACCATTTATTATTAGTAAAATTTTAGAAAAAGGATTTGCATATAATGTAAAGAATGCAAATAGGCTTATAGATCTAGCGCCAGCAGAAGTGTGGGAAATATTAGAAGAAGTGATAAAAGACAAGTATGTGCTCTTAAACAGAGCTCCAACCTTACACAGATTAGGCATTCAAGCGTTCAAGCCAATTCTTATAGAAGACTTTACTATACAAATACCACCGCTTGTTTGTTTTGGTTTTAACGCGGACTTTGACGGAGACCAAATGGCTGTTCATGTACCACTTACTGAAGAAGGCCAAAAAGAAGCAGGCAACATCATGCTTTCTAGTAAAAATATTCTAAAACCGGCCTCAGGCGCCCCAGTTCCTGGGCCTTGGAACGATATTGTTCTCGGACTTTTCTATCTCACAGATTTAGAAGCAGACGCACGAGGGGCGGGTAAGATGTTTTCTAGTAAAAATGAAGCAAAACTTGCTTATGAATTCGGAGAAATAGGAATTGGAGCCCCTATTAAAATTGGGAAAGATTTTGAAACTACAGTTGGAAGAATTATATTTAATGAATCTATCCCGGAAGATTTTGGATATATTAATCATCCATTATCCAAGAAAGATTTAAATCAATTCTTCGCTAGTGTAATAGAAAAATATGGGTTCGCGCAGGCAAGCGCTATTCTCAATAATATTTCTCAATTAGGATTTCAGTACGCTACGCTCTCTGGTATAACATGGAGTATATTTGATCTTGTAGTCCCTGCGGAAAAACAATCCATTCTTGATGAATCCTATAAAAAAATAGATATCCTAAATGATCAATATCAGGAAGGACTTTTAACCAGCGAAGAGAAAAGAGCAAGGTCAATTGAAATTTGGACTGATGCTAAATCACAAATAGAAAAAATCGTTTCAAAAACGATGAGCGTTAAAAATCCAATTTATAAAATTCTTGCTTCTGGCGCAAGAGGAAGTTGGGAGCAAATAAATCAAATGATGGGGATGAGGGGGTTGGTTAGAAATCCCAAAGGAGAAACTATAGATTTGCCGATAACCTCTTCTTATAAAGAAGGTTTTACATCGTTGCAATATTTCAATTCAGTGCACGGCAATCGCAAAGGATTAGTAGATACTGCTTTAAAAACGGCAGAGGCAGGATACCTTACAAGGCGTATGATTGATGTTGCGCAAGATATTATAGTTCGAGAAGAAAATTGTGGCACAAAAGAAGGAATAGAAATAAAACGCAATGATGGCAATGAATTTGGACACAAATTTTCTGACAGAATATTTTCGCGTGTTCTTGCAAAAAATGTTGAATTTAACGGTCAAATAATTGCTAAAGAAGGAGATATAGTCACAATGAAGCTTGCTAAAGAGATAGAGTCTTCAGGCGCTGAAACGGCAAACATTAGATCAGTATTAACCTGTAAGACCTTGCATGGTGTTTGTTCTAAATGCTATGGGTTAGACCTTGGTTATAGTGGACTAATTAAAATTGGCGAAGCAGTGGGGATTATAGCCGCACAATCTATTGGCGAACCGGGAACACAGCTTACCTTGCGTACTACTCATACAGGGGGAGCTACGCGTGTTGATATTACATCAGGTCTCCCGCGCGTTGAAGAACTATTAGAAATACGAACACCGAAAGGAAAAGCTATGCTTGCTGAGTTTGACGCGATCGTAGATTCTATTGAAGAGAGAAAAGATTTTCGCATAGTTCGTCTTAAAGCGGTTGGTGGTAAGTCTAAAAAGGAAAAAACAACAGAGCATCAGTTTCCAAAAGGTATATTTCTGCACGTTGAGACAGGTCAGGTAATAGAAAAAGGCACAGCTATCTCAGAAGGCAGCATTGATCTTAAAGAATTTTACGCGCTTAAAGGAAAAGAAGCAGTATATCGTTATATTATTCAAGAAATACAAAGAATATATCTTGCGGAAGGCGCTGGCATCAATAACAAGCACATTGAAGTTATAATTAAACAAATGTTCGGTAGGGTGAGGGTAACTAGCGTTGGTGATAGCGAATTTGTCATTGGAGAAATAACAGATAAATCAAAATTCTTTGCGGCAAATAGAGAGTTAAAAAAATCCGGCAAAGAGCCAGCAAGAGCAGAAGAATTATTGCTGGGTATTACTAAATCAGCGTTGGCTTCAGAGAGCTTCTTGTCGGCCGCCTCTTTCCAAGAAACTGCAAGAATTCTTGTTGGAGCAGCGAGTGAAGGTAAAATAGACAAGCTCAGGGGCTTAAAAGAAAATGTTATTATCGGACGCTTACTGCCTATAGGAACAACTTATAGAAATGAGTTTATAAACGAAGGAGCGCTTGTAGAGGAAACCAACACATCTTTGACGCATGAACATTTAGCGACTTCATCTACAGATAAATTGACAGAAGATTAATCTTTTGATAATTTAAAACAATGATTGAGGAAAAAAAACAATATTCAATATCATATCTTGCGAAAACAGAGGCTGATAAAGCAATAGTCTTAAATTCTCTAAATGAAGTTGGCGTCTTAAACATTACGGAGGGGAGAGTTACTGAATTAAAACTTGCTTATCCTATAAAAAAACAAACATCAGCGCTTTTTGGCTCTATTACGTTTGAAGCATCCCCGGACACAATCTCTAAAATAGACGAGCGACTTAAGTTTGTAGATGGCATTTTAAGATTTCTTGTTGTTAGTGTATCAAATAGAAAAACAAATCCTCGCGCGAGCTATAATTATAAAACCAAAGAAAGCTCAAACGATGTGAGTGGGGCTCCTTCTTCAGAATCAGAGGAGACTTCCATGTTGCAAGAGACAGCAGGTCCTATTGTAGAACAAACAAATCAATCCATCTCTGATGAAAATTTGATTGATAGTAACCATATCTTGCAAGATTCTATTGATGTTGAAAACAAGATAGACGATATTGCTTTTAATAAAAAATTAGAAGAGATATTAATTGACTCTGAAACAAAATAACTATGAATCTAAATAAAGTATTTATTATAGGCAGGCTAACAACCGATCCGGAAGTTAGAACAACTCCGGCTGGCGATAGAGTAACTACACTAGGCATTGCCACTAATCGGGTTTGGAATGATAAATCTGGTGCTAAAAAACAATCAACTGAGTTTCACAATGTTGTGTTATGGGGCAGACAAGCGGATGTTGCGGGACAATTTTTAATAAAAGGCAGTATGGTTTTTATAGAAGGCAGACTACAAACGCGAAGCTGGCAAGGAAAAGACGGATCAACAAGGAAAATAACTGAGGTAGTCGGCGAAAGAATGCAGTTGGGACCAAGACCGGGACACATTACAAAAACCACGGACAACATACTCCCTGAATTGGAAGAAGGCGATGTATTAAACAGCGATAGAGATTCTTTTATGCAAGACAATAGCGAGAAAGAAGAGGTGCCTATTATTAAAATAGAAGATGATGGAGAAATTAAGCCCGAAGACTTGCCTTTCTAAAAAGAAAAATGGTAGAGTTATTAACTAATGGATAAACAGTGCTTTTTTTGTTCACGTAATTTCGTGGACATAGACTATAAAGATGCCGATTTGTTAAAGCGGTTTGTTTCTGGTCAGGCAAAAATTATAGATCCGAAACACACAGGAACTTGCGCGGGACATCAAAGAAAACTTGCGATGGCTGTAAAAAGAGCAAGGTTTATGGGGCTCTTGCCATATGTTAGAAAGTAATATTTTAATGCCATTTCCCTTTGAGGAATATTTAATAAGAACCGTTTTTGAAATAGTTAATCAATCTTCTTTTTTGAGATTGATTGTGATTTTTTTAGGCTCTATTTTACCGTGGGTAATTATAGTATGGTTTATGGTAGTTATATTTCGTATTCAAAGTTTCAAATTAAAGTTTTATTATTTTGCGCTCGCAATAATTAGCATTGTTATCTCACGCGGACTTATTGCCAGCATAATTCATAATTTCTTTTATTTCTCTAAGCCGTTTGAGGTCTTAGATGTTTCGCCAATTATATCGCACACGCTTACGAGCGGCCTATTATCAGGATATATGGCAATTTTAGCGCCTATTATCTTTATTTTTATTTCTATACATAAAAAGCCTGGAACTATGGCTGCATTATTTACTGTTTTTGTTGGCGCAGCGCAGATAGCTGCGGGAGCATATTGGATTTCCGCTATTTTAATAGGCTTATTAGTTGGTAGTTTAAGTTTTTTCTTTGTAAGAATGATCTTGCCATCAGTTAGTTCTCTTAATTTCGTTTTACCTATAAGTACAAGCGATAAGAAAGATCTAATCTAAATCTTTTGAGCCAATTTATAGAGAAAATATCCTGCTCTTTTCGCTATAACAATACCCACCTTTTTTATAATAGACGCGCTTGTTTTTTATTTTAAGAAATTATAGACGACACTTGTCCGACAGAAATAGCAAAAGAAACGATTGACCTGCATTTTAAATCAGCATACACTCATAAAGTGCGCCGCCGTGGCGGAATAGGCAGACGCGCACGACTCAAAATCGTGTGGAGTAATCCGTGTCGGTTCAACTCCGACCGGCGGCACTCTTATTTATCATGTAATTTATGTGAGAAGTATTTATTTATATAAAAATTTTTAAAAAAATGACTCGTCAACTTAATGAAAAGATCGCCATACTTTCAGTTAAAAAACTTTTGGTATTTGATCTAGATGGCACGCTTACCGCAAGCAAACACAACCTTGATGAAGAAATGTCTTTTCTTCTTTGTAAGCTCCTTGGGAAAATTCCTGTGGCTGTAATAGGAGGGGGAAATTATTCACAATTTAAAAAACAATTTCTTGGCTATCTAAAATGTCCTAAAGACAAACTTAAAAATCTTTTTATTCTTCCCACATCGGGAGGAAGAATGTATGCGCATACTAAAGGACGATGGCGCTTGCTTTACGAAAATACTTTAACAATTAAAGAAAAAGAAAAAATCACGAACGCTTTCAGAAAAGTTTTTCAAGATGCGAAATATATAGAGCCAAAAAAAACTTATGGCAAAGTCTTAGAAGACAGAGAAAGCCAGATTACTTTTTCCGCTCTAGGACAGAAAGCTCCTCTTTCGGCAAAAGAAAAATGGAACCAAGAGCAAGACGTTCGTCCTAAACTTAAAAAATATCTCAAAAAATATTTACCCGAATTTGAAGTGCGTCTCGGCGGGCTTACTTCTATAGATGTGACGAAAAAGGGGATTGACAAAGCATACGGCATAAGACAGGTTAAAAAACGATTATCTGTTCCTATAAAAGAGATGGCTTATGTGGGAGACGCTCTTTATAAAGGAGGAAACGATTTTGCGGTTGTAAAAACTGGTATAAATACTGTGCAAATAATGGACGCTGAAGAAACAAAATATTTGATTAAAAAATTATTGTAAATAATTGATTGATGAAAAGCGGTTTTGCAACAACTGTTATCACTACGCTTAATCTGTCGGCGTCGGACGTCGATAGATTAAATATCGCTTAATTGCCAGATATCATTTTCGCGTTGGCCGTCCATAGGCATTCCTCCCATTAAGAAAATTTGATTTTGAAATACAAGACAAGCGTGGTCTTCTCTGCGTTTCCAGGGACCATCAGATAAAAATTTTTCCCAAGTAATTCCATCTTTTGAAAACCAAGTATCGTTATATCCTTTTCCATAACCTGACCAACCGCCAATTATCCAAAGATGTTCTTTAAAAGAAACAAGGCAATGTCCGTGTCTGCCGAGCCAGGGAGCTTGCTTGTTTACTAATTCCCACACTATACCATTTTTAGACATCCAAATATCTCTTTTTCCAATCCATCTACCATCAGTGTAAATACCGCCACTTAACCATAATCTATTATTAAAAATTTCTACATCTATATCATATCTATTAGACCAAGCTGCGTTTTCTATCGCTAAATTCCAAGTTTTGCCATCTTTAGAATACCAAATATCGTTCTTTACACCTCTTGTGCTTGCACCACCCATTATCCAAATTTTATTTTCAAAAACTACAGCGCTAAATCCCTTGCGAGGAGTCCATCCAGCATCTCTTGTAATTCGCTCCCATTCTATGCCGTTAGTAGATGCCCAAACATCATTTAAGAAAATTTCTCCTCCTGTTGCTCCACCCATTATCCAAATTTTATCTTGGAAAACAACTGAAGTATGTCCTCTTCTCGCCCTCCAGGGAGCATTATTCTTAATCAATGTCCAGTTTTTACCATCGTTAGACGCCCAGACATCATTTTTGGTTTCATTGTAAGCAGGATAATCTCCGCCAACTCCGCCTAAAACCCACATTTTGTCTTTAAATACCACTGCGGTATGAGCATCTCTTCTTTCCCAATCAGCTTCGGTTGTGATATTTTGCCAGACTAAATTATTTGGCTGAAAAACTTCTTCGTTAGTGTCTTCGTATAATGGCAACGAAATATCTGGCTCTGTTTTATTATTTGTTTCTTTTTCTGTCCCAGTAATCCAAGGTTGTTCTTTATTTTGCCAAAATAAAAAATAGGCTGTCCCCAATAGTCCAACCAAAACAATAACCGAAACTATTAAAACCTTAATTTTATCATTCATATTATTTAATAAGTTTATATGTAAACTGTGCTGTAATACAAATTAAACATCTTTTTATATTCTGAAATTTTCTCTTAAGGTGGTTTTAAGATTTATCACAGAAAAGGCTTCGTAGACTTCCACTTTCACGGGAATGATGCTTTTTTTGGTCTTTGGTTTTTCTATTATTAGTTGTCTGTTGTGAGTTTTTAGTCGTATAATATTTAACAGTGATGAAATATATTCCCACCATAGGTCTTGAAGTGCATATGGAGCTTAAAACTGCGACCAAAATGTTTTGCCGCTGTCCTAATATAAGCGATGAAAAATCGCCTAATCAAAATGTCTGTCCAATATGCTTAGGGCATCCCGGCACTA
>Ga0209105_100142_pt1 | contig 25006 bp, 23 predicted proteins | sample SedPBSmetaG_FD_184158 | JGI IMG/M metagenome (GOLD analysis project Ga0209105, IMG submission 184158) | Freshwater sediment bacterial and archeal communities from Indian Creek, Illinois, USA to study Microbial Dark Matter (Phase II) -... | ecosystem: Environmental > Aquatic > Freshwater > Creek >...
GCTTTACCGGGGCGGATCTGGAGAACCTGGTCAATGAGGGAGCCCTGCTGGCGGCCCGGCGTGGCCGTAATACGATCAGTATGTTCGAGCTTGAGGAGGCTATCGACCGCGTAATCGCCGGGCCGGAGAAAAGAAGCCGGGTAATCAGCGACTTTGAGAAGAAGATTGTTGCTTATCACGAGGCTGGCCACGCCCTGGTCGGTTACCTGCTGCCCCACACAGACCCGGTGCACAAGGTATCCATTATCCCCCGGGGACGGGCTGGCGGCTATACGTTAATGCTGCCGGAAGGGGACCGCTATTACATGACCCGTTCCGAGTTACTGGATCGGGTGGCTGTCCTGCTGGCGGGCCGGGTTGCGGAGCAGGTTGTCTTTAACGAGATCAGCACCGGTGCGCAAAATGATCTGGAAAGGGCGACGGCTATTGTGCGGCAGATGATTATGGAATACGGCATGAGCGATGAGCTGGGACCTATAACCTTTGGGCATAAACGCGACCAGATCTTTCTGGGAAGAGATTTGAACCGGGAGCGGGACTTCAGCGAGGAGATTGCCCGGGCAATCGATAAGGAGATCCGGCGTACCGTCGATCGATGCTATCACAAGGGCGAGGAGATACTTGTGCAGCAGCGGGAGAAGCTTGATGAGCTGGCCACAGTGTTGCTGGAAAAGGAGACCCTTGACGCTGCGGAGATTGAAGCATTAATCGAAGGTAAGGACTTGGCCGAACCGGAGCGGCCGAAGGAGCAGGCGGCCGGAACGGCAGAAACGGAAAAGCCCTTGGAGCGGGAAAGAAAGAAGAAATTAAGGACCAGCCGGGCTAAAGTGCTCCTCAGGCCGGGAAAAGGCGAACTCCACAGCAAACCTAGTGAAGAAATGCCGTAGGGAACGGTCTTGACCGTTCCGCGGTCTTGACCGGGCGGGCACAAAAGACCCGCCCCTACGACCGCCGCGCCAGGGAAATGGATATTTCCGTGCAATTCTGATCAGGAATCAGCAGGAATTTTCTTGTCTATACAGAATAAAAAACATGGAAAATATAATTGGAAGCAAAATAAAAATATTATATAGGAGGTTGTGCAATGGTTCTTGATCCAACCAAGCATGCTGACTGGGAAATTGCTGAAGAAGCGGAATCACGGATGAAGACAGTCTATCAGCTGGGTGAAGAGATGGGGCTGGAAAAAGAGGAGCTGCTGCCATACGGTCACTATGTAGCCAAGCTGGATTACCAGAAGATTCTGGAGCGCCTCAAGAATCGTCCCGACGGCAAATACATCGATGTAACCGCCATCACTCCCACCCCTCTCGGCGAAGGGAAATCCACCTCCCTCGTGGGCCTGGTCCAGGGGATGGGCAAGCGCGGTAAAAATGTGATCGCAGCCATCCGGCAGCCCTCCGGCGGGCCGACCATGAACGTGAAAGGATCGGCGGCCGGCGGCGGACTCGCCCAGTGCATCCCCCTCACCGAGTTTTCCCTGGGCCTCACCGGTGATATCAACGCCATCATGAACGCCCACAACCTGGCCATGGTGGCCCTTACTTCCCGTATGCAGCATGAATTTAACTACAGCGATAACTTCCTTGCCAAAATGGGATTGAAACGGCTCAATATTGACCCGCGCAACGTGGAAATGAAGTGGATTATGGACTTCTGCGCCCAGGCCCTGCGTAATATTACCATCGGCAGGGGCGGCAGTGCCGACGGTTTCTTAATGGATTCCGGTTTTGCCATCGCCGTTTCTTCCGAGGTTATGGCCATTCTTTCCGTCGCCACCGACCTTAAGGATATGCGCGAGCGCATGGGCAGGATTGTGGTGGCCTACGATAAGAAAGGCAATCCTGTAACCACAGCCGACCTGGAGGTTGACGGTGCTATGACCGCCTGGATGGTCCAGGCCATCAAACCCAATCTCATGCAGACCCTGGAAGGCCAGCCCTGTCTTGTCCATGCCGGCCCCTTTGCCAATATCGCCATCGGCCAAAACTCCATTATCGAAGACCGCATCGGCCTCAAACTGGGCGATTACGTCTGCACGGAGTCGGGCTTTGCCGCCGATATCGGCTTCGAAAAATTCTGGAACCTGAAGTGCCGCATCTCCGGCCTGAAGCCCCACTGCGCCGTACTGGTGGCGACGATCAGGGCGCTGAAGTGTCACGGCGGCGCTCCCATCCCTGTTCCTGGCCAGCCCCTTGACCCCGGCTACAAGCAGGAAAACGTGGCTTGGGTGGAGAAAGGCTGCGAGAACCTGGTCCACCTGATCAACGTAATCAAGAAATCGGGCATGAGCCCCGTTGTCTGCATTAATGCCTTCTATACGGATACGGAAAACGAGATCAAGGTTGTGCGCCGCATTGCCGAAGCAGCCGGCGCCAGGGTGGCCCTCTCCAAGCACTGGCAGTATGGCGGCGAAGGCGCCCTCGAGCTGGCCGATGCCGTGATCGAAGCCTGCGAGGAGAAGTCCGAATTCAAGTTCCTCTATGAACTGAGCGAGCCCCTCAGCCAGCGTATCTACAAGGTTGCCACCGAAGTCTACGGTGCCGACGGTGTTGATTATTCGGCAGATGCCACGACTAAACTAAAGCGGATGGAAGCCGATCCCGATATTCAAAATATGGGTGTCTGCATGGTGAAGACACACCTTAGCCTCTCGGACAATCCCAATCGTAAAGGCGTGCCCAAGGGATGGAGGCTCTTTGTGCGCGATATTCTCACCTTTAAGGGCGCCGGTTTTGTTGTTCCCGTGGCCGGCACGATCAACCTCATGCCCGGCACCGGCTCCAATCCGGCCTACCGCCGCGTCGATGTTGATGTGAATACGGGCAAAGTCAAGGGCCTGTTCTAAAGCTTGCAGGGAACGGTCTTGACCGTTCCGCCAGGGCAGGGGCAAGCCCTGCCCTACTATAATCGGTTAATTGATGGCAGAGTAGGTACCATGCGTCAAGTGCTAAGGGATGGGAAGTCGCCCTTAGACGAAAGACGGTCCCCGACAAAATGTCTGCGACATGGTGCCGCGTCCGCTGTTGCACAAGAGCAAAAGCTAGCACCTCTTTTCTCTTGGATGTGACAGCACTGTCCATCCTGGGAGAAAGGAGGTGTTCTTGTTTTGGTGGATGAAAAAAAGATCGAACAGGCAGTGCGGATGATTTTGGAAGCAATAGGGGAAAATCCCCGGCGGGAGGGGCTGCTGGAGACGCCTAAGCGAGTAGCCCAGATGTATAAAGAGGTTTTCAGCGGTCTTAATCAGGATCCCCGAGCCTTTCTCCAGACCTGCTTTGTGGAAGAGGAACATAACGAGATGGTTATGGTCAAAGAAATTTCCCTCTACTCCATGTGTGAGCACCATTTGCTGCCTTTTTACGGGAAAGCGCATATTGTTTATATTCCGGAGAAGCGGATTGTGGGGTTGAGCAAACTGGTGCGGGTTGTGGAAGCCATATCCAAAAGACCCCAGCTCCAGGAACGTTTAACCAGCAAAGTGGCCGATGTGATCATGGAAGTGCTGGCTCCCAAAGGTGTGGTTGTCGTGGTGGAGGCGGAACACCTCTGCATGTCCATCAGGGGCGTAAAAAAACCGGGGGCGATCACGGTGACCTCAGCAGTGAGGGGTATTTTCCACCGTAGCGCTGTTTCCAGGTCGGAGGCTTTTACCCTGATAAAAGGATGATTTTTATGGATCGAATCAATCTCCTGCTGAGATCTTCCCTTTACCGGGATTATTCGGGGATGGTGGAGGAAAAAGAAAAGGACAGGGTATTTTGCAAACACGGCTTTAGCCACAGCCTGGAGGTGGCCCGCCTTTGCTGGATCTTTCTTTTGGAAAACGGGCTTGCCTATGTCAGGGATGTTGTTTATGCGGCGGCCCTGTTGCATGACCTGGGCCGCTGTCAGGAAGACAACAACGCCACGGCGGCCACGGCTGCCATAGCGGCGGCCACGGCGTGCCATGCTGTTCGCAGCGCGCGGCTTGCCGAACCCCTTCTTGCTGATGCCGGGTATTCTTTACCGGAACGAAAGCTGATCACCGATGCCATTGCCGATCATCGTAAAGGAGAAGATGAAGTTTTTACATCACCATTAAGTCACTTCCTGAGCAAAGCCGATAAATACAGCCGGTTGTGCGGCGATTGTCCCGCCGCCGCATGTTATAAAAGAGATGAAATGCCCCAGCGCAACCGGCTGTTATATTGAGTCAAGGAGGCTGACTGTACTTTGTTGCGCCCGTTAATCAGGCTGATCAGCCTGAACAATAAAGAGGAGATCTGCCGGGAGATGCAAAAAATAAACGTTGACCCGGCCGGTATCAAAATTATGGAACCAAAGAGCCGCTTTTACGCGATGAAGGTTACGGGGTTGCCCTTGCAGGCGGCACTGCTGTTAAAGCAGGAGATGCTCTCCCGGGGTGCGGAAGCGGCACTGCCACGGGATGCACTCTCGCTTGCGCCGGATCGTGTTGACGCCATTCTCGCCGGCACAAAAAAACATTACCTGGAACTGATCAAAAAGTTGAAATCACAGCCCTTTGGGCTGCCTTACCTGGCGGCAGAAATTAACGATATCATCGCCAACGCGGAAAAGAAAAAAAGAGAGTTGGTTATGGGAAAATACCGCTTACCCCTGGGGCAAAGGACCCTGGTCATGGGCATTATTAACATGACCCCCGATTCTTTCTCCGATGGGGGGCAGTTCAATCGGCCGGAGTTGGCTTTCAGCCAGGCTGCCAAAATGGTCGCCGACGGGGCGGATATCATTGATGTGGGCGGAGAGTCCACCCGTCCGGGTTACCGGTCCATTTCCCCGGAAGAAGAGCTTTCCCGGGTATTGCCGGTCATTGAAAAATTAAAAAGCGAACTGGATATCCCTGTTTCCATTGACACCACCAAGGCCGCCGTTGCCCGGGAAGCGCTCAGGGCGGGAGCGGATATGGTCAATGATATCCGGGGCTTGAAAGGGGACGAAGCGATGGCCTCCCTTGTATCCGCTTCGCATGTTCCCGTTTGTATAATGCACAACCGTAAGGAAGCGGTGTATAACGACCTGATGCATGATATCATTACCGATCTGCGGGAAAGTTTAGCCCTTGCGGGCAAGGCCGGTATTGCCCCGGAGCAGATTATCATCGACCCCGGTATCGGCTTTGCCAAAAACCTGGAGGAAAACCTGCAACTGATGAACCGGCTGGAAGAGCTGCATACCCTGGGCTATCCCTTACTACTGGGCACCTCCCGCAAGTCACTTATCGGCAAGACGCTGGAACTGCCGGTGCACGAAAGGTTGGAGGGCACGGCGGCCACCGTAACCGTCGGCATTATGAAAGGGGTAGAGATCATCCGCGTTCATGATGTCAAAGAAATGAAAAGGGTGGCGCAAATGACCGACGCCATAGTAAGAAGATGAAAAAAAAGCTGGACCGCATTATTTTAAAGGATGTTTCTTTTTATGCCTATCACGGCGTTCTGCCGGAAGAGAAAAAACTGGGCCAGACCTTTTTGGTTTCCCTTGAACTCTTCCTGGATTTGAAGCAAGCGGGGGAAAGTGACAGGCTGGAGGATACGGTGAACTATGCGGAAGTTTACGCGGCGCTGCAAAACGTGATGGATGGATCGGCGCACGATCTGCTGGAATCCCTGGCGGAAAAGATCGCCGCCGCCTTGCTCCAGGGGCCGGTTAAAGGAGTGAGCGTGGAGGTTAAAAAGCCCTCCCCCCCCATTGCGGCGCAGCTGGCCTATGTTGCTGTTAAAATCAAGCGGGGCGAAGTCTATTGAAAACGGCATATGTTTCCATTGGTTCCAACCTTGGTGATCGCCTGGAATATCTAAAAAAGGCATGGCACTTGTTGCAGGCACAGGAAAAGATCCAGCTGATGCAGCTTTCCTCTTGTTACGAAACGGAGCCGCTTGGCTATACAGACCAGGGGAAATTTATTAACGCGGCCTTTTCTCTGCAAACAGATTACTCTCCCCACGTGTTGTTGGAGATCCTGCAGGGGGTTGAATCCTCTTTGGGAAGGGAAAGGACGGTGCGCTGGGGGCCACGCAGCGTGGATCTGGATATCCTTTTTTTCGCGAACACGGTTCTGCAGGACCGCTTGCTGACCATTCCCCACCCTCGCCTGACGGAAAGGGCCTTTATCCTGGTCCCGCTGGCGGAGATCGCCCCTTTACTGTTGCATCCCCTTACGGGAAAAACGATCCGGCAGCACCTGGAAGAAGTGGAAGGCAGGTCCGGTGTGGTCAGGCTTGAACTTAAATTGACGTAACAGTCCAGGCTGCAAAAGGGGTGCAGGGTGCCTTTTCATAGACTAGTATCTCACCAAATAAATTTCTAGCTAAATTTTGGCACTACCCGGCAATATAATCGGTTTTTGTTCCATCATGTCTTGCAAATCGGCGGCAGTGTATTTCCAGTTGAACGGCTTAGCGTAATGTGTGTCCCAGGTATCAATAAAGTTCAAAACATGCGCCATGCCTGCCTCGGTACTGGAGCAGTTCATGCGGCGCAAACATTTCATTTGCAGGATGTTGAACCATATTTCGATCTGGTTCAGCCATGACCCGTGGAAGGGGGTGAAAACAAACTCAATTCTTCCCTTCTGATCGGCCAGCCAGTTTCTAAGCAGCGAAGTTTTGTGCGTTTTTAGATTATCAAGGATGACATAAAGCTTAATGTCTCTGTAATACTCAGCCAACTGCACCATGAAATCAAGGAACTGATGCTGTGTGTGGCGCCGGTAACAGCGTCCAAAAACATGACCGTCTTGCACGCTTAACCCGGCCAGCAGTGTAAAAGTAGGGTGCCTGCGGTAATGGAACTCTACCTTTTCCGGATATCCGGGCTTAAGCGGCCGGCCTGGATAAAGTCGCTCAAGGACCTGAATGGCGGTGCGCTCATCAACGCTTATAACCAGGCCGTCTTCCGGGGGCGACTGGTAAATATCCAAAATACGCTCGGCCTTTTTGAAAAAATCAGGATCGGTCTTGGTCAGGAAATATTCGATGCGGTGGGGCTTTAAGCAATGTTCTTTTAAAATTTTACGTACACTCTCAGCGCTGATCTTTGCTATGTCAAGCAGCCCGGGTAACATTTTTACCAGATCCCTGATTGACCAGTGGGTAACCCCGGGCAGACAGGTTTCAGCTGGTTTCTGGCAGACGATGGCGACGACCTCGAGCTTAACCCTATTGCTGAAAACCTTTGGCCTGCCGCTGCGGGGAAGATCTTTTAACCCGGCTATTCCGTGCTTTTGGTAACGCTGGTACCACTTACGGACCGTACTCACTGCGCTGTTAACAATATTTGCTGCCCGGGCAACAGCAGTATGCTCAAACAACAAAGCGGCTTTGGCCCTTTTGACCAGCTTGTAGGGTAAAGAGCCATTAGTGGCCTGCCGGTATAAATCGCGGTCAGGTGAGAGCTGCTGACAGATCGTTTCCATTGTAATGCCGAAGCGTAAGCATAACCCGGTGACCCAGCTGATCAGTTTTTTTTACCTTGGAAAAGCTCCTCTTTTAACCGGCGATGGACTTCACTAAAACCCCAGAGGGTAAGGTAATAACGGATAGTACGTTCACTGATCTGTTTTTCAGGGAAGGCTTCCTTGACCGCCTGGTAAATATCTTTGCTGCTAAAGGAGATGTTGCTGCAGGACAGCTTTAAAAAATGGTAGAGTATTTCGCTTTTAACTGCCGAGTCTACTTTGTAGTCATGCTGCTGGCCTTTGCGTCTGTCTAACAGCTCTGCGCTGCCCTTTTCCCGGTAGCGCTTCAGCAACCGGCTGAAAGCCTGGGGGGTATAGTTTAAAATTGCAGCACCTTGCAAATTGGTGAATATACCCGCATCAACCAAAGCTGTGGCGATCACCTTGCGGGCCAACAGATCATCTTGCCCGATCTTTACCTTAACCGGTTCAGGGGTGTAGATCATAAACTCCCCTTCGTTTGCTTTAATCTCAGGCTTTAACGGTTCCGGTTCCCTGTTGCTGCGCCGTTGGTCAGTTAGGCCTTCCAGGCCGAATTTGTTCACACGGTCGATAATGGATTTGACACCGGCTAACTGGTAGCCGAACATCTCGGCCAGCGTTTCCCGGTTGAAGCCTAACAGGTAGAGAGCATAGATCAGCAGCCGAATCATGACATCCCGGCCAAGCACCGCCGCCGCACCTTGTAAGCGTTTTTGGCCGTTGGTCGCCGATTGAGTATCCGGTAACTGCGGGCAATCCATTTGGTTGTGAGCCTCCCTGTAAAACAGCCATTACGGTCAAGAGATATCACCATATTTAGCTGCTTTTGCCCACAGTATAACATAATTATTGGTTGTTATGCAAGGATTAATTAGAACCTATTATATTGCCTTTTCAAAGAGCAAAACTTATTTGATGGGTCACTAGCCGGCTGGAAGCCGGCTCCACTGCAGTCTCAATAAAAGACAGCTTTGCGGAACGGTTGTAGGGGCAGGGCTTTTGTCCTGCCCGCAACCGTTCCCTACCTAAAAACAGGGCTGGACTGATTTCATTCTTCCGCTTGGGGGAAAGATTAACAGATATTTACAAGTTAAGAGGAGGCAGGCACGAATGTTTTTAAGCGGTAAACGGATCATGGCCTTGATTGTATTGTTCCCCTTATTGCTGTCTGTGGCAGGTTGTGCTGCGGAGACCGTAGTGGACGGAAAAGATGGGGCGGAGGGCGGCGCGGTGTATGAGTTGACGCTGGCCCATTTTCAGCCGGCAACCCACCCGGTGGAAACAGTTTTAATCCAGGGCTGGATCGAAGCGGTGGCGGAAGCAACGGGTGGCCGTGTCCGGATCACCAGTTTCCCCGGTGGGACCCTGCTCTCCGGGACCGAAATATTTGAAGGGGTCGTCGATGGGGCTGCGGATATCGGACATTCAGTCTATGCGTATACACGGGGGCGCTTCCCGGTAATCGAAACATTCTTAACGCCGGGCATCCCTTACAGCAATGCCAAGGTTTCCGACTGGGTGGCAATGGAGGGGATAAAACGACTTGATCCCGATGAGCTCAAAGAGGTAAAACACCTCTTTACCTTTAGCGCCGGCCGCGGTGATCTGATGACACAAATGCCCATACGGACCCTTGAAGATTTAAAGGGAGTGGAGATCGGCGCGACAGCGGTGCAGTTTGCCGACGCCCTCCGCTTGCTCGGGGCCGAGAGTGCGGTTTTTACCATGCCGGAACAATACGAGGCAGTTGCCAGGGGCTTGACGCAAGGGGTGCTCGGTCCCATGGAGGTGTTAAGAAGCTTCCGTATTGCCGAGGTTGTCGGCCATGTGACGCAAACGCCTTCTTTGTATAACCAGCTGCTTTTTATGGTCATGAACCTGGAAACATGGAGCTCCCTGCCTCCGGATATTCAGCAAATAATTGAGGAGGTCACAGCGGATTACTATAAGGAAGTGGTGGCCGGCTTTTATGACCGGCTGAATGAAGAGGTGCTTGGCTGGATAGAACAGGAAAAGCTGGGGATTGAAATCATTACCCTTTCACCGGAGGAGAAAAGTCGTTGGCTAGGGCTTCTTGCCCCGCTGCTGGCTGTACAGGTAGCGAACCTGGAGGCTAATGGTTTCCCGGGGGGAGATATTATGCGCACAATACAGGAGCTGACCGAAAAATACAACCGCCTCTACGGAGATCAGTGATGAAAATATTTAAAGAGTTAATGATTAAAGCAACAAGGCTCTTTGATTTCCCTGCCCGGTTCATCCTCCTGTTGATCATGCTGCTGGTTGTGGGCAATATAATCTTCCGTCTCCTGGGAAAACCGGTTGACGGCTCCCATGAGTGGGTAGGTTTTCTCACGGGCATATCCATCAGCCTCTCGCTCGCTTACTGCGCCCTCCGTGAAGGCCATGTAAGCATACCTATCCTCTTTGATCGCCTGCGCGGAAGAACCCGGCGGTGTGCAGAGCTGCTGGTAAATCTCTTTTCCTTGTGTTTGCTGATCATCCTGGTACGCATGATCATATTATACGGCAACCGTATGCTTGCCGGAGGGCATGTGGGGATGAATACGGGGGTGCCTTTACATTACTTTGCCTATATTATTGCTTTCGGCTTCTTTGTTTACTGCCTGGTTGTAGTTTACAATATCGCGGAGAACGTGGAAGAGATGATCAAACGATGAGCCTGCTTGTTATGGGAATCTCCGGCATCCTGCTGCTGTTCTTGCTGTTTTTTTTAAAGGTTCCGATTCCTCTCGCCATGATTAGCGTGGGCTATCTTGGTTACGGCGCCGGTACCTCCTTTACTGCGGCAAACCGTGTTGCCGCGGGAGATATTTATACCACTTTTACCGCTTACTCCCTGAGCGTAATCCCCATGTTTGTTTTGATGGGCTTCCTGGGCTGTCACAGCGGCATGGGGACGAGGCTCTATGCCTTTGCCTATAAGGCTGTAGGTTCTCTGCCGGGAGGACTGGCCATGGCAAGTCAGGTTGCATGTGCGATTTTTGGGGCCATATGCGGTTCAAGCACCGCCACTACAGCAACCATCGGCTCCATTGCCATCCCGGAGATGCGGCGTTACGGCTACAGCACCAGTCTTGCCACAGCTTCCATCGCTGCCGGCGGAGCTCTGGGAATCATGATCCCCCCCAGCGTTGTCCTGGTCCTCTATGGTGTGGCAACGGAGCAGTCCATTGCCATGCTGTTTCTGGCCGGCATAATTCCCGGCCTGCTTTTAACCCTGCTATATATGGCGGTCATATTTATTGTAACGCTGCGGGATCCATCCCTGGGACCGCCCGCGCCTAGCAGCCGTTTTGATTTGAAGAAACTCATTGGATCGCTGGGCGGTGAGCTGTGGGGAATTATCTTTGTTTTTACTCTTTCCTTCGGGGGGTTGTTTGCGGGCTGGTTTACCCCTACAGAGGCCGGCGGCGTAGGCGTGGCCGGCATAATTTTTGTCATCTGGGCGCAAAAGCAGTTGACCCGGGAAGTGCTGAACAAAGCCCTGGCCGATGCCACCCGCACGTCAGCCATGATCTTCCTGCTGATCGCCGGGGCAACAACATTTGGGCGTTTCATAACGCTTACCCGCCTTCCCCTTGACCTGGCGCACTGGACCGGGGCTTTACCATATCCGCCTTTTGTTGTCCTGCTGATTATTTTGTCTATTTTTTTAGCGCTTGGCACATTCATTGATTCCCTGCCCCTGATGTTGCTGTCGGTACCTATATTTTTCCCTGTTGTGGTAAATACCCTTGGCTATGATCCGATCTGGTTCGGTGTGATGATGGTTCTGGTTGTAACGATGGGATGTATCACCCCTCCGGTGGGGATCAATGTCTTTGTGGTTAAAGGGATAGCGGCCGATGTGCCGCTGTTCGTGATTTTCCGGGGTATCTGGCCTTTTTTAATCGCTGTATTTATTTGCTGTATCATCCTGATCGTTTTCCCGCAGCTGGCCACATTTTTACCCCGGGTGTTTGGATAAATTTCGGGACGCAATGATAATTTTTTTAAATACTCCGCGATACTATAAAATATTCGACAAAAAATTTTCTTTGTGTCCCGAAATTTTAACTCAGAAAATTAAAAATCCGGGAAGAAAAAGCAGCAGGGCATGGAGCAGGCTGACGCTTAGCAGGTTACGGCTGCGCTGGTAAAGATAAGCCAGCGGCAGGACGGTGAGGGGGTAAAAAAAGAATACCTCCAGGGTTGTCTCCGGGGAAAAAGGGAGGCCGTGGGCAAAATAGGATGCCAGGAAGAGCGGCAGCGCAGAAAGGGCTGTGACGAGAAAAAGTCCTGCTTCCTCGCCCCAGAGGCGCTCCAGAAAGGTTTGCAGATAGCCCCGCCAGAAAAACTCCGCGGCGAAAGCATAAGCAAAAAGAAGGGCAAATTGCCGCAAAACGATCTCCGCCCTGCCCGGCGTAACATCGATCCCTGTGGGAAATTTCATGGTAACGAAGAGGAAGATGATTACAAGAACGACAGGGACAACGATCATGTCCCGCAAATATTCCCGGATATGCGGGTTCAGGCCGAAATACTGGTTTGCGATGGTCCGCTTTTGCCGCAGGTGCAACAGGATAAACAGAATTGCATAATAGAGTACAATTACTCCTATATTAATGGATGCTGCTTCAAAGGTGGGGAGCTTTCCCCATATTGCCACGCCGCACAGCACAGCAAGGAAAATACCGGCCGCCAGCTTCTCTGCCAGTGCGGGTTTTGCGGCGTGAAGGCGTTTAAGCTTACCCGTAGGGTGCAGATCCATGGTCAAAAGGTAGATGATCAGTAAGGTGATCAGCGCCACGATGCTGAAAAAAAGAAAAAGCCGGGCATTGAAAAAGTCTACATTGTAACCGGAGAGCAGGATCCTTTCTCCATCCCCGGCATAGAGGCAAACGGCACCGGGAGGCGGCAGGAATATGCGGGGATAGATTATGCCCTGCAGCTCCGGCAGGCGGATCAGAGCCCGGGCGTCCGCCAGGATACGGCTTTGCGGGGCACTGTCTTGCAGCGGCAGGAAAAGTGTGTCTCCCTTTATCTCCGTGTAAATGTCACTGTTCAGGGTAATAAAAAAATCATCCAGGTTAAGACGGCGCGCCGCGCCGTCTTCTTCCAGGCAGGCGCCGGCACTCTGCACAACAATACCGATCAGTCGTTCATCAAGATAAACCGGGGAAACATAACTCTCGCCGCGCAGAGAGATTGAAAAATCCGCTATCCGGAAAGTCCATGGTTCACTGCGGTAAACATCCTTGATGACAGGGCGTAAAGGAGATGTTCCTATTGCATAACCGCCGTTGGCGGACAGATAGAAAGCGGTGACGCTGGAAAAAATAATTAAACACAAAACGATAAAAAAGATGGCTACAGGATTGAGCCTGAAGGAAAACTTCATCCTTCCACCCCCGTATCTTCATATCTTCGACATTGCTAATCATTATTCCTCCTGTAAATTTCCCCTTTTTAATTTGCGGGAAATGGTGTAAACTTTAAAAAAGGGGGTGGTTGGCCTTGCTGCTTGCCGTGGACGTGGGTAATACCAATATAATGTTGGGGGTTTACGCGGGAGAGACGCTGCAGAAATACTGGCGTATTTCTACCATCAGGGAACAGACTGATGACGAATACGGAGTGATCGTGCGTAACCTTTTTCAGCAAAGCGGTTTTACCGCAGAATGTATTTCCGCCATCATTATCTCCTCGGTGGTACCGCCTCTGGATTTTCCCCTGAAAAAGATGGCGGAAAAATATTTCCAGGTATCGCCCCTTATCATTGGACCAGGAATCCGCACCGGTTTGAACATCCTTATGGATAACCCCCGCGAAGTGGGAGCAGATCGTGTCGTCAACGCTGTAGCCGGCATTGAACTCTATGGCGGCCCCCTTATTATTGTGGATTTCGGCACAGCCACCACTTTCTGCGCCATCTCGGAGAAAAACGAATACTTGGGCGGCGCGATCGCCCCCGGTATCGGTATCTCCACGGAAGCGCTCTTCCAGAAAGCGGCCAAGCTGCCCCGCGTGGAATTTGTGAAACCGCGCCGCGTTATCGGTAAAGATACGATTACCAGTATGCAGGCGGGGATCTTTTACGGCTTTGCCGGCCAGGTGGACGGTATCGTGCGGCGCATGGCCGGCGAATTTGCCCGTAAACCTTTTGTTGTCGCTACCGGTGGGCTGGCCGGCCTTATTGCCCAGGAATCGGAGACCATCGAAGAGGTAAACCATTTCCTGACCCTGGAAGGCCTGCGCATTATCCATGGGCGTAATACATAGATGAGGTTCGCACAACGATAATAATGCATCGGAAGGGTGATGCCCGTGGGTGATTATATTACAAAAGTGGTGTTCCGTTACATCCTGCTGATCGTCATGCTTTATGGTGTTTATATCATAGCGCATGGGCATCTTTCCCCGGGAGGTGGTTTTGCCGGCGGCATGATTATGGGATTGGGCTTCCTCCTGTATCTTTTTATTTTCGGCGCTGAAGCAAAAGTGAAGCTGCGCCGCCTGCTTATGGATGTGGTCACGATCATGATTGTGGTTGGAAGCGCCATGGAAGGTGTGAAGTTCCTTATCGCCAAAGAGCACGGACCTGTGGGGACGCCCGGCACCCTGTTCAGCGTCGGCCTTATCAGTATCGCCAACCTCGGGATCGGCATCATGGTGGCGGGTACCGTGATCAGCATCTTTTACCTGTTGGTAGAGGGAGAGTTTTAACAGACTTAACCTGCGGGCGGTTCGTAAAAAAGCTTGCCTGCGCTGACCTTTTAGTATATAATGAAACGGGGAACAACTCTGCTGGTCCGGTACGCCGGCCAAAGGAGAAAAATATACTGTTGCCGAGGGGTTGCCTGAGGCGAAGGAGGTAGGTATCCATGCGCGAAACAAAGAGCCTGTCAGGCAAGGGATTGCCGTCAAGGCTCTGTTTTTTATTTTAAGGAGGCGGGCAGCCTTGGATAAGCGGTTGGGCGTTATCGGCATTGTGATTGAGGATCGGAAAAACGCCGGCAGAGTAAATGAGATTTTAGGTGATTTCGGTGACATTATTGTGGCGCGGATGGGTATCCCTTACCGGGAGCGGCTGGTTGCGGTTATCGCCTTGATCGTTGACGGCACTACCGATGAAATTGGGGCGCTGACGGGAAGGCTGGGGGCTGTGCCCGGAGTGAACGTGAAGTCGGCATTGACCAGGAAATAAAAAAAAAATGCGTAACATCACAGGCTGCGAAGGAGCGCGGGGTTGCCCTTGAGCGGTCTCCATGCTCGATCAATCGTAGGGAACGGCTGCGGGCAGGACAAGGGCCCTGCCCCTACAACCGTTCCGCAAAGCCTTTACCGGCCTGGGGTGTTAAGTAACAAAAGTAATCAGGAAAAGGCGAAGGAGATGTTGCGGAGATGACGGAGCGATTATGCCAAATTACGGAGCCGGCCGCAGCCGGCGGCGCACTGGGCCGGGCGGAGCTTGTGGCGCTGCTGAACAGTGAGGGTGAAGCTGAAACCTGTTTGTTGGCTGCGGCGGACAGGGTCAGAAAAGAGAAGATGGGCGAAGAGGTACACCTGCGCGGACTGATTGAGTTTTCCAATTATTGTGAGCGCAACTGCCTCTACTGTGGCTTGCGCCGCTCTAACAGCAGCCTGGCGCGCTACCGGATGGACAAGGAAGAAATTTTGGCTGTGGCCGGCGCCGGCGCCGCTTTGGGCTACAGAACGGTGGTGCTGCAGTCCGGGGAAGATTCCTTCTATACGGCCCAGCAATTGGCCGAAATTACCGAACAGCTGAAAAGTGAACTCGATCTGGCGGTAACTTTAAGCGTGGGTGAGCGCAGTCGTGAGGAATATAAGTTGTGGCGCGAGGCCGGAGCGGATCGTTATCTGCTGAAGCATGAAACGGCGGATCGTGAACTTTACCGTTTATTACACCCGGACATGGATTTTGACAACCGCCGGCGCTGCCTGTACTGGCTGCGGGAGCTTGGCTATCAGGTAGGCTCAGGCTGCATGGTCGGGCTGCCGGGGCAGACCACGCAGTCACTGGCGGACGACCTGCTTTTTTTACGTGAGCTGGATGTGGAGATGGCCGGGATCGGGCCGTTTATTCCCAACCCCTCCACGCCGCTTGGCCAGGAGCCGGGCGGGACGGTGGCGATGACGCTGAAGATGATTGCCCTGGCCCGTCTGCTGCTGCCGCTGGCACATCTGCCGGCCACCACGGCCCTTGGCACCATCGACTGCGAGGGGCGGCAAAAGGCTCTGCGGGCCGGTGCCAACGTAGTTATGCCCAACATTTCCCCTAACCGTTACCGCCGCATGTATGAAATTTATCCCAACAAGATCTGCCTGGACGACAACCCGGCACACTGCCGCAACTGTATCGGCGGTATCATCACCTCACTTGGCCGAACGGTGTCCGTGGACTGCGGGCACAGCCCCAAAGCCGGCTTTATGGCCGCTGATGAGCTTAGTAAAGGAGCTGTGGCCAATGCGTGACACCCCGAGAAGCAACCGGCTGCATATTGCCATCTTCGGCCGGCGGAACACCGGCAAGTCAAGCTTGATCAACGCCCTCACCAACCAGCCGGCAGCGCTGGTCTCCTCTGTTCCGGGCACAACTACGGACCCGGTCTTTAAAGCTATGGAAATTTTGCCGGTGGGACCGGTGGTGCTGATTGACACGGCTGGGCTCGACGATGAGGGTGAGCTGGGGAACTTGCGCGTGCAGCGCTCCTACCAGGTGCTGGAGCGGACCGATCTGGTTCTGCTGGTGCAGGATGCGGCCGCGGAAGTCTCGGCATATGAGCAGCGGATCCTGGCTCTCTGCCGTGAAAAACAGCTGCCGGTGGTGGCTGTGCTCAATAAGATTGACCTGTATCCACAGGGTGCGCAGGAGATAACCACCTGGTGGAAGACACAGGGCTTGGAGCCGGTGGCGGTAAGCGCGCTTAGCGGACGCGGTATTGGCGACCTGAAGGTGGCCATCATCCGCAGCGCGCCCCCTGCCTTTGACGATTTAAGCATAATCGGCGATCTGGTTGCGCCCGGAGAGGTGGCTGTGCTGGTTGTGCCCATCGACAAGGCGGCGCCGAAAGGAAGGATCATTCTGCCGCAGGTGCAGACCATCCGCGACCTCCTCGACCATAAAGCGCTGGCCTTGGTGACCACGGAGCAGGAGCTGCCGCGGGCGCTGGCCGGTCTGCAGGGGCGGCCGAAAATTGTGATTACCGATTCGCAGGTTTTTGCAAAAGTAGAGGCTGAGACGCCGGCCGAAGTGAGCCTGACCTCTTTTTCCATTCTCTTTGCCCGTTATAAAGGCGACCTGGCCACGCTGGTGGCGGGGGTTCATGGTATTGACCGCCTGCGGCCCGGGGATAGGGTGCTGCTGGCGGAAGCATGTACGCACCACCGCGTGGAAGATGATATCGGCCGTGTCAAATTGCCGCGCTGGCTGCGCCAGAGGGTGGGGGACGGGCTTATCTTTGAATGGAGCAGCGGTCATGGCTTTCCCCATAACCTGTCGGATTACCAGCTCATTATCCATTGCGGCGGCTGTATGATTAACCGGCGGGAGATGCTTTCGCGTATCGCCCGCGCCCAGGAGGCTGCGGTGCCGATCGTTAATTACGGCATCTGCATCGCCCACCTGATGGGCATCCTGCCGCGGGCACTCTCACCTTTCCCCGCACTGCAGGCGATACTGCAGGAGAATGATCAAGCAAAGGAGTGTAAGACTTATGCCAACTAAATTACCGCGTGCTGATCGTCAGTCGGCTGAGTTCATCCGCGAGGACGTGATTGCAGAAACACTGGCAGCGGGGAAGCAGGTTTCCGGCGAAGCGGTGCGCCGCATTATCGCCAAAGGCCGGGCGGCCAAGGGCCTTTCGCTGGCCGAGACAGCCGCGTTATTACAAAACGAAGACGCGACTTTGCAGCAGGAGCTGTTTGCCGCTGCCCGGGAGGTAAAGCTAAAGATTTATGGCAAGCGGCTGGTATTATTTGCACCGCTTTACGTCAGCGATTATTGTCTTAATAACTGCCTCTACTGCGGTTACCGGCGGGAGAACAATTTCCGGCGGAGCAGGCTTACGCAGGAAGAGCTGGCGGAAGAAGTAAGAATCCTGGAAAACCTGGGGCATAAGCGGCTGGCGCTGGAAGCGGGCGAAGATCCTGCGGAGTGTTCCCTGGAATATATCCTGGAATGCATAAAAACCATTTACAGCCTTAAATTTAATAACGGCGGCATCCGCCGTGTAAACGTCAATATCGCCGCTACCACGGTGGAAGACTACGCACGCTTGAAGGCCGCGAAGATCGGCACCTACATCCTCTTTCAGGAGAGCTACCACCGGGATACGTACCGCCGCATGCACCCTGCCGGCCCGAAGAGCGATTACGACTGGCATACTACTGCCCACCACCGGGCTATGCAGGCCGGTATTGATGATGTCGGTTTCGGCGTGCTCTTTGGTCTTTACGATTACAAGTTCGAGCTGCTGGCCATGCTGATGCATGCCCTTGAACTGGAGGAGACTTTTGGCGTGGGGCCGCATACCATCTCTGTTCCCCGCCTGCGTCCGGCACTCGGTATGACCCTTGAACAGTTTCCCTATTTAGTCCCGGACGAGGATTTTGCCAGGATAGTGGCGATCCTGCGCCTGGCGGTGCCCTATACGGGGCTGATCCTTTCTACGCGCGAGCGTGCTGCTTTCCGCGACCAGCTGCTGGACCTGGGTGTTTCGCAAACTTCCGCCGGCTCCTGTACCGGGGTGGGCGGTTACCGCAGGAAGGATAGTACGGCACAGGCAGAGGAAGCAGCGGATACACCGCCCCAGTTCAACGTGGAGGATCGGCGCAGCCCTGATCAGGTGCTGCAAAGCATCTGCCGGGCCGGCTATCTGCCCAGCTACTGTACCGCCTGTTACCGGCAGGGGCGCACCGGCGACCGCTTCATGGAGCTGGCGAAGGACGGTAAAATACAGGATGTCTGCCAGCCGAACGCCATTTTAACATTTAAGGAATACCTGCTTGACTACGGCTCCCCGGAGACAAAAGAGGCGGGAGAAGAAGCGATCAAGCTTCATCTGGCGGAGATTAAAAACGACAAACTGCGTGCGGATACCGCGGAGAAATTGCGTCGCATTGAGGAAGGGGAGCGGGATTTGTACCTGTAGGTCAGGGGTGAAACCTGCAGGCCAAAAGTGAAAAATTGAAGTAATATTGCTCTTGAACAAGGGAAAAAACTAATATTGGGGGTTGATCAAAACAGGTCTTGTGCTATAATGAACGGGGTGTGCACTCTGCTATGGGCAGCTTTTAAAAGCTCTTTTTATTTGTAAAGTTGTGTCACACAATAATAAGACGAAAAAATTCCTTAGTCGGGAGAAATCATAATTGAAACTTGCGCAGATACAAAAGATTATTGAAGCCGAGGTTCTGCTCGATGCCGGTAAAATGGGCACTGAGATCGAGTTAGCTTTAAGCGCCGATCTGATTAGCGATATTTTGCTCATGCGCCGGGAGCAGGCCTTGCTGCTTACGGGGATGACACACATACAACTGATTAAATCGGCAGAGATATGTGATCTGGCGGCGGTGGTTTATGTTCGGGGCAAACGCCCGGGGCCGGAAGTTGTTGCCCTGGCGGCACAAAAAGGTATACCATTGTTGTCAAGCCGCCTGACCATGTATGAAGCGTCCGGCTTGCTGTTTTCTGCCGGTTTGCCCGGGCACAGCCGGTATTCAGAAAACCAGCGGGAGGGTCCGGGATGAACGAAAGGACCGGAGCGTCGCAAACTACAGTGTAAATGTAACTGCTCAGGCCGCAAAAGGAGTGCACAGTTGCCTTTGAACGATACTTAGTGCAGTTTTGCGGTTGACACCGGTGACAGGATATTGCTATACTTGAGCCAGCCAAAGGTAAGCTGCGGGCCTTTGGCTGGCTCTTTCAATATACCGCCGTAAAGGAAAGGATGTGCGCTTTTATGAAACTTAATTGCAGCATCATTGCTTTGGCATTGGATAACCGCTCGGCAGACGCTCCGGAAGTACAAAAAGTATTGACTACCCATGGCTGCCTTTTTAAATTGCGGGTCGGCCTTCCCCTAGGCCAGGGCTGTACCGATTCAGGCCTGATTATTTTGGTAGCGGAAGGAAGCGAGGATGAGCTGGCTGCTTTTCACGCTGATTTAAAACAATTTCCGCAAGTAAAAGTTTACAGCGCAGGAGTTTGCTAAGGATAGCCATATGCCTTTACTTAACCGATACAGGGCGGATCTGCATATCCATACGGCGCTTTCCCCCTGTGCCGATCTGGATATGGGGCCTGTCAACATCATCCATGCGGCCCGCCGCATGGGAACGGGTATTATCGCTATCGCCGATCACCATTCGACAGCCAATGTGCCAGCAGTAATGGCATATGCGAGCGGGGGACCGCCCTTGGTTATTCCCGGCATGGAGGTGCAGACCAAGGAAGAGGTTCACCTGCTCTGCCTCTTTTCCGGCTTGCCGGCGGCAGATGATTTTGGCGCGATGATCAGGGAAAAGCTGCCGCCTGTGCGCAACCGGCCGGATCTTTTCGGAGAGCAGGTAGTAGTCAATGGGGCGGAAGAAATTCTTTACTTTGAGGAAATGCTGCTTGCAGGCTCGGTGGAGATGACGGCGGAAGGTGTGGCGCGGGAGGTAATAGCGCGCGACGGTTTGCTGATTCCGTCCCATGTGGACAGGCCTGCTTATAGCCTGCTGGCTAATTTGGGTTTTCTTCCCCCTGGTTTGGTAATACATGCGCTTGAGATAGCCCGGCCGGAGCTTATGGGTAAGCTGTGGGCAGCTCATCCCGGTTTGAGGGAGATGCCTTTTATCACCTCTTCCGACGCCCATTTCCTGAGCCAAATGGATACTGAATATGTGACCGTTTTCGATCTGGCCGAGCCGTCTTTTTGGGAGATCAAACTGGCTTTGGGCGGCAAGGCGGGAAGAAGGGTGGCGATTGAAGCGAGAGAACCGCAGTACTCTAAACCGTAATCAGCTTTATGGAACGGTTTACGCGCCGCATTGCCTATTCGACGGTGGCGCAGGTGGGCTATATTTTTCTCGGGTTCAGTCTTGGCACAAAATGGGGCATTCTGGCGGCGCTGCTGCATATCATTATCCATGCTTTTATGAAAGTATGCCTTTTCCTCGCGGCAGGAGCCATTTATCACCAGACCGGCCGCAAGAAAGTGACCCAGTTTTCCGGACTGGGCTACCAGATGCCCATCACCATGGCGGCATTTACGGTGGCCGCTTTTTCCATGGTGGGAATTCCCCTCTTCGGCGGTTTTATCACCAAGTACGGTCTGGCTATGGGCAGTCTGGAAGCAAACAATCACTATTTTATTGTGCTGATTGTAATCAGCGGCCTGCTCAATGCCGCTTACTATTTTCCCATTGTCTGGCAGGCCTACTTTACCTCCGGTCATGGCGTAAAGCTGGAGCTGGATAAGGTACCCGTCACCATGCTCATTCCGATTGTCGCCATGGCCTTGGGGATCCTCTATCTGGGCATCTTCCCCGGCAGCACGCTGGATTTTCTGGAAAGAGCGGTCAGCAGGTTGACCCTTTAACTATATCTCTAAAACTTAAGGCGGATGCATTCAGGATGCCGCGGTAAAAGTGAGCCCTTTTTCCGAGGCATCAACAATGATATGCTCTCCCTCCTTGAAACGGCCTGCGAGCAACCGGTGGGCCAGGGGTGTCTCCAACTCTTTCTGGATCGCCCGTTTCAGCGGCCTGGCACCGTAAACGGGGTCATAACCGGCCTCGGCCAGGTAAGCCTTGGCCTGCGGCGACAGCTCAATGTCCATATTCTGCTCCCGCAGCCGCTGCCGGAGGCGGGCTGTCTGGATCTCCACGATCTGTTGCAGATGCTCTTTGCTTAAGGGGTGGAAGATCACAATTTCGTCCACCCGGTTCAAAAACTCGGGACGGAAGAAGGCGCGCACGCGGGCCATGATCTGCTCCCGTGCACGTTCGATTGCCGCTGCGCCTTTTGTCCCCGCCTCCATAATAATTTCGCTGCCCAGGTTTGAGGTCATTATAATTACAGTGTTGCGGAAATCCACAGTCCGTCCCTGGGAGTCGGTGAGGCGTCCGTCGTCCAGGATCTGCAGCAGAGAGTTAAAGACATCGGGATGCGCTTTTTCGATCTCATCGAAGAGAATTACAGAGAATGGCCGGCGGCGCACGGCATTGGTAAGCTGTCCACCTTCCTCGTAGCCTACATAACCCGGTGGTGCGCCGATCAGCCGGGCCACAGAGTGCTTCTCCATATACTCGGACATATCCAGGCGAACAAGGGAGCCTGCGTCGTCAAAGAGTACGGCGGCGAGGGAGCGGGCCAGTTCTGTTTTCCCCACGCCGGTGGGGCCGAGGAAGATAAAGGAACCGATCGGCCGATCCGGATCCTTAATACCGGAACGGGCACGCAGCACCGCCTCGCTGACGGCTGTTACCCCTTCTTCCTGTCCCACCACCCGTTCCTGCAGCCGCTCCGCCAGCTGCAGGATCTTCTGCCGCTCCCCTTCCAGCAGCTTGCTCACCGGAATTCCGCTCCAGCGGCTAACCACCAGGGCAATATCCTCCTCGTCCACCTCTTCCTTGAGCAGGCGCAGGCTCCGCTGCTCTTGCAGCACTTTTTCTTCATCCCGCAACTGCCGTTCAAGCTGAACCATCTTGCCGTAGCGGAGCTCGGCCAGACGGTTTAAGTCATATTCCTGTTCCGCCTTCTCCATGGCCAGGCGGGTTTCTTCGATCTCCTCTTTGAGGCGGCGCAAGCGGGAGATCGCTTCCTTCTCCTCCTCCCAGCGCCCTCTTAAGGCGGCTGCCTCTTCTTTCAGATTAGCCAGTTCCAGCTCCACCCTTTCCCGCCGCTGTTTGGATGCCTCGTCCGTCTCCCGCTTCAAAGCCTCCCGTTCAATCTCCAGCTGCAGGATGCGCCGCGTTACCTCGTCCAGTGCGGAAGGCATGCTGTCGATCTCGGCGCGGATCAAAGCGGCGGCTTCGTCCACCAGGTCGATGGCCTTGTCCGGCAGGAAACGGTCGCTGATATAACGCCGGCTGAGGGTAACAGCGGCTACCAGGGCCGAGTCCTTGATGCGCACACCGTGATGCAGCTCATAGCGTTCCTTAAGGCCGCGCAAAATGGAGATGGTATCTTCAGGGTTCGGCTCGCTGACGAGGACCGGCTGGAAACGGCGCTCCAGTGCCGCGTCTTTCTCCACATACTTGCGGTATTCGGCAAGTGTGGTGGCGCCGATACAATGGAGTTCACCCCGGGCCAGCATTGGCTTCAGGAGGTTGCTCGCGTCAACGGCACCTTCCGCGGCTCCTGCCCCCACGACGGTATGCAGCTCGTCGATAAAAAGGATGATCGCGCCGCCTGCGTTCTGAATTTCCTTGAGCACAGCTTTAAGCCGCTCCTCAAACTCCCCCCGGTACTTGGCGCCGGCAAGGAGTGCGCCCATATCCAGGGCAAAAATACGGCGGTTCTTCAACCCTTCCGGGACGTCATTTTTCACGATACGCTGTGCCAGCCCCTCGGCGATAGCGGTCTTGCCTACCCCCGGCTCGCCGATAAGCACGGGGTTATTTTTGGTGCGCCGGGAGAGGACCTGGATCACGCGGCGGATCTCTTCATCGCGGCCGATTACCGGGTCTAGTTTTCCATTAGCGGCCATCTCCGTAAGGTCCCGGCCGTACTTGGTGAGGGCTTCGAAAGTTGCTTCCGGGTCTTCACTGGTGATCCGCTGATTGCCGCGGATCCCCTGCAGGGCCTGCAGGAGCTTGCTTCTGTTCAATCCCGCGCGCTGCAGTATGCGCGCAGCCTCACCCTTGTCCGCCTCCAGCAGAGCCAAAAGCAGGTGCTCCACGCTGATGTACTCGTCTTTAAAAGAGGCGGCCTCTTTTTTGGCCTGTTCCAGCACACGGGCGAGACGGGGGCTTAAGTAAATCTGCTCACTTGTGCCCTCACCGGCATAAACTTTGGGCTGCCGGGAGAGGTAACCTTCCAGCTCGTTTCTGATCGCGGTGCTGTCCGCGCCGGCGCGGGAGAGGATACGCGGCGCCATGCCATTCTCCTGCTGCAGCAGGGCCAGGAACAGGTGCTCGCAGTCAATTTGCTGGTGATGATACCGGGCCGCTCCGCTCTGGGCCGCGGCGATGGCTTCTCTGACTTTGTTGGTATAACGGTTAAGATCCATATTTTACCTGCCTCCTTAAAAATTTCGGGACACAATGAAAATTATTTTGTTAAGTATTTTCATGATACCCCGAATTTTTTCCGATACCGATGATGCGGTAGATCTGCTCCATATCGAGGTGGCGGCGCAGAATCTCCGCCAAGTAGTCGTAATTCTGCTCACGCCGTTTTGCCGTAGAGACAGTATCTTCTGTCGCTTCGCGGAGCGGGAGGCTGCGCCGCGCCCGCAATGTGTTGAGCCAGTGCCGGCGGAAGCTGTCATTGTGGAAAATGTTGTGCAGGTACGTACCAAAGGCGGGGCAATCCACAGCGGCCAGACCAATGATACTTCCTTCCCCCGGTGAGCCGGCGCTGACAGCGATATGCGGCAGCTCTGCCGTGTCTGCTGCCGCCTCGCTTTGGCCGTGCCGTATCTCATAACCTTGCAGTTCCAGACCGGCCAGTTCTCCCCAAAAGCGGTGCGGTGAGATGCGCGCCTTTACCTGGCGGGTAATTTTCGGCGTACTGAAAGTGGTGGTGAGTGGCAGCAGGCCCAGTGCCTCCATGTGCCGCAGATCTTTGCTTTCCGTTCCCTCCGGGTCAAAAAGTTCCCGTCCGAGCATCTGATAACCGCCGCAGATACCCACCACAGGGGTCCCGGCGGCACACAGCTGCTTTAACGCCTTTGCCAGCCCGCTTTGCTGCAGGAAAAGCAGGTCGGCACTGGTGTTTTTTGTTCCCGGGATAATCAGGGCATCGGGGAAATCAAGTTCCTCAACCCGTTCCACATAGCGAAGCAGCACGTCCTGTTCCGCGGCAAGGGGATCGAAGTCGGTAAAATTGGAGATGCGCGGTAAGCGGATCACGGCAATGTCGAGCAGATCCGCAGTCCTTTCTTTTTTGCGCCGGCTGGAAAGGGAAACGGAATCTTCATCCTCAATCTCCAGATCCCCGGCAAAGGGGACGACGCCGAGGACGGGCAGGCCGGTGCGCTGCTCCAGGAAATCCAGGGCGGGAGTCAAAAGGGATAGATCGCCGCGAAACTTGTTAATCACAAAGCCGGCTACCCTTTTCCTTTCTTCCGGTGTGAGGAGTTCCATGGTGCCGATGAGGGAGGCAAAAACTCCGCCCCGGTCAATGTCGGCGATGAGAATAACGGGCGCATCGGCCAGCTCAGCCATCTTCATATTGACGATATCCCGGTCTTTGAGGTTGATCTCCGCCGGGCTGCCGGCTCCTTCCAGCACAACCACGTCATAGGCGCCGCGCAGCCTGGCCAGGGCGGCGCTGACGATGGCAAGGGCCAGGGGGAGGTAGTCATT